>FSUF01001207.1_pt1 | contig 12528 bp, 14 predicted proteins | sample 1637351 | NCBI WGS metagenome assembly FSUF01 (sample SAMEA3914816, study PRJEB12502) | metagenome | biome: forest; material: soil | place: USA | collected 2011-09-16 | depth 0.3 m | reverse complement strand
CGGCGAAGTCGAGGCGCGGCTTGCGCTGCGCGCCCTTCGGAAGGCGGAGGAAGACCACGGCCGAGACGATGGCCAGGATACCGAGCGGGATGTTCATCCAGAACGCCCAGCGCCAGCCGATGCTCTCGGTGAACCAGCCGCCGAGCAGCGGGCCCGCGACGGACGACAGGGCGAAGACGCCACCCATGATGCCCATGTAGCGGCCACGCTCACGGGCGGGAACGACATCGGCGATGATCGCCTGCGACAGGATCATCAGACCGCCGCCGCCGAGGCCCTGGATGGCGCGCCCGGTGATGAGCCAGGTCATGTCGGGGGCGAGACCGCCGACGACCGATCCGGCGATGAACAGGGCGATCGCTCCGATGAAGAGGCCCTTGCGGCCGATCAGGTCGCCGAGCTTGCCGTAGACCGGCAGCATGATCGTGGAGGCGAGGATGTATGCCGTCGTCACCCACAGCATGTGGTCGACGCCGTTGAGCTCGCCGACGATGGTGGGGAGGGCGGTGCTGAAGATGGTCTGGTCGAGCGACGCGAGCAGCATCGTGACCATGAGTCCTGCGAACAGCAGGACGATGGTGCGCTTCTGCGGTGATCCGGCGGAGGTCTTCTCCGCTTTCACCGCCGTGGTGGGTGAGCTCATCTGAGTGTGTCGATTGCCTTTCCGGCGAGCTCGACGGCCCGCCTGCGGAGTTCGTGGGGTGAACGCTCGTCGCCGGTGCCGACCCATTCTTTGACGGCGACGCGCACGGCGCCTCCGCAGAGCGGGAGGATCAGTTCGGCGAGGGTGTTCCGTTCGTCGGCGGAGGCGCCGTCGAACGCAGGATCGTGGGCGAGCAGGGCGGACGTCGCCGTCGTGAGCTGCTCCCCCATGCGGGTCATCTGCACGATCTGGCGGCTGAGGAGGCCGGGGTGCTGCTTGATGAGCTCCATGCGGGCTCCGTGCAGCTCGGTGTCGGCGATCGCCGGCCCCATGGCCCGCAGCAGCAGCCCGATGACCTGCTCGGTCAGCGATTGGCCGGCGGTCTCGACGAGGTGGACCGCGATGAACGCGTCGTCCATCGGGATGTCGCGGACGCCGAGGATGGCGTCTTCTTTGCTCTCGAAGTAGTTGAAGAACGTGCGTGGCGAGACCGGGATGGACGCGCAGATGGCGTCGACGGTCGCGTTCTCGAGGCCCACTTCCTGCGCGAGCAGGACCGCGGCGCGCTCGAGCTGAGCACGCGTTTCGAGGCGTTTGCGCTCACGCAGTCCGAGGGTTTCGTTGATCACTCATCAATTGTTGCGTTTCACGTAAGTTTGCGCAACTGCAACAATTCATAAATGCACTATTGAGGGCGAGTTCTCAGCTTCGCGCGTCGAGCTCCTCCAGCAGCTTCAGCACGGTGCGCCAATTGCGCCCCGTCGCGACCTCCCCCGCCCGCTTCCAGAACGACGGTGTGAGCTTCGACTTCGAGACGCCGAGCGGACACCACTGGTAGATCGCCCGCGTGCCGGTGCGCACCAGCTCAGGCGCGAGCGTGGCAGCCGGCGGCACCTCGAACCCGTCGGGCAGGTCGCTGCCGAGGAACGTCACCATGAGCTTCGAGAAATCGTCTCCGTCGTCGAGGAGCGGGTTCTCGTGCGCTATCCGCCGGAACTCGGGCTCGTCGACGAGCAGCACGCGGGCCGCCACACCCGAACGGCTCCGGATGCCCTCCTCGACGATCGACGTCTCGGATCCTCCCGGCGCCCGATCCGCGTCGAACACGACGTTGCCGCTCGCGAGAAACGTCTTCGCGTTCGTGAATCCCGCGTCCGCGAAAGCGGCGAGCAGGTCTCCTTTGGCGACCCGTGTGGTCGGGCCGACGTTGATGCCGCGCACCAGCCCGACGCCGTGCATCCGTCAGCCCTCGAGGGGCTCGGCCGCCACCAGCAGGTGCTGCTCGACGGAGGCCCGCTCGAACGGCCCGCGGCCGTCGCGGCGGTACTGCGGCTCGTCGAAGGCGACCACCCAGCTCGTGGTGGCACCGGCCGGCAGGTTCACCGACCGCAGGCTCGCGGCCCCCGGCGACACGATGACCCCGGTCGGCTCCCCCACCCAGTCGTCGCCGCCTGCGACATCCGGCTCGCTCACATGCACCTGCACCCCGATGCCGAAGCCGGGGTCGGACGCAGGCTGTTCGTTACGCTTCCTCATCGCTCAAGCATCCCATCACGATGGCGTCGACCCATTCGCCGTCCCACAGCAGTGCGTCGCGGCGACGCCCCTCGACGACGAAGCCGGCCTTCTCGTAGGAGCGCTGCGCCCGCGGGTTGAAGGCGAAGACCTCCAGCTCGACACGATGCAGCCCGGCGGTCGCGAACGCGTGGGAGAGCACGGCCCGCGTCGCCTCCGTGCCGTATCCCTGGCCGAACCAGCGGGACGAGCCGAGCGCGATGCGGAACCCGGCGGAGCGGTTGTCGTCGTCGAGATCGTTGAGCACGACCTCGCCGAGGTACTCGCCGTCCGATGCGCGGACGATCGCCCAGTCGGCACGGTCGTCACGCGCGCCGAGCGAGGCCAGCCAGGTGCGGATGGTCTCCGCTGTGAAGGTCGCATGCGTGCCCGTGAGACGCGTCACCTCGGCATCCTGCAGCGCCGCCCAGGCCCCGGCGAAATGCTCGGGTCCCAACGGCTCCAGCCGGAGACGCTCGGTCGTGATGACCGGCGTCGGAGTCAGTGCGATGTCGATGGTTCGATCCTTCCGGACGGCGCGTCGCGCTCGGGGTCGAGCAGCCTGCGCAGGATGAACCGCTCGGCGACGGTCCACGCCGTCGACGTAAGGATATAGACCGCTGCGGCCAGCGGCACGAAGGCTGCGAAGACGACGGTCACGTACGGCAGGAAGGAGAGCGCCCGCACGACCCCGGTCGGCTGCGCCTGTCCCTCGGCCTGCGGCAGGGCGAGCACGCGTCGCGAAACGGTCGTGACGATCGCGATGAGCGCGAGGGTGACGAGGTAGACCAGCATCGCCGGCCAGACGGCCGCGCCGGCGCTGGTCAACCCGACGAAGCTGGTGCCGAGCGGAGCGCCGAACGCCTGCTCGGTCAGCAGCGCGTTCGCGTGGCCCGCGATCATCGGATGCGTGAACAGGGCGTAGACCAGCGAGATGACGGGGATCTGGAGCACCAGCGGCAGCATCCCGGCGAACGGCGACGCCTTCTCGGACTGGTACAGCTCCATGGTCTTGCGGGCGAGGGTCTCGCGGTCTTTGCCGTGTTTGCGCTGCAGCTCCGCGAGTTTCGGCGCGAGGCGCCGTCGGGTGAACTCGGCGCGCACCTGGCTCATCCCGACCGGGATGAGGAGCGTGCGCACGAGCATGGTGAGGATCACGACGGCGACCAGGCCGCTCGCCGTCCCGGCGATCGGTTCGACCGTCGCCGAGAGTGCTGTGACGAAGCCGTAGGCCGCGTCGAGGATGGCCGCGATGGGCCCGAAAGAGAAGATGTCCATGAGGGTGTCCCTGCTGTCGAACGGAGGTGGATGTTCCGTCTGACCGCGTGCAGCAGGGAGCAGAGGCTCCCGCTACGCGGTCTGCAGGGCGAAGCCGGGCGCTCGCGGGCGCGGGCGGCCGTCGGCGTCGGGGTCGGATTGGCTGAGGAGCTCACCGCGATCGGCGGGCTCCACGGGCTGCTCGAGCCGGCCGGTCAGCCGCAGCGAGGCCGCCAGCGCGACGATCGAGCGCACCGCGGCGGCCGCCACGATGCCGAACAGGCCGATGGCCCCGGCCATACCGGCGAGGGCGATGACGCTCGCGGGACTCGACGCGCTCAGCACCGTCTCGAGCGTGGACGCGAAGAGACGCCCGAGAAGCTCGAGGAACGGGATCATGGTGATGACGCTAACAAATCCCGCCCGATTCGTCATGAGGTGTTCGCCGTGGGCGCATCCGTGTCGCAAGGGCCATGATGGAAGCATGACTCGTGTAGCTATCGTCGGTGCCCACGGAAAAGTCGCACAGCAGCTGATGCGCGTCCTCTACGACCGGGGAGACGATTTCGTCGGCATCGTCCGCAACCAGGATCACGCAGAAGACGTCTATCGCCTCGGCGGCGAGGGCGTGGTAGCCGACATCGAGACGGCCACGCCAGACGAGGTCGCCGCCGCGTTCTCCGGCTGCGAGGCGGTCGTGTTCACCGCCGGCGCCGGCGCGGGCTCGGGGATCGAGCGCAAGCGCACCGTCGACTACGCCGGGTCGGTGAAGTCGATGCAGGCGGCCGTCATCGCGGGCATCCGGAGGTTCGTGCAGGTGTCTGCGTGGGGCGTCGACACCCCGCTCCCCGACGAGACCGACCCGACGTGGCGCGCCTACGTCGAGGCCAAGCGCGACGCGGATGCCGTGCTCCGGCAGTCCGGGCTCGACTGGACGATCCTGCGGCCGGGCAGCCTCACCTTCGGAGAGGGCACCGGTGCGATCACGCTCGGCGACCGCGTCGATCGCGGCTCGATCCCCCGCGCCGACGTCGCCCTGCTGATCGCCGAATGCATCTCGCAGCCCGGCTCGATCGGGCACCAGTGGGAGGTCGTCAGCGGCGGCACCCCGGTCGCCGACGCCGTGCGGACGCTCGCCGCGCCCGCGTAGAGTTCCTGCGTGAGCATCTACTCTGAGCGCCCCTGGCTGCCGAACTACGCCCAGGGCGTCCCCGCCGATGTCGAGCTGCCGACCGGTTCCCTCGCGCACCTCATCGACGAGTCGGTCGCGACCTACGGCAAGAACGTCGCCCTCGAGTTCTTCGGCGCGACGACGACATATGCCGAGCTCGGCGAGCAGATCGCGCGTGTCGCGGAGGGGCTGCGCAAGCAGGGCGTGCGCAAGGGAGACCGGGTCGCGCTCGTGCTGCCCAACTGCCCGCAGCACGTGGTCGCGTTCTACGCCGCGCTGCGACTCGGCGCCGTGGTGATCGAGCACAACCCGCTCTACACGCCGCGCGAGCTGCGCCACCAGTTCGAGGACCACGGCGCCCAGGTCGCCATCGTCTGGGACAAGGTCGCGAAGACGGTGCAAGATCTGCCGGCCGACCTCGGCGTCATCACTGTCGTCTCCGTCGACATCACGCGCGGGATGCCCGCCTCGAAGCGCTTCGCCCTGCGGCTTCCCGTACCGGCGGCACGCAAGGCTCGCGAGCAGCTGACCGCCAAGGTCTCCGGCACCGTGACCTGGGAGACGCTCCTCGCCTCGAAGAAGCTGAAGGCCTCGTACCCGCGGCCGGAACGCGACGACCTCGCGCTCATCCAGTACACCAGCGGAACGACCGGGCAGCCGAAAGGCGCGATGCTCACCCACCTCAACCTCGGCGTCAACGCGGCGCAGGCGCGCGCCTGGGTGCCGTCGATCGAGCGCGGCACCTCCGTGGTCTACGCCGTCCTCCCCCTCTTCCACGCCTACGGCCTCACCCTGTGCCTGACCTTCGCCATGAGCATGGGCTCCCGCCTCGTGCTGTTCCCGAAGTTCGACCCCGACTTGGTGCTGGATGTGGTCAAGAGGCATCCGGCGACCTTCCTTCCCGCAGTCCCGCCGATCTACGACCGCCTGGTCGCCGCCGCCGAGAAGCGCAAGGTCTCCCTCTCCGGGATCGAGATCGCCATCTCCGGCGCGATGAGCCTCCCGCAGAGCATCGTGGAGCTCTGGGAGAGCGAGACGGGCGGCTATCTGGTGGAGGGCTACGGGCTCTCCGAGTGCTCACCGGTGCTCATGGCCAACCCGGTCGGCAGCACCCGCCGTGAGGGAACCGTCGGCCTCGCGCTGCCGGGCACGGAGCTGCGCGTCGTCGACCCCGACGACCCGTCGGCCGACCGCGCGTTCGGCGAGGAGGGCGAACTGCTCGCTCGCGGACCGCAGGTCTTCTCGGGGTACTGGCGCAAGACCGACGAGACCGCCAAGGTCTTCGCCGACGGCGACTGGTTCCGCACCGGCGACATCGTCACGATGGACGAGGACGGCTACGTGCGCATCGTCGACCGCATCAAGGAGCTCATCGTCACCGGTGGCTTCAACGTGTCCCCGACCGAGGTCGAAGTCGCGCTGCGGGCGTTCGAGGGCATCGCCGACGTCGCTGTCGTCGGCATCCCCAGCCACCGCGGCGGCGAGGATGTGGTGGCCGCGGTCGTGACGGAGCCGGGCGCCTCGTTCGACGAGGCGGCCATCCGGGCGTTCGCGCGCGACTCCCTGACGGCATACAAGGTGCCCAAGCATGTGGTGCAGGTCGACGAACTGCCGCGCTCGATCGTGGGCAAGGTCATCCGGCGCAAGGTGCGCGATCAGCTCCTCGCCGGCCGGTCGCAAGGCGGGCAGCCGGGCGCAGGCCGGGCGAACGCCGGCTAGCCGATCGGGAACACCAGCAGCGAGCCGGTGGCCGTCGCCACCACCTTGCCCGAGGCGTCCGTGACCGTTCCCTCTGCGAACGCCACCCTGTTGCCCGGTTTCGTCACCGTCGCCACGCAGGTGAGCGGCCCGGAACCGGCCAGCACCGGGCGCAGATAGCTCACTGTGATGTCGATCGAGGTGTAGCCCTGGCCTTGCGGCAGGGTCGTCTGCACCGCGCATCCGAGAGCCGAATCGAGCAATGTGCACACCAAGCCGCCGTGCACGGTCCCGATCGGGTTGTAGTGCGACTCGTCCGGCTCGCACACGAACGTCGCAGTCCCCGGGTCCGCCGCCGTGAGCCTCATGCTCATCAGGCTGGTGATCGGTGGGGGTGGGAGCTGCCCGTCGAGCATCGACCTCAGATAGTCGAGGCCGCTCATGGTGGGCATGACGGCGACGCCGGGCGCCGGGTCCTCCCATTCGACGAGTCGTGAGCGTTCGGTCACGCGCCATCCTTTCGGTCGTGGTCGGCGGAATGGTCGAGGTCGGGATTGTGCTCGGGATCCCGCGGCAGGCTCGGGTCGGCGGGCGGCAGTTCGGAGGGCTGCTCGACCGGCTCGAGGGTCTCGGCGTTGACCGCGGTCCGCCCTGGAGGCAGGTTGGAGAGGTCGGGTGCGATCAGTGTCGCCTCGCGGCCGGAGTCCGGCAGCCCGAAGCTGGGCCCGCCCGCCGGTTCGAGAACGAGGTCGTCGGAGCGGCGCGGAAGCGTCCTGCCGCGGAAGTAGTCGGGTTTGCGCCACCACCAGATCCCCATCAGGACCAGACCGATCAGCAGGCCGCCGACACCGACGGCAGCCTCTGCCCCGATCCCGAAGATGGTCACGTTCTTGCCGGCGTCGTCGACCAGCCAGTCCGGCGCCGCGAAGTTGATCAGCCCGTAGACGAACACCCAGAGCAGCATCACCCCGCCGACCAGCGGGAACAGCCCGCGCATGATGGCGTGACGGAACGACGTGAAGAGTGTCTTGCGGTAGTACCAGACGCACGCGAAGCCGGTGAGCCCGTAGTAGAAGGCGATCATCAGGCCGATCGAGCCGATCAGTGCGTTGAGCAGCACCGGGCTGATGAACGTGAAGATCAGGTAGAACACGGCCGAGACGATTCCCATCCCGATCGTCGACCAGGTCGGCGTGAGGAACTTCGGGTGGATCCGGGCGAACCGCTCCGGGATGGCCTTGTACGCGGCCATGGAGAGGGCAGTGCGCGCCGTCGGCAGGATGGTCGTCTGCGTGGAGGCCGACGCCGACGTGAGGATCGAGAACCCGAGCAGCGCCATCAGGATCGATCCGACGACACCGCCGCCGAACAGGGTCGGGCCGATCGCCGAGAAGACGTCGTTCGAGTTGTCCGGGTTGGCCAGCCCGATGCCCTTCTCTCCCACTCCGGCGAAGGCGATGGCCGCGACGGTGACGACAGCGTAGGTGGCGAGCAGCAGCAGGGTGCTGATGATCGCCGCGCGGCCCGGGGTCTTCCCCGGGTCCTTGGTCTCCTCGTTGATCGAGACCGCGGTGTCCCAGCCCCAGTAGATGAAGATCGCGGTGAGCATCGCGGGGGCGATCGTCTGGGCGAAGTCCAGCGTGAACGGGTTGAACCAGTCCCACTGCGGGATGAGCGAGTACGGCTCCGCGTTGCCGGTGTAGACCTTCACCAGTGCGAACACGGCGAAGAAGATGAGGATGAGCACCTCGAACGAGAGGAGCACGTACTGCAGGCGCGCCGAGATCTCGATGCCGCGGTAGCAGATCCAGGTCATCACCGCGATCCAGATCAGACCGGCGATCGTGGTGGCGAAGGTGTTGTTCGCGAGTTCCGCCACCTGCGGCAGGCCGAAACTCCCGACGAAGGTGAACGAATACGCTCCCGCGACCGCGGCCAGGTTCGCCATCACGATGACGTCGGCGACGATGATCCCCCAGCCGCCCATCCACCCGGTGATGGGCCCGAAGGCCCTGGTCGCCCAGGTGAACGTCGTGCCGCAGTCGGGCTCCGCCTTGTTGAGCTCCTGATACGCCACGGCGATCAGATACATCGGGATGAACGCCAGCAGCACGATGCCGGGCGCCTTCACCCCGGCTGCCAGCGTGCCGCCGACGACGATGAAGCCGAGACTGGCTGCCAGGCTGTACGCCGGTGCGGTCGAGGCCACGCCGACGACGACGCTGGAGGTGAGGCCGAGGGCCCCGTCTTTCAGTCCCTTGGACTCCACGTGCTCGGGTTTGGAGGTATCAGTCGCACTCATCACGCTCTCCCACCGACTCGGGTCCGCTCACCGATGAGCGGCCGGCTGGATTCAGGCTAACGCCGAAACGCCCGAAACGGGATCAGCCGGCGGCAGCTTCGCCTGCGAGACGGCTCAGCCGGCGACGCGCACTCAGCTCGGCCTGGGTGGTGTCGCCGAGCAGTGCGCCCGCGCCGCCGAGCACCAGCGCGGTCGCCCCGTGCAACGGAAGTGCCCGCTCCAACCGCGTGCTCGGATAGCCGAGCAGCGTGCGATGCTCGGGTTCCAGCGTCGAGACGGCGGCGCGGAACAGCAGTCGGTACGTCGGCCGGAGCACTCGGCTCACCGGCGCGCGACGGACGAACCGCACGATCTCGTCGACGTCGGCGCCGCCACGGAGCTCGCCGGCCCTGGTGAAGGCGCCGAGCTGGTCCCGGAGCTCGGACACGCTCCGCGGAGGGTTCGGGACGCCCATCAGCTCGCCCGCGGTCGCCCACTCGGCCACGTACGCGTCGCCGCCGCCGGGAATGGGGTCGCCCCAGCGCTCATGGGCGGCGAGGAACGAGTCGGTGAAGGCGAGATGCACCCAGGACGCGAGCTCGGGATCGTTCGCCGCATATGGGCGGAGCATCCCGTGCCCGTCGCGGTAGGTGCCGGTCACGCGCCTGTGCATCGCTCTGACCATCGTGGAACTGCCGACAGCCTGGGCCGTGTCGCCGAAGGTCACGGTGTGGATCCACCGGATGGTTCCGGCGAGCCGGCCGAGCGGGTCCTCCCGGTAGCGCGAGAACTCCCGCACTCCGGCGAGGGCTCCCGGATGCAGCGCCTGCAGCAGGAGCGCACGCACACCGGCGACCAGGGTGGGCATCCCTCCGTGCACCACCCACGACGCGCTCTGCGGCCCGAAATAGCCCTCGTCGACGCCGTCGCCGAGCGCGAGCACCCACGCCGGCACCTCGTCGGACTGACCGGCGAGAGTCTCGATCAGCCTCGATCGCACGGGGCCGAGGACACCGGTCATCCGGTCGCCACGTCGAGGCCGAGCCCGTCGACCACCTGTGCGCCGGGCAGTTCGCCGAGCATCCGGCCCGGAAGGAGGATCTTGGAGCGCCGCACGCCGGAGCCGATGATCACCACGTCGGTGTCGGCCACGCGGCGGTCGACGTAGACCGGCCACTCGGCGGGCAGCCCGATCGGGGTGATGCCGCCGTACTCCATGCCGGTCAGCTCGACCGCACGGTCCATCGAAAGAAACGAGGCCTTGCGTACGTCAAGGAGCCGCTTGACGGCGTTGTTCACGTCGGCGCGCGTCGTCGACAGCACGACGCAGGCGGCGATCTTCTCGACGCCTTCGCGCTTGCCTGCCACGACCACGCAGTTGGCGAGCGTGGCGGCATCGAGGCCGAACTGCTCGCGCGTGGCGGCCGTGTCGGACACCGACGGGTCGATCTCGACCACGCCGACGGCGTCGAGCAGACCGGCGCCGGTCAGCGCTCCGGCCGTGGTCGGTGCCAGCAGCGCGGTGTCGGATGATGCGGGAACCGTGGTCAGACCACCGAGTGTGAAGACGCCCATGGTTCTAATGTGCAGCACCGGCGACGCGAACGCCAACCGGACCCGACACCTTCACAGCCGTGCAGCCGTCACAGCCGCTTGAACATCACCGTCGTGCCGCCGAGCGTGCCGTCGGGGCTCACCGCGAAATCGGGGATGACTCCGACGGCGTGCCAGCCCCAGCGGCGGTACAGGCTCTCGGCAAGGCTGCCGGTGTGCGTGTCGAGCACGAGCAGCGTGAGGCCTTCGGCCGCGGCGAACTCCTCCAGCGCGGTCATCAGCGCAGGCGCGATGCCCTTCCCGCGTCCCTCGCGGTGCACCATCAGCTTGATGACCTCTGCGCGGTGCGGTCCGTTGCGTTTGGAGGCGCGAAGCAGCGTGATGGTGCCCAGGATGCGCGCCCCGTCACGGGCGACCCAGGTCACCGCGGCGGGGTCGGCGAGCAGCTCCGACCACCAGAGTTCCGCCTCGGCGGGCGTCGGCGGTTCGATCCAGCCGACGCTCGCACCGCCCTCGACCGTGTCGATCAGTACCGGCGCGAGCGCGGAGGCGACCGCCTCCACCTCATCGACCCGGGCCTGCTCGATCACGATCGAGGGCATCCGGTGACTACTCCGCGCTTCCGGCGCGCTCGAGCACCAGCTCGCGCACGCGGGCGGCGTCGGCCTGCCCCTTCATCGCCTTCATCACGGCGCCGATCACCGCGCCGGCGGCCTGCACTCTGCCGTCGCGGATCTTCGCCAGCACGTCGGGTTGCGCCTGCAACGCCTCGTCGATGGCCGCGATCAGGGCGCCGTCGTCGGAGACCACCGCGAGCCCGCGGGCGTCGACGACCTGCTGTGGCGACCCTTCGCCCGCGACCACGCCTTCGAGGACCTGGCGCGCGAGCCGGTCGGTGAGCGTTCCGGCGTCGACGAGCTTCGCGACCTCGGCCACGTGCTCGGCCGAGACCAGCGAGCCGGCGGAGACGCCTCGCGCGTTGGCGAGGCGGGCGATCTCACCCGTCCACCACTTGCGGGCGGCAGCCGGGCTCGCACCGGCCGCGATGGTCGCGTCGACCTCGTCGAGCAGGTCGGCGTTGGCCACGTCCTGGAACTCGAGCGCCGTGAAGCCCCACTCGGCCGTCAGGCGCTTCCGGCGCACCGACGGCTGCTCGGGGAGGGTGCCACGCAACTCCTCGACCCATTCACGCGCCGGGGCGACGGGAACCAGGTCGGGCTCGGGGAAGTACCGGTAGTCGTCGGCGTCGCTCTTCGGGCGTCCGGCGCTCGTGGTGCCGGTGTCTTCGTGCCAGTGCCTGGTCTCCTGCACGATCACTCCACCGGCGGCGAGGATGGCTGCCTGGCGCTGGATCTCGTAGCGCACAGCGCGCTCCACCGACCGCAGCGAGTTGACGTTCTTCGTCTCGGTACGCGTGCCGAGCGTGCCCGAGCCGCGCGGGCGCAGGGACACGTTCGCGTCGCGGCGCACGTTTCCCTCCTCCATGCGGGCGTTCGAGATGCCGAGCCCCTTGACGATGTCGCGGATGGCGCGCACGTAGGTGCGGCCGAGCTCGGGAGCGTCGGACTCGGCGCCCTCGATCAGCTTGGTGACGATCTCCACCAAGGGCACGCCGCCCCGGTTGTAGTCGACCAGCGAGTAGTCGGCGCCCTGGATGCGACCGGTCGCGCCGCCGACGTGGGTCAGCTTGCCGGCGTCCTCCTCCATGTGCGCGCGCTCGATGTCGACGGTGAGCTCACGGCCGTTCTCCAGCTCGATGGTCACCCTCCCGTCGAAGGCGATCGGCTCGTCGTACTGCGAGGTCTGGAAGTTCTTCGCCGTGTCGGGGTAGAAGTAGTTCTTGCGCGCGAAGCGGCTGTACTCGGCGATCTGGCACTCGAGCGCGAGACCCAGCCGGATGCTCGACTCGATGGCCTTCTCGTTGACCTGCGGCAGTCCGCCCGGAAGCCCCAAGCAGGTGGGGCAGGTGTTCGTGTTGGCGCCGGAGCCGAACTCGTTCGCGCAGCCGCAGAACATCTTCGTCTTGGTGTTGAGCTCGACGTGCACCTCGAAGCCGAGCACCGGTTCGAACAGCTCGAGGGCAGCGTCGAAGTCCATCAGTTCTGCTTTGGCCATCAGACGGCTCCCTCTTCGCTCGCGAACATCTCGGTGGCGCTCAGGTCGGGCGCCTGGCTCAGCAGGGTGTGACCCCACTTCTGCTCCAGGAGCTGTTCCAGTGCGGCGCCGATCGTGTACAGCCGCGCGTCGGCGCGGGCCGGCGTCATCAGCTGCAGGCCGACGGGCAGGCCGTCTTCCGGCGCCAGGCCGATCGGCAGGCCCATGCCGGGCACGCCGGCGAGGTTGGCCGGGATGGTCGTGATGTCGTTGAGG
>FSUF01001655.1_pt1 | contig 12721 bp, 8 predicted proteins | sample 1637351 | NCBI WGS metagenome assembly FSUF01 (sample SAMEA3914816, study PRJEB12502) | metagenome | biome: forest; material: soil | place: USA | collected 2011-09-16 | depth 0.3 m | reverse complement strand
CACTCCAACCCTGCCGAGGAACGCCTGAAGCTGCGCAACATCCGCCCCCTTTGCGCCACTACCGATGGGTCGGAACGCAGGAATCGCCCCGACCCCAAGCGCTACTGGGCGAAGATTCACCGAATAAAGAATGGTTCCCTCGCGGGTGATTGCCGAGGAGGCCGCTCCCAGACTGGTGACGACACCCACTGCGAGATTCGATCCCGCCGGCGCTGGCTTCCATTCGGCTTCCACCGAAAGCTGGAGGGTCGAGCCGACTGCGCCCGCTTTCGCTGTGGCTGTAGCAAACTTTGCCGCCGAGACTACACTTCCGGCTGGCTGGTCGATGGTTACTCCGACTGCCCAGACCGCTGCCGCACCGATGATCGCGCCGAGCGTGAGTAGTCCACCGTTCGCGGCAGCATGCCGCCAGCCAGCCCTGTCTCGACCGCGCCCCTTCGATTTCTTCATGACGAATCAGCCGTACAGGTTCGCGGGGACCTGTGGGCAGGCTTCGTTGATTTGGGTCCAGGCGTCACCAGATACGTTCACGTTCTTGTACGGGACCCAGGAAGACGGCTGTCCGTACGTGGCAGTGAAGGTCTGGAAACTCGGGGCACTCGGAACCGTGAACCCGTGGTCCTTGAGGCACTTGGTCAACGGCCCGGTCAGGTAGTCATAGAGGAGTTTGTATTGGGCGTCGGACAACGGCTTGTCGTACTTCGCCATCAGAGGGTACTCAATCGCACAAACGATCTTCGCGATCTGATGCGCCTCATCTTGGCCTTCAGGAACGTAACCGAATACGCCACCATCAGCGGTGGCTGTCGACGGGAATCCCTGCGTGGTGAGGCACTTCGCGCGAGCAGCCGGGAGCTCATCAAGGGTTACCTCCCGAATGAGTTTTGCGTTGGGGAGCTTGGCCTTTGGATACTGGGCAAGTAAGTCGTGCTCCGCGCTCACGGCTTCACTGTTTGATACGGTCCCGGCCGCCGGTGACGTCAGTGGGTCGGCGTGTCCAGGAACCGCTGCGCACCCACCGATCAATAGCGCGCCCAAAGCGAGAGCCGCAAGAGCCGCTGGTTTCCATTGATGACGCACGATCTGCCCTTTCTTACGACGCGGGAGTGTGCTTTGCTGGCGTGCAGCGCTGCCGTCGCACGCCAGCAAAGGTCTAGCTGCAGTACCAGTTCATGTCGTACATGTAGGTGTCGTAGCCGATCGTCGCCCAGGTCGCGCTGTGCTCTCCGATAGCCGTGCGGCGTGCCTGCTGGACGGAGCCATTGTGGTAGGTGGCCTCGTAGTAACCCACGCCGGGCGAGATCTGGTGGACCAGATTTCCTGTGTTCACCGACCACAAGGTTGGGTGCACCGTTCCACCGCAGTTGTTGCCGCCGTATCGATACGTGTACGGCCAGCTCGCGGACGCCGGCATCGCCGTTGCTACGGCAAGTCCGATCGCCAGGGCAGCACCTGTCAACATGACAGCTACTCGAGATTTGCGCATTCGGTCTCCATGTCTTGACTCTTTCTTCTCGTGTGTGCCCACGGTGAGCACATCCTGACCGGAGCACCGCACCCCGGAACCCTGATTGCAAAGAAGTCTCGCGACCGTTGATATATCGATCAGCCTGACGACCGAACAATACGTCGCGGTATGCAAAGCATCACCGTCATCGGGGAACCGGGCTAGTCCGCACTTATGAGGACAAACCAACTAAAAGGTATTCGTTGCTGACTCGGATTCATTGGACCGGTTGTGGTGGGTCCCGGTGCAGAAAGGCGGTTCAGGCTCTGCTCGAGGTTCGGGTCAGCAATCCTCCGGGGTGCTCCACGATGCGAGGGGCCCTGATCTGTCCAGGCTCGAGATAAGGCAATCGCGCGAATCGCGGCGCGGTCTCAGACTGCCAACACCATTACATGCACAGCGTGGTCGCACGCTCGAAGTATGCGTTCTTGGCGGCGCGTACTTGCGGGACGACCAGAGGGCGTTCCTGCAGCGTCCGCTTAAACTCAGAGTAGAGATGGGTGAGCTGCGTTCGGTCGGTGGTTGTGAGCTGGGGGAAGCAACGGACTCTGATCGCGTTGGCGAACTCGTCAACCTGCCAGGCCTGTGGGTTTGACTGATCCGCGGGAATTGGGTCGCCTTTACTGATAGCCCACAGTTGGTCGAGCGGTGAGTCTTGCGCAGCTACTGAGCCAGTATCTGGGGCTTGAAGGGCCGGCCCTGGGGATGTGGTCACGGGGTCCGGAGCTCGATGCGTCGAGTGCGGAATCTCGTGGAAGGTAGCAACAATCGACGACGTCGCGACGGCCGCTCCGGTGAGCGCTGCGACGACGACGACGCCAGTGACTCCGACTATCCATGGATTGGCCCGCTTGCGGTGGGCTGAGCCCTCAGCAGATGATGTGTTGACGAGAAGTTCGCGTAGTTCGCGATCACGCTCGGACTGCGGGTCAGAAGTCATTCGAAGCCTCCCGGGTAAGGTCGGTCCTGCTTGATGAGTGGTCGGCGAGGAGCTTTGCGAGCCTGCCTTTTGCACGTGACAGACGAGACTTGACTGTTCCGGCTGCTACTCCGAGTGCAGCCGCGGCGTCCTTCTCGGACAGGTCATGCAGGACGCAAAGGGTGATCACCCGCTGGTCGCTCAGCGAGAGTTGACGGAGCGCGCGTGATGCCGGCCCGTCGTCGAAGCTGGCGGCGTGATCTGGCACCGGCTCCTGCGATGGCAGTCGGCTGAGGAGTACCCCATGCCGTCGGGACGCTCGCACTTGGTTCCGTGCGACGTTTGTTGCCGTCACTAAAAGCCAGGGCAGCAGCGACCCGTCAACGAACCGGACCGCCTCGCGTTTCCGCCACGCTTCGAAGAAGACAATCGCGACCACATCCTCTGCGTCGTCAAGGGCCGGCACAAGGCGAGTGCTGTGCCGGCGGACACGCTCGCGATGCCGGTCGAAAACACGACCGAAGGCCTCGCCTTCCCCCCGGACGGCGAGGACCCAGTCGGTTTCGTCCTCGGACAACCTGTTCACACTAGGGAATGTCCGCGACATCCGAATCGGTTCCCTCGCATCCAACTTTGCGCCCACCGCCACGCGAAGTGGCCCAGACCGTCATGCTCAGCATCCCCACACTCATTCCCCAATGTGCCGGTTTCGATGATCATACCGTGCGGTCGGTTTGCTCGCTGGCTCGGAGTCCAGTGCGAGCGCGTCAGCGTTCGAGGGGTAGCCGGCTCGCTCAAACGCGCGTGCGATTTGACCGATATGGAGCCAGCTGCGCGGTCCTAGCGGAAGTCAATTCCCCAAGTCGACTCCCGGATGCGGCTCTGTGTCAGCCGAACCGCTGCCCCCGTCTGGTTGTTGCGTTGCCGCGCATAGGGAGGGTGATGGCATGGGAGACGGTAAGGCCGCGCGCTCCCAGCGCAAGCTGCATAATGGGAATCCGCTGCATTCATGCCGGGGAGGATGTCAAGGTGGGTCCACAACAGGGGGAATCATGATCGGACGTCTCAAGGTCGGAGGACTCGTCCTCGGTGTGGCAACTTTGACACTCTTGGCAGGATGCAGCGTCCAAGTAGACGCCGCACAAAACGAGCCATCGTCGAAGCCATCACCTTCGGCGACGCCTTTCCCAGAGATCGTCCTCACGTCCTCAGACCTATCGTCGTGCTCTATCGATCCAACGAGGGCACGAGTCACCAAGGCGTTATCGGAAAAGACGATCTCGCGTGAGAATAGCCCGCTGGCGCTCCCTCAGGAAATGGGCACGTATGCGGATGCGGCTGCGCAGATGCGGGGGTGGCTGGCACTATCCGAGCAAGACAGACTCTTTGAGATCTGTCTGAACTACCAGCAGGGGAACTTCGGAAGTCACACGCCCTCGCCCTAGCCCAAAATCGGTGAGCCCCGCCGGGAGTCCAGTAGGTCCAGGCGGGGCTCACATATCAGCTAGTACAGCTGCACTTCTTTCACGTAAACCGATCCGTACAGCTGCGAGAAGTAGTACGAGTTGAAGTCATTCGGCCCGCGGTCGACGCTCCAGTAGTAGGTCGGGTTCATGTAGTAGTGGTACAGGACACGGCCGCTCTCGCTGCCGGGCCGGAGATTCACAACGTTGTGGTACTCATTCGTGCCGTAGTTGAAAATTCCCACACCGATATAGCAGGTGTAGCTGGTGGGCTGGGTTGCGCCGATCCCGATCTTGTAGCCGTTCGGTGCATCAGCGCACGCATTTGGATACACCGTCATCGGAGAGATCCCCGAGCTGGGTGGTGCCACGTTGTAGACCGGGACGGTGGCCAGGTCCGGCTTGCCGGCCGACTGCTCCGCATGAAGGGCAGTCTGAGCTTGACGTGCCGAATTGCTGAGCGCGTCCCAGGCCGCCTGTTGCGCGTCAATCGCAGCCTGGTCGAACCCGAGGATCTTGAGATCTTCTGGGGTGGCGAGCACACTGTTCGCCGGAGAGATCGGTTCTGGCGTGTTCTTCGGCGCCGCCTGGGCTGGCATCGCTGCGAACAGCAATCCGGCAACCGCGACGCCGGAGAGAAGGACCTTCAACTTCGTGTTCATCGTTCTCCTTGTTCAGAGCGGGTCAACGACTCGCATCGTGATTCGGGAAGCGCGGCTCTCATGTCGACGACCCCCGTAGGCGTGCGCGTACACGTCTTGAACGAAAGCTATTCCAGAAATTTACATACCGAATAGTCGGCATTAACACGGACACGGATTTCTCCGGCCGCTACTCGTCACGAAAGCACCCGCATTTTGGAGCCTGCGATTCGTGAAGGCCATGGTCGGGCGCGGCAAAGTAACGTACTGGTCGGTATTGATAGACGCCGAATCGCGATCGCTGGAGATTCCCGCGCCCGCTTGAGGCGGGTCGTGATCGCTGCGGCGGGCGGCGTTCGCGGCGGCCCGTGCACTGCCGTGGGTGGGGATCGTACGCGTAGGCGTCACGGCTCGCGCGGGGCGTTGCCGGTCAGGTCAGCGAGACGGAGGAGAGTTCACCCAGTTACTGCGTCACCGTTCCGGAGTCGCAGCCTTCCCACGCCTGAAGTATCGAGCCTTGGTAGTTACCAAGGCCACCCCCGGCATGTCAGCGTTCGAGAGGGTACCCGGCTTGCTCGAGGGCTCGCTTGACCGGGCCTATGCGGAACCAATCACTCACGGTCGCGGAACGTGTGCCGCCGCCGAGCTCCCATTTAATTCTGACGTACCCTGGTCCTCGTCGCATTGATTCGATAGCGGTCCTCGGAATCCAGGCGGTTGTCCCAAGGGCTTGGACGAGAATCCCTTTCTCGTATATCTCGAACGAGCGCGGGAAGGGCCAGCTCGTGTTCACGGGGGCTAAGCCCAGCCGCACCCCGACGCCTAGCGGTGCGAACTTCGCGAGCCTTTGCCCTCGATCACCCTCGGTCGCAAGACCCTGGTCGGTCACTGTGGCTCCTTCTCGCTTTGGCGCTGCCCCGGTTGGTTCAATGTACTGATGATTCTGGTCCCCCGTGTTTAGCATGAGTCGCCTCGTCCCTGGGTGATTTGGCGACGCCCGGCCGGGGATCCGTTTGCTGGGGCCACCGATGCGCTACTCGCAGTGGACCCGCTCGGGTCCCCGAGGCATCCGGCATAGCCGCCGAATGGCGCCCAGACGCATGTTCCGGCGATCCCGACGCCACCGTACCCGCCGGCCTCACCACCGAGGCTGACGTCCAGTTCTCCGGAGTCGGGGGCCTGCCCGCACTTGCCGGCGGCACTGGCTGATACTCCAGCCACGGCAAAGGACGCGCCACCTCCGTACGTGCAGGAGCCACCCGCGATCTCGCTGGCAGTGTTTGCGCTTCCACCGGCGATGCCTGCGAACAGGCTGGCATCAACCTCTGCTCCGGCGTCGATTGACGATCCAGCACCGGCGGTGAGGATCAGGCCCGATCCGGAGGCCCAACCGACACACACTTCTACTGAGCCTGCGCCGCCACCGGCGATGATGAACGCTGCGTCCCCGCCGAAGCAGAGGGAACCCCACCACAGCCCTTGGGGGTCGGTTCTGTTCAGTGGGTCGTTGGACGTGTAGAGGTAGGCCATCATCGTTTTGCTGACGAGCGCGTCGACGCTGATGAACAGCGCAGTGGCTGGGTCGTAGTACCGGGCCTGAAGATAGATGAGGCCCGTCTCAGCATCGGCGTAGGCGCCGGCGAATTGGATTGGTGTCGTCGCTCCCGTGTGACTACTTACGGCACCCCACGGCGTGTACGCGTAGCTTCCGGTAACGGTGCCTGCGGAGTTGGCAAGTTCGACGGTGGACCCGTGCGTGTCGGCGAAGTAGTACACGGGGTTTGCTCCGCCGGCCGTGAACTGCTCCACCGGCGCCCCTGTCGGACCGTAGAGGTAATCGGAGGTCCCGTCGCTGAGCATCTGCGGGACGCTGCCTCGAGTGTCCCACGTGAACGTCAGGGTGGTCGAGCCTGTGGTCTTCTTGGCGCGCAGGCCGTCGCCGTTGTAGGCGTAGGTGGCGCTTGCCGCCCCGGAGACGGTGGTCAGCTCACCCGCGGCGTTGTAGCCGTAGGTGGTCGCTGCAGATCCGTTCGGCGTTTTGATGGTGCGGTTTCCATTTGCGTCCGAGGTGTACGTTGTGGAACCCGTACCCGGGGATGCGCAAGTGGGGCTGGTCACGGTCGCAGTGGTGGTCCAGCAGAGTTGGCCAGCGGCGTCGAAGACCTGGTTGGCGGACCCGACCTTTGTCGGGTCGCCCACACTGTCGTAGCTATACGCTGTCGTCGTCGTGCCGACGGTGGAGCCGGTGAGGTACTGGTTGGTGTTGTATCCGAAGGTTGTGGCCGAGCCGGGCGCGCCAGCCGAGGGCGTGGTTGCGCTGAGATCGCCGGTGTTGTCGCGGCCGTAAGTGATTGTCCCAAGGCCTGCGGCGGACCGGGTCAGTGCGCTTGTTGCCGGCTGGTCGGCGTTGTCGTATGTGACCGTCGAAGTGTTCCCGTTGGCGTAGCCGATCGTGGTCGGGGCGCCGTCGGCGTTGTAACCGAAGGACGTTGTCCCACCACCTGACACCGTGACACTATCCATCTGCTCGATGGTGTTGAAATGACGGGTGACACTCGTTCCAGCCGTGGGGTAAGTGATGGCGGTCGTGTTACCAGCTGCATCGTAGCTGAAGGCGGTCGCTGAGCCGCTCCCGGTAGTTGCGCTCGCGGTCTCGCCGAAAGCGTCGTACGCATACGTGTTAGTGCCAGTGCCGTCTGTCATGCTGGTGCGTCGTCCGTCGCTGTCGTAGCTGTAGCCGACGCTTGGCGTGCTGCTGCCCGAGTAGCTGATCCCGGTGAGCTGTCCGGCGTTATCCCATGCCTGGGTGATGACGTCGTTGTTGGGCTTGGTGGTGGTCTTCAGCCTGCCCATGCTGTCGTAGGTGTAGCTGGTCGTCTTGTTGTTCTGGTTGGTCGAGGATGTGACTCGGGCCTGCGCGTCGTACAGGTAGCTGGTGTTGTGGGTTGCGGCGTCAGTGGTCTTGCTGATGGTCCCGTCGTCGTTGTACACGGTGGTAGTCGAATCGGTAGAGGGTTTCTGGACCTTCGTCGGCCGATCGGCGTTGTCGTAGATGGTCGTCGTGGTGTGGTTGTTGCCGTCGGTGCTGGTGAGCTGGTTGCCGTCAGCGTCGAAGGTCGCTTTCACGGTATGTCCGAGCGGGTCAGTGGCGGTTGTCACATGCCCGTACGCATCGTGGGCGTAGGTGCTGCACCCCTTCGCTGGCGGTGTGCAAGTTGTGAGGACCCCGGCGGCGACTCCGATGGGAGTGACTGTGCTGGTTTTCCATCCTCGAGTTGTGTCGTATCCGTACTTTGTGACGTGCGATTGCGCATCAGTGACGGTGGTGAGGTCGCCGAACGTGTCGTAGACGTAGCTGGTCGCGTGCCCGTTCGGGTTCGTGTATGTGGTGGCCTCCCCTGGGTGAGCCGCGTCCGTGTAGGTGTAGCTGCTCGCCCGGGCGACGGACGGGTTGAGGGTGTCGTTCGCGGATTCCGCGCTTTGGCCGGCGCGGGAGACGGTGACGCTGGTCGGCGCGCCCGCCGTGTTGTAGACAGTCGCCGTTTGAAGTCCGGTCGGGTCGGTGGTCTGCAGGAGGCGTCCAGCCGTGTCGTAACGGCTAGAAGTCGTTCGTCCGAGCCCGTCGCTTGCGGAGATGCGATGCCCGGCGTCGTCGTACGCGTACGTGTTCGTTGACCCGTCGGGGTTGCTCTGAACGGACACGCCGAGGCTGACCGGGTCGTATGCGTATGACCAGGTTGATGCGCCTGTCGCTCCGTACCCCTTCGTCATCGAGGTCAGCAGACCGTTCTGATAGACGTAGAGCGTTTTGTGGCCGACCGGGTCGGTGACGAGGTTCTGGCCGGCGGTTAGCCCGGCGCCAGCGTTCGGTCCGTAGATGAAGGTGGTGATCTTCCCCAGAGGGTCAGTCTGTGTGAGAACCCGCTCTGAGGTATCGTAGGTCATCGACGTGACCGGTGTCGGGGTTGTCGCCTTGCCGTAGTTGACTGGTGACCGTTCGGAGGTCATCAAGTTCAAGGTGTTGTACACGTACTGGGCGTGGTCCTGGTCGCCGTTGATGCCGCCGGGTCGGAGCGTGCCGACACCGTAGACGTCGGTGAGGTTCCCGCTGGCGTTGTAGACGTAGTCGATTTCCTGGCTCGCCGCGGTGGTGACTTTCGTGATGTGGGTTCCGGTCCAGGTGAAGGTGTACGCGCGGCCTCCCGGGTCGGTGACGGTGTGCAAATTGTTGCTTGCGTCGTAGGCGAGCGTTGTCGCGTATTGCGGGCTCGCCGCTCGACCCGCGGGGTCGCTGATCTTCGTCAGCCGGCCGGTGGTGACGTCGAAGGTGAACTGGTCTGCGGCGTGACGCGTGAAAACGTAGGTGGTCCCGGATTTGACGAGAGTCGCGTCGAAGCGTGGCGCGGACGCCGTGTAGTTCCCGGAGCCATCCGCCGTGAACGGGACGGTGGATCCGTCTTCCTGGCGGATAGTGACCGTACTGCCACTAGTGGCGGCAGACATGCCGTAGTTGAACGTCCATCCGTGGCCGAACGCGCCGTTGACCGCGCCGCTGCCGGCGGGGCCGGCCGGGTCGGCGAGCGACGAGCTGTACGTGCGGGAGACGTTGAGGGCCTCGCCGAGTCCGGGGGTACTCAGATCGGTGAAGCTTTCACCGAAGTAGCCGGTGGCTGTGTCGACGGGGTCGCCGGCGGTGCGGCGTACACAGCCGCAGTTCACCCAGGCAGGGTTGGACCCCTTGGGTGCGTCCTGGATTCCAGGCGGACCTCCGATCGGCTGGCCGGGGGTGCCGCCCATGGGGACGAAGGCGATCGCGTCGTAGGCGACGTCGTACCCTTGCGCGGTCATGGCACTGGTGTTCGTCAGCTGTACGTTTCCGCCGTTCTGCATTGCGAACGTGCCGATCGTCACCCACTGTTCGGATTGCCAGTCCTGGTTGACTCGGATCTTCCACGGTGTCGCTGCTCCGCCGGGGTTGATCGTGTAGACAACGTCTGTCGCGGTCGCCCCAGAGGAGGGGAGGTGGATTTTCACCTTGTAGTACTGCAGGCTCGGCAGGTTCGGCGTCCATGTGCCGGTGTTGATCAGACTCGTTGAGCTTGCCGGTTCAGTGTGGGTGAAGAAGATATGGCCGCCGAAACCTGAGCCGAGTTGGTGCGTGTCGATGTTTCCCACTGGGTCGCCGGAACCGTTCGTCCCCGGACTGAAGGTGAACGTTCCGTTGTTCGACCAGTTCATCGAAGTACAGCCTTGGAGGTTTTGGGCGGGCGTCGTCAAATCGTCGACGATGATCGACCCCGATGGGACCTTCGATGTGTCCTGGTTGCAGGTCGGCGGGTACGGGTCGGCGTATGTCGGCTCAGTCGAGCCGGTGCCGTCTTCGTATGCTGCGGTCGCACACGTGGTGGTGCAGGTGCTCACCCAGGTTACTGGCGAGTGCCACCAGCACTCCGAGTCGCTGAGCGAGCAATATCCGCCTGCGGAGTTTGCCGGGTTGCAGTCGTTCCCGCCGGTGGTGCAGAAGGAGGAGAATGCCGGCACTTGCAGCCACGTGTTTCCGCCGTGGTAAGTGGGGGTGTTGTAGGCGGTGAACCCGTATCGGATGATGGGCGCGCCCATCCATCCGAGCACGCGCTCTTGGTATGGCCAGCTCGAAGGGTGGGCGGCGTCCGCGTAAGTGAGTTTCAGGTATGGGGCGCGTGCGGGGTTGTAGTCCGGGTTCTGCGGGTTGTTCGACCATCCAAGACCCCAGGTCCCGTCGGGCCCTGTGCAGGTGGGGCTGGGCGTGCAGCCGGTGGTGTTCCCGAACGCGGCAGTCGGCTGAATACCTGTGTTGTACGCCCAAGCGGCGAAATACCAGTTCTCTAGGTAGCGAGGGTTTCCGCCGTTGGCGGTAATACCAGCTTCGTAGAGCTGGTTCCACGTCTCCTGCAGAATGTTCAACCCCGCGGAGATGTTCTCTTCGTAGTCGACGGCGACTTTCATCTGCCCGTGCGGGGAAATTGAGGTGTCGGTCGCGGCCATACCGGTGGTGACCTGTGCGACGCCGTAACCGCAGTCCGCGGCGGGGTAGTTGATGGTGTCGATGGCGTCACCCGCGCCGTAGTAATCGGCGATCAGCGGGTCAGCCGCGATCCCCGGCAACGCGTGCCAGGACGCCTGGTTGAAGTTGCTTTCCTGCGCTTCGATCGCGACCATCACAGATCGTGGGACAGTGTTCCAGGTGTCGCCGGTCGGGTGATCGAGCGGTACCGGGCTGAAATCGTCGCTCGGCGAGTAGGAGACAAGGCCCATGTTCGCGTAGTTCGCAGGTCGGGCGTAGGAGCTACCGGTGAGTAGACCCTGCTCTGCCATCTGTGTCGCCCAGTCCACTTGCGCGTTGGATGGCTGCATCGATTGGAGATTCGCTTGCAGGCGGGGCACAGAGCACTTGGGGGTTGTTGCGCCTGGTGATAGCGCAGGTTGAATGCTTGGCGGCGCTCGGGTCGCAAAGGCAGCCTGTACGGACAGCGAAGCCGGTCCGGTTCGGAGGTAGGAGGCGCGATGGGCGGTGTTCTCTTTCGGAGCCGGCTGGGGCGATTGAGTTACGCCTTTGCTGGAAGTCGATCCGGCTGTGGTTCGCGTGCGAGTGGTGGTCGACGCGCTTTGAGGGTGAGTCGTTCGCAGAACTTGATGCGTTAGCTGCGATTCAACCAACGGGTCTGCGCTAGCCGTCGCCGCAACATCGTTTGACGACGCCTTCGCGGCTTTGCTGTTTGAGGCTCCCTTGTCCGGCCCGAAGGCTGCTGTCCCGTCGAGCGAGACAAGGGTCGCACCGGCCGGCAGCTTTGCGGCATCAACTGGTGCGATGTCCGCAGAGATGTGCGTAGAGCCGACGATTCGGTTATGGCCGGACCGTCCCGTGAAGATCTCTGTTCCGACGGCTGGACCTTCGCCCAGCTTGGAAGCTTTGCCGTTGCTCTCCTGCCACGCGGTCGCCATACCGGTCTTCGGATCACTGGCCAGGAAATCGATGCCGGCCGCCGCGTTGGGGCGCAGGTCGTAGGGTCTGCCGTTCGCAGTGGCGATGGTGCGCGCGGTTGCCGGTGCCTTCGCGCTGCCTCGGTCGGCGATACTGACGAGGGTGTTTCCTGCGGCGCCGACGATGCTGGACGCCAGAGGTACGACTGAGGTGACTTGTCCGTGGACGACCGCGTCAGCGGTGCGTTTGCCGGTTGCAAGATCGAACCGGAGGACTTCGGTTGCTTGCTCGTTCACCCCCAAGCTGCTTGTGAACACGGCGACGTCCTCGAGCCCGCAGGACGGGGTGAAGTATTTGAGGCTGACCCCGGACGCGAGCGCTTTGACGGCACCGGTGCGGGTATCGATGCTGTACGCATATGCACCGCGATCTCGGGCGATGTTGAGGTTGATGGATGAGCCCGGGAGGATCGCGACCGCCACATATTTCGCGTCGGCGGTGACGCACTGATACCCGAACCAGTTCGACTCGTCGAGACCCGCGGGGCGAATCACCGCAAGGTCGTTCCACGCGAATCCGGCGCTCCGACGGGCGAGACTGATGTGATAACCGTCGGCCGCGCCGAAGCCGTCGACGGCGACGTCGGTTTGGGCGTCTCCCACATCCGAGAAGTCTCTGCTCGTCGCCAGCACGCCAGACACCGATTCCGGTTCAGACGCAGCCGCGGCCATTGGTGTGAGAAGCGCGCCTGTCAGCCCTATCAGGGCGGCAACGACCGTCACGTTTGCACCCGGGCGCAATCGGGCGCTCCGGACTGTTGTGCCACGCCGACCGACTCTACGAATATCAAACATTGTTGACCACCCGGTATGTTTTGTGCGCATGGAGGCGCTACGTGAACAATGGACCGTTGAGGCGGTGGCGTGCTAGTCCTCACTTTGGAGGACTGAGGAAAAATCAGTTTGCCGTGAAAGCGTGGCAGGCACGTCGGCAGCGGCTCCAACCGGTCGATGGATGCCCGCGTACTCTCATGGCTCGGGAAGTCCGCGCCGCACGGCTCGTTGCGGTTCGGATCTTGACGATAGCGTACGATATGGTACGTTCAGGTCAGGATTTCAGACGCCGAGGGAGGTTGAAGACACCGTTGAATGGAACGTGCGAGCCGGCGACGCTCTCAGCGACCAGCCGAAAGTCGACCGGCTATTGTGCTCCAGAGACGCACAATGTCCT
>FSUF01000851.1_pt1 | contig 12948 bp, 10 predicted proteins | sample 1637351 | NCBI WGS metagenome assembly FSUF01 (sample SAMEA3914816, study PRJEB12502) | metagenome | biome: forest; material: soil | place: USA | collected 2011-09-16 | depth 0.3 m | reverse complement strand
TACTGGCAGCTGTCGCACTGCAGAAGATCCATGGGGTCGACGGGAACTGCGTAGCCGCCAACTGTGTCGCTTTCGTATTCCATGATGGCCTCCCCTTGAAGTCTGTGTGGCCGCTTGTTGCGGTGTCTGTCCACTATATAACGTGAATGACACGATTGTCATTCCACAACATGTAGTGTTTTGAACTTTTTTTGGCCTATTTCCAGAATAGGCCGCACCACCGACATTATTGGCCGTTCTGGGCGGCGGTTGAGTGTTCAGAGTGCGAGCAGAACAGACGGTCGCGGTGGGAGCCGCCGCGTTACCCGTGCTTACGATGGAGCCAAACGGCGGAGGGAACAACAAGATGTCCGACTCGCACTCGCACTACAACGACAGAGTCATCGCGGAGTTCCGCGCGTCCGGCGGCACCGTCGGTCGTTTCGGGCGCAGTCTCGTACTCCTCCACCACGTCGGCGCCAAGAGCGGTATCGAGCGGGTGGCTCCCGTGATGGGCATCCACACCGACCACGACTCGTGGCTTGTAGCCGCCTCGAAGGCCGGTGCCGACACGCATCCGGCCTGGTACTACAACCTCCTCGCCCACCCCGAGATCACGATCGAGACCGCCGACGACGGCATCGTGGCGGTGCTCGCAACGAACCTGGTCGGAGAAGAGCGCGATGCCGCTTGGGCGAAATTCACCACGTCCAGCGACGGATTCCGTTCGTACGAGACGCGGACCTCACGGACGATCCCGGTCCTCGACCTGGTTCGTCGCTGAATCAGGTCGGGCGGCCGGGGGTCGGTGCCACGCCTACGTGTTCTCCGGGAACCCGAGGTTGATCCCACCATGGCTCGGGTCGAGCCAGCGGGAGGTGACCGCCTTCTCGCGCGTGAAGAAGTCGACGCCGTGTGGGCCGTAGGCCTTCGCGTCGCCGAACAATGAATCCTTCCACCCGCCGAACGAGTGGTACGCGACAGGTACGGGGATGGGCACGTTGATGCCGATCATCCCCACCTGCACCTCGCGCTGGAAGCGCCGCGCGGCTCCCCCGTCGTTCGTGAAGATCGCCGTTCCGTTCCCGTAGGGACTCGCGTTGATGACGCCAAGACCCTCGCCATAACCGGAGACCCTGACGACCGAGAGGACCGGTCCGAAGATCTCGTCCTTGTAGACCCGCGAACTCGTCGGGACCCTGTCGATGAGCGTCGGCCCGAGCCAGAAGCCTTCCGCCGCGCCGTCCGGTTCGACGTCCCGGCCATCCACGACGACCGTTGCGCCGTCCGCCGCCGCGATGTCGATGTAGCCGGCGACCTTGTCCCGGTGCGCTTGCGTGATGAGCGGCCCCAGGTCGCTCGCCCGACGCCCGTCACCGGTGGTGAGCCCGGACATCCGCGCACGGATCTTCTCGACCAGTTCGTCCGCGATCGCATCGACGGCCAGCACGACACTGATCGCCATGCATCGCTCCCCCGCCGAACCGAACCCGGCGTTGACTGCGGAGTCCGCGACCAGGTCGAGGTCGGCGTCGGGCAGGACGAGCATGTGGTTCTTCGCCCCGCCGAGCGCCTGCACGCGCTTGCCTGCCGAGGTCCCCGTCTCGTAGACGTAGCGGGCGATCGGGGTCGAACCCACGAACGAGATCGACTGGACGTCCGGATGCACGAGCAGAGCGTCGACGGCCTCCTTGTCGCCGTGCACGACGTTGAGCACTCCGTCGGGAAGCCCTGCCTCCTGCAGCAGCCTCGCGAGCCAGACAGATGCGGACGGATCCTTCTCGCTCGGCTTCAGCACGACCGTGTTTCCGGCCGCGATGGCGATCGGGAAGAACCAGAGCGGCACCATGGCCGGAAAGTTGAACGGGCTGATCACTCCGACGACGCCGAGCGGCTGGCGCAGCGAGTAGACGTCGACCCCGGTCGAGGCGTTCTCCGAATATTCGCCTTTGGCCAGGTGCGCGATCCCGCAGGCGAACTCGACCACCTCGAGTCCCCTCGCGATCTCACCGAGGGCGTCGGAGAGGACCTTGCCGTGCTCGGAGGTGAGGATCAGGGCGAGCTCATCCTTGCGGGCGTTCAGCAGCTCCCGGAAATTGAAGAGGACGCCCTGCCGCCTCGCCCACGACGCTGCACCCCATTCCGGGAAGGCGGCTGCAGCGGCCGCGACGGCGGCATCCACGTCGGCGGCACTCCCCAGCCGGACATCCCGGGCGGAGGTGCCGAGCGCCGGGTCGTACACCGGCTGTGTGCGAGTGGATTCGCCGGCCGATTCCCGGCCGCCGATCCAGTGGTTGATGATGTCGTTCATTGTTCGAACCTTTCGTTCACGCGTTCGCCGAGGCGACTGCTCACGCCGACTCTGCGATGGTGAGCACCTCGTCGTAGGCGGCCATCGCCTGTGCCACCTCGTCGGCCGTCACGACGCAGGGAGGCACGACGTGGATGCGGTTGTCCTGGATGAACGGAATCACACCGCGGTCGATCAGCCCGGCTTTGATCCGGCCCATCGTCGCTGCCGACGCCGGCTCGCGGGTCGCGCGGTCGGCGACGAGTTCGATCGCCCAGAAGACGCCTTCCCCCCGCACTTCGCCGATCGAGGGATGCTCGGAGGCGACGTGCGCGAGGGCCGGACCGATGACATCCGACCCGATCTCCGCGGCGTGTCGTACGATCCCCTCGTCTTCCATCGCGTCGAGGGCGCCCACGATCGAGGCCATCGCCAGGGGATGCCCGCTGTAGGTGAGGCCGCCGGGGAACACCCGCTCGTCGAAGTCCTGCGCGATGGCGTCGGGGATGACGACACCGCCGACGGGCACGTAGCCCGAGTTCACACCCTTCGCGAACGTGATCAGGTCGGGCACGATGTCGTAGCCGTCGAAGGCGAACCAGCGCCCGGTGCGCCCGAATCCGCACATGACCTCGTCGACGATGAGCATGATGCCGTGCTGGTCGGCGAGCGCACGCACACCGGCGAGGTAACCGGGCGGGGGAACCAGGATGCCCGCGGTGCCCGGCACCGTCTCGAGCAGGATCGCGGCGATCGACGCCGGCCCCTCGCTCTCGATCACCCGCCGGAGGTGCGTGAGCGCCCGCTCGGATTCCTCCTCGGGTGTCTGCGCCCAGAACTCGCTGCGATACAGGTACGGCCCGAAGAAGTGCACGTGCGCGCGGGCAAACTCGTTCGGGATGCGCCTCCAATCGCCTGTCGCGACGATGGATGCCCCGGTGTTGCCGTGGTAGGAGCGGTAGGTCGACAGCACCTTGTCGCGCCCGGTGTGCAGGCGAGCCATGCGGATGGCGTTCTCATTCGCATCCGCCCCGCCGTTCGTGAAGAAGACCTTGTTGAAGCCGTCGGGCGCCCGGGCGACGATGCGTTTCGCCGCTTCGCCCCTGGTGAGATTCGCGGTTGCCGGCGCGATGGTCGTGAGGAGCTCCGCCTGCGCGCGGATCGCCGCGACGACCGCCGGATGCTGGTGGCCGATGTTGACATTCACGAGCTGGCTGGCGAAATCCAGGTACCGGCGACCGGCGAAGTCCCACACCGTGGTTCCGCTCCCCCCAGCGATGGCCAGCGGCGCGAAGGACGCCTGGGCGGACCACGAGTGGAAGACGTGGGCGCGGTCGAGTTCGAGGGTCAGGTCGCCGTCGAGCGGGTCAAGGGGGGCGTTCATGGTCATCCTTTCGCGGTGACGTGCTCTGACAGGGCCGGGATCACCGTCTCGCCGTAGACGCGGAGGGTCTCCTCCTTGTTGTCGTGCTGCAGGTAGCCGGCGAACTGGTCGACCCCGATGTCGGCGAGCTGTTTGAGCTTGACGATGTGGTCCTCCGCAGTGCCGAGCAGGCAGAAGCGGTCGACGATCTCATCCGGCACGAACTCGGTGTGCGTGTTCCCCGCCCTGCCGTGCTCGTTGTAGTCGTAGCCTTCGCGCCCGCTGATGTAGTCGGTGAGGGCCTTCGGGACCGCCCCGTCCGCGCCGTATTTCGCGACGATGTCGGCGACGTGGTTGCCGACCATCCCACCGAACCAGCGGCACTGGTCGCGCATGTGCTCCCAGTCGTCGCCGATGTACATCGGAGCGGCGACACAGAACCTGATCGCCATCGGGTCGCGGCCGGCCGCTTCGGCGGCCTTGCGCACCGTGCCGATCATCCACTCGGCGATGTCGAGGTCGGCGAGCTGGAGGATGAAGCCGTCGCCGACCTCGCCAGCGAGCTTCAGTGCGAGCGGCCCGTATGCCGCGACCCACACCTCGAGAACGGACCCCTTGCTCCACGGGAACTGGAGGGTGGCGCCCTTGTACTCGACGGGACGGCTGTTGCCGAGTTCACGGATGACGTGGATCGCCTCGCGCAGCTCCTTGAGCGTGGTGGGCGCGCCGTTGATCACGCGTACTGCGGAGTCTCCGCGTCCGATTCCGACGATGGTGCGGTTCCCGTACATCTCGTTGAGAGTGGCGAAGACGGATGCGGTCACCGTCCAGTCGCGCGTAGCCGGGTTGGTGACCATCGGGCCCACCATCACACGCCGCGTCTCCGCGAGGATCTGGCTGTAGATGACGTATGGCTCCTGCCAGAGCAGGTGGGAATCGAACGTCCAGACGTAGCCGAACCCGTGCTGCTCGGCGAGCCTGGCCAGTGCGATGGTCCGGGATGCGGGCGGGTTGGTCTGGAGTACGGCGCCGAATTCCATGTGTGCCCTATCCCAGGTACTGCGACAGGCCGCGCTTGAGGAAGCGCCCGTCGCCTTTCGTTCCGAGGTACTCGTTGTCATCGACGATGACCTTGCCGCGGCTGAGCACGGTGTCGACGTGCCCGTCGATCTCGAAACCCTCCCACGCCGAGTAGTCCATGTTCATGTGGTGTGCCTTGTCCAGTCCGATGCTGGTGTGCCCGTTCGGGTCGTAGACGACGATGTCCGCGTCGGCACCGGGCTGGATGACGCCCTTCCGGCCGTACAGTCCGAACATGCGGGCGGGGGTCGTACTGGTCAGTTCGACCCACCGCTCCACACTCAGTTCGCCGGTGACGACGCCCTGGTACATGAGGTCCATGCGGTGCTCGATCGAGCCGATGCCGTTCGGGATCTTTCGGAAGTCGCCGAGGCCGAGCTCCTTCTGGTCCTTCATGCAGAACGGGCAGTGGTCGGTCGACACCATCTGCAGGTCGTTGGTGCGCAGGGCCTGCCACATCGAGTCCTGGTGACCTTCGGCTCGCGACCGCAGAGGCGTGGAGCAGACCCATTTGGCGCCTTCGAAGTGACCCCACTCCGGACTGGACGCGCCCAGCTGGTCTTCGAGCGACAGGTAGAGGTATTGCGGGCACGTCTCGCCGAACACGTTCTGGCCCTTGTCTCGCGCCCAGGCGAGCTGCTCGACGGCCTGCTTCGCGCTCACGTGCACGACGTAGAGGGGGGCGCCGGTGAGGTTCGCGAGCATGATGGCCCGGTGGGTGGCCTCCTCCTCCATCTGCCACGCCCGGGCGATGCCGTGGTAGTACGGGTCGGTCTTGCCCTGCTCCACGAGCTGCGCGGCGAGGACGTCGATCGCGGGGCCGTTCTCGGCGTGCATCATCGTCAGCATGCCGGTGTCGCGGGACACCTGCATGGCCTTGACGATCTGCGCGTCGTCCGAATAGAAGACACCGGGGTAGGCCATGAACAGCTTGAAACTCGAGATGCCTTCGTTCGGCAGCGCCCTGAGGGCTGCGAGGGAGTCGTCCGTGACGTCGCCGACGATCTGGTGGAAGGCGTAGTCGATCGCGCAGTTGCCTGCGGCCTTCTGATGCCAGGTGGCAAGGCCATCCTGGATGCGCTTGCCGTAGGTCTGCACGGCGAAGTCGATGACGGAGGTCGTGCCGCCCCAGGCTGCGGCGCGGGTGCCCGTCTCGAACGTGTCGCTGGCCTCCGTGCCGCCGAATGGCAGTTCGAAGTGGGTGTGGGCGTCGATTCCGCCGGGGATGACGTATTTGCCGGTGGCGTCGATCACGCGGTCGACGGATGAGGCGAGCTCCGTTCCGAGCAGCACGGAACCCGGTTGCAGCACCGCGGCGATCTCCTCGCCGTCGATGAGCACGTCGGCGCGAGCGCGACCGGTGGCTGAAACCACGGTTCCGCCGGTGATGAGGGTGGTGGTCATGGATCGCTCCTTCAGGTTCGCGGCTGTCAGGGTTTCGGGATCGAGGTGTACGAGTCCGGTCGGCGGTCGCGGTAGAACTGCCAGGCGTTGCGCACGGTGCGGATCATGTCGAGGTCGAGGTCGCGGATGACCACCTCCTCGTGCTCACCGCTGCCGTAATCGCCGACGATGTTCCCTTGCGGGTCGGCGAACTGGCTCTTGCCGTAGAACGTCACAGCGAGGTCGCCGTACTCGTTGTCTTCCCGGCCGACCCGGTTGGGCGCAGCGACGAAGTAGCCGTTCGCCGCCGCCGCAGCAGGTTGTTCGAGTTCCCACAGCCGGTTGGAGAGCCCCGGCTTGGTCGCGTTCGGGTTGAAGACGATCTCGGCGCCGTTCAGCCCGAGCTCCCGCCAGCCCTCGGGGAAGTGCCGGTCGTAGCAGATGTAGACGCCGATCGGGCCGACCGCGGTCTTGAAGACCGGGTAGCCGAGGTTTCCCGGCCGAAAGTAGAACTTCTCCCAGAACTTGTCGAGGTTCGGCAGGTGGTGCTTGCGGTACTTGCCGAGGATGGTGCCGTCCGAATCGACGACGACCGCGGTGTTGTAGTAGATGCCCGGGAGGTCTTCCTCATAGATCGGGAGCACCATGACGAGGTTCAGCTCTTTGGCGAGCGCGGCGAAGCGCTGCACGATGGGACCGTCGGCCGCTTCGGCGTAGTCGTAGTACTTGGCGTCCTGGGTGATGCCGAAATACGGGCCGTAGAACAGTTCCTGGAAGCAGATCACCCGTGCGCCGTCGGCGGCCGCGTCTCGTGCGAACTGTTCGTGCTTGTCCAGCATCGATTCCTTGTCGCCCGTCCACGTGGTCTGGGTGATCGCTGCTCGCACAATTGCCATGTACTGACCTCCACCTCGTTCAACAACCGCTGATGTCCTCTATGACTACTGCCTCGCGCATCCGATAGCAATGGCCGGGAGTGCGCACAATCGCGCACCGCGCCCGCTCGGCCATTTGCGGCAACCGGCTGATCGCGACCCCGCCGAGCGATAGCCTGTCGAAATGGAGCTTCGGAAGCTCGCGCTGAACCTCCACGGCAGTGGAGCGCTGGACGCTGCCATCGGGCGCGCCCTGGACGGTGAGGTGCTGTCCGTCGACGAGGTCGAGACCCTGGTGAGCACGACCGGCGCCGACCTCGAGGGCCTGCTCGGCGCATCCGCCCGGCTTCGCGACATCGGGCTGGAACGGGCAGGACGGCCCGGAGTGATCACCTATTCGAAGAAGGTGTTCCTGCCGGTCACCACTCTGTGCCGCGACCGGTGCCACTACTGCATCTTCGTCGACACCCCTGGCAAGCTTCACACCAAGGGCAAGCCTCTCTATATGTCGCCCGGGCAGATCCTGGATGTCGCCCGCCTCGGCGCCTCGATGGGCTGCAAGGAGGCCCTCTTCACGCTCGGCGACCGCCCGGAGGACCGCTGGCCGGATGCGCGGGCATGGCTCGACGAGAACGGCTACGAATCCACGCTCCACTATGTGGGCGCGATGGCCACGCTCGTGCTCACCGAGACGGGACTGCTCCCCCACCTGAACCCCGGGGTGATGACCGCCGGCGAACTGGCCATGCTGCGCCCGGTGGCCCCGTCGATGGGGATGATGCTCGAGACGACTTCGCACCGGCTCTGGGCCGACAGGGGCGAGGTACATTTCGGGTCGCCGGACAAAGACCCCGCGGTGCGGCTGCAGGTGCTCGAGGATGCGGGGCGCGCACGGATCCCGTTGACGACAGGGATCCTGGTGGGGATCGGCGAGACCGCACGCGAACGTGCCGAGTCGCTGGTCGCCCTTCGCGACATCCACATACGCTTCGGTCACCTGCAGGAGATCATCGTCCAGAATTTCCGCGCGAAGCCGGCGACGGCGATGCAGGACGACGCCGACCTCGACACGCTCGAGTACGCGGCGACCGTCGCGGCCGCTCGCCTGGTGATGGGTCCGGATGCGCGCATCCAGGTGCCGCCGAACCTGTCGGATGCGAGCGAGCTCGGCCTCCTCGTGCGTGCCGGTGCCGACGACTGGGGCGGGGTCAGCCCGCTCACCGCCGACCACGTGAACCCGGAGCGGCCGTGGCCGCAGATCCTCGACCTGGCCGAGCTCACCCGGCAGGCCGGTTTCCAACTGCGCGAGCGGCTCACCGTGCATCCGCCGTACATCAGGGATGCCGCCCGGTGGGTCGACCCCGCTGTGCTTCCGTTCGTCACAGCCCTCGCCGACCCGGCGAGCCTGCTCGCCGACGAGGGGGCCAGGGCCACTCCGCATCCCGGATCCGGGACTCAGCGCGGGACCTGGGTGCCGGTGAGCATCCACACCTCTCCCGTGCGATCGGCGCTGGCCCGCGCGGAGTCGTCGCCCGCCGACCTTGCCGACGAGGACTACGCGCAACTCTTCGACGCGACCGGTGACGACCTCGAGTCGCTCACAGGACTCGCGAACGATCTCCGTCGCTACACGGTCGGCGAGGCGATCAGCTTCGTCGTCAACCGGAATGTGACCTCATCCAACCTCGCCGCCGGCTCCGCCGGAGCAGGCGTGCTGACGCTGCAGTCGCTGGCGGACATCGTCGACGACGCCTGGATGCTCGGCGCAACCGAACTCTGCGTCCAGGGGCTGATCCGGCCCGAGCTCCCGGCCGACTCGTACCTGGAGCTCGCGCGCGTCGTGAAGGCCACTCGCCCCGGGCTGCACCTGCACGCATTCCGTCCGGCCGACGTGGCCGATGGGGCGGCGCGTCTGGGCCTCGACGAGGCCGACTACCTCGGCGCGCTCCGCGAGGCGGGTGTCGACAGCATCCCCGGAACCGGCCTCAAGGTCCTCGACGACACCGTGCGCAGGCGGGTGGCACCGGGCGACCTGCCCGTCGACCGCTGGAGCTCGATCATCAGGGCTGCGCACCGCACCGGCCTCCGCTCCACCTCCGTCATGGTCTACGGGAACGGCGAAACGCCGGCCCAGCGGGTCCGTCACCTGCGGAGCCTGATCGACCTCCAGCAGGAGACGGGCGGCTTCACCGAGTTCGTCCCCATGCCCGCGATCGGAATGAGACCGCCCGACTCCGGGTCGGAGTCGGATGAGCACCGGCGCGTCCACGCTGTGGCCCGCCTGATGCTGCACGGGCACATCGACCACATCCAGGTGCCGTGGACACGCCTGGGGTTCGCGCAGGCTGCGGTGATGCTGCAGAGCGGTGCCGACGACCTCGGCGGCACCCTGCTCGACGGAACCGTCCTGCCCGGGGTGGGCGTCGAGCACGGCCTCACGATGATGCCCTCTGACGCGGAAGCCGTAGCCCGATCGCTCTCCCGAACGGTGCGCCAGCGCACGACGACCTACGGCGACCCGCCCCTCGAGCGCAAGAAGGCGGCACACCGATGACGGCCGCGAACGCCGATCGCGACGGGGGCCGTCAATCGCTGGTGCTGGTTCCGGGTCTCAGCGGCCGGGCGAGCGAGGACTTTCCGTTCCTGCTGCCGATGCTGCAGCGGGTCTGCGACGTTCATCCGGTCGATTTCACCGGCATCGGCGCGTCCGACGATGTCGGGTTCCTCATCGAGCGGATCGACGCTGCCGTGCGAAACTGCAGCACGAAATCGGCGCTGGCCGGCTACTCGATCGGAGCGGTGGCCGGAGCGGCGTACGCGGCCACGCACCCCTTCGCCCTCACCGACCTCGTCCTCGTCGCAGGCTGGCTCGCTCCTGCTCCCAAACTGGTCGCCTTCGCCGACGTGTGGCGACGCTTATCCGAGGCCGGCCCGGACACGTCGCCGCTTGTCGCGCAGGCGCAGCTCTACAGCGCCGAGGGCTGGACAGCGGCGCGGCCGCCCCTCGTCGATCCGGTCAGTTCGCGGCTCGTCGAGCTCGCCGCGACGGCGGACGTGACCGACCTCGCCGCCTCGATCGGGGTGCCGACCCTCGTCGTCGGATGCTCCCACGACGAAGTCGCGACGACCTCCCAGTCGCGCCTCTTGTTCGGCGCCATCCCGGATGCGCGCTACTGCGAACTGGACAGCGGACACGCGGTCGTCCACGAGCGCCCAGCCGAGCTGCTCCACCAGCTCGTCTCCTTCCTCACCGACCCGACGCGTCACCCTGCGGGCGCCATGCTGCCGGAGTCCCGACCGTGACCGGGGCGGCGGTGAATGCCCACGACGGCCTCGACCTGGACGTCGCCATCGTCGGCGCGGGGTTCGCTGGACTCGGCATGGGCATCCGGCTCAAACGCCGGGGCACCGCATCGTTCCTGCTCTTCGAGCGGGCCGAGGATGTCGGCGGCACCTGGCGCGACAACACCTACCCGGGCGTCGCCTGCGATGTGCCGTCACACCTCTACTCCTTCTCTTTCCGCCCTAATCCGCACTGGTCGTCCTTCTTCTCGGCGGGCGGCGAGATCCGCGAATACCTCGCCGCGAGCGCCCGCGACGAAGGGCTGACCGAGCACCTCGCCCTCGGCACGGACGTCAGCGCGATGAACTGGGACGCGTCGTGTTCGCGGTGGGTCCTCCAGACGACCCGAGGCCGATACACGGCCCGATCGCTCGTGCTCGCCTGCGGCCGCCTCACCGCGCCGCGCATCCCCGACGTCCCCGGCCTCGACACGTTCGACGGCCCCGCCTTCCACTCGGCGCGGTGGGATGCGGATGCCGACCTGCACGGCAAGCGCGTCGCTGTCATCGGGTCGGGAGCATCCGCCGTGCAACTCGTGCCGCCCGTCGCCGCTGTCGCCCGCGAACTCGTGGTCCTGCAGCGGAGCGCGCCGTACGTCATCCCGCGGGACGAGCACCGCTACACCGACGCGGAGCGCACACTCTTCGAACGCGACCCCGAAGGACTCGCCCGCCTGCGATCGAGCCTGTTCTGGAAGGCGGAGGAAGCGTTCGCCCAGCGGGCCGGCGCGCCTGAGCAGCTCGCGGGTGCGCGCGCCCGCGCACTCGATCACCTCGCCGCTCAGGTCGCCGACCCGGTGCTTCGCGCGAAACTCACTCCGAGGTATGAGATCGGCTGCAAGCGCGTGCTCATCTCCAATGATTACTATCCAGCGCTGACCCGCGATTCCGTGACGGTCGAGCCGTCCGCGCTCGACGCGGTCAGCGGCAACACGCTCGTCACCGCGAGCGGGTCGCGCCATGAGGTCGATGCCGTCATCTTCGCGACCGGGTTCCACGCGGCGCGGCAGCCGTATGCGCGCATCGTCAGGGGGGTCGGCGGCGAACTCCTCGCCGAGCACTGGTCGCACGGGATGACCTCGCACGCGTCGATCGTGGTCAGTGGGTTCCCCAACCTGTTCGTCATGAACGGGCCGAACGCCGGCCTCGGGCACAACTCGGCGATCTACATGATCGAGACGCAGATCGACTATGTGCTCGGCGCACTCCAGCACCTGGCGTCGCACGGTGACGCTGTGCTCGACGTCACGACGCGGGCCGAGGACGACTACACCGCACTGATCGATGAGCTCAGCGCGACGACAGTGTGGATGACCGGCGGATGCGAGAGCTGGTACCGCGACGGAGGCACCGGCAGGCTCACACTGCTGTGGCCCGACTTCGCGCACGCCTTCCGCGAGCGCAACGGCGTGTTCTCGCCGGCCGCCTTCGAAACTGCGGAACTGATCGAGACCTGAGGAGATCACTCGTGCCCATCCCCCTGCGCTTCGGCTACAAGGCGTCCGCTGAGCAATTCGGCCCGGCGGACCTGCTGCGCTACGGTGTGCTCGCCGAGAAGGCCGGTTTCGACTCGGTCTTCGTCTCCGACCACTTCCAGCCGTGGAACCACGAGGGCGGTCATGCTCCCGCGGCGATGCCGTGGCTGGGCGCGCTCGGCGCGAAAACGGAGCGCATCATCGTGGGAACCTCCGTGCTCACACCCACCTTCCGCTACCACCCGGCGATCATCGCCCAGGCGTTCGGCACGCTGGGGTCGCTGTTCCCCGGCCGCGTCATCCTCGGCGTCGGTACGGGCGAAGCCCTCAACGAGGTCGCGCTCGGACTCGCATGGCCGGAGGTGAAGGAACGTTTCGCGCGCCTCAAGGAGGCCGTCACCCTCATCGAGGCCCTCTGGTCCGAAGACAGTGTGACGTTCGACGGCGAGTTCTTCCGAACCGAGAACGCGACGATCTACGACAAGCCGGACATCCCGGTCCCGATCTACATCGGCGCATCAGGGCCGGCTGCGACGCGACTTGCAGGGAGGATGGCGTCGGGCTACATCACCACCTCGGGCAAGGCGCACACCCTCTACACGGAGACCCTCCTGCCCGCACTGGCGGAGGGCATCGAGAAGTCCGGGCGTTCCGCCGACGACGTCGACACCCTCATGGAGATGAAGGTCTCGTTCGACACCGATCAGGAGAAGGCGCTGCAGGATACGCGGTACTGGGCTCCCCTCGCACTGACAGCCGAAGAGAAGATGACGGTCGAGGACCCGCGCGAAATGCAGCGGCTGGCCGATGCGCTCCCCATCGAACGTGTCGCCTCGCGCTGGATCGTCTCGACCGATCCGGACGAACACGTCGCACGGATAACCGAGTACATCGATCTCGGCTTCCGGCACCTGGTCTTCCACGGGCCGGGCGCCGACCAGGAACGGTTCATCGAGCTGTACGGCGCGGAGATCCTGCCCCGGCTGAGAGAGCTCATCCGGTGAGGAAGATCGTCGTGCTCGCGGGAGGTGTCGGCGGCGCCCGGTTCACGCGCGGCCTGCTCGCCCATCTCGCGGACCGATACCCGTCGGCCGACGGCACAGGTTCCCGGGTCGACGTCACCGTGGTCGTCAACACCGGCGACGACATGTGGCTGACCGG
>FSUF01000604.1_pt1 | contig 13022 bp, 14 predicted proteins | sample 1637351 | NCBI WGS metagenome assembly FSUF01 (sample SAMEA3914816, study PRJEB12502) | metagenome | biome: forest; material: soil | place: USA | collected 2011-09-16 | depth 0.3 m | reverse complement strand
GTAGTCGGCGCCGGAGTAGTGCCCGGTCGTCATCTTCTGCCGCTGGAGCAGCACGTCGTTCAGCAGGCTCGAGGCGCCGAACCGGAAGAGGTGGGGCTGGAGCCATTCCTCGCCTGCGGTCTCGGCGACCGTCACGAGGTACTTGATCGCGTCTTTCGACGAGCGGATCCCGCCTGCGGGCTTCACGCCGATCTTCTCGCCGGTGAGGCGGTGCCAGTCGCGCACGACCTCCAGCATCGAGAGCGTGACAGGCAGCGTCGCGGCCGGGGACACCTTGCCGGTGGAGGTCTTGATGAAATCGCCTCCGGCGACGATGGCCAGCCAGGATGCTCGGCGCACGTTGTCGTAGGTGTTCAGTTCGCCGGTCTCGAGGATCACCTTGAGGTGCGCATACGTGCCGTCGGGGCGTCGGCACGCCTCCTTCACGGCGACGATCTCGTCGAAGACCAGTCCGTAACGGCCGGCGAGGAAGGCACCGCGGTCGATCACCATGTCGATCTCGTCGGCCCCCGCGGCCACCGCATCGGCCGTGTCGGCCAGTTTCACGGCGAGGGAGGCACGACCGCTGGGGAAAGCAGTGGCGACCGCCGCGACACCGATGCCGCCAGGGCTCTTCGCCGCGTGGGCGTCGCCGAGCGCGGCGACAGCGAATGGGACCATGTCGCCGTAGACGCACACGGCCGCGACCCGTGGAGTGGAGAGGTCGCCCGGGTCCGGTGTCATCGCCTTCGCGACCAGCGACCGCACCTTGCCGGGCGTGTCCGCTCCTTCGAGGGTGGTGAGGTCGATGAGCTCGATGATCTTGTCGAGTGCCCATCGTTTGCTGGAGGTCTTGATGGAACGCGTGCCGAGACCGGCCGCGCGCTGTTCGAGGCCGACCGCGTCGACCCCCGGGATACCTTCGAGGTAGCGCCGCAGGCTGGCCTCGGTGAGGTCACCGCCCAGCACGTCAACAGCTCGTGCCGCCGGTGCGAGGGATCGCACGAGCGGCGAGGTTTCGATCGTCACTTCACTCCTTCGATTCTGACGGCTTCGTCGGCAGCGCGGCCGGCGATCGTCGACCTGCCGAGCAGGTCATTGGCGGTCGCTTCGTCGGTGATGAGCGTGGTGCACAACCCGCTCGAGACGACCGCGTGGGCGATTCTGTGTTTGGTCTCTCCTGCGATGACAGCGATGCTGACGCGGGCGCCCCGCAGTTCGTCGAGGGTGATGCCGAGGGTGCGGCTGTTGAGCTCGTCGTCGGCGACGAACCCGTCTTCGGTGATGAACCGGCCGACGACATCGCCGACAGCACCCTTCTCGGCGAGAGTGCGCACGTCGTCGGCGGTGAGATAGCCGCTGTCGACATGCACCGAACTGCTGTCCACCACGCCCGCACTGAAGAGGTAGGCGGACGCATTCCGGGCGATCTCGAGAACGCTCTGCACTGCGCGGTCCGCTTCGATCGCGCGTCGCGTCGCCGCCTGTTCGAAGATGGCGGGGCTCGGCAGCAGGGTGGCCGTGCCCTGGGCCTTGCGCGCAATGACAACGGCGGTGTCGGCGGCCGCAGTGGCCTGGCGGGTGCTGCTGACGCTGCCGTTGATCTGCACCGGATTGACGCCGACGGCCCAGCCCGGCCTCAGCCGAGCCGCGACCGCGTGAAGGGTGCGACCCCAGCTCACGCCCAGGACGCGGGGAACCGGTCGCAAGGTGGTCAGGTAGTCGGCGGCGGCCTGCGCGACCCTGGCCTGCACATCGGAGTCGGAGTCGATCGTGGGGACGACGACGGCGTCTTCGAGGTCGTAGAAGCCGCAGAGTTCGCGTTCGAGCGAGAAGCGCCTGGCACTGGGATGCACGATCTCGATGCGCACGAATCCCTGTTCGCGCGCCTGCACGAGGAGTCGGCCGACCTTCCACCGGCTCACGCTGAGTGCGAGCCCGATCTCGTCCTGCGTCTTGCCCGCTTCGTAGTAGAGCTCTGCTGCCTTCACTGCGAGGATCTCGTCGCTGTCATTCATCGCGGCTGTCTCCTTTCGCACGATTCATCCTCATCAGCTTAAGTAGCTGCGCGCGTTCGAGCAACGCTTGCGCGCTGTTTGCTCATATGAGCAAACAGCATTTCCCCTACTCTTGACGGGTGCAGACACCCCTCGCTCTCGCTGTCGACTTCGGCGGCACCAAAGTCGAATCCGCCCTCGTCGATGCCGACGGAAAAGTCCTCCCCGGGTCGCGGCGCCGCCAGCCGACCGGTCGCGCCACCACCTCGGAGGCCCTCGAGCAGTCGGTCGCCGCCGTGGTCCGCGACGCCCTCGCAACGGTTGCGGCGGACACCGTGGTGATCGGGATCGGCATCGGCAGCGCGGGTCCCATCCAGCGCGTCGACGGGCTCGTCTCGCCACTCAACGTGCCCGCCTGGCGGGACTACCCGATGCGGTCGTTCGTCGCCGGAATCGCCGCGGCCGCAGGACACACGGTTCCTGTGGCGCTCGAGATGGACGGAGTCGCCATCACCATGGCCGAACACTGGGTCGGCGCCGCACAAGGTGTCGACAACGTCATGGGCATGGTCATCTCGACCGGCATCGGCGGGGGCCTCATCGTCGGCGGCCGCGTCATCACCGGCCCGACGGGCAACGCCGGTCACATCGGCCATGTCGAAGTCGGAGGAAAGACAGGAGAAGACACCTTCGGCAACGCCACGGCCCTGGAGGCGATCGCATCCGGGCCGCACACCGTCGCCTGGGCGCGCGGTCACGGCTTCGCGGGAGCGACCGGAGAAGACCTCGCCGCCGCTTACGCCGCCGGGGACCCGATCGCACGCCGGGCCATCGAACGCACGGGAGAGGCCGTCGGCCAGGCCATCGCATCCGCGACAGCGCTCGTCGACCTCGAACTCGTCGCCATCGGCGGCGGATTCTCGCAGTCCACCCCCGACCTGTTCGACATCGTCCGCAAGACGATCTCCCACCACTACTTCGAGTTCGTGCGCAAGGTGAAGGTCGTACCGTCAGCGCTCTCCGGCGAAGGGCCGCTCATCGGAGCGGGCGCGCTCGTCCACCGGGCCAACCTGCTCCCTTAGCCCGGGTCGACAGGGAGAAGCGCTCAGCGTCGCACGAAGCTGTCCTCCAGCTGGCGCGGCCGCGCCACGATCGAACCCGCGACAGCAGCGGCGAGCGCTGTGCCGAGCAGCACGACCAGAGGAAGGGTCCACTGCCCGGTCACCTGGTGAAGCACCCCGACGACGAGCGGGCCGAGGGCTCCCAGCGTGTAGCCGACACCCTGCACGAAGCCGCTGAGGGCGACCGCTCCTTCGTGGGTTCGCGTGCGTACGTTGATCAGCACGAGCGACAACGGAAACAGCAGGGGCCCGAGCCCCGCGAAGACCACCCAGACCCAGGTGGCTGTCGACGGGGCCAGGATCAGCCCGAGATAGCCGATCACGAAGCTTGCGGCCCCGACGTACACGAGGATGCCGACGCTCTTGAGGCGGGCAGCGAGCAACGGCACCAGCAGGCTGGCCGGTATGCCCATCGCTGCGTACAGCGAAAGCAGGGCGCCTGCCTCGGCCCGGTCGGACCCGGCAGTGTCGCTGAGGATCTCCGGCAGCCAGGCGAACATCGCGTACGCGTTGATCGACGACACAGAGAACACGACCATGAGAGACCATCCGATCGCCGTGTGCCGCACCCGGCCGAGTACCCGCGGTTCCGCCTCCTCGACCTCGACGTCGTGGTCGGGATGCGCGGGCTTGTGCGAGATCAGGATGCGCAGCCACGGGATGACCGCAAGCAGGCTCAGCACCGACCACATGCCAACCGAGACGCGCCAGCCCTGGCTGTCGGCGACCGGAACGGCCACCAGGGGCGGGAGGAGTGTGCTCACCGCGAGCACGGTCGCGTACAGCGAAGTGACCAGACCGATGCGATCGGGGAAGTACCGTTTGACCAGCGGCGGCAGCAGCACATTGCCGACGCCCATGCCGGCGAACGCGATCGCCGAGCCGATGGCCAGCACCACGAACGATCCCGCGAGCGCCCGCACCAGGTCGCCGAGCAGGATGGCGGCCAGCGCGAAGACCATCACGGCCTCGAGGCTCGCACGGCGGGTGAAGGCCGGGGCGAAGATCCCGAAGATCGCGAAGCAGACAGGGGGAAGCATCCCGAGCACGCCGACGGCGATACTGGAGAGCGCGAAATCGACCCGGATCTCCGCGAAGATCGGCGAGAGGGCCGCGACGGCGGTGCGCAGGTTGGCCGCTACGAGGAGGATACCCAGAAGGGCGAGGGTCCGGCCGTGCCAGAGGGGACGTTGCTGGAGATCTGACACCATCCGATCCTATCGGGGGCCAGAAGCGGGCCGAGGGTCAGGCGAGGATCCCTCGGGCCTCCTCGACGTCGGCCGCGATCTGTACGATCAGGGGGTCGATGCCCGAGAACGCGACCATGCCGCGGATGCGCTCGACGAACGCGATCTCCACCCGGTGGTCGTACAGGTCGAGGTCCTCGTCGAGCACGTACGCTTCGACCTGTTTCTGGGGCACGCCCTCGAATGTCGGGTTGTTGCCCACCGAGATGGCTGCGGGGTACCGCACACCCTCATCCGTCAGCCACCCGGCATAGACGCCGTCGGCCGGGATCAGCCCCTCCGACTCCGGCGAGAGGTTCGCGGTCGGAAAGCCGAGCACCCTGCCGCGATTCGCACCGTGCACGACGACACCGCGCACCGACGGGACGTGCCCGAGCAGGCGTGTTGCGTGCGCGACGTCGCCGTCGGCGAGCAGCTCGCGGATCCAGGTCGACGACACGCGCCGACCGCCCTCGGGCCGCACGTCGTCGATGAGACGGACGACGAAGCCGAACCTCTCACCCAGTTGCTCGAGCATGGCGATGTCGCCCGCGCCGCGCGCACCGAACCGGAAATCGGCCCCGACGAGCACAACCCGTGCGTGCAGGCGGTCGACGAGGATGCTCTCGACGAACGCCTCAGGACTCAGGTCGGCCGTCTGCCTGTCGAAGGTGAGCACGAGGGTCGCCTCGACGCCGGTGCCGGCGAGCAGGTCGAGTTTCTGGTCGACCCCGGTCAGCGCCGCCGGGCATTTCTCCGGCGCAAGCAGTTCGAGCGGATGCCGGTCGAAGGTGACGACGGTCGCCGTCAGCCCCCGCTCCACCGCAACGCGGTCGAGTGTCGCGATGACCGCCCGGTGACCGGCGTGAACGCCGTCGAACTTGCCGATGGTGACGGCACTCGGACCGAAACCGTCCGGCACACCGTCGAGCGTCCTGAATATCTTCACGACGAAACGGCTTCGGTCGGCTCGTCGGGCTCGTTCGGCTCGTCCGGCCCGGCGGCGACGGGCTTGTTCTTCGAGAGCCAGAGCATGCCCAGGATCGGCAGCACCAGTGGGATGAACAGGTAGCCCATGCCGTACACCGACCAGACCGTCGCCTGCCGGCCGAACGGGTCGATGCTGGTGAGACCCAGCGCATCCGGGGCGAACACGCTGAGGGTACCGATGACGAGCACGCCGGCCAGCTCGAACGAGATCGTGAACCAGGCGACCCGGTACCAGACGGCCCCGGGGGCGACCAACGCGATCGTGGCGACGATGTAGACGATCGCGGCGAGGCCGGACAGCGTGAACGCGACCGGAGCTTCGTGGAAGCGGTCGATGATCTGGAAGACGCTGCGACCGGTGGCGGCGAGCGCCAGGATGCCGTAGACGAGGATGAGGAGGCGGCCGACCCCGGTGATACGCGGTCTCTTGGTCTTCGCCTGCTCGTGCACGGCGGGGGTCTGTTCTGGCATCGCCCTACGATTCTAGACGCGCGCAGCTAGGCGCCCTGCACGAACCAGATCTGTCCCATCCGGTACACCATGACGGCGATCGCGAGGCAGACCGCCCCGAGGATCACCGTGCTCCATCGGTTGCGTTCGACGAGGGCCCAGAACCCGCCGGCGAGTGGAAGGATGATGGCCGAGATCAGGTAGATGTAGAACTCGGCGAGGCTGCCGGTCGGCTCGTTGCCCACGAGCGGAGCGACGATCGCCACCAGCAGCTGGCCGATGAGCAGCAGCTCGACGAGGGCGACAGCGCCCATCGTCAGATCGGACGGCACCCGGCCCGCGAGCCCGAGGACGATGCAGAGCACGCCGGCGACGCAGGCGACGGCCACCTGGACCGCCGTGAACCATTCGATCATGCCCCTGTGCCCTCGGCGATCTCGTCCGCCGGGAAGTTCACGAGGGTCCTGGCCTCCTTACCGTGGAACTCGATCAACCCGACCAGGTGACCGGTGGGCGCGATCGCAGCGACCGGTTCTCCCCCGCCTTCGTGGTCGGGCACATGGATGCGCTTGCCGTGACCGAGGTCGATCGACTGCTGCTCGGTCAGGTCGAAGCGCTCGAAAAGGCGCGCGGCCGCGTCCGCGGGCGGGATGATGCGCGCCACGATGTCCAGGTCGTCGAGCGGGCGCGCATCCGACACCTCGAACGGCCCCACCCGGGTGCGGCGCAGCCAGGTCAGGTGTCCGCCGACGCCGAGCGCGTCGCCCAGGTCTCGGGCGAGTGCCCGGATGTATGTCCCCGACGAGCACACGACACGAACGGCCAGGTCGATCGCAACCGTCTCGCTGTCGACGGCGACACGCTCGGACGTGAGCAGTTCGAACTCCGACACCGTGACCGGACGCGCCGCCAGCACGACATCTTCGCCTGCGCGGACGCGGGCGTAAGCCCGCTTCCCGTCGACCTTGATGGCGCTCACAGAGCTCGGGACCTGCTCGATCTCACCGGTGAGGTCGGCGATCGCGGCGAGCACGGCAGCCGGCTCGACCTCATCGAGTTTCGCGCTGCCCGCTTCTGTGACGAGCTCGCCCTCGGCGTCGTCGGTCGTCGTCGTTGCGCCGAGCCTGATGGTGGCGCGGTATTCCTTGTCTGTCCCGACGATGTAGGTGAGGAGGCGCGTGGAACTCTGGAGTCCGAGGATGAGCAGGCCGGTCGCCATCGGATCGAGTGTTCCGGCGTGCCCGACCTTGCGCGTGCCTGCCAGGCGCCTGGTGCGAGCGACGACGTCGTGGCTGGTCCAGCCTTCCTGCTTGTCGACGAGCAGAATCCCGCTGGGCGCCGGCGTGCGCACCGGCGCACCGTCGGTCTGGCTCACGCTTCTGCTCCGACCGCGCGCGGCGCGCCGCCGGCTTCGAGGGCGGCGAGGTCGAGCACCATCTGCAGTTTCGTGCCGAACGTCGACTCGAGCAACTCGCGGGCTGCGTCGTCGGCGAAGTATTCGTCGGGCATGCGGAGCGCGAGCACCGTGTTGAGGAGCATTCCGTGTGCGAGGAAGTCGCGGATGCGCTCGGCGTCGAACCCGGCCTCGTCGCGGAGCAGCCGGTAGATCGTGAGGAAGCCGTCGCGTGCCTTGCGACCGACGACGGGGTCGCCGCCCATGCTGAACGCCTGCATCAGCGAGAGCAGGATGCCGCGGTCTTCGATGAGGTTGACGTAGGCGAAACCGATGCGGACATGGAGGTCGTCGTCGGACTCGTCGGAACCAGGGGCCTCGGCGAGCACGGCGCGGAAGGCGTCGATGAGCTTGTCGAGCGCGCGGCCGAGGACTTCGAGGAACAGGTTCTCTTTGCTTCCGAACATGCGCACGACGTAGGGCTGGCTGATACCCGCCGCCCTGGCGATCTGGTCGGTGGTCGCGCCGAAGTAGCCGCGTTCGCCGAACACGAGACTCGCTGCCGCGAGGATCGACTCGCGTCGTTCGCCTGCCGGAATCCGCTCGGCCGATTTGTCCTTCACGCTTGACAGGTTATCAGTCGATTACTACTCTGGGCCTAGTAATCATCCAATAACCACAATCCTTCCCTCGAGAACGGAGTCGGGCGATGAGTTCACCCGCACGGCGCGTGCCCCTTTGGCTCGCCATCATCGCAGCATCCCTCCCGATGTTCATGGCGACACTCGACAACCTCGTGGTCACCAGTGCCCTCCCGGTGATCGCCCGCGACCTGACAGCATCCATCGAAGACCTGCAGTGGGTCGTGAACGCGTACACGCTGACGTTCGCAACGATGATGCTCATGGCCGTCGCCCTCGGCGACCGGTTCGGGCGACGCCGTATCTTCCTCGCCGGAGTCGTCGTCTTCACCGTCGCGTCCGCACTCAGCGCCCTCGCGACCGAACCGTGGATGCTGATAGCAGCCCGTGCGGTACAGGGCGTCGGTGCGGCAGCCCTCATGCCCCTGTCGCTGACCCTCCTCGCCGGCACAGTGAGCGAACGCCTCCGGCCCGCCGCCATCGGCATCTGGGGAGGCATCGCCGGCCTCGGCGTCGCCCTCGGCCCCCTCATCGGAGGCGCCGTCGTCCAGGGTTGGAACTGGCAGGCGATCTTCTGGCTGAACGTGCCGCTCGGCATCATCTCGGTCCCACTCGTGCTCCTCGCCCTGCCGAACAGCTTCGGCGAGCGTGTGCGCGCCGACGTCGTCGGACTGTTCCTGGCCGGACTCGGGCTGCTCGGGCTCGTCTACGGCATCGTGCGTGGCAACCCGGCCGGGTGGGGCAGCGTCGAAGTCGTCGCATCACTCGTCGCCGGTGGTGCGCTGCTGGTCGCCTTCGTGATCTGGGAGTCCCGCACTCCGTCGCCGCTCCTTCCCCTTCGGCTGTTCCGCGACCGCAGCTTCACCGTGGCGAACCTGGTCGGCATCACCTTCAGCTTCGGCATCTTCGGCTCGATCTTCATCCTGATCCAGTTCCTTCAGGTCGTTCAGGGCCACACGCCGCTCGAAGCAGGCGTGATGACGATGCCGTGGACGCTTGCGCCGATGGTAGTGGCGCCGCTGACCGGGTTGCTCTCACCGCGTACCGGCACGCGCATGCCGATCTTCATCGGCCTCGTGTTCCTGACCGTCGCCATGCTCTGGATCGCACTCACACTCTCGGCGACCGAGCCGTACAGCGAGATGTGGCCTGCGTTCGCGATCGCTGGCATCGGCATGGGCCTGGTGTTCGCGCCGGTTTCGACGGCGGTCCTAGCGAACATGGTGCCAGACGACCACGCGAAGGCGTCCGGAACCAACTCGACGCTGCGGGAGATCGGCGTCGCCCTCGGAGTCGCCGTGCTGACCGCGGTCTTCAGCGGCGCGGGCGGCACGCTCACGCCGACCGGCTACGTGAACGCGGCCGTGCCCGCGGTGTTCGTCGGCGCCGGCGTGCTCGGCCTCGCCGCGATCATTTCGCTGGCCCTGCCGTCGGGAATCCGACGCCGGCAGGAGACATCCGGCGACGAGATCGCGATGGCCGAGGCCACCGAAGGGGCCGCTCAAGCCGGCGCCGAGGCCGTGCGTTCGTCCTGAGCCGGACTCCCGCCCTACGCTGGGTGAATGCGAATCGGAGTGATCGGGGCCGGCGCGATCGGCGGAACGATCGCCGCCCTCCTCGATCGGGCCGGCCACGAGGTCGAGGTGACCGCCCGCGGTGAGCACCTCGCCGCCATCCGTTCGACAGGACTGAAGCTCACCGGGGGCTGGGGAACCCACATCGCGCATGTCTCGGCCGCCGAAACCCTGCAGCGAGCGCCTGAGCTGGTCTTCGTCACCACAAAGGCACAGGATGCGGCATCGGCGATCCGTGAGCACCGTTCGCTGCTCGACGGAATTACGGTCGTCATCGTGCAGAACGGGCTCACCGGGCTCGATGAAGCATCCGCCCTCCTTCCCGGGTCCGACTGCGTCGGCGCCCTCGCACTCTGGGCCGCGAGCTACCTCTCCCCCGGCCAGGTGAGCGTCACCACTGCCTCGACGACGTACCTCGGCTCCGGTGACGGTGCGCCGGGCACGGCGCCCCTGCAGGTCGCACGCGTGCTCGGCGCGGTCATGCCGTGCGAAGTGACCGACAACTTCACGGGCTGCCAGTGGACGAAGCTCATGGTCAACCAGATCAATGCGATGCCGGCGGTCACCGGGCTGACCGTCCAGGAGACCCTCGGCGACCGGCACCTGCGGAGAATCGTCACGGCAAGCCTGAGGGAGGCCGTGCGCACAGCCCTCGCTTCTGGCGTGCACTTCGGCAGCCTGCAGGGTCTCACCGACGGCATCCTCCGGTTCGTGGCACGCAGTCCGCTGTCGATCGCACAGGTCGTACCGCTGCTGATGAGGCGGCGGATGGGGCGCACGCCGAATCCGGGGTCGACGCTCCAGAGCATCCGCCGAGGTCAGCCGACAGAGATCGACCACCTCAACGGCGCAGTGGTCGACCAGGCCGCGCGCCTCGGCATGCGCGCTCCGATCAACGCCGCCCTCGTCGGCCTCGTGCACCGGGTCGAACGCACGGGTGCCTTCGTGCCGCCCCCCGAGGTGAGAACCAGGATCGCACCACTCCTCTGACCTGCCGGTCAGCAGCTGTCGGCGAAGATCCGCTTCGGATGCTCCGGGTCGGCATTGTCGACGAGCGCGCTCGCGTACTGCCGCGGGTTCGCCTCAGCGAAGTAGAGGTCCTGGCCGTCGCGGTACCGTGCGTTCGCCAGAGCGTCCGGGTTCGGGTCGCGGGCGTCGCGTTCGGCGAGACGTGCGTAGGCGACATCCCACGGCACCTCGAGGAGGATGGAGTAGTTCCAGATTCCGCGCAGCTCGGACCGGTTGAGGAACACGCCGTCCACGATGAGCACGCCGTCGGGCTGTCCGGTGGTCCAGCGCGCCAGCGTCGGCGCATCCCGTTTCACGTCCCAGGCAGCCGTCTGGAACCCGGCGCTCCCCGCCATGCGGAACGGATCGACCAGCACACGACGGAACGTCTGGTAGTCGAACGAGTCGCGGTAGAACGAGACCGGCGATTCGCTGCCATCGCGGTACCGCTCGGCACGCGACCGGTGGAAGTCCTCCATGGATGCGCGAAAGGCGTCATGCCCGGCCTCCCGGAACACGGCGGCCAGGTCGTCGCCGAATGACGTCTTGCCCGCTCCGTCGACGCCGTCGACCGCGACGATCACGCGGCCGTGGCCGTAATTGTGGGCGATCTCGCCCACCAGTTCCCTCAGGAATTCGTTGCGCGGTGTGGGCAGCAGCTGCATGTGACGAGCCTAAGCCGCTATGGCCGCTTACGCTGGGATGGTGTCCGAACTCGCAGCAGGTTCCGCGCCGCCGCTGCCGTTCGCGACGATCGTGATCGAGTGGTTCCACGCCAACAGGCGCGACCTCCCGTGGCGCCGTGACGGGTTCACCGCCTGGGGCACTCTCGTCAGCGAATTCATGCTGCAGCAGACGCCGGTCTCGCGGGTGATCCCGCACCTCGAGGAGTGGCTGACCCGCTGGCCGACGCCCGCCGACCTTGCCGCGGTGCCGCCCGGTGAGGCGGTCCGCGCCTGGAAGTCCCTCGGCTACCCGCGGCGCGCGCTCTGGCTGCACGCCTGCGCCGTCGCGATCAGCGACGAGTACGGCGGGGTCGTCCCTGATGACGTGGATGCCCTGCTCTCCCTCCCCGGGATCGGCGACTACACGGCGCGCGCGGTCGCTGTCTTCGCCTACGGTGGCAGGCATCCGGTGGTCGACACGAACATCCGCCGGGTCATCGCCCGCGTCGTCGAAGGCGATGCCGAACCGGGACCGCCGAGCTCCAGTCGTGACCTGGCCGCCATGGAGTCGCTGCTGCCGGCCGACCGCGCGGCCTCCGTGGCATTCAACGCGGGCATGATGGAACTCGGCGCGATCGTCTGCACCGCGCGAGCGCCGCGGTGCGACGGATGCCCGGTGCGCGACGCGTGCGCCTGGCGCCTGGCCGGCTATCCGGCCTACGACGGTCCCCGGAAGACCGCGCAGAAGAAGTACGAGGGCTCCGACCGACAGGTCCGCGGCCTGGTGATGGCGGAGTTGCGGGCGTCGCACATCCCCGTGACCCGCGCAGAGCTGGGAGCGGTGTGGCCCGATGAGGCGCAGCGTGAGCGAGCGATCGGCGGGCTGGTGACAGACGGCCTCGCGGTCGAGACCTCGGACGGGTTGATCCTGCCGTGACCCTGCGGGGCTAGCCTTCGAGCAGGGCTCCGCCTTCGCCGAAGACGAGCGGATTCCAGTCGAGGATCCTCGAACGCCAGACCAGGCCCTCGGTGTAGAAGGGGTCGTTCTCGCGGAATCGCTCGGCCGCCTCCCGGCTCCGGAACACGGCCATCGAGCCTTCTGTCGCCGGGCTGCCGAAGGTGCCGATCATCACGACCTCGCCCCCTCGGGCGAACTCGTCGAGGTAGGCGCGGTGGCGCGGATAGGTTGCGACGAGACGTTCGAAATGCTTCGAATCGGCGTTGGGGGCGCTGTCATAGAACGAAACGGCGTACATGCTCGAAGGCTACCGCCGCCCCGCAGGTTCGGCTACGCCTTTTCGGCTGCCTCTTCGTCTGCTGCCTCGTCGTCGTCATCATAGAAGTCGCTTCCGAAGTCGTCGTCTTCGCCGACGGCGTCGATGTCACGAGGCTTCACGTAGGGGTCCTCGTCGCCCGCATACTCGGCACCGGCCGCAAGACCGGCCACCTCGGTGTCGCGCTGGCGTGCTTCGCGGAGCAGATCCTCGATGTGAGCCGCGTTCTCGGGGATCGCGTCGAGGATGAACTCGAGCGACGGGGTGAGGCGGGAGGTGATGTTCTTGCCGACCTCGCTGCGCAGCATCCCGGTGGCGGCCTTGAGAGCGGCGGCCGTGTCGGCGCGTTCCTCGTCGGACCCGTAGACCGTGTAGAAGACGCTCGCGTGCTGGAGGTCGCCGGTGACCTTGACATCGGTGATGGTGACGAATCCCATGCGCGGATCGCGGACTCCGCGCTCCAGCCGCTTGGCGATGATCACTTTGATCCTGTCGGCGAGTTTCCTCGCGCGTTCGGGGGCTGCCATCGCTCTCCCCTCTCTCTCTCCCCGTCGGGGAGTCACTGCCTGTGGCGTGCATCCATGGTGGTGCCGTGAATGCGGGATGGGCCGGAGGCGATCGCCCGCCTCCGGCCCATGATCGATCAGACGCGCGGCTTCTCGCGCATCTCGATCGTCTCGATCTCGTCGCCGATCTGGATGTCG
>FSUF01000708.1_pt1 | contig 13086 bp, 14 predicted proteins | sample 1637351 | NCBI WGS metagenome assembly FSUF01 (sample SAMEA3914816, study PRJEB12502) | metagenome | biome: forest; material: soil | place: USA | collected 2011-09-16 | depth 0.3 m | reverse complement strand
GTGCCGCGTTGTTGGTCGCAATCGTCATTCCCATGATGGCTTCTTCCTTGAGTGGGTTGTCCACCGGCCCGTCCATGGTCCGGCGTCGTACACAGAGAGCTATCGGCGGCCCCGGATCATCCGTTAGCCGTTTCGCAGAAAACTTTGGACACCGGGCGGAGTGCTTACGGGTGCACTGATCCGGTCGATAGTGAGGGGTGTCGGCTCATCCGGGGCCGGGACCAGGAACACGCCCATGATTGTCGCCACACGGCCCAACCACAGCCAGTTCGCGGTCAACCCCGACCTCATCGAGCGCATCAACGCCAACCCCGACACCACGCTGATCCTGGTCGACGGCTCGACTTTCACCGTGACCGAGACGATGGCCGAAATGATCGAGCGGATCGCGGCCTACCGCGCCCGTGTCATCGCCATCGCCCACGGACTTCCGCAGGGTGTGGCGGAATGCGCCGGCGCCCACCTGAAGCCGGTGCTGGAACCCCTGGAGGTCTCCCGGCCGGTCGAGCTGGACCGGGTGCGCGCTCGACGTCTCGAACGGGCGGGCGCCGGCGGGCGATGACGCGGCTGTTCGGGCAGCTCCCCGTGTACGTCGTCGGGATAGGCTGAGCCAATGCTGGTACTGACGCGCAAGCCGGGGGAGCGGGTACTCATCGGTGACGACATCGTCATCACTGTGCTCGAGTCGCGCGGCGACGGCATCCGCATCGGAATCGACGCACCGCGGGGGCTGCGCATCCAGCGTGATGAAGTCGTGCGTGCCATCGTCGAGGCCAACCAGGAGGCCGAGGCGGCCGCCCACACGGACGACGCAGAAGACCTCATCAAGAAGTCGCTCGGGCTCTGAGCCGCCGGCGCTGAGGCGCGATTAGTGGGATGCACCCTTCACATCCCGTGGGGACCGGACTATGGTCGCGGCAGACAGTCAGGAGGGGCCCATGCGTCCACGTTTCCTCATGATCCTCGCGATCGCCTTCGTCGCCTATGTGCTGGGCAGCCGTGCCGGCCGCGAACGCTACGACCAGATGAAGAACGCGGTCACGTCGTTCTGGAACGACCCGACCGTGAAGAAGGCTCGGGGCGAAGCGAAGAACGCGCGCAAGTCGGTCGCCAAGAAGCTCCGCTGATGCGCCGGCCCGGCGCGAGGGCGCCTCTAGCCGGTAGGCATCCGCGGGCGTAGAGTCGCACACGGATGCCCGTTGATCGTGCGCACGCCGCGCGCCGACGCGGATCTCACTGGCTAAAGGAGCAGTCATGGGAACGTATGAAGGACCCGATGGTGGCGACCGTGAGCACGAGGAAGGTTTCTACACCGAGGTGAACGACGAAGGGGCCGAGGAGCGTACGGTCCACGGGCAGTACACCGAGACCTCCGACTTCCCCGGTCCCGACCCGGCCGTCGAAGGCGAATACACCGAGACCGAAGAGGACGACGAAGTCGTCGACGCGTCGGCCGAGCAGGGCGACTACACCGAGCGCGACCAGTAGGCCGGGTGACGGCGCGCGGTCAGGCGACCGCGCGCTGCAGCCAGGACTGCCATTCCGCCAATACGGCAGCACGGATGGGATGCGCACCCTCGACGCGGCGCGAACCGCTCGCTAGGTTGGCGATGTGACCTCAGCCACCGAACCGGGAACCGGGATGATGAAAGGCAACCCCCGCATCGTGCTGGTCGTCGCCATCCTCTCGTCATTCGTCGCGTTCCTCGACGGGTCCATCGTCAACGTCGCCCTCCCCGCGATCACGCGCGAACTCGGGGGAGGAATCGAGACGCAGCAATGGGTCATCGACGCCTACCTGCTGACACTGGGGTCGCTCATCCTCGTCGCCGGGTCGATCTCCGACACGTTCGGCCGGGTCGGCGTGCTGCGAGCGGGCCTCGTCATCTTCGGTGCTGCATCCGTCGCCTGTGCGATCGCGCCCACCTCGCTCGTGCTGATCATCGCCCGGGCCGTGCAGGGCGCAGGCGCAGCCCTGCTCGTGCCGAGCTCCCTCGCGATCATCACTGCGACGTTCGCGGGCGCAGCGCGTGCGAAAGCGATCGGCGCGTGGACGGCGTGGACCGGTCTCGCCTTCGTGCTCGGCCCGCTCCTCGGCGGCTTCTTCGTCGACACGCTCAGCTGGCGGTACGTGTTCGCCGTGAACGTGCTGCCGATCGCCGTCACGCTGGTGCTGCTGGTGCGCATCCCGTCGGCCGGGCACGCCGGCAGTGGCACGCGGATCGATGTGACGGGCGCCGTTCTCGCCTCGCTCGGACTGGCCGGTCCCGTCTTCGCGCTCATCGAGCAGGGCAGGCTCGGCTGGAGCAGCCCTGTCGTGTATGTGCCGCTCATCCTCGGACTCGTCAGTTTCGCGACGTTCCTCTGGTGGGAGACGCGGGTGCAGCATCCGATGATGCCGCTCGGACCGTTCCGGGTGCGCAATTTCGGGTTCGGCAACCTGGCGACCGCGGCCATCTACGCCGGCATTTCGCTCGGCCAGTTCATCATCACGATCTTCCTGCAGGAGGTGGCCGGATTCACGGCCCTTCAGGCCGGACTGGCCACGATCCCCCTCGCCATCCTGTCGATCTCGCTCTCGACCCTGTTCGGTTCGCTCGCCGGAGAGTACGGGCCACGGTTCTTCATGACCGCGGGGCCCCTCATCATCGGCGCCGGCTTCCTGCTCATGCTGACGACGACCTCGCCGGTGAACTTCTGGGTCCAGCTCCTGCCGGGCATCATCCTCTTCGGGCTCGGATTGTCGATCACGGTCGCGCCGCTGACGGCGGCGATCCTCGGTTCGATCAGCCCAGCGCAGAGCGGGATCGGTTCGGCGATCAACAATGCCGTGTCACGCGTCGCGGGCCTCATCGCGGTCGCCTGCGCCGGTGCGATCGTCGGCGCTGTCCTCGACGTCGATGCGTTCCACCGGGTGGCGTTCGTGGTCGCGCTGTTGTTCGTCGCAGGCGGGATCGTCTCGTTCGCGGGCATCCGCAACCCGAATGGAGCGAGAAGTAGGTCGATCTCCAAGCAACCGCCCAGACTACTGAAAACCGAGTGAAGTAAGGTATTGCCGACCGTATCGAAGGAGAATCATGGCCGCCTCGCTTCCGCACGCTGACGCACTGACCACAGAAGAAAAGGCGTCGCTCACCAGCGGCAAGAGTTTCTGGGAGTCGAAGGGGATCGACCGTGTCGGCATCCCCTCGATCTACCTCACCGACGGGCCGCACGGCGTGCGCAAACAGCGCGAGGGCGGGGACCACCTCGGTATCGGCGACAGCATTCCGGCGACCTGTTTTCCCCCGGCGGTCGCCCTCGGATCGATCTGGGACCCGCAGCTGCTCGAGCGGGTCGGCAACGCACTCGGCGACGAGGCGAAAGCCGAAGGCGTCGGTGTGCTGCTCGGCCCCGGCATCAACATCAAGCGGTCCCCGCTGTGCGGCCGCAACTTCGAGTACCTCTCAGAAGACCCGATCCTCAGCGGCCGCCTCGGAGCCGCCCTCGTCGACGGACTCCAGGCACGTGGCGTCGGCGCCTCGCTGAAGCACTTCGCAGCGAACAACCAGGAGACCGACCGGATGCGCGTCAGCGCAGACATCGACGAGCGCCCGTTGCGCGAGATCTACCTGCGCGGCTTCCAGCACATCGTCGAGCACTCGCAGCCGTGGACGGTCATGTGCTCGTACAACAAGGTCAACGGCGTGTACGCGAGCGAGAACGCGTGGCTGCTCACCAGCGTCCTGCGCCACGAGTGGGGTTTCGAGGGCCTTGTGGTCTCCGACTGGGGTGCGGTGAACAACCGCGTGAACGCGCTCGCCGCAGGCCTCGACCTCGAGATGCCGTCGAGCAGTGGCGTCACGGATGCGCAACTCGTGGCCGCCGTCGCGTCGGGTGAGCTCGACGAAGCGGTGCTCGACACCGGCGCGAACCGCGTCATCGACCTGGTCGAGAAGGTACTGGACGGGGCGGATGCGTCGGCCGACTACGACCGCGACGCTCACCACGCGCTCGCCCGTGAGGTCGCCGGCCGCAGCCTCGTGCTGCTCACGAACGACGGCATCCTGCCGATCGACCCGACGGCAGGCGCGAAGGTGGCCGTGATCGGTGAATTCGCGCGCACGCCGCGCTACCAGGGCGCGGGAAGCTCGCAGATCGTCCCGACGCGCCTGGACAATGCACTGGATGAGCTCCGTGCGCTCGCCGGATCGTCCGACGTGAGCTTCGCCCCCGGCTACACCCTCGGCGGCGCCGACGACGCCGGCCTTGTCGACGAGGCGGTCGCAGTCGCTGCTGCCGCCGATGTCGTCGTGGTCTTCGTCGGGCTGCAGGCGGAGGACGAGTCGGAAGGCTTCGACCGCGACCACCTCGAGCTGCCCACGGCGCAGACCGCGCTGATCGAAGCTGTGCTCGCGGCGAACCCGAGGGTCGCTGTCGTGCTGTCCAACGGCGGCGTGGTGCGACTCTCCGGCTGGGCCGGCCGCGCATCCGCCATCATCGAAGGCTGGCTGCTCGGCCAGGCCGGGGGCGGCGCGGTCGCAGACGTGCTGTTCGGTGTGGTGAACCCGTCCGGTCGGCTGGCGGAGACCATCCCCGTGCGCCTCGAAGACACCCCCGCGTTCCTCGACTTCCCGGGCGAAGCCGGCCACGTTCGCTACGGCGAAGGCCTGTTCGTGGGCTACCGCTACTACGACAGGCGCGACGCCGCTGTGGACTTCGCGTTCGGCCACGGCCTCTCCTACACGACGTTCGAGTACTCGGGCGTCACCGCGGTGCAGAGCGAGGTCGGCCTCGAGGTGACGTTCACGATCGCCAACACGGGTTCGCGCGATGGCCGCGAGGTGGCGCAGGTGTATGTCGGCGTTCCCGGGTCGGCCGCTGTCCGGCCGGTCCGCGAGCTCAAGGGCTTCGCCAGCGTCGAGGTTGCCGCCGGCGCAAGCCGCGAGGTGACGATCCTGATTCCGTCGGAGGACCTCGCGTACTTCGACAGCGCATCCGCCGCCTGGACGGTCGAGAGCGGCGACTACACCGTGACGCTCGGCGCTTCGTCACGCGACCTCCGCGCGGAGGTCGTCGTCTCCGTCACCGGCGACGCGGACCTCACGGGACTGCACGCCGACTCGACGGTCGGCGAATGGCTGAGGCATCCGATCGGTGGGCAGATCCTCGGTGCGGCGTTCGCGCAGGGAGCGGGAAACGAGATGGGTGCGATGCTCGCCGACCCGGCGATGCTGCGGATGGCCGAATCGATGCCGCTCAGTCGTGTCGCTGCGTTCCCGGGCAGCCCGATCACGGCGGAGCAGCTCAACCAGCTGGTCGGTGCCGTGAACGCGCAGGTGCGCGCGGCGTCCTGAGTGGGTCGACGGAGCGCTGCGAGCGGTCGTGCGCGGCGAGGGGTCGTGCGGCGAGGGGTCGTGCGCGGCGAGTGTGACCGTTCCGGTCGAGCGTGACCGGCAGGCCTGACGGTCTCGACCACAAGTGTCACGCTCGACCGAAAGCCCAGCCCGTCAACGTTGACCGTCGCCGGCGCGGGACGCGAGCAGCCAGGCGGCCCCGGCGGCCAGCCCGATGATGACAAACGCGATCCCCGTGACGAGTACGCTGCTCGGGCCGTCGCCGTGTGGAACGAAAAGTCCGACGATGAAGAGAACTGTGCCGACGTTGAGCAGGACGGCCGCAAGCCATCCGAGCACCGACATCGTCGTCTTCGGCTTCATCCCCTTGATGGTAGCCGCGATTAGGCCAGGCTGAACCGCGGTCCGCGGGTCGGCGGCTGAGCGGTCCGGAAGCTTCTCAGGCCGCGCCCTGTCCACCGCCCCATGACGGCGTGGGGTCGATGGAGGTGTTGATCAGTGCTGCAACGAGTCCGCGCCAGTCCGAACCTTCGAGGGCGGTCCCTGTCTCACCCGGAAAGATGATGCCGAACACCGGCTCGTGTTCTTCGCCTTCAGGGGCGACGCGAACCAGCTTTCCGAGGTCGGCGCGGCCCTCGTCGTAGACCGTCCAGAGTCCAGCGGAGGCCTTGTCGAGATGGAAGATGCGCTCCCGGTAGGTGTATCTGATGCTGGACTGCTCGAGCTCGCTCGCTGACATCGCAAACCCCTCTCCATTTCGGTGCCTAGCCAGCATCCAAGCCCCTCGCGGGCCCCCGGCGCAAGAGTCGGGTCCTGGTCGGCTACTCGCCGAGCCGTTCGAGGGCCCTGCGGAGGAACCCGTCGCGGCGCTCGCGAAGCAACTCACGGGTGAGGTCGGGCCGACCCTGCGCGCGGATGGTGTCCACGAACCAGCCCAGGTCGGGTGGGGTCGCGAGGGCTGCCACGACATCCCAGTAGTCCACGTCGGCGGCCGCACGGCCCGCCTCGTCGTGCCAGCCGTCGAGGATGTCGGCGGAGGCATCCGCGCCGAACGTCAGGGCGGCGTCGCAGCGGAGGGACCCGAGGTCGACTCCTGCCGGCCCGTGCCCGGCGCAATCCCAGTCGATGATGCCCACGAGCTGCTCGTCGCGCCAGAGCGTGTTGCCCTGCCAGAGGTCGCCGTGCACGAAGCCGTCTTCGGCCGAAGCAGACGGCACGCGCGCCGCGACCGCCTCGGCGCGCTGGAGCAACGACTGCGGAGGGGCCGCCCGGCGCAGTGCGTCGAAGTCGACGCCGGCGATCGAACGAGTGCGGCGGGGGAGCCCGTCGGGCGACGGGGTGCCGTGGATCCGCGCCGCCGCAGCGCCGAGCGCCCGCAGCCGAGCTGTCGGTCGATCGAGCGGGATGCTGCTGGCGCCGTCGACCGCCTCGATGAGCAGGAGCGGCGGGTCGGGTTCGAGTCTCACGGCGAGGACCCGCGGAACGGGGAGCCCCCGCGCGAACGCCGCCTCGAGCGCTACCGTCTCGGTGCGCGTCCCGTCGTCGCCCTCTCCGCCGAGCCGCAGCACACCCGTGCGTTCACCGTTGCCGTCCCTCGCGCGAAGCAGCCACGGTGACCCTCCGTAGCGCATGCCCCGCGCCTCGACGAGTTCGCCACCGGGAGCGAGGGCCGACAACGCCCACTCGGTGAGGGCGGCATCCGGCATCGCAGTCGTCATGCAGCGAGCGTAGACCGAGGCGCCGACGTACTGTGGGGGCATGGATTCGGACGTGCGCAACATCCTGACCGCGCTCGACAGTATCGGCGAGCTCTGGCAACCGCACCGGCTCGCGAGTGTGAACGACTACGACGTGAAGGTCGCCAGGATCGAGGGCGAATTCGTCTGGCACACGCATCCGGACACCGACGAGCTGTTCCTCGTCGTCTCGGGTGCGGTGACCATCCAGCTGCGCGACCGCGACGTCGTGCTCGGGCCGAACGACGTCTTCGTCGTGCCCCGCGGCGTCGAGCACTGCCCGAAGGCCGACACCGAGGCCCGGATCGTGCTCATCGAGCCGAAAGGCACCGTCAACACCGGGGACGCGCCGAGCGAGCGCACCTCGGCCCTTCGCGAATTCGACTGAGCAGTGGGGGCTCGGTCGGGCGGCTCCGGATGCGCACCCAACGCGACACCCGGGTGCCGTAAGGTGCGGCTGTGACCTCGCACGCCCCACTGGCCCGCCGGCTCGGCACCGTCGACGCGGTCTTCATCGGTCTCGGCTCGATGATCGGCGCAGGGATCTTCTCCGCGTTCGCACCCGCTGCCCAGGCGGCAGGGGCGGGGCTGCTGATCGGCCTCGTCATCGCAGCGATCGTGGCGTTCTGCAACGCCACCGCGTCAGCGCAACTCGCGGCCCAGTACCCGACCTCGGGCGGAACCTACGTGTACGGGCGGGAACAGCTGGGCGGATGGTGGGGGTTCGCCGCCGGCTGGAGCTTCGTCATCGGCAAGACCGCGAGCTGTGCCGCGATGGCGCTGACGTTCGCCGCGTATGCGGCCCCGGCAGGGTGGGAGAAGCCGATCGCGGTCGTCGCGGTCATCGCGCTCGCTGCAGCGAACTACCGCGGCGTGACGCGCACGGCAACGCTCACGAAACTGATCGTCGTCGCCGTGCTGCTGGTGCTGGCGCTCGCCGTGACCGCCTGCGTGAGCGCCGGCCTGCAGCCGGGCGCCCTCCACCCGACGGATGCGGCCGGCGGCTGGTACGGCATCCTCCAGTCCGCGGGCCTGCTGTTCTTCGCCTTCGCCGGCTACGCGCGCATTGCGACCATGGGAGAGGAGGTCTGTTCACCGAAGCGGACCATTCCCCGCGCGATCACCATTGCGCTCAGCGTCGTCGTCGTGCTCTATGCGGTCGTTGCCGTCGTGGTGCTCGGCAGCCTGGGAGCATCCGGGGTCGCCGCGTCGAGCGCGCCGGTCGCCGACGCCGTCGCCGTGAGCGGATGGTCGTGGGCTGTCCCGATCGTCGGTTTCGGTGCCGCAGCCGCATCCCTCGGCGCCCTGCTCTCCCTCATCGCCGGCATCGGGCGCACCTCCCTGGCCATGGCGCGCGAAGGCGACCTGCCGCGCTGGCTGGCGGCCGTGCATCCGCGGTTCCAGGTCCCACACCACGCCGAGGTCGCGATCGCGGTGGTCGTCAGCATCCTCGTGCTGGTCGTCGACCTGCGCGGCGCGATCGCCTTCTCGTCGTTCGGCGTACTGCTCTACTATTTCGTCGCGAACCTCGCAGCGTTCACGCAGGGACGTGAGCACCGGCGGTTTCCGCGAATCCTGCAGGCCTTCGGCGCCCTCGCCTGCGCTGTCCTCGTGGTGACGCTGCCTCCCCTGGGGATCGCGGTCGGGATACTGGTCGTGCTCATCGGATTCGGGTACCGGATGCTCACCCGTCGCCTCTCCGCTCGCAGCGAACGCCGGGCATAGCGGGAGTCAGCGCGGCGATGCTGTACTCATGGATGATGACGGGCGCACGGACGACGGCGGGCCCCTCGACGAAGGCGGGCCTCTCGACGACGACGGACTTCTCGACGCGTACTCGCGGACCATCATGGCGGTCGCCGAACGGGTGCTTCCGAGTGTGGCGAGCGTGTCGGTGCGCACGGCCCGCGGGTCCGGCGCGGGCAGTGCGAGCGTGATCACGGCAGACGGCTTCCTGCTCACCAGTGCACACGTCGTCGCGGGTGCGAACTCGGCGGAGGCGGCCTTCTCCGACGGCACGACGGTCAACGCGGATGTCGTCGGCCGCGATACTCTTTCCGACCTTGCGGTCCTGCACGCGCGCGGCGACGTGCCTGTTCCTGTCGAACTCGGCGATGCGGCTGCGCTGAAGGTCGGCCAGGTCGTGGTCGCGCTTGGCAACCCGCTCGGGCTTGCCGGGAGCGTGACGGCAGGGATCGTCTCCGCCCTCGGGCGTTCGCTTCCGACGCAGTCGGGTCGGGTGGTGGATGAGGTCATCCAGACGGATGCGGCACTCAACCCGGGCAACAGCGGCGGGGTGCTCTCTGACAGCTCCGGGCGGATGGTGGGCGTCAACACCGCTGTCGCCGGCATCGGGGTGGGGCTTGCCGTGCCGATCAACGCGACCACCCGCGGAATCATCGCCTCGCTCATGACTACCGGACGCGTTCGCCGGGCGTGGCTCGGCATTGCCGGGGCCCAGGTGCCGCTGTCGCCCGAGCTCGCCAAACGGATCGGCTCGCCGACGGGCCTTCAGGTCGCCGGAGTGTCTCCCGGCAGCCCCGCCGAGCAGGCCGGCCTGCGCCGCGGCGACATCGTCGTGGAACTCGGCGGCGAGCGGGTCGTGACCACGACTGCAGTGCAGAAACGGATGGTCGAGGACGCCATCGACATGCCGATCGAGATCACCGTGTGGCGCAACGGCGCCCTGGTCGACGCGATCACCGTGCCCCGCGAGCTCCAGGAGTCCTAGCCAAGCGCCCGCGCGGCGCGCGCTTGGCCCGCCCACCTCAGTTGACGCGTTTGGCCGCCCTGGGGCGCCTGGAGTGGGCCATTCGCGTCAAGTGAGCACCCGCCGCCGCTGCACGTCGAGGGGTTGGACAGGTCTAGCGGTGATCATTTGGCGCGCTTGGCATAGGCCACAACCACGTCGTCAGGAATTCGCCCGCGGGAAGCGACTTCCAGCCCGTTCGCCGTGGCCCAAGCGCGCACTCGTGCTCGTGCTCTGGGCGATTTGAGCTCTTCGAGCACGTCCTGGACCTGGGGCTGCAAATCGGCTCGCCTAGCGGCAGCAATATACGGTGCCATCGCTTGCTCGAAGGCTTTCACGTTCTCGTCCCCGAGATCGATCTCGTATGCCGTCCCAGCGAAGGCAAAGCTGATCGTTTGCCCTTCGCCGTCAGGGATGGGCTGTTGATCGAGATCGTCGATGAGTATGTCGATTGTTCGTCGAGACATATGGCCTGCTTCCGGGCAAAAGATAGGCAGACTCGTGATCCTGAGAAGCGGTCGGTATCCGCGGAGATCACGAGCAGGACGGAACGGGGAGTCCGCTATGCAAGTAAATCACTACCCGCGATTCCTCTCCAGTGTTCTGGCAACTGGAGCCGATCGTCGCCCTCCATATGGCCCTGATAAGTCACCTTTGCCGGTCCATTAAGAGTGGGATCCCATCCGCGCCCGCGCTTCTGGGGCGGCCCCCCTCAGTTGACGCGTTTGGCCGCTTTGGGCGGCCCGGAGTGGGCAGTTCTCGTCAAGGGAGCATCGGCTCGTCCCCGCCCGCTGGAGTTCCGCGACCTCAGTTGACGCGTTTAGCCGCCCACGGCGGCCCAGAGCGGGCCATTCTCGTCAACTGAGCGCCTGCGCGCCGAACGGTGAGCGAGCGCAACCGCGCGGGGGGTGCGGACGCGTGACCGGCGGTGGATAATCACAGCTATGGCAGCCTCGGGCCGCACAGCGTTCGCGGAGAAGCGATGGGAAGACGCCTTCACCCTCTTCTCCGAAGAGGACCGCGCCCGGCCGCTCGGCATCGACGACCTGGAGTTGTTCGCGAAGTCGGCGGCGCTCACCGCGAACGAAGACGCCGGGTTCGCCCTCCTCGAGCGGGGCTACGAATCCTGTCTCGCGGCAGGCGACGAACTTCGCGCGGCCAGCGCAGCGTTCTGGCTCGGATTCCGGCTGTCGTCGCTGGGTGAATTCGGCCGGGCCCAGGCCTGGCTTGCGCGGTCTGCCGCGATCGCCGAACGCCATGGGGACTGCGTCGTGCGCGGATACCTGCTCGTGCCTGGCATCCATCGGCTGCTTCTCGCACGCGCGAACGAGGCGGCCTACCGGGACGCGATGGAAGCCGCGGCCGTCGGCGACCGATTCGATGAGGCCGACCTCTCCGCTCTCGGCCGGCAGCTCGCCGGACGCGCCCTGATCGAGCGGGGCGATGTCGCCCAGGGCATGGCCCTGCTCGACGAAGCCATGCTCATCGCGACAGCCGACGGGATCACCGACCTCGGGCGGGGGCTGGTGTACTGCTCGGTCGTCGGATGCTGCCAGCGCGTGTTCGCCCTCGACCGGGCCCGCGAATGGTCGACGGTGCTCGAGGCGTGGTGCTCCTCGCAGTCGCAGCTCGGCCTTTTCAACGGCACCTGCCGCGTGCACCGAGCCGAGATCCTCCAACTCGGCGGATCGTGGTCGGATGCGCTGGCCGAGACCAGGCAGGTCAGCGCCGGCAAGCCGGACCAGCGGGAACGGGCGCTCGCCGAGTACGAGGAGGCCGAGATCCGCCGGCTCCGCGGCGACTTCGACGAAGCCGGCCGACTGTACGAGGAGGCGAGCCGCCGGGGGCTCGACCCGCAGCCCGGGCTCTCCCTGTTGCGCCTCGCCCAGGGCGACATTGCGGCGGCGGTCGGGGGCATCCGCCGGGCTGCCGCGACGACCGTCAGTCCGCTCGGGCGGGCGCGGTACCTGCCTGCGCTGGTCGAGATCATGCTCGCCGCCGAGCGTGACACTTCCGGCCGAAACCGTCTCGCCCGCGTGTCACGCTCGACCGGAACGGTCACGCTCGGCGACGAACACCGCGAGGCGGAGGATGCGGCGGCCACGCTCGGCGACGAACACCGCGAGGCGGAGGATGCGGCGGCCGAGCTCGGCGAGATCGCGACCACTTTCGGGACACCGCTGCTGGGCGCGCTCGCGCTCGAGGCATCCGCCCTCGTCGCGGTGCACCGCGGTGACGCCGCGAAGGCGGTCCCGCTCCTGATGGAGACCTTGGACGCGTGGATGGCGCTGGCCGCCCCGTACCCGGCCGCGCGTATCCGTGTCGCGATCGCCGAGGCCTGCGAGGCGCTCGGCGATGCGGAGGGTGCCCGCATGCAGAGGGATTCGGCCCGCCGCGTCTTCGAGCAACTCGACGCGGCTCCCGACCTGGCGGCGCTCGGTGGCGGCCGGCCGCGGAAGGCCGACGGCAACCTGAGCCCTCGCGAACTCGAGGTGCTGCGTGCGGCAGCCACCGGTCGCACGAACAAGGAGATCGGCGCACGCCTCGGTCTCAGCACGCGCACCGTCGACCGTCACGTGAGCAACATCCTGACGAAACTCGAGGTTCCTTCTCGGGCCGCCGCGACCTCGTACGCCTACGAGCACGGCCTCATCCGGCAATGAGCAGTGGGTAGAACCACCCATTCAACTCCGCCGAAAAGGCCGAAACCACCGAAGCCGCGACCCGCCGTCCGCACGTAACGTGCGGGCATGAACACGGAAACGTATGTCGACACCATCGTCATCGGGGGCGGCCAGGCCGGCCTTTCGGTGTCGTACCACCTGCGCGAACTCGGTGTGGAGCACCTCGTTCTCGATGCATCGCCGCGCATCGGCGATGCGTGGCGCAAGCGCTGGGGCAGCCTTCGCCTGTTCACGCCGGCCCGCTACGACGGCCTCGATGGGATGCGTTTTCCCGGCGACCCCGCCGACTGGCCGTCCAAGGACGCGATGGCCGACTACCTCGAAGAGTATGCGCGGACGTTCGAGCTTCCGGTGCGCAGCGGTACGCGGGTCGACGAACTGAGCCGCAGGGGGGAGGGCGACGCCGACATCTTCGTGGTGCGCTGCGCTGACAAGACCTTCACCGCCCGCAGCGTCGTCGTCGCGATGTCGAACTACCAGGAGCCTCGCACCCCGGCGTTCGCTTCAGAGCTCAGCCCGGACATCCGTCAACTGCACGCCGGCGGGTATCGCAGCCCCGACCAGCTCGTGCCGGGGCGGGG
>FSUF01000130.1_pt1 | contig 13174 bp, 10 predicted proteins | sample 1637351 | NCBI WGS metagenome assembly FSUF01 (sample SAMEA3914816, study PRJEB12502) | metagenome | biome: forest; material: soil | place: USA | collected 2011-09-16 | depth 0.3 m | reverse complement strand
TTCAATGACCGCGTCGCGCCGTTCAACAAGACCGAGGTGCGCAAGGCCGTCTATTCGGCGATCGACACGAAGAAGCTGTTGAATTCCATTTGGGGCAAGTACGGCACGCTCATCGGTTCCATGGTGCCGCCGACCGACCCCTGGTACGAAGACCTCACCAAGGTGAACCCGTACGACGTAACCCTCGCCAAGAAGGAGCTCGCCGAAGCCGGCTACCCGAACGGCTTCTCGTTCACGCTCGACACGCCGACCTACGACCCGCACCCCGCTGTCGCCGAGTTCCTCAAGAGCGAACTCGCGAAGGTCGGCATCACGGTGAACATCAACTCGATCTCCGCGGACCAGTGGTACAGCAAGGTGTTCAAGGAGCAGAACTTCCAGGCGACGCTCCAGGAGCACGTCAACGACCGCGACGTCGTCTGGTACGGCAACCCCGGCTTCTACTGGGGTTACAACAACCCGCAGGTGACCAAGCTGGTGAATGAGGCCGAGCAGTCGACCTCCGAGGCCGGCCAGACCGCCAAGCTGAAGCTCGTCAACGAGCAGATCGCGAAGGATGCCGCGAGCGCGTGGCTCTACCTGTACCCGCAGATCGTGGTCGCTTCGAGCACCCTCAGCGGTTACCCCGTGAACGGCCTGAACTCGCAGTTCTACGCGTACGACATCGTGAAGAAGTAGCGACCGACCACCCGACACGACGCTCCGGGGCGCGCGAACCGCAAGGACCGCGCTCCGGAGCATCTACCCTTGAACACTCAATGACCACGTACCTCATCCGACGCTTCGCCTTCCTGGTAGTCTCGCTGCTGCTCGCCATGGTCGTGCTGTTCCTCCTCCTCCGTGTGCTGCCCGGGGACCCGTCGAACGCGTTGCTGTCGATCAACGCGACGCCGGAGCAGATTGCGGCGGCCAAGGCGCAGGTGGGCTCCGACCAGCCGCTCCTGCAGCAGTTCGCCGCGTGGTTCGCGGGTATGCTCTCGTTCAACCTCGGGCAGTCGTTCATCACGTCGCTTCCCGTCGGGCCGGAGATCGCATCGCGGCTCGCAGTCACGATCCCTCTGACTCTGCTGGCGTTCAGTGTCGCCCTCGTCCTCGCCCTCGTCATCGGCTTCGTCGCCGCCTGGAAGTCGGACACCTGGTACGGCATCGCCCTGTCGGCGATCTCGCAACTCGGTGTCGCCGTGCCCGTCTTCTGGGTCGGCATCCTGCTCGTGAGTGCGTTCTCGATCAACCTGCGGATCTTCCCGTCGGGCGTTCTCGATCAACCTGCGGATCTTCCCGTCGGGCGGGTTTCCGCGCGACGACTGGGCCGACCCGGCTTCTGCGCTCAACTCGCTAGCGCTTCCCGTGATCACCGTCGCCGTCGTCATGAGTGCATCCATCGCCCGCTACGTCCGAAGTGCGACACTCGACATCATCGGCAGCGACTACCTGCGCAACGCGCGGGCCCTCGGGTCGAGCTTCGGCCAGGCGATGCGCCACCACGGGCTTCGCAACGGGTCCGTTCCGGTGATCTCGATCCTCGGAATCGAGCTTGCGACCACATTCCTCGGGGCTGTGGTCGTCGAAAGTGTGTTCACCCTGCCCGGGCTCGGCAGCATGCTCCTGAAAGCGATCGGCCAGCACGACTACCCGAACATCCAGGGGATCCTCTTCGTCAGCACGCTCGCGGTGCTGATCATCGGATTCGCAGCCGATGTAGTGCAGCGAATCATCGACCCGCGCCTGCGGTAGAGCATTTCGGGCAACCGGTGAGCGCCGCCGTCGAGCAGGCTGCGGGCCTCGCGCTCCCGCCCACGCGCCGAAGGGGCAGGTCCGCCACGCTCAGCCTCGGTGCGGTGCTCGTCGGACTGGTCGTGCTCGTCGCCGTCGTGTCCCTCCTGTGGCTTCCCTACGCCCCCTCCGACATCTCGGGCAGTCGCCTCGAGGGCCCCGGGGCGTCGCATCTGCTCGGCACGGACAAGCTCGGTCGCGACCTCCTGACTCAGCTGATGGTCGGCGCGCGCGTCGCTCTCACCGTCGGCATCGGAGCCGTGGCGATCGGCGCGCTCATCGGTGTGACGCTGGGGCTGCTTGCAGCCTTCGCGAGCACCTGGCTCGACGACACCGTCTCGGCCGCGCTCGACATCGTGATCGCCTTTCCGACCCTGTTGCTCGCGATGCTGATCGTTGCAGCGCAGGGTGCGTCACTGGGATCCGCCATCTTCGCTATCGGGTTCGCCATGTCAGCCGTCATCGCGAGGCTCACCAGGGTGCTGGCCAAACGAGTGCTCTCACAGCAGTTCGTGACTGCCGCCCGAACGTCCGGAACCGGCTGGCTCGGCATCGTGGGCAGGCACATCCTTCCCAACATCTGGCCGACCCTCAGCGTGAGCCTCGCGCTGCAGTTCGGGGTCGCCGTGCTCGCAGAAGCGAGCCTCTCCTACCTGGGCCTTGGTGCTCCGCCCCCGAACGCCTCCTGGGGGCGCCTGCTCCAGGAGGCCCAGGGCACGGTGTCGACGGCGCCCGTCGGGGCGATCGCGCCCGGAGTCGCGCTGGTTGTGCTCGTGATCGGTGTGAATCTCGTCGCCGATGGTCTTCGCGACGTCGCCGACCCGACAAGGAGGAGAGCCCGATGACCGGACTGCTCGAGGTCAGGTCGCTCGGAGTCGCGGCCGCGGACGGCACGCCCCTCGTGCGCGAGGTGAGCTTCACCGTCGAGCCGGGGGAACGCGTCGGACTGATCGGAGAATCGGGTTCGGGCAAATCCCTCACATCGTTCGCGATCACCGGCCTCCTGCCGTCTGGTCTCATCGCGTCAGGAAGCGCGGTACTGGACGGTCTCGAGGTCGTCGGGGCTCGCGAACGCGACCTCGTCCCGTTGCGGGGGCGCACCGCATCCGTCGTCTTCCAGGAGCCGCTGACTGCACTCGACCCGCTCATGCGGCTCGGCAAGCAGGTCGCGGCACCGCTGAAGCGTCACTTGGGCCTGCGGGGAGCGGCGCTGCGTGCTGCAGTGATCGAGGCACTGACCGAGGTCAGCCTGCCCGAACCGCAGAGGATCGCGAAAGCCTACCCGCACGAGATCTCCGGCGGGCAGCGCCAGCGTGTCGCGATCGCGGCCGCACTTGCCTGCAGGCCTCGCCTCCTGATCGCCGACGAGCCGACGACTGCGCTCGACGTGACCGTGCAGGACGAGATCCTCACGCTGCTCGACAGGCTCGTGGCCGAACGCGGAATGGCTCTGCTGTTCGTCAGCCACGACCTCGCCGTCGTCGCGCGGATGACAGACCGTGCCCTCGTGCTCCGCGGTGGCCGTGTCGTCGAGACCGGGCCTGTCGACAGGCTGCTGTCGGCGCCCACCGACCCGTACACGATCGAACTCGTACGGAGCGCCCGTGCCCTCGATGCAGCACTGGAGGTGTCATGAACGCCATCCTGGAGCTTCGTGAGGCCGGATACGCCTACCGGGGGAGCGGCAAGCCAGCCCTCGAAAGCGTCTCGTTCGCCGTCGAAGCAGGTCAGAGTGTCGGTCTCGTCGGCGAGTCGGGGGCCGGAAAGACCACTCTGCTGAAGCTCATGCTCGGCCTGTCCGCACCGACCAGCGGTGAGGTGCTCTTCGACGGCGGACGGCTCGACCTGAAGAACCGGGCGAGGATGCGCGGCTTCCGGCGGGCGGTGCAGACGGTCTTCCAGGACCCCTACTCTTCGCTCGATCCGCGGCAGAGCGTCGGTCGGATCATCGCCGAGCCGCTCCGCTCACTCCGTATCGCGCGCGGGGAGGAGGCCTCCGGGCGGGTCGCCGAAGCGCTCGAGTCGGTCGGCCTGCCTGCCGATGCCGTCACCCGATACCCACACGAGTTCTCCGGTGGCCAACGCCAGCGCATCGCGATCGCGCGAGCCATTGTCGGGCATCCACGACTGCTTCTGGCCGACGAGCCCGTCAGCGCCCTCGACGTGACAACGCGCATCCAGATCATCGACCTCCTGGCCGAGCTGGGGGAGACGCGCGGGCTGACGGTCGTCATGGTCTCGCATGACCTCAGCGTCGTCGCCGCACTCTGCCATCGCACCGTCGTGCTTCGCGACGGCGGCATCGTCGAGCAGGGACAGACGACGGATGTTCTCGGCTCGCCGCGCGAGGACTACACGCGCCGCCTGCTCGACTCCGTTCCCCGTCTCCCGGTGTAGCGGACGACTACGCCAGCAGCCCGTTCTCGTACGCGTGCGCGACCAGCTGCACGCGCGACGCGAGACCCAGCTTCGACAGGATGCTGCGCAGAGGATGAGACCGGCGGCGCGACCTGGGCCTCAGGCGTCGATGCCCAGCTTCTTGCGAAGGCTCGCGACATGGCCGGTCGCCTTCACGTTGTACAGCGGCAGGCGGATCGAGCCGTCGGGATCCACCACGAAAGTCGAACGGAGGACGCCCGTGACCGTCTTGCCGTACAGCGACTTCTCGCCGTAGGCGCCATACGCCTGGTGCACGGCCAGGTCTTCGTCGGAGAGGAGCGGGAAGTTCAGCCCATCGTGCTCCTGGAATACCTTGTTCTTCGCGGGGGTGTCCTTGGAGATGCCGATAACGGTGTAGCCGGCGGACTTCAGCGAGTTGAGGTTGTCGCGGAAGTCGCACGCCTCCGTGGTGCAGCCCGGCGTCATCGCAGCCGGGTAGAAGTAGACGATCACGTTTTCGCCGGAGAAGTCGCCCAAGGCGACGTCGTTCGAATCCTGGTCCTTCAGCGTGAAAGCCGGTGCGGTGTCGCCGGCTTCGAGTCGTTCAGCAGTCATGGTTCAACGCTACCGCGAGCCGCCCGACGCAGCACCCGCGAACGTGGACAGCAGGCGTTGCAGGGAATCGAGTCGCGCACGTCCGGTATCGCCAAGGCGACCCTCCTCGACCGCCTCCTCGATCGCACAGTCTGGTGCGTCGGGGAGGTGGGTGCAGCCCCGCGGGCATTCTTCGGCGACTGCGGCGAGATCCGTGAACGCTTTCAGGATGCTGTCCGTGTTCACATGCCCCAGCCCGAACGAGCGGACGCCGGGCGTGTCGATCACCCAGCCGCGACCTTCGGCTGTCTCGACCCGCAGCGACACGGTCGAGGATGTCGTGTGGCGTCCTCTCCCGGTCACGGTGTTGACCACTCCGGTTGCACGCCGGGCGCCGGGGACGAGCTTGTTGACAAGGGTGGACTTGCCCACACCCGAGTGACCGACGACAACAGTGTCGTGACCGACGAGCGCGCTGCGGATCGCATCGACCGGGATGGCGTCCTCACGGCTGGTGAAGACCGGCAGGTCGAGACCGGCGAAATTGTGGAGGAACTCGGACGGGTCGGCGAGGTCGATCTTGGTGACGCACAGGATGGGTTCGATTCCCGCGTCATAAGCGGCGACGAGGTAGCGGTCCACCAGTCTCGTTCGCGGTTCGGGGTTGGCCGCGGCCACCACGATGAGCATTTGGTCGGCGTTCGCCACGATGACGCGCTCCACCTCATCGGTGTCGTCGGCGCTGCGGCGCAGCAGAGTCGTGCGAGGGACGATGCGCACGATGCGGGCGAGGCTGCCCTCTTCGCCGCTCGTGTCGCCCACGATGGCGACCCGGTCACCGGTGACGATGGCCTGGCGGCGCAATTCGCTTGCACGGGCTGCGGTCAGCTGACGCTCATCCGGTGAGTCCTCGTCGAGCATGACCGTGTACCGGCCGCGGTCGACGCCGAGCACGCGTGCGATCTTCGCATCGCTGTGCTCCGGGCGTGTTTTCGTGCGCGGGCGGGAGCCCTTGCGGTTCGGGCGGCTGCGGATGCTCGACTCATCGAACTCGTCGTCCTCGTCGTCGCTGCCGTCGTCCCACCAGCTCACGGCGCCCCCCAGCTCACTGCGCCCACCACGCCACTGCGGTCCACTGCGTCACCCCCACGACGTCGCACCCCACCACGTCACTAGGCGGTGCCTTCCGTGAGCATCGCCTGCCACAGCTGCGTGAACTGCGGGAGCGTCTTCGCAGTCGTGGCGACGTTCTCGATCTCGACACCCGGAACCGCGAGCCCGATGATCGCGCCGGCCGTGGCCATGCGGTGATCGTGGTAGCTGCGCCAGACACCGCTGTGGAGTGGTTGCGGCACGATCCGGAGGCCATCCTCGAGTTCGGTGACGTTGCCGCCCAGACCGTTGATCTCGGCCGCAAGGGCAGCCAGGCGATCTGTCTCGTGATTGCGGATGTGGCCGATACCGGTGATCTCGCTCGGGCCGTCTGCGAGGGCAGCGAGCGCCACGATCGCGGGGGCGAGCTCTCCGCTGGTGGTGAGGTCGAGCGAGACGCCGCGGATCCCCCCTGCGCGCATGCCCTCGGCCGAGATGGTGAGACGATCGCCGCTGAAGTGCGCTGTAGCCCCGAACAGCGGCAGGAGCGAGGCGAGGTCTGCACCGACCTGCGTCGTGTTGGCCGGCCATCCGCTGATCGTGACGGAGCCGCCGGCGATCAGGGCGGCGGCGAGGAACGGTGCGGCGTTGGAGAGGTCGGGTTCGATGTCGATATCGGCTGCACGGATCGTGCCGGTGGACACCATCCATTCGCCGACCGCCGGCGATTCGACGACGACGCCGCGCGCAGCGAGGGCGGCGATCGTCATCTCGATGTGCGGGAGGCTTGGCAGGCTTTCGCCCTGATGGGTGAGGTGGAGGCCGCCGTCGAAGCGTGGCGCCGAAAGCAGGAGGCCTGACACGAACTGGCTCGAGGAGGACGCGTCGATCGTGATCGCACCACCGGCGACCCTTCCGGTGCCGTGGACCGTGAACGGCAGGCTTCCCCGGCCGTCGTCGTTGATGTCGACGCCGACAGCTCGCAACGCCAAGATCATGGTCTTCATCGGGCGGCCTCGCGCCGAATCGTCGGCGTCGAACGTCGTCGGCCCGAGCGCGAGCCCGGCGACAGGGGGGACGAACCGCATGATGGTGCCCGCCATGCCGCAGTCGATCGTCGTGCTGCCGAACAGTTCGTCTGCCGGAGTGACCAGGAGGTCGGCGCCGAACAGGCCGGACGCCGGACGCTCCTCGATGACCGTGCCCATCGCCCGAAGCGCCTGCACCATGTTGTCGCTGTCGAGCGAATGCAGGGGGGCCCGGAGCAGTGACGGGCCGTCGGCCAGGGCCGCGAGAACCAGCTCGCGGTTGGTCAACGATTTCGAGCCGGGAAGCGAGACGGATGCGCGCATTGGGCCGTCTGCGACCGGCGCGGGCCACAAGACATTGGGGTCGTCATTGGCCCGGTCGCCGTACGGGTCGAAGTCCGGAGCGGAATATTTCGAGATCAGCATTGTTGTCAAGATTATCCGCGATCCGCGCGGGAGAGACGCAGAACCTGGGGAAGGGCGGGCAGAACATGACGGCAACAGCCGTTCTTGCAGCTGAGCGTCCCTCGGAACTCGCTGAACGCACAGTGCTCTCAGAAGGCGCAGTGCTTGCGGAACTAGACTGGCCCGTGATGACCACCGCACCAGAAGATCTCGGATCGCTCTTCGAAGAGCAGGCACTCCCGTACATGGACCAGCTGTATGCGGCGGCCCTGCGCATGACGCGCAATCCTGCCGACGCGCAGGACCTCGTGCAGGAGACTTTCGTCAAAGCGTATGCAGCGTTCCGCCAGTTCGAGCAGGGAACGAACCTGAAGGCGTGGTTGTACCGCATCCTCACCAACACGTTCATCAACACCTATCGAAAGAAGCAGCGCGAGCCGTACCAGGGCACGATCGATGAGCTCGAAGACTGGCAACTCGGCGGGGCGGAATCGACGACGGCGTCGACCACGCGTTCAGCCGAAGCCGAAGCTATCGACCACCTTCCGGACAGCGCCGTCAAGGATGCTCTCCAGGCGATCCCGGAAGACTTCAGGATGGCCGTGTATTTCGCTGACGTCGAAGGCTTCTCCTACCAGGAGATCGCCGACATCATGAAAACCCCGATCGGCACCGTGATGAGCCGCCTCCATCGCGGTCGCCGAATGCTGCGGGAACTGTTGACTGACTATGCGCGCGAGCGGGGCCTCTCCGCCGTGCAGACACCCAGGAGCGCGAAATGACCGACTGCGGCTGCGACAAAGCCAAGAAGGATCTTGAAGAGTACCTGCACAATGAGCTCTGCAACGAAGATGCTGCAGACATCCGCGAGCACCTCGAGAGTTGCGTCGACTGCAACCATGAAGCCCACGTCGGCATCGTGCTGACGGAGGTCGTGCAGCGTGCATGCAAGGAAACTGCGCCGGAGGTGCTGCGCGCCCAGGTGCTGCTGAAGATCCGCGAACTCCAGTCGACCCATACGGTCTGATCGGCAGGTTTCGGGACAGCAGGTTTCGGGTCAGCCCGCCATAACCGAGCTCAGGACGAAGAAACCACCTGTCGAGTCGGTGACCTGGCAGAACCGGCCGAACTCGCTGTCCCATGGTTCGCGGACGACCGTTCCGCCCAGTTCGCTCACGCGTGCCGCGCTGGCGTCCACGTCGTCCACACCGAAATACACCAGCCAACTCGACGGCATTCCCGGCGGCAGAACAGCCGCGGCGTCGTACACACCACCGACCGGGTTGTCGGGTGCTGGGCCGAAGGTCACATACCGGAACTCTTCTGTGTCGCTGAGGACCGCCGGCTTCCAGCCGAACACCTCGCTGTAGAAGCCGACCTGGGAGTCGAAGTCGCGCGCATTCAACTCGTGCCAGACGACGGAACCGACCTCGGCCGCGAGCTCGTATCCGCGATGCTCGGCAGGCTGCCACAGACCGACAGCCGCGCCGCCCGGGTCGGCCACGACGGCCAGCCTGCCCTGGTCGCCGACCGTCATCGTCGGTGCGAAGACCTGGCCGCCCGCAGCGACGACTTCGCCTTCGGTGGCTTCGGCGTCTTCGACAAGCAGGTACGTCGTCCACGCGTCCGGGGCATCGGAGCCGCCCATCGCACCGCCCAATCCCGCAACGTTGTGGCCGTTCTTGTGGAAGGTGATGTAGCCGCCGTACTGGTCATCGTCCGACACCTGGGACTCCCAGCCGAAGAGGGTCGAGTAGAAGTCACGTGACGCGGAAACGTCGTTGCTCATGAAGTCCACCCAGCACGGTTCGCCGAGTCGGTGGGTCGTCAGGACGGGCATTTCGTCTCCCTACCGCCGGGCGTGACCGGCACGAACGGGCACCGTTCCGATGCTCGTCGCCAGCCTACGACCGACCCGTGACCTGCGGAAGGCCCCGGACGTGTTGTCCGGGGCCTTCCGCGGCTGTGCCAGTGCTGGGCTCTACTGCAGGGTGAGCGACCGCTGGATGAGCTGTGCCTGCTCCTGAGCGTGACGCTTCGCGGAACCTGCCGCGGGGGCCGCGGAGGGAGCGCGCGAGATCACACCGAGCGGGCGCGGGCCGAGCTTGGACGTCTCGAGGATCATGTACGGCCAGGCGCCCTGATTCTCGGGCTCATCCTGTACCCAGACGAGTTCGGCATTCGGGTAGGAGTCCACGAGCTGCCTGAGCTGGGTCGTCGGCAGCGGATAGTACTGCTCGATGCGCACGAGAGCGATCTCCGGGTTCGGGTTCTTCTCGAGTTCGTTCAGCAGGTCGTAATACAACTTGCCCGCCATCATTAGGACGCGCCGTACTGCATTGCGATCGGTGATACGAGCATCGTCGATCACCGGCTCGAACTTGCCCGAGGTGAAGTCGGCGACGTCGCTCGAGGCGCCGCGTAGGCGGAGCATCGCCTTCGGGGTGAAGACCACGAGCGGCTTGCGCGGGCGGGCATAGGCCTGGCGGCGAAGCAGGTGGAAGTACGACGCAGGCGTCGACGGGCGAGCCACGGTCATGTTGTTCTCTGCGCACATCTGGAGGTAACGCTCGATCCTCGCCGACGAGTGGTCGGGTCCCTGGCCCTCATAGCCGTGGGGGAGCAGGAGCACCAGCGACGAACGCTGGCCCCACTTCTGCTCGGCCGACGACACGAACTCGTCGATGATCGTCTGAGCACCGTTCGCGAAGTCGCCGAACTGCGCCTCCCACATCACCAGCGCGTTGGTGCGGATCACCGAGTAGCCGTACTCGAAGCCCATCGCCGCGTACTCGCTGAGGAGCGAGTCGTAGATCCAGAACTTGGCCTGGTTTTCGCTGAGGTTCGCGAGGGGCAGCCACTCCTGTCCGTTCGCGCGATCGTGGAGCACCGCGTGGCGCTGAACGAACGTGCCGCGGCGGGTGTCCTGACCCGCCATGCGCACCGGGGTGCCTTCGAGGAGCAGCGAACCGAGTGCGAGCAGCTCGCCGAAGCCCCAGTCGATTCCGCCGTTGCGGCTCATGTCGAGACGCTTCGTCAGCAGTTGCTGCAGTTTCGGGTGCACCGTGAAGCCCCCGGGCGGGTTGTTGAACGCGTCGCCGATGAGGTTGATGACCGCGTCGCTGACACCCGTCGTCTCCGGCTCGCCCGCGCCGTCTTCGCTCTGCTGCGCAGCAGGACGCTCGAGGTCGGCGACAGCCTTCGCGTCTGCGGTGACGATCGGCATCGAGTTCGTCTGAGCCGCGTGCGTCTCCATGAAGGCGCGTTCGAGGCGTTCCTGGAAGTCGCGGTGCGCTTGCTCGTACTCGTCCTGGGTGATGTCGCCACGTCCGACGAGCGCTTCCGTGTAGAGCTTGCGGACGCTGCGCTTGGCCTCGATCAGGTTGTACATCAGCGGCTGCGTCATCGACGGGTCGTCGCCTTCGTTGTGTCCGCGGCGGCGGTAGCAGACGAGATCGATGACAACGTCGCGCTTGAACTCCTGGCGGTACTCGAACGCCAGCTGAGCGACGCGCACGACCGCTTCGGGGTCGTCGCCGTTCACATGGAAGATCGGCGCCTGGATGGTCTTGGAGACATCCGTCGAGTACACCGACGAACGGGACTCACTCGGAGATGTCGTGAAGCCGACCTGGTTGTTGATGTTGACATGGATCGTTCCGCCCGTGCGGTATGCGCGCAGCTGCGACAGCTGGAGCGTCTCCATCACGATGCCCTGGCCGGCCATTGCCGCATCGCCGTGGATGAGGATGGGCAACGTCAGGAAGGTTCCGGCGGGCCGGCGGTCCTGCTTCGCGCGCACGATGCCCTCGAGCACGCCGTCGACGGCCTCGAGGTGCGACGGGTTCGCGGCAAGGTAGACCGGGATCTCCTCGCCGTTCGCGCCCTTGAACGTGCCTTCGGTGCCCAGGTGGTACTTGACGTCGCCCGACCCCTGCACCGTGCGTGGGTCCTGTGTGCCCTCGAACTCGCGGAAGATCTGGCCGTAGGTCTTGCCTGCGATGTTCGTCAGCACGTTGAGGCGGCCGCGGTGCGCCATACCGATCGCGGCCTCGTCGAGGCCCTCCTCTGCTGCGCCCTGGAGGATCGTGTCGAGGGCCGCGATCGTGGACTCGCCCCCTTCGAGGCTGAACCGCTTCTGGCCGACGTACTTCGTCTGGAGGAACGTCTCGAAAGCCTCGGCCTCGTTCAGCTTGCCCAGGATGCGCAGCTGTTCCTCGTGCGCCAGTTTCTCGTACTTGCGTTCGACCTTCTCCTGGATCCACCTGCGCTGAGCTGGATCCTGGATGTGCATGTACTCGATGCCGATCGTGCGGCAATACGAGTCGCGAAGCACCCCGAGGATGTCGCGCAGCAGCATCTGGCGCTTGTCGCCACCGAACTGGCCGGTGACGAATTCGCGGTCCAGGTCCCAGAACGTCAGACCGTGACTGGCGATGTCGAGGTCGGGGTGTGAGCGCTGCACGTACTCGAGTGGATCGATGTCGGCCATCAGGTGGCCGCGGACACGGAACGCGTTGATGAGCTCTTGCACGCGGGCGGTCTTGTCGACTGCGCTCGCCAGGTCGACGCTGATGTCGGGTGCCCAGTGGATCGGGTCGTACGGGATGCGCAGGGCCGCGAAGATGTCTTCGTAGAAGCCGCGCTTGCCGATCAGCATCTCGTGCACGATCTTCAGGAACTCGCCCGAACCCGCGCCCTGGATGACCCGGTGGTCGTAGGTGCTCGTCAGAGTGATGGTCTTGCCGATCGCAAGCTCGTTGAGCGTGCGCTCGCTCGCACCCTGGAACTCTGCCGGGTATTCGAGCGCGCCCGCACCGATGATGGCCCCCTGGCCTTTCATCAGGCGGGGGACCGAGTGGACGGTGCCGATGCCGCCCGGGTTCGTGAGCGAAATCGTCGTGCCCGCGAAATCGGTCGCCGTCAGCTTGTTGTTGCGGGCGCGGGTGACCAGGTCTTCGTAGGCCGCAAGGAACTCGCCGAAGCCCATCGTGTCGGAACGCTTGATGCTCGGGACGAGGAGTGCGCGGCTGCCGTCGGGTTTGGGCAGGTCGATCGCGATGCCCAGGTTGACGTGTGCCGGTGCGACGACCGACGGCTTGCCGTCGACCTCGTCGTAGAAGACATTCTGGCTCGGGAACTCTTTGAGGGCCTGGATCAGCGCCCACCCGATCAAGTGGGTGAACGACACCTTGCCGCCACGTGCCCGCCGCATGTGGTTGTTGATGACGATGCGGTTGTCGATGAGGAGCTTCGCAGGGACGGTGCGAACGCTCGTCGCCGTCGGAACCGTCAGGCTCGCATCCATGTTCGACGCAAGTGATTTGGACATGCCGCGCAGTGGCGTGACCACGTCTTGCGGCTCTGCCTCTTCGGTCGTCGCCTCAGCGCGGATGATCGGTTGCGGTGCGGTGACCGGTGCGTCTGCCGGGACAGGCTGCGGCTTCGGTGCGATCGAGGTCGTGCGGGCGACCGGTTGTGCGCCGATCATCGGGATCGGAGCCGTCACCGGTCGCGGCTCGACCGGGGGGGTTGCGTTCCCGGGTGCAAGCGTCGTCGGCTCGACCGGCGCAGGAGGGTTGGGCTCGGTGGGTGCAGGGATCGTCGGTTCAGCAGGTGTCGGAACCGTCGGCTCGCTCGGAGTCGGCGCTACCGGCTCCGTCGACGTCGCTGGTGCCGGTGCCGGTGCCGGATCGTGGTCGTCCTTCACGGTCGGGTGGTAGGTCTCCAGGATCGGCCACCACGACTTGTCGACCGAGTTCTTGTCGACGATGAACTGTTCGTAGAGTTCGTCGACGAGCCATTCATTGGCTCCGAATTCGCCCGACGATCCGTCGTCGGTTCCCACTCCGGTCAATTGGCTCGACACAGCCGATCGCCCACTCTCCGTTGATTTCGCATTC
>FSUF01000151.1_pt1 | contig 13513 bp, 12 predicted proteins | sample 1637351 | NCBI WGS metagenome assembly FSUF01 (sample SAMEA3914816, study PRJEB12502) | metagenome | biome: forest; material: soil | place: USA | collected 2011-09-16 | depth 0.3 m | reverse complement strand
CATCTGAACGATGCGTTCGAGTCGACACAACACCAGACACTGCGAGCACCGCTCGCCTGACAGCCGGCACAGCCGGCAAGGAGATAACTCATGGCTGACGAGAGCAACAAGGTCGCCGCTGAACTGCGCACCAGCTTCGGCAAAGGTGCTGCGCGCAAGATCCGCGCGGTAGGCAAGATCCCCGCCGTCATCTACGGACACGGCACCGACCCCCAGCACGTGACCCTCCCGGCCCACCAGATCGGGCTCCTGCTCCGCAAGGCCAACGCCGTGCTCGACCTCGACATCGAGGGCAAGAGCCAGCTCGCGCTGGTCAAGGATGTCCAGAAGGACCCCGTCCTCCAGATCATCGAGCACCTCGACCTCATCGTCATCCGCCGCGGCGAGAAGGTGCACGTCGAGGTTCCCGTGCACGTCGAGGGCGAGTCGTTCTCGGGCACCATCGCTGTGCTCGAGGTCACCACCGTGCGCCTCGAGGCCGAGGCCACCCACATCCCGGAGCGCATCGTCCTCGATGTCGAAGGCGCAGAAGAGGGCACGCAGTTCCACGCGAGGGACCTCCCGCTTCCCTCTGGCTCGACCCTTCTCGACGAGCCCGACGTGCTCATCCTCAACGTCCTCGTTCCCGCCGCGGCCCGTGCTGACGAAGAGGCCGAGGCAGGGGCCGAGGAGACCGTCGAGGCTGCTGCCGCCGAGGCTGCAGAGTAGTCTCCGGCGCCTCGCGGCCCGAGATTCACGCTGGCTCTGAGATCACGTCACGTGAACTCCTCTGAGACGCCCTGGCTCGTAGCCGGGCTCGGTAACCCCGGGCCCGGCTACGCTGCCACGCGCCACAATGTGGGGCAGATGGTGCTCGCCGAACTCGCGTCGCGCGGCAGGATGAAATTCAAGACGCATAAGACGAACTCGACGGTCGCAGAGGGGCGAATCGCGCCCGGCGGCCCGCGGTTCATCCTTGCGAGGCCGAACACGTTCATGAACGTCTCCGGCGGTCCGGTCTCGCAGCTGATGCGGTTCTATTCGCTCGAGCCATCGCACCTGATCGTGGTGCACGACGAACTCGACATCCCGTTCGACACGATGAAGCTCAAGTTCGGGGGCGGCCACGGCGGCCACAACGGCGTACGCGATGTGATCGCCGCTCTCGGCACGGGCGAGTTCACCCGGGTCAGGGTCGGCGTCGGGCGCCCGCCCGGCGAACAGGGCGCGGCCGACCACGTGCTGCGTGAGTTCAGTTCCGCGGAGCGAAAGGTGCTCCCGAACGTCATCGCGGACGCGGCGGACGCCGTCGAGCAGATCGCCGCCGACGGACTCACCGCGGCACAACTCCGGTTCCACACGTCGGCCTGAGCCTTGCCGGCAGGGGCTCGGTTCAGGCGCCCATCATCGCGGTGATCGTGAAGCCGAACGCCATGAATGAGACGAGCGGTGCGAGCACCGCGACCACGATTGCGATGATCCCGAACGCGCGTCCCCGGTTCTTCGCCGTGGCCACGATGCCCTGGACGAGTGCCCAGAGGCCGAAAGCCGTTCCGAAGAAGAGCGTGGCGATCAATCCGAGGCTGAAGCCGGAGATGGCCGGAGTGGCCGTCTGCTGGTTGATGGTGACACTGTTGCCTGACCGGACCGCGTATGGTCCGATGAGCGTCCCCAGATCGATGAACACCGCCAGCGTCACCACGAAGACCACGATTGCGATGATCATCGCAACGAGCCCGAGGGTCCTGGACTTCGGAACAGAAACCTGCTCACCGTACAGCGGCTGGGTGTATCCCGGCGCCGGCTGCCCGTAGACGGGCGGCTGCTGGTACGCCGGGGGTTGCTGGTACAGCGGCGGCTGCTGTCCATATGCGGGCGGCAGCACGTATCCCGGAATCCGCTCACCGTAGGCCGGGAGCGCCTCCGCCGGGGCCGGGGGAGCAGGCGATGCCACGGGCGGTGCCGCGGGCGGCACCGGCTGCTCGCCGTTCGAAACGGGCTCAGCCGGCGGACCGGATGGAACGTTCGACTCGGGCGGCGGAAAATTCGTCATGCGTTGTGTGCCCCTGGCTTGGTCGATGGCTGCGGCGCCGGCTGACGCCCTGCCCCGAGGCTATTGCAGAGGGGCTCGCGGGCAATCACCCCATTCCGGGTGTTCTCGCATCTAAACCGCATCTAAAGACCGGCTGGTTCCCGGCGACCTTCGAGGCGGGAAGGTTAGAGTTCCCAGCATGAAGTTGTTCACGCGTGAGTGGGGCACCGGCGACCGCCACGCAGTGCTGGTCCACGGGGTCATGTCCGATTCGAGGAGCTGGCGCACGGTCGGCCCGGCCCTTGCAGCGAAAGGGTACCGCGTCACCGCTGTCGATCTTCGCGGCCACGGTCACAGCCCGCGATCGCATGAGTACACGGCAGAACTACTGGCCCAGGATGTCGTCGACACCGTGGCGCCGAACCCGGAGATCGTGATGGGACACTCCCTCGGCGGACTCACCGTCAGCCTTGCGGTCGAACGACTTCGGCCGGATCGCGTGATCTACGTCGACCCGGCTTTCGGTCCCGAGCTTCCCTGGTGGCAGCGGATGCTCGCGCCTGCCTTCCTCCGCACCCTGGCCTGGGCGTCCGCCGAAGCCATCGCCCGACGAAATCCCCGCTGGGACCCGGCCGATGTGGCCATCGAGGTCGAGACGATGAAGTCGTATGACCGCGCGGTGATCCCCGTGCTCGTCGCACCGGGCTCGCTTCGGCCGCCGGAGGAGATGCACGTGCCCTCCCTGGTGGTGCTGGCCGACAAGTCGCACCTCGTGAAAGAGGCGGTCGCGGACCGGCTCCGCGATCGCGGCTTCGTGGTGCGCATCGTCGCCGGAGCCGGCCACACCGTGACCCGCGACGATTTCCATGGTTTCATGCGGGCGATCGAGGGATGGGTCTGACCTTCGCGGTCGACACGTCGGTGGTACTCCGTAGACTGTTCCAGTGATCCTTCAGGGCTTAATCGCGGCGCTTTCGCGCGCCTCCACGTTCGATGACGCCCTCGCGTTCGCTTCGCGCAACGCCGACTTCTCGCTCACAGACGGGCTGCGGGCGCCCCTCCTGGCCGGGCTCCTCGCGCGACGGGCCCAGTCGGAGCTGCCGCAGGCGCTGCTCGTCATCACGGCGACGGGTCGTGAGTCCGAATCCGTTCGTGGTGCGCTTGCGAGTGTGGTTCCGAACGCCGAGATCATCGAATTCCCCGCCTGGGAGACGCTGCCCCACGAACGTCTGAGTCCGAGCGCCGAGATCGTGGGCAAGCGGTTGCTGGCCTTGCGCCGTCTGGCCGAATGGCAACAGGGCGACCGCTCGACGCCGATCATCGTCGTCGCATCCGTGCGCGCAGCGCTGCAGCCGGTCGCCGACAACCTCACGGACTATGAGGCGATCGAACTGACAGCGGCCGGGCGAGGATTCGACCTGGGGGCGCTCGCCGCGCAGCTCGTCGACCTTGCATACTCCCGCGTCGACATGGTCACACGCCGTGGCGAGTTCGCCGTGCGAGGCGGGATCCTCGATGTCTTCCCGCCGACGGCGGAGCACCCGTACCGCGTCGACTTCTTCGGCGACGAAGTGGAGCAGATCCGGCCGTTCTCGGTCGCCGACCAACGGTCGCTTCCCGACGCGATCGCTTCTGTGACCCTCCCGCCGAGTCGTGAGCTCCTCCTCAGCGACTCCGTGCGACAGCGCGCGCGAGAGATGGAACACGAATTTCCGAGCCTGGCCGGAATGCTGGCGAAGATCGCCGAGGGCATCCCGGTCGAGGGCATGGAGTCCCTTGCTCCCGCCCTCGTCGATCGCCTGGTTCCGGTCACGTATTACCTCCCAGAAGGGGCGGCCGTCGCCGTGCTGTCTCCCGAGCGGGTGGCCGGGCGTGCCATCAGCCTCGCCGAGACCAACCGGGAGTTCCTCTCGGCGGCATGGAGTGCCGCGACCGTGGGTGCAGCGGCCCCGATCGATCTCGCGGCCGGCGACTTCATGACCCTCGAGAAACTGCGGGAGTCCGTCCAGTTCTCAGCGCCGGGCGAGCTGCGCTCGCAAGGTTCGGCCCCGACTCACCCCTGGTGGACGTTCAGCACCTTCAACGCCGGCGAACTGCTGCCCGAACAGCGCGAAGTCGAGGAATACCTCGCCGTGCGCATCGATGCTGAGGCGGTGCCGAGCTTCCAGGGCAACGTCGGCGGGGCGATCGAGCACGTGGCCGCGCGACTGCGCGACGGGGGGAGGGTGGCCGTCGTCGCCGAAGGCGCAGGCCTCGTCGAACGAGCCGCCGATGTTCTCGCCGAGCAGGAGCTGCCTGCGCGGCTGGTGGAGGAGTACCCGGCGAATCCGGAACCGGGCGTCGCGTACCTGTTGAAAGCATCCGTCGAGCACGGCTTCGAGCTCGCAGAGGCGAAGCTCGCGCTGATGAGCGAGAGCGAGTTCTACGGGCGCACCGTCGGCTACGACACGCGCCAGATCAAGAAGCTGGCGACGCGTCGCAAGAACGTGGTCGATCCGCTGCAGCTGAAGCCCGGCGACTACGTGGTGCACCAGACCCACGGCATCGGCCGGTTCGTCGAGCTCACGCAGCGCGAAGTCTCCAGCGGGGGCCGCAATGCGGTGAAGTCGAAGCGCGAATACCTCCTTCTCGAATACGCGCCGTCCAAGCGGGGCTACCCTGGCGACAAGCTCTATGTGCCGACGGACCAGCTCGACCTGTTGACCCGCTACGTCGGCGGTGAAGCCCCCGCGCTCAGCAAGATGGGCGGCAGCGACTGGTCGGCGGCGAAGGGGCGTGCTCGCAAGGCGGTGCGCGACATCGCCGTCGAACTGGTCAAGCTCTACTCGGCACGGATGGCCAGTAAGGGCCACGCCTTCGGGCCCGACACACCCTGGCAGCGCGAACTGGAAGAGGCGTTCCCGTTCGCGGAGACACCCGACCAGCTTCAGACGATCGACGAAGTGAAGGCCGACATGGAGCGGCCCATACCGATGGACCGGCTCATCTCGGGCGACGTCGGGTTCGGCAAGACCGAGATCGCGGTGCGTGCGGCGTTCAAGGCCGTCCAGGACGGCAAGCAGGTCATCATGCTCGTGCCGACCACCCTTCTCGTGCGGCAGCACTTCGAGACCTTCCAGGAACGTTTCGCGGGCTTCCCCATCCATCTGCGCGCTCTCAGCCGCTTCCAGTCCGACCGGGACGCGGCCGAGACCGTCCGCGGTCTCGCCGATGGCACGGTCGACATCGTCATCGGAACACACCGGCTGCTCGCCGACGGCATCACCATCAAAGACCTCGGCCTGGTGATCATCGACGAAGAGCAGCGTTTCGGCGTCGAACACAAGGATGCGCTCAAGAAGCTGAAGACGAACGTCGACATCCTCGCCATGAGCGCGACCCCCATCCCTCGAACGCTGGAGATGGCCGTGACCGGCATCCGTGAGATGTCGACGCTCGCCACGCCGCCGGAGGACCGCCACCCGATCCTCACCTTCGTCGGCCCGTATTCGGAGCGCCAGGTCGGCGCCGCGATCCGCCGCGAACTCCTGCGCGAGGGCCAGGTGTTCTTCGTGCACAACCGGGTCGGCAGCATCTCGCGTGCCGCAGCGAAACTGAGAGATCTCGTTCCGGAGGCTCGTATCGCCGTCGCCCACGGCCAGCTCCCTGAACACGTGCTCGAACAGGTCGTCGTCGACTTCTGGGAACGCAAGTTCGATGTCCTGGTGTCGACGACCATCATCGAGACCGGGCTCGACATCGCCAACGCGAACACGATCATCATCGACCGCGCCGACAAGTACGGGCTCAGCCAGCTCCACCAGCTGCGCGGGCGCGTCGGGCGTGGGCGCGAGCGCGCGTACGCCTACTTCCTCTGGGACGAGAACAAGCCGCTGACCGAGACGGCGCACGACCGGCTGTCGACGATAGCGGCGAACAACGACCTCGGAAGCGGTATGCAGGTGGCATTGAAAGACCTCGAGATCCGGGGCGCCGGCAACCTGCTCGGCGGTGAGCAGTCCGGGCACATCGCCGGCGTCGGGTTCGATCTCTACCTGAGGATGATCGGCGAGGCCGTCAGCACCTTCCGTGGCGAGGTCGCGGAGGGGCAGACCGAGCTGCGCCTCGAACTGCCGGTCGACGCGCACATCCCCGAAGACTATGTCGACAGCGAGCGGCTCCGCCTCGAGGCATACCAGAAACTGTCGACCGCCAGCTCGCCGGCCGCCAAAGGCGACCAGATCGGGCTCGTGCTCGAAGAGCTCGTGGACCGGTACGGTGAGCCGCCCGAGCAGGTTCAGAACCTGATCGCGGTATCCCGGCTTCGGCTCGCCGCACAGCGCGCAGGTCTCGGCGAAGTCGTCGCGATGGGGTCGAACCTGCGCGTCGCGCCCGCCGTTCTCCCCGACTCGCTGCAGGTGCGGCTGCAGCGCATGTACCCCGGCTCCAAGTATCACGCAGCGCCGAAGGTCGTCACCGTGCCGTTGCCGCGCGTGAACGGTGAATCCCCTGAGGACACCGACCTGATCGCGTGGGTCAGCTCACTGCTTGGAGCGATCTTCCCGGTACCGGAGCCGGCTGAGGCTGCCGAAGCGTCGGCGAACTAGCCGACGTTGTGTGCGCGTGCTGCGACGCCCCACACGATGGCACCGACGACGATCAGCACGATGACCACGGCCAGCGCGATGCCGGCGGGATGTCCCATATTGACAGTCCAGCCCACACCGAACCGCTTCGGGACGAACAAGGCCGGGTCCGCCCGGTTGACGTAGAGGGTCCCGGCCTTCCAGACGTGGTCGTCATCGGGTGCTTCGGCCCGAGACCCGTCGGGCTCGCCTGCGCGCCCGGCCGATACCGGTACACCGGCTCGCGCGGCGATCGTCTCACGCCGATACCGCACGGCGAACAGCACCACCACGGCGAGAAGGACCAGGGGGAGCACCAGCGTCGACACGAGGATGGCGGTCGGCGACTGCGGCGCGAGCCAACCGACGACGGCCAGGCACGCGAATTCCAGCGCGATCAGCAAGGCGATCTGCCCAAGAAGCCCTTGCATGAGGAGGAGCTGGGCGGTTGCGATTCGCGCCGACACCTGTGGGGTGTCCGATGCGACGGCTCTGACCGGCCACCGCGGCATGAGCACGGCAAGAAGGAACAGGAACGCCACCACGACGATGCCCAGCAGGATCGGGCCGAACACCGACCAGATGTCCTTCGCGGCGAACCGGTCGGCGACCCCGTTCGCGTCCCAGTGCACAGGGATCGGGTTGGGAAGGCTGTCGTAGATCGCCGCACCGATGACGATGGCGGCCATGAGCACGACGATGCCCGCGACGTACCAGCCGAGTGCGGGTGCGATCCGCGGCCGGTCGGCGCTGGTGACGGTCGCCGCGAGCCGCACGGGCACGTCGTGGTACCAGTCGCCATCCCGTTTGGCCTGCTGGATGAGGCGCCGGCTCGTCAGGTACACGACGAGAGTGCCCGCGAGCATCACCAGGATCGGCAGGAGTGCTGCCACCAGAGGCGCGAGGGCGGCGCTCAGCAGGCCCACGAGGACGGCGCCGAGGGTCACGGAGATCATCCCGATGCGGTACCGCTTCACGGCCCGGGCTACGACCGGTTCGCCGACGCGGGTGCTCGGGATGCTGACCCCGAGCGGAATCGTCGGTCGCGTCAGCCGCGGCATGATGAAGAACATCGCGCCGATCAGGATGACGATGAGCAGTGTGACGACGGTCACGATCCAGTTCATGAAGTGCTGTCTTTCGCTGGGTCCGATGGGGAACGGCGGGCGGAGAAGTCTTCGACGATCGCGATGCTGTGGTCGACGATGGCGGTGTCGATGAGGCCCCTGGCCACGGCCTCGGCGAGCAGTGTCGCCAGCCGAGCGGACCACTCGGTCACGAATGCCTCTTCGGCGGGTTCAGTGCCCGGACCGCGGGCGATGACAGAGCCCGACTTGTGGTTGGTACGGATGAGGCCTTCGTTGCGCAGCACGTCGTACGCTTTCGCGACTGTCGCTACGTTGATGCCGAAGTCCACGGCCAGTTGCCGGACGGACGCGAGTTGGTCGCCCGGCCTGAGCTCGCCGGCAGCCACGGCTTCGACGACACGATCCCGGATCTGCTGGTAGATGGGTGCGGCCGATTGAGGATCGATCTGGATCTGCATGCGGTCACACCCCTTCATCTGGTCTATCTGTACTATAACAGATGATACAGATGAAGACAGTTTGCGGGCGTCAGGCGGCCGCCCCGGGGTGCGGATGTTCGCGCCGCACCTTGCGGGCGAGCCGGCTGACGAGCAGCGCGGCTATCACGATCGAGATACCGGACCCGATCAGCACCGCGAGCGTCCCCTCGTCGCGCACGTCCGGATGCGCGGCGAACGCGAGCTCGTTCATGAGCAGCGACACGGTGAAGCCGATGCCGCCCAGTGCTGAGACCATCACGAGCCCGCCGAACGAGATCTTTCCCCGGTCGGCCCTGCGCTTGGTGAAGGAACCCAGCCAGCCGCCGAGTGTGATTCCGATCAGTTTGCCCACCGGCAGGGCGACCAGGATTCCCCAGAACGCCGGGGCGAGCTGCGACGGCGCGACCTGGGGGATCGGCACCAGTGCAGCCGAGAAGGCGAAGAGCGGGAGGATCACTCCGTTCGACCACGGCTCGAGGTGGTGTGTGACTCGCCCGGCGGGCTTGCGCGCCATGACCAGGCCGAGAGCCACACCTGCGATCGTCGCGTGCACGCCGGAGTCGTGCACGAGCCACCAGCTGAGGCAGGCGAGCAGCACCAGAAGAACGCCGATCGGAACGCGCATCGCACCGCGCAGGAAGCGGCTCAACACCCCGAAGAGCCCGATGGTCACCGCGGCGAGCAGAAGTTCGATGAGGTTCGGGTTCGTGGTGAAGAACACCGCGATGATGACGATCGCGATCAAGTCGTCGAGGACGGCGAGGGCGAGGAGGAACACGCGCAGTCGATTCGGGAGCCCCCGGCCGAACACCGCAAGTACACCGAGCGCGAACGCGATGTCCGTCGCCGTCGGGATCGGCCATCCCTGACCCAAACCGGACGACCCGGCGATGAGCAGGTAGATTCCGGCGGGCACGATGACACCGCCGATCGCCGCGATCGCGGGGTGGACCGCCTTCTGCAGGCTGTTGAGCTCGCCGACGACCAGTTCGTGCTTGAGCTCGACGGCGACGATGAAGAAGAAGATCGCGAGCAGTCCGTCGCTGATCCAGTGGCCGATCGTGAGCTGGGTCCCCGGCCATCCGATCTTCGTGTGCTGCAGCGCGGCGAGCGCCGGACCGACCGCGGTGTTCGCGAGCAGCAGGCCGAGCGCTGCCGCGCCCAGCAGCAACCCGGCCGCAGTCCGTTCCGAGCGGATGATGCTCACAGTGGTGCTACCAGGCACAGGACGTGGCCGTCGGCATCGCGGATCACCGACTGCCGCTCGCCCCACTCCTGGTCTGCGGGCTCGTCCACGATCGTGGCACCGGCCTCGACGGCCGCGGCGGTCGCGGCATCGACGTCTGCGACGACGAAACTGGGCGCCACGCCGACGTCACCTGCCCCCGGCGCGCGTTCGTGCAGGAGGACCTCGATCGCGCCGCCACCCAGGTCGGAATCGGTCGCAAGCATCACCAGTCCTTCGACCGCGTACCGCCGGATGAGGCCGAGCACTCCTTCATAGAGCGCCAGTGCCCGGGGCAGCTCTTCGACCGAGATGGTGAGTCGTGCGATGCGGGTTCCCATGAGATCAGGCTAGTCGTCCGGGGTTCCCGGGCCACGGTGAGAAGATGGCTATGCACGCATTGGAGGCCTCATGACCGATCTCAGCTTCTCATCCTCCACCGCGACCGGGGCGCCGACCGAACTCGACGAACTGGTCGCCGTGATGACGCGGCTCCGCGGCCCGGGCGGATGCCCATGGGATGCCGACCAGACGCACGAATCACTGGTCCAGTACCTGATCGAGGAGACCTACGAACTCGTCGAGGCGATCGAGACGGGCAACCGTGACGACATGCTCGAAGAGCTCGGCGATGTGCTCTACCAGGTGCTCTTCCACGCGGACATCGCCGCGCACACTTCCGGTGAGGATTTCGACATCCAGGACGTCGCGGCCCAGATGACGGCGAAGATGATCGGTCGGCATCCGCACGTCTTCGGCGACCGTGTCGCCGAGACGCCGGATGCGGTGATGGAGTTCTGGGAAGACCTCAAGCGAACCGAGAAGCCGGGTCGCACGAGCGTGCTCGACGGCATTCCCCAGGCGATGCCGTCGCTGGCCCTCGCGGACAAGCTCCTGGGCCGCGCCGAGAAGGTCGGCCTCATCGAGCTCGAGGGCGAAGGCGGGGTGAGGGTCGAGTCGGAGGACGAACTGGGCTCACTGCTGCTGGCGATCGTGGCGTCGGCGAAGTCGAACGGACTGGATGCGGAGCGTGCGTTGCGGACCACGTTGCGCGGGCTGCAGGATGAGATCCGCGAGCACGAGGCCGGTGTCGCCGACGCGGGGATCATCGGCCTGGCGGTGCCGGAGGCGTAGCGGGATCTGCCTGCCGGGCCCGCATCCGACGTTCCGTCATCCTGTGGTCACGAGTGGCCGACGGCGCGATCGCCAGGTGGGCGCCATCTCGACCATTCGGGTGAGAGCGGAACCGCACTCCTGGTATCCGGCGACCGTACCGTCGTCCTGTGTCTGGCAGCGAGCACCGCCCGGGGTCGGGTCGGGATGCGGCTCATGCCAGGTCCGCTGGGACACCACCGAAGCCGGCAGGGTCCGGCCATCAGGGTGGCAACACGGACAGTTTACGACCGAGGTCCCGACGACGCGAGCCGAATTTCGCTCATCCGTGCAGTCGGCCGAAGAATGCGCGGATAGCGTTCGCCGCATCCTCCGGACGCTCGAGCCCGGCGAAATGTCCGCCCCGCGGCGCGACGACGAACTCGCGCAGGTCCGCCGCCGCTCGTTCGGCGAGCGACCGGGGAAAGCCCTGCATGACGGGTTCCCGGGCCAGATACACCCCGACCGGCGCTTCGATCGGCGGGCGAGGCTGGTTGGCGTGGTAGTCGAAGTACTGCGCGAACGAGGTGCCGATCGATTCTGTGACCCAATACAGCGTCGCGATCGTGAGCAGCACCTCCGAATCGACCACGCGTTCGAGGTCGCCGTCCACCCAGTCGTGCCATTTGTCGGCGATCCACGCGAGCAGGCCAGCGGGCGAGTCGCCCAGCGCGGCCGCAATCGTGTCCGGCCGGGTGATCATGATCTCGCTGTAGCCGCCGTCCGCCCGATCGTAGCGGTCCACCGACTCGAGGAAGACCCGCTCCTCTTCGCTGTGCGGCTCGGCATCGGACGGGAAGGGAGCGTTCAGCAGCTGGACACCGATGAGGCGGTCCGCGTGATCGACGCCCAGCCACGTGGCCGCACCGCCGCCGATGTCTCCGCCGAACGCCGCGTACCGGTCGTAGCCGAGCACGCCCGTCATGAGTTCGTGCAGGTCTGCGGCGATCTCCCGGCGCGTCAGCGGCCGGTCGCCGAGCTCGGAGAAGACGAACCCGGGAAGGGACGGGATGATGACGTCGAACGCGATGCGCGCATCAGAACCGAACGCGGCCGGGTTGGCGAGACGCCCGCCGAGCGGAAGGTACTCGGTGAAGGCGCTCGGCCAGCCGTGCAGCAGCAGGAGCGGCACGCGGAGGTCGGCCGAACCCGCGGCCGGGATTCGCACGAAATGGATGCGGTGACCGCGAACATCGGCGAGGAACTGCTCATAGGCGTTCAGACGTTCTTCGATCGCGCGCCAGTCGAACCGCGCCCAGGCGGCGACGAGTTCGCGCAACGCGGCAGGATCGATCCCGCCCTCCCAGGGCGCGGCTCCGAGCGGCGGGACGAAGCGGCTCCGTTCGAGCCGGACGCGGAGATCGTCGAGTACGTCGTCAGTCACGTGGATGCTGAACGGTTCGATAGTCATCGCAGCCACCGTACCCGCACATGGAAGAATCGTCAGCATGGCTTCCCCCATCACCCCGCCTCGTGGCATGCGCGATTTCCTTCCCGCCGACAAAGCGCGCCGCGAGCACGCCCTCGGGGTCATCAGGAAGAGTTTCGCGGCCCACGGATTCGACGAGATCGAAACACCCGTGGTCGAAGATGTCGCTCGGCTCCACTCCGGCCTCGGCGGCGACACCGAGAAGCTCGCGTTCAGCGTCATGCGGCGCGGACTCGACACCGAGGACCTCACGGCTGCGATCGAGAACGGCGACCTCATGGGCCTTGCCGACCTGGGACTGCGCTTCGACCTCACCGTCCCCCTCGCACGGTTCTATGCCACGCACCGCGCCGAACTCCCGCCGGTGTTCCGTGCGATCCAGATCGCGCCCGTCTGGCGTGCCGAGCGGCCCCAGAAGGGTCGCTACCGCCAATTCGTGCAGTGCGACATCGACATCATCGGCGAGGCCGGGCAGCTCGCCGAAGTCGAGCTGATCACGGCAACCGCTGCCGCGCTCGAAGCGCTCGGTCTCGAAGGCTGCACGATCCGCATCAACGACAGGCGCATCCTGAGCGGCCTTCTCGAGTTCTGCGGGTTCGAAGAATCGCGCTGGCCCCAGGTACTCATCTCGATCGACAAACTGGACAAGATCGGCGCCGAAGGCGTCGTCGCCGAACTGAGCGCGGACGGTGCCGACTCGGCCGCGGTGTTGGGCGGTGTGCTCGAGACGCTCGAGCCGCACATCGCCGACGGGGGTGTGGAGTTGACGGTCGAGGCGATCACGGCGATCCTCCCCGATGGGATCGACACGGATGCGGTCGCCGAGCTCGAGGGGCTTGCGCACGCACTCAGTTCGCTGCCGCCCGGTGTGAAGCTGCGCTTCGACCCGACGCTGGTGCGGGGAATGGGCTACTACACGGGCACCATTTTCGAGATCTCGCACCCGGGGTCGGGGAGTTCCGTCGGCGGAGGCGGACGCTACGACGGGATGATCGGTCGCTTTCTCGGCACTGACGTGCCGGCCTGCGGTTTCTCGATCGGGTTCGAGCGGGTCGTCGACCTCATCGAGCTTCCCGACGAGGACGGGGCGGATGCTGTCGTCCTCGTATTCGAACCCACCGTCCCCCTGTCCAGGCTTCTCGCCCTCAAGACCGAGCTCGTCGACTCCGGCCGGCGCGTGCGCCTCGAACGACGCACAAAGAACCTGAAGGCGCTGCTCGACCGGTCGGCCGCCGCCGGGTTCGCATCCTTCGCCTTCGTGACGGACGACACCGACGGTGTCGCTGCGCTCGAGCTCAAGCCGCTGGCGTGACTCTGCGCCGAGTGTGCCTGTTGCGGTCGAGCGTGACCGTTCCAACGAGCACGCTCGGCCGGACCAGGCACGCTCGAAGCCGTTTCGGCGAGGTCACTAGACTGGCCAGCGGATCAACGGAGATTTCACCCACCCCCACCACACCGTGAAACAAGGAGACAGTTGTGGCTCAAATCGAGGCTGTAGGCGCTCGCGAGATTCTGGATTCGCGTG
>FSUF01001390.1_pt1 | contig 13608 bp, 16 predicted proteins | sample 1637351 | NCBI WGS metagenome assembly FSUF01 (sample SAMEA3914816, study PRJEB12502) | metagenome | biome: forest; material: soil | place: USA | collected 2011-09-16 | depth 0.3 m | reverse complement strand
TCGAGGAACCGCTCGGCGTGCGGGCCAGGCGTCACCTGACGATGCGGCAGCGCGACGTGCTCCGCATCGACGATGAGGTGTTCGATGAGACCCTGCTCGAAGCGAGTGCGCAGGGCGGCGCTGCGGTGGCAGACGGTGAGGTCGTGCAGGGGGAGGGTGCCCTGCTTGCGGCGCTCACCGCCCAGCGCACCGGTCGCATGCACGACATCGTGGCGACGATCCAGGGTGAACAGGACCGCATCATCCGCTCCGACCTTCGTGGCGCCCTCGTCGTGCAGGGTGGGCCGGGCACCGGTAAGACGGCTGTCGCACTTCATCGCGCCGCCTATCTGCTCTACTCGAACCGTCAGCGCCTCAGCTCGGCGGGGGTTCTCGTCGTCGGGCCGTCGGCGGCTTTCTTGCGCTACATCGAGGCGGTGCTTCCGTCGCTCGGCGAGACGGGCGTGGTGATGCAGAGCCTGGGCGAGCTCTACCCGGGCGTTGGGGCCGACGACGACGACGCCCCCGATGTCGCCCGGCTGAAGGGGTCCGTCCAGATGGCCCAGCTGCTGTCGCGGGCCGTTCGTTCCCGCCAGCGCCTACCCGGTTCGGCGCAGATCGTCGACATCGAGGGCGTGAAGCTCGACGTGGAGCCTGAGTTGATCGGCCGAGCGATCGCCCGTGCCCAGCGCACCGGGAAGCCCCACAACGTCGCTCGCGTGACCTTCGTCAAGCACGCGCTGGCAGAGCTCACTGGAAAGCTCGCCGCGCAACTCCACGGAGACGGGGCGACGATCGACGACGACGACTTCGCAGCACTGCGCGAGGACCTCCGGACTTCGGACGACGTGCGCGTGCTTCTCAACACCGCGTGGCTTCCGCTCACCGCCGAGAAGCTCATCCAGGACCTCTTCGCACGCCCGGCCTGGCTGGCCGAACTGACGCCGCGCTGGATGGGGGCACAACGCGCCCTCCTGTTCCGCGAGCGCACTGCTCCGTTCACCGTCAGCGACATCCCGCTGCTCGACGAGGCGGCGGAGTTGCTCGGCGCGTTCCCCGGCACATCGTATGCTGGGGCGCGCGAACGCAGCCGCCAGCGCAAGCGCGACCTCGAGAATGCGCGTGCCGCGATCCGCAACATGGGTGTTGGGGGTCTTGTCACACCGGAGCAGCTCGCCGACGGTTTCGCTGAGCAGGAGGATCGCGGGACCACGGCTGAACGTGCGGCGGTCGACCGCACCTGGGCGTACGGCCACGTCGTGGTCGACGAGGCGCAGGAGTTGTCGCCGATGCAGTGGCGGGTGCTCGTCCGGCGCTGTCCGATGCGGTCGTTCACGATCGTCGGCGACATCGCCCAGGTCGCTTCGGCCGCTGGTGCGACGAGCTGGGAGGCGGCCCTCGCCCCCTATTTCCGCGAGGACTGGCGTCTCGAGGAGCTCACTGTCAACTATCGGACTCCCGCGCAGATCGCCCGCGAGGCTGAGCGGTTCGCGGTCGAGCACGGGCTGCCGATCACGCCGGCCCGCGCCGTTCGTGAAGGCGACTGGCCGATCATCACGCTCGAGGCGCCGAGCGCTCCATCGGATGCGGCGCGTGCACTGGCGGCGGCGGTCGCGGATGCCGTGGTGAGCGATCGCGACGTGAACGCTGAAGGAACACTGGCCGTCATCGCTCCCCGGGCGGTCATCGACGTGGTGTTCGCAGAATTGACGAGGCGTTTCGACGGTTTCGCCGGTCGTGGTGCGGCAGGCCTGATGAAGCCGATCGCCGTACTCACGGCGTTCGAGGCCAAGGGCCTCGAGTTCGATGCGGTCGTGCTCGCCGATCCGGATGGGCTGGTCGCCGAGTCGCCACGGGGAGCGGCCGCGCTCTATGTCGCCATGACCCGCCCGACGCAGCGGCTCACGATGGTGCGGCCCGCCGCGGACAGCCTGGTGTAGAGCTCGGCTAGGGGTACCGCTCGCCGACCGGAACTTCGGCCGGGAGCGTGTTGCCCGCCTGCGCGAGCGGGCACGCCCACGCCGGATCGTAGGCGCAGCTCGGGTTGTACGCGAAGTTGAAATCGAGCACCAGGGTGGCCTCGCCATCCGATGCGTCAGCCCCGAGGTCGGCGCCTTTGATCGTGTCGATCAGGTAGCGGCCGCCACCGTACGTGCCGCCGGGGCGCCCGGCGAGCGAGTCCTTCACGGGGACGAACAGCCCGCCTCCGTACGACGACAGTCGCCAGACGTCGAGCGGGCCCGCGAAAGGCACGCGAACGGTGCCGAGCAGTTCGAAGGGGACGATGCCGTCGGTGCCGGTCTCGACATCCATCCGCCGCGGATCCCCGGTCGGGTGGATCTCCAGCTCGAACCGCCACTCCGGGTCGTAGGCGGTGATCGGAAGCCCGGTGAAGGTGTCGCGGTCCTCGGGGAGCAGCGGGGTCGCCGGATGCGATCCGAACAGTTCGTCCCGGGTGGACCGCCAGTGCGCATGGGCGGCGGCGGGGTCCGTCGCGGCGATGCGCCTCACCGAGGCGTACATCGCGAACACGCGGCTGCGCCAGTCCGCGATCTGCACGGCTGTGACAGCGCGTGCCGACGGACCGGGCTCCGGTTCGCCCGTCGCGCTGAATGCGATAGCTGATTCGCTCATGATGCTTCCGGATCGTACGCCCAGCTGGGTGCAAGTTGGCGAAGGCGCAGTCCGCGCCATTGCCAGAATGCCCACAGCGAGTACCACGCGGCCGGAGTGAGCAGCCCCGCTGTGACGATGAGCTGGTCGCGATAAAGCGTGCGGGTGCGTCCCTCGGAATCGGGGCCGGCCGGGTCGGCCGAGACGGCCATCCGATGGTCGAGCTTCGGAACGAGGCCGAGGATTCCGCTGCGTCCTCCGCCCGAATCGCGCAGCATCCGAACGCCGGGCGCCGGCGACCCCGGAAAGCTGATGTCGATCTCCTGCTCGCCGACGCTGACCGCGCGCAGCGCCCGCACCTGCACCGGATGCGCCCCGGCACCCCAGACGGTGGGGAAGCCGCCCGGCTCGAGCGACGAGAAATCGGCCCACGGGAACGAGACCTCGCGAAACGAGGTCGGACTCTGCAGGGCACGCCACGCGGCGTCAGGGTCGCAGTCGAGGATGAGCTTCAACAGCACGCGCATCCCCACAGTCTCGCCCGGGTTGCCCACGCATGGCACGATTCGCAGCGCACCTGAAGGTGGCGCCCAGCCGGGACGAGCCGACCGCCGTTACTGCTGCGAGGCCCGCTCGAGCAGCAGCGCGCGTTCGCGTTCGTTGCCGGTGAGTGCCGCGGCGCGCTCGAATTCGAGGCGCGCCTCCGTTGTGCGGCCGAGACGTGCCAGCAGGTCGGCGCGCACGCTCGGCAGCAGATGGTACGACGACAGCGCGCCCTCGACGGCGAGCCGGTCGACGACTTCGAGGCCCGCCTCCGGGCCGTACGCCATCGACAGCGCGACGGCCCGGTTCAGCTCGATCACGGCTGACGGGGTGAGCTGGCCGAGGGCGCCGTAGAGGGCGACGATCTCCTCCCAGTCGGTGTCGGCGGCGGTCGGTGCCGTCGCATGACAGGCAGCGATCGCCGCCTGGAGTGCGTACGGTCCGCGGCCGCGCGCCAGCTTCTCCGAGCGTTCGAGGGCACCGGCACCCCGTCGGATCAGGATGCGGTCCCAGCGCGCCCTGTCCTGGTCCTGCAGCAGCACCGGCTCTCCGGTCGCCGTAGTGCGGGCACCCAGTCGGGAGGCCTGGAACTCCATGAGGGCGACGAGCCCGTGCACTTCCGACTCCTGGGGCATGAGCTCGGCCAGCACGCGGCCGAGCCGCAGCGCCTCGTGGCAGAGTGCGGGCCGCATCCAGTCGTCGCCGATCGTCGCGGAGTACCCCTCGTTGAAGATCAGGTAGATGACCTCGAGCACGGAGCCCAGCCGCTGCGGGAACTCGCTCGGGTCAGGCACCTCGAAGGGAACCCTCGCGGCGGACAGGGTGCGTTTCGCGCGCACGATGCGCTGCGCGATCGTCGAACTCGGCGCAAGGAACGCCCGCGCGATCTCGTCGGTCGAGAGGCCGCCGAGAAGTTTGAGCGTCAGGGCGACGCGGGATGGCTTCGAGAGCACGGGGTGACAGGCGACGAAGACGAGCCGCAGCAGGTCATCCTCGATGACCTCTTCGGCGAGCTGCGCGGGGTCGCCCAGCCCGTCTTCGCTTTCCAGGTCACGGGCGAGCTGCGCATATTTGTCGCCGAGCCTTTCCTGCCGGCGCCAGCCGTCGATCGCGCGACGCTTCGCCACCGAGGTCAGCCACGCGGCGGGATTGCGCGGGATGCCGCTGTCGGGCCACTGTTCGAGTGCGGCGACCAGCGCATCCTGTGCCAGCTCTTCGGCCACGCCGACATCGCCCACCATGCGGGCGAGCACCGCGATGAGCTTCGCCGATTCGATCCGCCAGACCGCCTCGACGGCGCGCCGCGCGCCTTCGGAACGGCGCGCTACGTCGTCATCGGTCATCGCGCCCGCCTCACGCGGTGCGGGACTCGCCGTGTTCTTCGCGCCACTGCACTTCTTTCTGCACGAACTCGTTCTCCTGCGGGAACTCCGAGACATCGAAGACCTGGCGCACCTCGACGCGACCCGACTTCAGAGGGATTCGGCGCGCCCACTCGAGCGCCTCCGCCTTGTTCGCGGCCTGGATGATCCAGAAACCGGCGATCATTTCCTTCGTCTCGGTGAACGGGCCGTCGGTGATGGTGCGGTCGTCATCGGCGTATTCGACGCGCGCGCCCTCGGAGCTCGGGTGCAGTCCCTCGCCCGCAAGCAGAACGCCGGCCTTGATCAGCTCTTCGTTGTATCGCCCCATGGCGTTCAGGTCGTCTTCGCTCGGCGTCGCGGTCGATTCGGTCTGCGGGTCCGAGTTGAGGATCATCATGTATTTCACGGTGGTTTCGTCTCCTTTTCGTGGCTGGGCCGGAATGCCCTTCACCAACACGTCGAACGGCGAACCCCCGGATCGACATCGTCGCGAATTCGCTTCCCGTCCAGTCTGCCGCGACTGTCGCACCGATGCGCTACAACTGGAGCATGGCGATCCGCTTCTGGCTTGGTGTCGTGCAGCTCGATCATGTGCTGCGCGGGGTGGCCCAGGGTGTCGCGCAGGTCAATCACGGCGCGAAGGCCCCGCTGATGCAGCTGAACGAGGCCGACGGGTTCGTGTACTACTCGCCGAAGGTGTCGTTTCCCGACGGGGAGCCGCTCAAGGAATTCACCGCGATCGGACGGGTCGCCGACGGTGACGTCTATCAACCGAGCGGGGGCCCGCTGATGAGCGGTCAGAACGGCGACTTCCGTCCGTGGCGCCGTCGCGTCGACTTCGACCCCGCCGCCGTTTCGGCGCCGATCCGGCCACTGCTGCCCGTCCTGGAGTTCACGCGGCAGAACCCGAACTGGGGTTACCAGCTCCGCCGCGGCCTGATCGAGCTCTCCCGCCACGACTTCGAGGTCATCCGCGCGCAGATGCGCCGACCATCCCCCGACGAGCAGCGCCGGGCCGGGGCTACGATATCCCGGTGACCGAGCCCGCCCCCGACGCCCAGGCCAAGTACCAGCTGCGTTTCGACTGGGGGTTCGCGGGTGCTCGCGCCGCCGCATCGGACGCCGACGTCGTCGTCTGGGTGGATGCCCTCCCGCCGGTGGCCGCGCGGGCTGAAGACCAGCCGACGGTCGCCACCGCGCTCGCCGCATCCGTTCCGCTCCGCGCCGCCATCGTCGGAGGCGGCCTCACGAATGCAGCGGCCACCGCGCGCTGGATCCTCGACGAGCAGGTCCGGCTCGGGCGACGGGCGATGGTGTCGATCATCGCTGCAGGCGAACCCCGGCCCGGCGGTGCGACGCGTTTCGCCGTCGAGGACCTGCTGGCGGCCGGTGCCGTCATCGACGCACTCGGCGCGCTGGGGATCGACTACACGTCACCGGAGGCGGCGGCTGCGTGCGCAGCCTTCGCGGGACTGCGCGGGGCTGTCGCCCACCTGCTCACCGCATCCGCCTCCGGTCAGGCCGCGCTCGCGTCGGGAGCCGATCGGGCCGAGATCTCTGCAGCCGGGCGTCTCGACACGGTCGAAACTGTGACAGTCCTCAGGCCGCCAGTCACCTCGGAATGATCTGCACCGCTGCAACGTTTCCCCGCTGCAGGAGGAATTATCGTGAAAGCAGTTCTGAACGGCACCGTCATCGCTGAGGCGACGGAGGCCGAACTCATCCGCATCGAAGGCAACTGGTATTTCCCGCCGGCGAGTGTGAACAGTGAGCACCTCGTCGCAAGCGACACCCCGTACACCTGCCCGTGGAAGGGCGAATGCCAGTACTTCAGCGTGAAGAACGGCAACGGCCTGCTGCAGGACCGCGCCTGGAGTTACCCGACCCCGTACGCGAGTTCGTTCGACCGGGTCGGCAAGGACTACAGCAACTACGTCGCCTTCTGGAAGGACGTCCAGGTCGTCGAGGACTAGCTCGTCGGCTGTCGCCGAACAGTGGATCCTGAACCAGGGCGCCGAGCGGGGCTGGCGTGCGCGCGGCGCGGGGTGTAAGACAAGCACCATGGCCCGGATCACGAACATCATCGACATCGACGCGTCGACCCAGGAGGTCTATTCGGCACTCCGAGCTCTGGACGCCTACCCGACGTGGCTTCGGCACTCCACGGTCTACCTCGGAACGAAGGTGGGAACGCCTGCCGCGGAGACCGTGCTCACCTACGAGGACCGGACCACTGTCGGCCGGATGCGAGGCGAACTCGTCGAAGACGTTCCCGATCACACCCTGCAGTTCCATCAGGCCAAGCCATCGGGCAGCCTCGACGCGCGCATCCGCTACACCGTGGATGTCGCAGGGACCGGCACGCACCTGACGAGGGTCGGCGACATGACAACCCACGGGATGCTCCGCATCATGCAGCCCATTCTTCTGCGGATGGCGGCGTTGGAGAGCAGGCGGACGATCAAGGCGCTGAAGACCCACGTCGAACACGCGGGATGACGCTGGTTGCTGACGGCGGACGCGCCCCGCTGTTCATCACGGCCGGGCCCGCGATCGGCCTGGTTCGCTAGCGAGCGACTCGATCCTGTGAGGGCACCGGCGGGCCGGTAGGTCGGCTGGCCGGGGTCCCCGGCAGGATGGAGCCATGAAACGCCTCAACTTCTCCGCGGTGATCACCGGTGAAGCCGTCTACGGCACAGTCCTCGTCGCGGGGCTGATCTACGCGTTCTCGAACTACAAGTCCGGCGCGTGGCCGATCTTCTACACCACACTCGGAACGGTCGTCGTCTTCTGGATCGCTCATGTCTACGCGGAGATCGTTGCGAACAAGGTCTCCGGTGTCGGGCGCGCGGTCGGTGAAGCGCTGCACCGCTCGGTCGGGCTGCTCTGGGCGATGATCCTGCCGCTGGGGCTGCTGCTGCTCGGGGTCGTAGGACTGGTGCCCGACGAGGTGGCGGTGAATCTCGCGCTCTGGGGGTCGGTGGTCATCCTCGCCGTGCTCGGCTATCTCGCGGTCGGTGAGCGGAGCACTCGATTCTGGGCGCGGATGCTCGGAGCCCTCGCTACAGGCGCGCTCGGCGGGGCGCTCATCCTGCTCAAGGCTTTCGTGCACTGAGCCCAATCGGGCGCTCGGCTGTCCGGTTGCCTCGACCTGTGCGCGAGCAGCTCAGTCCGTGAGTTCGCTCGCCGCCGACGCGGCCATGCGCCGCTGCGCCGGCGTGACCTCCCGGTGCTGCCAGCTGATCAGGTTTGCTGCGTCGAACCGCCGCGAGCAGGCACCGCACGCCAGCGCACGGGCGGGTTTTCGATACCGGTAGTGCGTGTGGCCTTGGGGGCACGTGCCCACCCACGGTGCCAGGTCGTCGGCGATCGCGCCGCCGTGGAGCCGCTTTCCCTCGTAGCCGAGACCGACCGCCAGGCTCCGCCAGCGCGGACCGTGCCCCGCCCTCGACCCGGCCATCGCGTGGGCGACCTCGTGCAGGAGGATCTGGTGGATCTCGTCATCGTCATACCGTGAAGCGAGGTAGCGCGACACGGTGATGCGCTTGGCCGTGTAGTTGCACAGGCCGGCCCGGGTCTTCGCATTGTCGAAGTCGAACGACCACACCGCGAGGTCGAGATGGAGGGCGATGAGTGCGTTGGCCCAGCGGCGCACGCGGTCGAGGTCGGCCATCAGCGGCGCCCCGCCGGCTGAGGGTGTGCGCGCTCGCCAGGCTCCGTGACCGTGCAGGACCGCACCGGATGGCCAGCCCGCGCTTTCATGACCCGAATCCTACGCGACGCCGCCGACGCGCATCCAGATCATTCCCCGGCTTTTCCACGGTCTCCACGGTGCTCGTCGAGGAACGACTCCGCGACCGCGACCGCGATGAGCGAGCTTTCGAGGTCGGCTTTCGAGGTACCCAGCTTCTCGCGCAGGAACACCGCCGACGTGAAATCGGCGAGCGCGGCCTTGTAGTCTTTCTGGTCGAAATGCGTCTTGCCACGGTTCTGCACCGCGAACGCTTCGAGTGCGGTCCACTCGTGGGTCCTCGCCTCGTCGACGCAGCCCGAGAACTCCGTCACGGCTTCCTCGAGCTTGCCCTGGTACTGCAGAACTTGCGCACGGCGGATGCGCGCACCGAGCACCTGTTCACGGTCACCGGTGAAGCGCGCCTGTCGCAGGGCCTCGTTGGCGACCTGCCATGCTTCGTCGAGTCGGACGAGCCGCAGGAGTACCGCTTTCTCGTTGAGCGCACTGAGGCTGCGCAGTTCGCCGAGCTCGTCGAGACGCGTTCCCGCCGCGAGCAGGTCGACGCGCTCGCGAAGGGTGGAAGGGTCGTAGCCGAGGATGATGCTCAGGATGATGCTCCAGACCGTGTATCCGTTCCAGACTATCCCCGACGCTTGTTTCCACCGGCAGGCACGAGGGTGACGGCGATCAGCTTGTCGTCGCCGGCACGTGGCGTTCCGCGTCCGTCGGTGTTGTTGGTGAGCATCCAGAGCCCGTCGCCCTGTGCAATGACGGCGCGCAGCCGGCCGAACCGCCCGACGAAGAACGGTGCGACCGTGACGGGCGCGTGTCCGTTCGTCGACCAGATGGTCCAGAGCCGTTCGCCGCGCAGGCTCGCCATGAAGATGGTGTCGCCGACCGCCGCGAGGCCGCTGGGGCTGGCCTGGTCGGTGGGCCACTGGTAGACCGGGTCGGTGAAGCGCGGGTCGCGGGCGATCCCTTCGACGATCGGCCACCCGTAGTCGCCGCCGGGTCTGATGATGTTGAGTTCGTCCCAGGTGTTCGCGCCGAATTCGCTCGCCCACATCGTGCCGTGCGAATCCCAGGCGAGGCCTTGCACGTTGCGGTGGCCGTACGAGTAGACGGGCGAGCCGGGGAACGGATTGTCGGCCGGGATGTCGCCGTCGGCCGTCACGCGCAGGATCTTGCCGCCCAGCGACGAGAGCTTCTGTGCGCTCGCGCCGTCACCGGCGTCGCCGGTGGTGATGTAGAGCATCCCGTCCGGTCCGAATGCCAGCCGACCGCCGTCGTGGTTGCCTGCCTTGGGGATGCCGGTGATCACGGTCTGCGGTTCGCCGAGGCTGTATCTTCCGCTCACGCCGTTGAGGGGCATCCGGATGACGCGGTTGTCCGTGTCCGTCGTCTCGTACGCGTAGAGCCAGCTGAATGCGGTGGCAGGCACCTCGGGCACGGCGAGCCCCAGGAGGCCGCCTTCGCCGGAGGCCGCGACTCCGGGCACTGTGCCGACCGTGCGCAGTGCGCCCTGGGGCAGCCGCTCGAGGATAGTCGCACTGTCGCGTTCGCTGATGAGCGCCGATCCGCTGGGGAGCGGAACGACCGACCAGGGCACGTGTAGTCCGGTCTCGAGCACCGAGGTTCCGCTCGGCTGCCAGGGGATGCTGAGCGCAGGCGTTGGCGAGACTGTCGCAGACGGGCCGGGCGTGCGCGTCGACGCGCTTCCCGTGGGCTGCGGGGCCGAGGTGGTGCACCCGGCCAGCAGGACCGCGACGGAGACGACCGCGGCGAACTCGACGGCTCGTGCGCGCCGCTTCTCCGCCCCTTTCAGCGACCGGTCGCGTCCTGTCGGCCTCACCGTTCCCACCCCATGTCCCTCCCAGTCTGGAGGCTCAGCGGCCACGGCGCTATGCCTCGCAGCGGTGCGACCACGACAATGGGATCGTGAATCGCGCGATCGACCTGAACAGTGACCTCGGTGAGTCTTTCGGGGCATGGCGCATGGGCGACGATGAGGCGATGCTCGAGGTCGTGTCGAGCGCGAACATCGCCTGCGGCTTCCACGCGGGGGACGCATCCGTCATGCTCGCAGCCTGCACCACCGCTGCCCGCAACGGCGTCTCGGTCGGCGCCCACGTGTCGTACCGCGATCTCGCCGGGTTCGGGAGGCGCACGATGGACGTTTCATCGCCTGAGCTGTACGCTGACGTGCTCTACCAGCTGGCCGCTCTCGACGGCGTCGCCCGGGTCGCGGGCACCAGCGTTTCGTACGTCAAGCCGCACGGTGCGCTGTACAACCGGATCGTCTCCGACGATGTGCAGGCGGATGCTGTGGCTCACGCGGTCGCGGATTTCAACCCGGCCCTGCCCATTCTCGGTCTCGCCGGTTCGTCGATCGCCCGCAGGGCACGCGAGCGCGACCTCGCCTTCGTGCACGAGGCTTTCGTCGACAGGGGCTACCTCCCTGACGGCTCGCTCGTTCCGCGCGGACGCCCGGGAGACCTGCTCTCCGGCGACGATGCCATCGCCGCTCGCGCGGTGGAGCTCGTCGTGAGCGGCAGTGTCGCTGCGGTTGACGGCACGGTGATCGACGTCGAGGTGGACTCGCTGTGCGTGCACGGGGACACGCCGGGGGCGGTCGGGATGGCGCGCGCCGTGCGGTCTGCGCTCACTGCCGCGGGCATCCGGATCGAGGCGTTCGCCCGATGAGCGAGGGGGCGCTGAGCACCGCGCTGGGCCGGAGTGCGCCCGGCAGGCGCGTGCTGCCCCTTGGCGACCACGGCATCCTCGTCGAACTGGAGTCCCTCGACGCCGTCATCAGTGTGTATGCGGCCCTGGATGCCGCGCGGCCGGAGGGCGTCGTCGATCTCGTCCCTGCAGCGCGCACCATCGGGGTCATGGTCGATCCGGTGCGCCTCCCGCTTTCCGTCGCGGCCGCCTGGGCGTCCGGGACCAAGCCCGCCGACCTGCGCGCAGCCGAGCCCCAGACCGTGGTGATCCCGGTGCGCTACACCGGAGAGGACGTTGACGAGGTCGCCGGTCTCCTGGGCATGACGCGCCCCGAGTTGGTCGCGCTGCACACGGCATCCGACTGGACGGTCGCGTTCTGTGGTTTCGCCCCGGGCTTCGCCTACCTGGTGACCGATCACGATAGGCTGCGCGTGCCGCGTCGCGCAAGCCCACGCCCGTCGGTCCCCGCAGGGTCTGTCGGGCTGGCCGGTGAGTTCAGCGGGGTGTACCCGCGGTCGAGTCCGGGCGGGTGGCAACTGATCGGTTCGACGGATGCGGTGCTCTGGGATGCGTCGGCCGAACGCCCGGCACGGCTCGCCCCCGGCACCCGCGTGCGCTTCGTGGAGCAGCGATGACGGGCGCACTGGAGGTTCTCGACGCGGGTCCGCTGACTCTGGTGCAAGATCTGGGGCGCCCGGGAAACGCCCACATCGGCGTCACCTCCAGCGGAGCCCTCGACCGCGGCGCCCTGCGCCTCGCGAACCGCCTCGTGGGCAACGATGAGGGCGCTGCCGGTCTGGAGATCCTGTTCGGCGGCTTCGCTGCAGTGTTCTCGGAGCACTGCTGGTTCGCGGTCACCGGCGCATGGGGTGGGCTCACCCTCGACGGTGCCGCCGTCGATGCGAACACCGCGACGGCGGCCGGTGCCGGCTCGGTCCTGCGTATCGGCGCAGCCGCGCGAGGCGTGCGCTTCTACCTCTCAGTACGCGGAGGCATTGCCGTGGATGCCGTGCTCGGGTCGCGATCGACCGACCTGCTCTCGTCGCTCGGTCCGGCCCCTGTCGTCGCAGGTGATCGGCTTCCGCTCGGGGGCGAGCCTGGGCGTCCGATCCCGCTGCTCGATTTCATCCCTGTCGAGCCACCCGGCGACACCCTGGTCACGGTGCGCGCACACCAGGGGCCGCGCTTCGACTGGTTCACCGCCGACGCCGTGGACGCCTTCTTCGAGCGGGAGTGGTCGGTGAACCCCGCATCCAACCGCATCGGGACTCGGCTCGACACCGTGCGGGGCCCTGCGCATGTCGCGGGTCGGACGCCTGAGCCCGGGGCCCTCCTCGAACGCCGCGTGATGGGCGAACTGGCGAGCGAACCGATGGTGGCCGGGGCCGTGCAGGTCTCACCTGACGGGACGCCGACGGTGCTGCTGGCCGACCATCCGGTGACCGGCGGTTACCCGGTGATCGCGGTCGTCGCGGACCGCTCGCTCGATGTGTTCGCCCAACTTCGGCCCGGTCAGCGCGTTCAGTTCCGTCACGCGTGACGCGGCGCACCGATGCAATGCACCGTGGGGCACGCGTCAGTCCCGCCGGTTGCCGGTCTGGAAGATGCTGCGTGCAGGCGGCGGAGACGGCACGCTGGTCGCATCCGTGACCACCGGCGCTCCGGCGGCGAATGCGGCCAGCTCGGCGCCTGCCACGGCTTTGGCCGGATGGGGTCCGCCGGCCAGCAGGCGCGGCAGCCAGTCGAGCGGCAGCGACGCATTCGACCCCACGAGCACGACGTTGCCGAACCGGCGGCCCTTGAGCACCTGCGTCTCGGCGAGCGCCGCGACATTCGTCACGGCAGCACCGAGTGTCGCGACCTGGCTGCGTGCGAACGCCAGCGGTGGCCCGTCGGCGACGTTCACCAGCACGATTCCGTCTGGCGCGAGCAGTTCGACGGCCGACCGGTAGAACTCGAGGCTGGTGACATGCGCCGGGGTCCTTGCGCCGCTGAAGATGTCGATCACGAGCAGGTCGACGGCGCCCCGGAGCCCGGCGGGCAGCTTGGCGACGACCTCGCGCGCGTCGCCGTGGCGCACGCGGATCTGAGCGTAGCGGGGCAGCGGGAGGTGCTCGCGCACGAGGTCGACGAGGTTGCTCTCCAGCTCCACGACCTGCTGCCGCGAACCCGGCCGGGTGTATGCGACGTACCGGGGGAGCGTCAGCGCTCCGGCACCCAGGTGCACGGCCGTGATGGGCTGCCCCGGTTCGCCGATCAGGTCGATGACGTTGCCCATCCGCTGCACGTATTCGAAGAAGAGCTGGCTCGGATCGTCCAGGTTCACGTGCGACTGGGGTGTGCCGTCGACCACGAGCTGGAAGGAGCCGGGCACGAAGCGGTCGGCTTCGATGACCGCCCGGAAGCCGCTCTCCTTCAGGATCGCAGAGGGGTTCTCGGGCACGGCTCCACCCTACTTGCTGGCGCCTTTCTCCTCCTGAAACCGCGGACATCCGCGGGAATACAGGGATGCCGGGGGCGTTGCATCTGATACGCGTCCGGGGTTATACCGGAGAATCGACACTTGGTCAAGAATTAAGTGGACACGGCGCGTCAAATTGACATATAGTGGTTCTTTGCGCTCCCAGACAGAAATCTGCCTTCATATTGCGG
>FSUF01000120.1_pt1 | contig 13685 bp, 12 predicted proteins | sample 1637351 | NCBI WGS metagenome assembly FSUF01 (sample SAMEA3914816, study PRJEB12502) | metagenome | biome: forest; material: soil | place: USA | collected 2011-09-16 | depth 0.3 m | reverse complement strand
GTGCAACGTACGGCCAGATCTTCGACCCCGTGAAGCCGACGACCGTGTCGACTCCGAGCCGCCGGGCGACTTTCGCGGTCAGCTTCAGCTCGTCGGCCGCGCGCTGCCGCACCCCTTCGGCGTCACCGTCGCCCCACACCCGCGAGCCGACGATGGCCTGGTGCCGGAAATCGATCGGATCGTCGCAGACCGCCTGGCCTTTGAGGTGGTTCGACATGGCCCAGACTTTGAGGCCGTAGCGGTCGAGGATATCGAGCCGCCCTTGCAGGTAGTCGTCGTCTTCTGCCGCCCGCCACACGTCGAGGTGCTCGCCGGAGCAGGCGATCTCGAGGCCGTCGTAGCCCCATTCGCTCGCATGCTTCGCGACTTCTTCGAGCGTGAGATCGGCCCACTGGCCGGTGAAGAGCGTGACCGGATGGGTCGACTTCAGTTCGGTGGACGCTTCGGTTGTCATGTGCGTGGTCCTTCCTCGATCTCGGTCCAGGTGCCCGACTCGGCGGCGTCGAGTACGGCATCCGTCACGCGCACTGCGCGCAGTCCGTCCGCGAACTGCGGCAGTCCGTCGGGTGTGGCGCCGCCGATGGCGGCATAGGTGTCGGCCACGAACGCGTTGAACGCGTCCTGGTAGCCCTGCGGATGCCCCGCCGGCACGACGCACAGCCGCGCTGCGTCGTGGTGCAGCTGGTCCGCATCGCGCGGGATGAGCATGCTGCCGGCCCTGCGTCCGACCCAGAGCGTCTCCGGCTGCTCCTGGTCGAAGGCGACGCTTTCGGCGCTGCCCGCGATCTCGAGGTGGAGCCGGTTCTTGCGGCCGGGCGCGACCTGTGAGACGAGGAGCGTTCCGATCGCGCCCGACACCGTCTCGAGCACGACGGCGACCGCGTCCTCCGTGGCGATGTCGCTGTGAGCCGCTCGTTCGGCGAACACCGTCTTCTTCGTGGCGGCGACGCGGGCGACACGGTCACCGCTGACGAATTCGACGAGGTCGACGAGGTGCGATCCGATGTCCGCAAAAGCACGCGAGCGGCCGCCCTGGGTCGGGTCGACCCGCCAGTTGTCGTCGTCGGCACCGAGCAGCCAGTCCTGGAGATACGAACCGTGGATGCTGAGCACCCGGCCGGCCGCACCGTCGCGGAAGCGCGCCCGTGCCTCGCGCACCATCGGGTGGAAGCGGTAGACGAACGGTACGGTCGCGACGCTCGCGCCGACGGCCTCGGTCATCCGATCGGCGTCGGCGACCGAGGTCGCCAGCGGCTTCTCGCAGACGACATGCTTGCCCGCGGCGAGCGCAGCGACGGCCTGGTCGGCGTGCAGGGCGTTGGGTGTCGTGACGTGCACGACATCGACGGCGTCGTCGTTGAGCAGTGCATCGAAGGATGCGTAGCCGGTCTCGATTCCCAGCGCATCCGCTGCCTTCGTCGACTTCTCCGCGGTCGACGACGCGATGCCGACCAGCCTGGCCCGGGCGGCCCGGGCCGCCCGGGAATGCACGGTCGCCATGAAGCCGCCGCCGACGATGGCGACGCCGAGCTGGTCGGCTCCCATGCGGTCAGGCTCCCGGTGCGAGCGTGGCCGCGAGCGGGTTCCAGTCCTCGGGCAGGCTCGGAGCGACCGTCACGGTGCTCTCGACGACGACCGGGACTCCCGACGTGCCTGCCTCGATCGTCGACACCATGACATCGAGGACGTGGTACGCCTGCTCACCGGATGCACGCTCCGGGCGACCTGCCCGGATCGAGCGGGCGAGCTCGAGCACACCCGTGCCGCGAGTGGTCTTCGCGCCCTGCGCGGGGATCGCCTCGACGTCTTCGTGACCGCGGTGGATGACGAGCTCGCCGTCGAAGGTGTTCGGGTCGGGCACGACGAGCGTGCCTTCGGCACCGGCGACCTCGAACTGCACGCGGGAGAGCTTCGAGTCGAAACTGAACACGCACTGCGCCGTCTGGCCGCTCTCGAATTCGTAGAGCGCGCTGATGTGCGTCGGCACCGTCACGCTGAACTCTTCACCCGCACGCGGGCCGGAGCCGATGATGCGGGTCTCGCGTGACTTGGAAGCGGATGCGCTCACCTTCGCCACCGGGCCGAACAACTGCACGAGCGTGGTGATGTAGTACGGGCCGATGTCGAACAGCGGGCCGGCGCCTTCCTGGAAGAGGAAGTCGGGGTTGGGGTGCCACGACTCGGGACCGGGGCTCTGCATGAGCGTGAGGGCGGTGAGCGGTGCACCGATCGCGCCGGACTCGACGAGGCGGCGGGCCGACTGGATGCCTGCGCCGAGGAAGGTGTCCGGCGCTGTCGCGACGCGCAGCCCTGCGGCATGCGCGGCATCGAGCAGCTCACGTCCGCTCTCGCGGTCGAGGGCGAAGGGCTTCTCGCTCCAGACGTGCTTGCCCGCGGCCAGCACCCTGAGTGCGACCTCGACATGCACCTTGGGGATGGTGAGGTTGACGACGATCTCGATGTCGTCGTCAGCGAGCAATTCGTCGACCGAGCCGGATCCGCGGACGCCGAACGCGGCGGCCTGGCTGCGCGCCCGCTCCTCGTCGATGTCGGCGACGAACCGCACATCGAGGTCGGGGAAGGTCGTGAGGTTCTGGAGGTACTGGGTGCTGATCACACCCGCGCCGATGACGCCGACGCCGACCTTTCCGGTGCGACCGGCGCTCATGCGAGGCCCTTCGAGGTGAGGAACGTGTAGCTGTCGGCGATGGCCTGGAAGCGGTCGCCGCGCGAGTCGTCGAGTTCGATGACGCGGAGGGCATCCGGTGCAGCCGCGATGATGTCGGCGATCGGCAGCGAGCCCTGGCCGACGGCGACCTGGTCTTTGGTCTCCGTGGTCGCGGGGCCGTCCTTGATGTGGAGTGCGACGACGCGGTCGCCGAGGCGTTTCAGCAGCGCCACGGGGTCGTGGCCGCCGACGGCGACCCAGTAGGTGTCGACCTCGAGCACCACCTTGTCGCTGAGCTGGCCGGCGAAGTACTCGAGTGCGGTGACGCCGTCGACCGTGTTCTCGAGTTCGTGGGCGTGGTTGTGGTAGCCGACGCGCACACCGAAGTCGGCGGCGATCTCGGCAGCGGCGTTGAGCTTCGCGGCCGTGTCGTCGATGTCCGCCTTGTTCGCCCAGTGTTCGGGCGCGACGTACGGGTCGATGACGGTTTCGATGCCGAGTGCCTGTGCTGCCTCGAAGACGGGAGCCACGTCACCTCCGATGAAGCTCTGGTGGGTGGTGGGGGCGGAGAGCCCGGCGTCGGCGAGGCCACGTGCAAGGGCGTCGCCGAAGGAGACGAACGCGAACGGCTCGACCTTGCTGAATCCCAGGTCGGCGAGACGCTTCAGCGTTCCTGCCGTGTCTTCTTGTAGAAGCTCCCGCACGGTATAGAGCTGCACGGAAAGTTTTGACTTCGTCACGATTCTCCTCGTCGAGTGTTGCTGATTGCGCACTGCACGTGGGTCCCATTCAACCAGACTTCTGTCGCATGTCAATCAAAAGTCTGCTGGCATACGACATCTTTACCGTGTCCGGCGAGACAATGTGGTTCAATGACTTCATGCGCGATATCGTCCGCGACCAGCCCCTTGTGGCGCCCGAGGCCGCGTCGCTGCTGGCCATCCTGCGTGACGGTGTTCCGCGCACGCGGGCCCAGCTGGCCGAGCTCACGGGCCTCGCCCGCTCGACGATCTCGGCGCGCATCGACTCGCTGACGGCCGCCGGCCTGATCAGCCCGGCAGGCGACGCCGTCTCCACCGGAGGTCGGCCTCCGGCACGCATCGCGTTCAAGCCCCAGTCGCGCATGATCATCGCCATCGACCTGGGCGCCACCCATGGTGTCGTGGCCATCGCCGACCTTGCGGGCACCATCCTCGACAGCGAATCGCGCCGCCTCGCCATCGCCGACGGCCCGGAGCCCGTACTCGGCTGGGCGCTCGCCACCGCGCAACGACTCGTCGCCGACACGGGCCGTCCGCTCGCCGACCTCGTCGGCATCGGAATCGGCGTGCCCGGGCCTGTCGAACACTCGACGGGCATGCCGATAAATCCTCCGATCATGCCCGGATGGGACCGCTTCGACATCCCCGCCTACGTCGGCGACTCCTTCGCGAGCGTACCCGTTCTCGTCGACAACGACGTCAACCTCCTCGCGCTCGGCGAGCAGGCGACCGCGTGGCGCGACCAGTCCGACCTGCTCTTCGTCAAGGTCGCCACCGGCATCGGTGCCGGGATCATCAACGGCGGCCGCCTCCAGCGCGGCGCGCAGGGTTCGGCCGGTGACCTCGGGCACGTGCGCGTTCCCTTCACGACCGAGACCGCAAGCCACAGTGCGAGGGATGCTGACCTCGAGGCGCTCGCGAGCGGCCCCGCGATCGCGCGATCCCTCACCGCCGCCGGCATCCCGGCCGTCACGAGTGAGGATGTCGTGACGCTTGCACGCTCAGGCAACCCGGTCGTGCTCCAGGCGATCCGCCAGGCCGGACGCGACCTCGGCGAGGTCGTCGCCACCTGCGTCAACCTCCTCAACCCGTCGGTCGTCGTGATCGGCGGCAGCATCTCACGCGTCGGGGAACAACTGCTCGCCGGCGTGCGGGAGGTCGTCTACCAGCGGTCGACACCCCTCGCGACCCAGCATGTGACGATCACACAGTCGAAGGCCGGCGAGACCGGAGGCGTGCTCGGGGCGGCCATCATGGTCATCCAGCACGTCCTCGACCCCGAGACCGCGCACTCCACGCTCGTCCGGCGCTAGGCGCCGTACGGCCGGCCAGGCAGGCACAAAAGAAGACAACACGCACAGACGGAAGGATTCGTCATGACTACCAGCTCGAAGAACAAGCAAGCGCCGCTGCGCGTCGGAGTGGTCGGGCTCGGCTGGGCCGGGCAGCAGCACATGGAGGCGTTCGCCTCGCTCGACGGCGTCGAACTCGTCGCGTTCGCCGGGATGGAGGACGAGGCCAGGACGATGCTCGGCGAGCGCTATGGGGTGACCAGGCTGTACCGGGACTGGAAGGACCTGGTCGCCGAGGGCGACCTCGACATCGTCAGCGTCGCGGTTCCCACCTTCCTCCACGCTCCCATCACGGTCGGCGCGCTCCAGGCCGGCATGCACGTGCTCTGCGAGAAGCCGATCGCACGCAGCGCGGACGAGGCGCAGGCGATGGTGGATGCGGCGCGCTCGGCCGGGCGAGTGCTCGAGATCGCCTTCAACCACCGGCGTCGCGGCGACATAGAAGCCCTCAAGGCCGCCATCGACGCCGGCACGATCGGCCGGCCGTACCACGGACGTGCGATCTGGCTGCGCCGGGCAGGCATCCCGGCGCTCGGCAGCTGGTTCACGAACCGTGAGATGGCCGGCGGCGGCCCGCTGATCGACCTGGGTGTGCATGTACTCGACTTCGCGCTTCACCTTTTCGGAGAGCCGACGGTGACCGCGGTGTCCGCCGTCACCCATGCCGAGTTGGGAACGAGGGGCCTCGGAGGCGCAGTCGCCGGAAAACAGCAGGTGGGCTCGGCCTACGAAGTCGAAGATCTCGCGAGCGTCCTGCTCAGGCTCGAAGGCGGCGGCTCGCTCATGATCGAGACCAGCTGGGCGGCATACAGGCCGGCCGGCGACGAGTTCGGGATCACGATCTACGGCACGGAAGGCGGCGCCGACCTGCGCGTGGTCGACTACGCCCCCGTCGGCGAACTCACGATCTTCACCGGGCAGGGCGAGACGAGTCAGGACGTCGTGGTCACCGCGGATCCGGGCCGCGGTCACCGTGCCGTGATCGAGACGTTCGTCGAGCATGTGCGCGACACGGACCACTGGGGGGACCATGACGGCTCCGTCGCCCTGGAACGCGCGCGCGTGATCGACGCCTGTTACGCATCCGCTGCCGCAGGAGCCGAGGTCGTCCTCGACCAGCCGGCGGCAGCACAGAAGGGAGAAGGACGATGAATGCTCTCAGTGTCACGGTGTGGAACGAGGGGGTGCACGAGACCACTCAGCCGGAGATCGCCGCGATCTACCCCGACGGGATCCATGGTGCGATCGCGGATGGCCTGGCCGGCCTGCTGGAGGGGGCTCGCATCCGCACAGCAACTCTCGCCGACCCCGGGCACGGCCTCAGCGAGGAGGTTCTCGCGGACACCGACGTGCTGCTCTGGTGGGGGCACATCGCCCACGACCAGGTCGACGACGAGGTGGTCGAGCGTGTGCGCAGGCACGTGCTGGGCGGTATGGGTCTGATCGTGCTGCACTCCGGTCATTTCTCGAAGATCTTCACGCGGTTACTGGGCACGACCTGCTCCCTGGCATGGCGGAACGTCGGTGAACGCGAGTTGGTCTGGACGGTCGCGCCGACGCATCCGATCGCCCGGGGCATCGAACAGCCGATCGTGATCGACCGCCAGGAGATGTACGGAGAGTTCTTCGACATCCCGACGCCGGACGACCTCGTATTCGTCAGCTCGTTCGCCGGCGGCGAGGTGTTCCGCTCCGGCGTCACCTTCACTCGTGGCCGCGGCAGGATCTTCTACTTCAGCCCCGGCGACCAGGAGTACCCGGTGTACTTCCATCCCCAGGTGCGGAAGGTGCTCGCGAACGGCGTGCGCTGGGCCGCACCCGGCGACGGTGAACGCCACGTGCCCGAGGTGTCCAACCCGTCGGCGAACTGGTTCGCTCGCTGACGCCTGCCCACCCCGGCCACGCGTTACCGCAGGGAAGCGGGTGGGGTGCGTGGGCCTGATTGGCGGGGGCAACCCACGCACCCCGGTGCAGGGGATGATCACAGTTGTTATGTGACATGTGAAACAGTAACGCATATATGTCCTAGGTGCCACCACTTTATCCACATTCGTGATCCCACCGCCCACTCCCGCCCTCCGATCGGTAAGACTTGACGACGTGAATACATCCGCAACCCCGCTTCCCGAACCACGCCACCCCGACCCTTCCGCCGCACCGGCGCTTCGCTGGGGAATTCTCGCGCCGGGCGAGATCGCGAACGACTTCGTCGACGCGATCCGGGCGCACACGACCCAGAAGGTCGTTGCCGCCGGTTCGCGAAACCTCGACCGGGCCACCGCCTTCGCCGCCCGCCACGGTCTGGAACGGGCGTACGGCTCCTACGAGCAACTGGTCACCGACCCGGAGGTCGACGTGGTCTACGTGGCCTCCCCGCACAGCGAACACACCACCCATGCGCTGCTCGCTATCGCCGCCGGAAAGAACGTGCTCATCGAGAAGCCGATGGCGACGACGGCGGCAGAGGCGCGCATCGTCGCCGAGGCTGCGCGCGCCGCGGGCGTGTTCGCAATGGAGGCGATGTGGACGCGCTACCTGCCGCAGACCGACATCGCCAGGCAACTTCTGGCCGACGGCATGCTCGGCGAGGTGAAAGTCGTCACCGCGGACTTCGGATTCAGGGCGGAGTTCGACCCGAAGAGCCGCCTTTTCGACCCCCTGCTCGCCGGGGGCGCACTTCTCGACCTGGGCGTCTATGTGGTCTCCTGGGCGTCGTTCGCGCTGGGCGCACCCGAAAAGGTCGTCGCGACGGGTGAGCTCGCTCCGACAGGGGTCGACGCTCAGGTGGCGCTGGTGCTGACCTCCTCCGGCGGGGGTCAGGCGCTCCTCAGCTCGAGCCTCCTCGCCGAAACGCCGTCCCGAGCCACGATCAGCGGGACAACCGGCAGGATCGAGACGGATTCGCCGTTCTGGAGTGCCAGCGGGCTCCGCTACCACGGCCCTGACGGCGCATTCGCCCACTGGGTCGACCCATACCGCAGGCCACACCGGCAGGGCATGTGTTACGAGGCGGCCTCCCTCGCTCGCTACATCACCGACGGACTGACGGACTCGCCGCTCCACCCCATCGACGAGGCGATCACAACCCTCGAGACGATCGACGAGGCGCGCCGCCAGGTGGGATACCTGAACCTGGCCGGCGGGGCACAATAGACAGGTGACCGACCTGATGTTGACCTTCCCCTGGGAGGTCGACGTGACGGCGAAACCCGCCCACCTCTCCTACGAGACGCGGATCGTCGCGCGTGCGAGCGACCGTGTGGCGTGGCTCCGGGCACGAAGCCGCGGAATCACCGCAACAGACGTCGCCAAGCTGTCGACACCGAAATCCGTCCGCAACGCCGCGCAGGACAAGCTTCACGGCACCGGCTTCACAGGGAACGTCTACACCGAGCACGGGCGGGCTCGGGAACCCCAGATCGCCTCCTGGGTTCGCACCAACTACGGAATCAAGCCCAGCGACGCACTCTTCCACGCCGAGGCCAGCCGCAAACACCTCGCGACGCCCGACGGGCTGGTGGTCCGCGACAGCGGCGCCATCGAGCTCGCCGAGATCAAGACGACGAACAAAGGCTGGCGCAGCATCCCACGTCACTACCTCCGGCAGGTCTGGTGGCAGCAATACGTGCTCGGCGCCGAGCGCACGCTCTTCGTCTGGGAAGAGCACAAAGACTTCGTCCCCGTCGGCGACGAACCTGAATGCCGCTGGATCGACAGGGATGAGAACGAGATCGCGATCCTGGTCTCACTCGCCGACCAGTTGATCGCGACACTCATGCGGACTCGCTGAGTCCAGACGCTCCGCGCCACGGGGCACCTTGGCCACGCATCCGCTCGTGCCCATCCGAATCGACCTCGAGACCCGTTGCACGTTCACGACCCTCGACGATGAGCGCCAGGCCGTACGTCGCGAGCCAAGCGATGGCCACCGTCATTCCGGCGAACTCCAGCCACGAACCGAAATCGACCTCGATGTGCACCAGCGCGAGCAGCCCACCGACCCCGGAGATCGCACCGACCGTGATGCAGCACACCAGAGAGAACCGTGCGATCCGCGGGCGGCGCCGCGAGAACGCGACCTGGAGCATCGCGTAACAGGCTGCGGCGAACCCGAGCACCGCAGAAGCGGTGTGCGTGAGGTCCTGCACGGTCGAGCGAGGATCGACCAGAGGAACCGGACAGGTCGCCGTGCAGGTGACCTGCGATGCGACGGCGAAACACACGCCGGCGAAACCGATCGTCACGGCGGGAACCCAGAGTCCGAGCACACGGACATCCGACCTGGCGTGACCCGCGGCCAGGGCGATCGCAATTCCGCCCGCGGCGATGCAGAGCAGCGCGACCTCGAAAGGCCCGGCAGTCGGAGTTCCGTGGGCGCCCAGTTCGCTGACATATACCGGATACGGCACGGTCAGGCGGGCGGCCCAGATGATCGCAAGACCCGAAAGCACGGCCGCGTTGCCGAACACGACAAGCGCCGGGGTCACGCGCTGCCATCCACGGGCCGGCAGTCCGGACAGACCTCTCACCCTGCAACCTCTCGCCGTCGACTGGGCCGGCGGCGGATCCGTCCGGCGTTTCGTCAAGAATCGTAGCCCGCCGACCTGAGCGGTTCACGAGACACCGAGAGGGGGTATCCGAAACGGATTGTTCACAACCGGTGACGCGGCCGTAACACGGGTGACGCATTCGCGGGTTTGACTGGGATACGACACGCGGCGCGACCGAAAGGGCCGGCCGCACACGGTCACCGTTGACGACGAGGGGACGATTCATGCGCGAGACCATGAGAGCTGCGGTCATCGACGGACCGGGAGAACCGGGCGTGTTCCGCCTCGCCGACCTCGCCGTCCCCGACCGGGTGAGCGCGGAATTCCTCGTCAAAGTGGTCGCGGCAGGCGTGAACCCGATCGACGCCAAGACGCGGTCCGGGCGGGGAGTGTACGGCGCCATCCGCCACTTCCCCAGCGTGCTCGGCCATGACTTCAGCGGCGTCGTCGTGCAGTCGCCATACGACGCGCATCCGATCAAACCGGGTGACGAAGTCTTCGGCATGGTCATGGTGCCGCGCTTCGGCGGATCGTATGCCGAATACGTCACGGTGCCGAGCATCAGCGTGGTGCGCAAACCGAGCACCCTCTCGCACATCGAGGCGGCGGGCGCGCCGGTCGCAGCCCTCACGGCCTGGGGCATGGTGGTAGAGGTCGCCAAGGCGCACGAAGGGCAGCGGATGCTCATCCATGCCGGCAGCGGAGGTGTCGGCCACTTCGCCGTGCAGTTCGCCTCATACTTCGGTGCGTACGTGATCGCGACATCGTCGGAACGCAACCTCGGCTGGCTGCGCGAACTCGGCGCATCCGAAGCGATCGACTACGCGAGCACCCGGTTCGAGGATGTCGTCTCGGATGTGGACGTCGTCATCGACCTGGTCGGCAACGTGCACGACGACACCGGTTCGCGGTCGCTGAGGGTGCTTCGTCCGGGCGGGCTGATCGTGAATGTTCCGACCGGCAGCTGGCCGACGTTCGCCGAGGAGGTGGCGGCCGCCGGAATGCGCGGAACGGGGTTCAAGGTCGCACCCGACGGGCACAGCCTGTCGGTCATCGCGCGATTGCTCGAATCGAGTGCGGTGCGCGTGCACGTCGACCGCATCTTCGACCTCGACCAGGTCGCCGACGCCCATCGCGCGCTCGAACTCGGGCACACGCGCGGCAAGCTCGTGTTGAAGGTCGCCGAAGGCTGATTCTCGCGCTTCCCGCGCTCGCCCTCGCTCTGCCTGCCCTCCGCCTGCCCACAGCCCCTCCGCCCCCACCTGCCCGCATCGAGATGTGAGCTCTGCGCCCAACACGCCCAGGGGTTGCGTTCGAGACTCACCACTCGACGGCCGGCCGTCAGGCGAGAAGGCGCTCCATCACCCAGTCGTGTTCGAGCCGATCGCCGACGAGAAAGCGCTTGGCGCCGACCTTGACGAACCCGTGCTTGCCATAGAACCGCTGGGCGCGTTCATTCTCCTCGTTGACGCCCAGCCAGATCCCGTCGACCTTCCGGGCCGCAGCCGCGTCGAGGCTCGCGCGCATCAGGAGGCCTGCAACGCCGGCGCCGTGGTGTCCGGGGAGTACGTAGCATTTGCTCAGTTCGATCGTCGGCCGCATGCGGATCGCGCTCGCGACGTCGGCATCCGCCGGCTCGCCGTGCACGAGCATCGCGTAGCCGACGACGCCGACGTCGGTTTCGGCGAGCAGGAGATCGCGGGCGGGATCTGCCAGGTACTCCGTGAACCGTTCCTCCGAGAGGACTGTCGCGATGAAGTCGGCTTTCGCCTCGTCGGTGGTGTGCGGCGGGCAGGCCAGCGGGAAGGTCGCGGCTGCGACGGCGGCAAGCGCGGACGCATCCGCCGCGGTCGCCCGGCGGACGTTCACGGTCATCCGCCCACTGTACCGACACGTGCATCCTCGTGCTTTGTGCGTCAGCCGGCGAGCTCCAGCGCGTCGGCCGCCTCGGAGAGCGACCCGTCGTCCACGAGGTACCGCGCATATGCACCGATGGTCAGGAATGTCGGGAACTCGGGCTGCAGGGCGACGTCGCCGAGGACATCCGCCGCCTCCGCGAACCGGTCCCCCGGTGTCCCGGACAGCCGGACGAGTTCGTGGCCTATCATCCGCCTGACCAGCTGGGCATCGACGAGGGTCCCCTCCGCCGTGACAGTGCGGTTCTCGATCCACTGCCAGAGCTGCGAGCGCGAGATCTCGGCGGTGGCCGCATCCTCCATCAGGTTGTCGATCGCAACCGCTCCGGTGCCGCGCAGCCAGGCTTCGATGTAGCGCAGCGCGACCGTGACGTTGTCGCGGACCCCGTCGAGTGTCACCTCGCCGCCGATCGATTCGATGTCGAGCAGCTGGGCGCCGTCGACGTGGACGTCGTCGCGCAGCCTGTCCAGTTGGTTCGGCCGGGCGCCGAGCACGGCGTCGAATTCTGCTCGCGCGGTCGCGACAAGGTCGGGATGCGCAACCCAGGTGCCGTCGAACCCGTCGCCCGCCTCCCGCCGTTTGTCCGCGCCGACCTTCTCGAGCGCCTGCTCGGTCACCAGCGGATCGCGCCGGTTCGGGATGAACGCACTCATGCCGCCGATGGCATACGCGCCGCGCCGGTGGCAGGTCGCAACGAGCAACTCCGTGTACGCGCGCATGAACGGGACCGTCATCGTGATCTGCTTGCGGTCCGGGAAGACGAACCGCCGCCCCCGGGACCGGAACGTCTTGATGATGCTGAAGATGTAATCCCAGCGCCCGGCGTTGAGGCCAGCACAATGGTCGCGCAGTTCGTAAAGGATCTCCTCCATCTGGAAGGCGGCCTGGATGGTCTCGATGAGCACGGTCGCCCGGATGGTGCCGACCGGCATCCCGATGTACGTCTGTGCGAACACGAAGATGTCGTTCCAGAGTCGGGCTTCTTCGTGGCTCTCGAGTTTGGGCAGGTAGAGGTAGGGTCCGCGCCCGGCGTCGACGAGACGGGACGCGTTGTGCCAGAAGTGCAGCCCGAAGTCGACGAGACTCGCCGATGCCGCCATGGACCGTCCGGCCCGGTCGGTGAACTCGATGTGCTTCTCGACCAGGTGCCAGCCGCGCGGCCGCATCACGACGGTGGGGGTACTGTCGGCCGTGACGCAGTACTGCTTGCCTTCAGGGCTCGTGTACGCGATGGCGCCCCGCGCGACGTCGAACAGCGACACCTGGCCGCCGATGATGTTCGCCCAGGTCGGACTGGTCGCGTCTTCGAGGTCGGCGAGCCACACTCTCGCACCCGAATTGAGCGCGTTGATGGTCATCTTCGGATCGGTCGGCCCGGTGATCTCGACGCGGCGGTCCTCGAGTCCTGGGCCTGCGCCTGCGACCCGCCACGACGCATCCTCTCGGATGTGCTCCGTTTCCGGCAGGAACCGCGGGTCACGCCCGTTCGCCGCGTCGATGCGTTTGCGCAGGCGCTCGGCGAGCAGCTCGTGCCGCCGTGCGGCGAAACGCTCGTGGAGCTCGCGCAGGAACTCGATCGCCTCTGGTGTCAGAATCTCGTCGAAGCGGTCCTCGATCGCTCCTGTGATCTCGATCATGATCTCTCTCCTTGGTTCTCTGTCGTGGTTTCGCATCCTGCATCCCGCATCCCGCATCCAAGCCGGGTCAGAATTGTTCGGATTCGGTGCTGCCGACCAGGGCGAGCGTCGCGCTGTGGGGGTTGAGCGCGGTCGCGATGCGGTCGAAGTAGCCCGTGCCGACCTCCCGCTGGTGGCGGGTCGCGGTGTAGCCGTGGCGCTCGGAGGCGAATTCGGCTTCCTGCAGTTCGACGTAGGCACTCATGTGACGCTGCGCGTAGTCCTGCGCGAGTGTGAACATCGAGTGGTTGAGGGCGTGGAACCCGGCAAGCGTGATGAACTGGAATGCGTAACCGTACGAGGCGAGCTCACGCTGGAACCGGGCGATCTGGTCGTCGTCGAGATGGGATTTCCAGTTGAACGACGGCGAGCAGTTGTAGGCGAGTTTCTTGCCAGGGAAGTCCCGGTGGATGCGCTCGGCAAAGGTGCGCGCGAGCTCCAGGTCGGGTTCGGCGGATTCGACCCAGAGCAGGTCGGCATACGGCGCGTAGGCGAGTCCGCGGGCGATGACCGGGTCGATGCCGTTGCGCACTTCGAAGAAGCCTTCGGCGGTGCGCTCGCCGGTGAGGAACTCGCGGTCGCGGTCGTCGTGGTCGCTGGTGAGCAGCGTAGCGGCGAGCGAATCGGTGCGGGCGATCACGACGGTCGGAACACCCGCAACGTCGGCTGCGAGGCGCGCCGCGTTCAGCGTGCGGATGTGCTGCCCGGTCGGCACGAGAACCTTGCCTCCCATGTGCCCGCACTTCTTCTCGCTCGCCAGC
>FSUF01000509.1_pt1 | contig 13862 bp, 6 predicted proteins | sample 1637351 | NCBI WGS metagenome assembly FSUF01 (sample SAMEA3914816, study PRJEB12502) | metagenome | biome: forest; material: soil | place: USA | collected 2011-09-16 | depth 0.3 m | reverse complement strand
GTGTGGTCGTGCCGTCCCCGCCGGATCAGCAGCTGATCGACGAAGCGGTCGCTGCCGCCGAGGCGTCCGACGTGGTCGTCGCCGTCGTCGGCGACCGGATCGAGCTCGTGGGAGAAGGCCGATCCACCGCGACACTCGAACTGATCGGTGGCCAGAACGCCCTGATCGACGCGATGATCGCGACCGGGAAGCCCGTCGTCGTGGTGCTTCTCGCCTCGAAGCCGCTGGTGTTGCCGCCGTCGGTCGCTAAGGCCGCCGCAGTCCTGTGGGCCGCGAACCCCGGCATGTTGGGCGGCCGGGCGATCGCCGAGATCATCGCTGGTCGTGTCGAGCCGTCCGGTCGTCTGCCGATCTCTTTCGCCCGGCACGTCGGTCAGCAGCCGACGTACTACAACCAGATCCGCGGCCAGCATGGCGACCGGTACGCCGACATCACCCAGGCGCCCGCCTGGGCGTTCGGCGAAGGCCTTTCCTATACGAGCGTCGAGTACGCCGACCTCGCGCTCGAGCGAACCGCGCTCAGCATCCACGACGACATCGTGGCCGAGGTGATCGTGAGCAACACCGGCGACCGCCCGGCCCGCGAGACCGTGCAGGTGTACGTGCGTGACATGGTCACAAGCGTGAGCTGGGCTGACAAGGAGCTGAAGACGTACCGTCAGGTCGACCTTGCGCCGGGTGAATCCACCCGTGTGAGGCTTCGGCTTCCTGTCGCCGAGTGCACGATCGTGGACTCGGCTGGGACTCGCCGCGTCGAGCCGGGGGCTTTCGAGTTGCTTGTCGGCCGGTCGTCGAGGGCCTCCGATCTGTTGACGGCGGGATTCGACGTGCGCTGACGACCCGTGAGTCGCGGCCGAGCGCTGGACGGCCCGGGCACCCTCCGCGAGAATGGCGCGATAGCGCACCATCCCGCCGCCCCTCTGCCCGAGGGGACCACCACCGTGTCGACCGCGCCCGAGCCTGCCGCCAGGGAACGACTCGGCCACAGCCTGGCACGCAGACCGGTCGCGACCCGCGTGAGCCGGGACGCACATCCACCCCTCTCGAGCTGCTGCTCGATCTCGCTTTCGTCGTCGCGTTCGGCCAGGCGGCCGACCAGCTCGCCCACTACTTCGCCCGAGGGCATATCGCGACTGGAGTCATAGGGTTCGTCGTTGCGATGTTCGCGGCGAGCTTGGATAGGCAGGACGGGTCGCGTGTCGCAAGGTACTGCGATTCACGCGGCCCGAGGGGATCGTTGTCTGCCAACGCGGCACCCCGGCCTCGAATCCGCCGTTAAAAATCAGCGCTGCCGTACGCTCGCTGCTCGAAATCGACAGAATCCGTGAACGCAACGCACCCGTATTGACGGCTCATGGATGCGTACTGTCATCGGCTGGGTCTCGTGCCCGACAAGCAGGATCGGAGTTCTCGTATTGGGCGCGACCCTGATCGGGTCGAACCAGGCCAGGCACCCCCACATGTGGCGGCACCAGTTTTAGGTATTTCGCGGCCTTGCGCATAACTGGATACTGATTGTGATCCAACGCATTTGAGATCGAAGACGCCAACCGCGCCGCCCCAGCCGCTGAAAGCCGAACCGAAATGCCGACCGCCAACACCATCACCGCAGACTCGCCCGAGACCCCCGCCGCAGACTTGTGTGGGTTCTTCGACGGCCCTCATGTCCATCAGTGGGAGTACACGAACGGACACTTGGTGTGTGCGTTCTGCGATTGCAAGCAACCGTTCACGTCAGGCTGAGCACCGAGGACGCGGATGCCCTCACAGGGCCCATGACCAGGCCCTGGTCGAGGGGCAGCCTCACCCGGCGCGAGGGGGCGACCGTCGATCGGGTCCACCGAGCGGTATTCCGCCAGGCGGCCATCCGGGATGCCCGTGCCCTCCGCAGCCGCCCCGCGCAGCTTCGTCGTGCCTACCACCTCCGACACGAGCTGGATCGGGTCGCCCGGTAATGCGAGGTCGGTCGCCGCTGAGACCTCCATCTACCCGTAGCCGGTGAAGACCATCTGCGGTGCCTCGTTGATGCCGTGCTCCTGGATCAGTTCGAGTGTCCTCCGAGGATTCAGCAGCCATCTGCCGGGATGGGCTGTTGGGCAAGAAAGAGCCCCCGACCTGTCAGCGCTCGTGAGGAACTGAACACATTCGCTCTGTGGTCTCTCGTCATCGTCGCGGCCGGACAGGGCGATGGGCGCCGCACGGTGACCGTCACGTCGGCTTGGCTCGCCGATGCGGCGGCCGTTGGCGAGATCGCGAGGGCCTGAGGGTTCAACGCACGAGCGAACGCAGACGCCTGACCGTCACGGACAGCGTGGCAAGCCCTGAGCCGTCCTCGGCTTGCGCGGCGGCGAGCGCCTCCTCCAGTGTGCGGCCGGCCAATGGACCGCCCTGGTCGAGCCATGCGTCGATGCGTGCCGCAGGTTCGATCGGCGCGGTCTGCTGGGCGATCGTCGAAGTGAGCTCGATCATCACGGCGTAGAGGTCGTCGCGCATCGTGGCGCGGGCCATCGACCCCCAGCGGTCGCTCTGCGGCAGGGCGGTGATCTTGGTCAGGATCTGCTCGAACTGCAGTCGAGCCGACAACGCGAAGTAGAGGCCGGCCAGTTCCCGCATGTCCCAATCACGCAGGCGCGCGCACTCGGCGACGTCGAGCAGCGAGAACGCGTCGAGCACGCCTGCGCCGCGCCGGGCGAGGTCGGCGGGGACGGCGGCCTCCTGAAGCTCGAGCATCCGCCCCTCGAAGCGGCGCAGATCGCCAGCCTGCAGCAGGTCGCCGAGACCACCCCAGAGCGACATGATCGGATTCCGGAAGTCTTCGATCTGCCTGCCGATGTCGAACCTGTCCGGGCGGTGCTGCACGAACCAGCGCGTGGCCCGATCGAGCAGCCGACGGAAGGTGAGGTAGAGATCGGTCTGCACCGCGGCGGGCACCACGTTGTCGGTGGCCTCGACGGCACTGACGAAGCCGCGCAGGTCGAAGATCTCCCGCACCGCGACATAGGCACGTGCGATCTGCTCGCTCGACGCACCGGTCTCATCCGCGGCCCGGGATGCGAAGGTGATGCCGCCCCTGTTGACCATCGAGTTCACGACCGAGTTCACGATGATCTCGGTTCGCAGCGGATGGGCGGCGAGGTCTCCCGCATACCCGTCCCGGACCGGCTCAGGGAAGTACTCGGCGAGCGTTCCCGCGAACCAGGGGTCATCGGCGAGGTCGGATGCGGTGAGGTCGGTCTTGAGCGCGAGTTTCGCGTACGCGACGAGCACGGCGAACTCGGGTCGGGTGAGGCCGCGGCTATCGGCCTGGCGCACCTGCACCTCGGCCGGGCTCGGCAGGAATTCGAGCTCTCGGTCGAGTTCGTTGCGCTCTTCGAGCAATTCCATCAGGCGTCCGTGCACCGGCAGCATCACGGCTGCGTTGGCGCGCGAGTTCCCGAGCAGGACGTTCTGCTCGTAGTTGTCGCGCAGGACCTGTTCGGCGACCTCGTCGGTCATCGAGCGAAGGAGTTCCTTGCGGGGCCCCCGGTCGAGCCGGCCGGCGCGTTCGACGGCGCCGAGCAGGATCTTGATGTTCACTTCGCGGTCCGATGTCCCCACTCCCGCCGAGTTGTCGATCGCGTCGGTGTTGATGCTCACGCCGGACAGTGCGGCCTCGATGCGGCCGCGCTGGCTCACGCCGAGGTTGCCGCCCTCGCCGACGACGCGCAGTCGAAGCTGGTTGCCGTTCACACGAACCGCGTCGTTGCCGCGGTCGCCGATCTCGGCGTCGGTCTCGTCGCTCGCCTTGATGTATGTGCCGATGCCACCGTTCCAGAAGAGGTCGACGGGCGAGAGCAGCACGGCCCTTTTGAGCTCGAGCGGGGTGAGCGTCGTCACGGCGGGGTCGAGGCCGAGCGCCTCGGCCATCTCGGGCGTGACGGCGATCGACTTCAGCGTGAGCGGGAACACCCCGCCGCCGGCGGAGATGAGCGTGCGATCGTAGTCGTCCCACGAGGACCCGGGCAGGTCGAAGAGGCGCTGACGTTCCGCAAAGGATCCCGCGGCATCCGGGTGCGGGTCGACGAGCACGTGGCGGTGGTCGAACGCCGCCACCAGTCGGATGTGGGGTGACCGCAGCATCCCGTTGCCGAACACGTCGCCCGACATGTCGCCCACTCCCACGACCGTGAAGTCCTCGGCCTGGGTGTCGACGCCGAGTTCGCGGAAGTGCCGTTTGACCGACTCCCAGGCGCCCCTGGCGGTGATGCCCATTGTCTTGTGGTCGTAGCCGGCCGATCCGCCCGACGCGAAGGCATCGCCGAGCCAGAATTCGTACTCCTCGGAGATCGCGTTCGCGATGTCCGAGAAGGAGGCGGTGCCCTTGTCCGCCGCGACCACCAGGTAGGAGTCGTCGCCGTCATGCCGCACGACGCTCGGGGGCGGCACAATCTCGGTGCCCTCGCGGTTGTCCGTGACGTCGAGCAGGCCACGGATGAAGGTGCGGTAGGCGGCCTTGCCGGCTTCGAGCCAAGCCGCGCGGTCTGTCGGCGCCGGGAGACGCTTAGCGAAGAAGCCGCCCTTCGATCCGGTGGGCACGATGACGGCGTTCTTCACCATCTGCGCCTTGACGAGGCCGAGGACCTCGGTGCGGAAGTCCTCGCGGCGGTCGCTCCAGCGCAGCCCGCCACGCGCGACTTTCCCGAAGCGCAGGTGGATGCCCTCGACCTCGGTCGCGTAGACCCAGATCTCGGCCATCGGGTGCGGCTTCGGCAGGCCCGGAACGCGTGCGCAGTCGAGCTTCATCGACACCCACGGCTTCGGCGAGCCGTTGGATGCCGGCTGGTAGAAGTTCGTGCGCCAGGTCGCGGCGATCACCCCGATGAAGGACCGCAGGATGCGGTCCTCGTCGAGGCTCGCGACGTCGTCGAGCGCGCGCAGCAGCTCGGCCTCTGCCGCAGCCGTCTTGGCCGTCCGATCTCCCTCGCGAGCGGGGTCGAAGCGCAGCTCGAACAGACGGACCAGGTCGCCGGCGAGTGCGGGGTTCACGACGAGCGCCTGCTCGATGTATTCGACGGAGAAGGCGGAGCCTATCTGCCGCAGGTACATCGCGATCGCCCTGAGGATGACGATCCGGCGCCAGTCGAGGCCGGCGAGCAGCACCAGGGAATTGAGGCGATCGCTCTCGGCAGCGGCGGTCCAGGATGCTGCGAACGAGTCCTCGAAGTCGCGGCCCCATGCCGGGTCGCTCCAGCGCTCGGCGCTGCCGCCGTCGGCACCCGGCGCGGTGAGCCCGAAGTCGGAGATGTGGCGCACCTCGCCGCCGGGGAGGGTCACGACGTACGGGTGCTCGTCGACGACATCGGTGCCGAGGTCGGTGAGGATCGGGAGCACCTGCGTCAGCGGATACTCGCGGTGCGAGACGACGGTGAGCACGCGCTTGCCGGGGTCGTCACGCTCCGGCACGTTGAGGTGCACCGCGAACTCCGTGGCCTCGAGGCTTTCGAGCAGCGCGATGTCGTCGAGGGCCTCTTCGGGCGTCACGGCCTCCTTGTACGCCAGCGGGAACGCCTCGCCGTAGCGACCGAGCAGGCGGGCCGTCTCATCTTCGCCGTGGGCGTGGTGGAGTGCGTCGACGAGCGCCTCATCCCAGCCGCGCACAGCATTCGCCAGGTCCGTCTGCAGCGCCGCTTCGTCGACGTCGGGCAGCGACGAGCCGCGTGGTACGCGCACCACGAAGTGCAACTGCGCCAGCGGAGCATCGCCGACCCACGTGGCGTGATCGACGCTCTCGGCGGCGAACACTGAACGCAGCACGGTCTCGATGCGCAGCCGAACGGCTGTGTTGTAACGGTCCTTCGGCAGATAGACGAGCGCAGACACGAACCTGCCGAACTCATCTCGGCGCAGGAACGCGCGGGCGCGGCGGCGGTCGCGGAGGCGGCCGACCTCGGTGGCGACCTCGAGCAGGTGCTCCGGACTGTCCTGGAAGAGCTCGTCGCGTGGATACTGCTCGAGGATCTGCAGGAGATCCTTGCCGGAGTGCGACGTCGGCGGGAATCCGGATGCCTTGAGCACGGCCTGCACTTTGGTCGAAGCGATGGGGAGCGTTGAGACGGAGGCCGCGTAGGCCGCCGAGGTGAACATGCCGAGGAAGCGACGCTCGCCGGTGACGTTGCCGGCCTCGTCGAAGGTGCGCGCGCCGATGTAGTCGAGATAGACGTCGCGGTGGACGGTGGCGCGGGAGTTCGCCTTGGTGATCGTGAGCAGGCGCGGGTCGCGCGCGGTGCGCTGCGCCTCGGGCCGCAGGTGCGCGATCGCCGTGGTGGGCTTGCGAAGGACGCCGAGGCCCGTGTGGGTCAGGGGGACGAGCACGTCCTCACCGTCTTCGCTGGTCTCGAGCCGGTACTCGCGGTAGCCGAGGAACGTGAAGTTGTCGTCGGCGAGCCAGCTGAAGAAGTCGATGGCCGGGCGGACCGTGGCGGGGTCGGCCGTGGCCGGCGGCGCGGTGTGCAGGTCGGTGACGACGTCGAGGCAGGCCCGGCGCATGGCCTGCCAGTCGTCGGCGGCCGCGTGCACATCACCCAGCACTGACAGCAGACGCTCTTCGAGCTGGTGTTGGCCCTCGCCGGTCGGCACGCGATCGACCTCCAGGTGGATCCACGATTCGAGGTCGCCGCCGTGGGCACCCATTTCGAGCAGTTCGCCGTCGGCACTTCGCCGTACCTCGACGATGGGATGCACGAGCAGGTCCACCGCAAGGCCCTGCCGGGCGACCGCCGCGATCACCGAATCCACGAGGAACGGCGAATCATCGGTGCAGATGTTCACGATCGTGCGCCGTGACGTCCATCCATCCTCGCTGAGCGTCGGTGTGAAGACCGCGATCCGGGTCTGCCCGCGGTCGCGACGCGCGGCGAGGGAGCGCATCGAGAGCGCGGCGCCCACTACGTCGCGAGGTTCGCGTTCTGCGAGATCCTCGGGGTCGAGCGCGCCGATGATGCGCGTCAAGCCCGACGCGAGGTCTGGGTCCAGTGCGGCGATCGCGTCGTCGATCGCACGGGATCCGGTTGTTCTGCTCATGAACCTCACCGTCCGATCCGGCGATCGCACTGCCGCGTCGATCCCCTCACGAAACTACTCCTGTGGCGGCGAGTCGGGTTACTCCTTCACCGTCGCAGACGCTCGTACTGGTCTCGGTTGACAAATTCTCCGCCAAGCAGGTCACGCAGTTCATCGTGTTCGCGGTCTCAGGCCTCTGACACACCGGTGCACCACCTTGGCGCTCGCATAGGTGTTTCATAGAAGGCGGAACGTAGGCGGAATCGCCTCAGCGGTGCCGCCTCGGCTCTCACATTGATATGGAGGCAGTCCTTATGTTCAAGCGCTTCATCATTCTCGCCACGATCGCCGCATTCGCGATCGCGGGGACCGTCATCCCGTCCGCCGCCGCGCTCGCGGATCCCGGCGGGTCGTCGCGCGGGCATCCATCGACCATACCCGGAGGGTTCAAGCACCTCGTCGTGATCTACGAGGAGAACCACTCGTTCGACAACCTGTACGGCGGGTGGGGCTCGGTCAACGGCCACGCCGTCAAAGGCACACAGAGCGTCGCGCAGGTCGCGCAGGACGGCACACCGTTCACCTGTCTGCCGCAGGTCGACGTGAACCTTGCGTCGCCGCCTCTCTCGTCCACGTGCACGGACGCCACCCACGGCATCGCGGCAAGCCACTTCACGAATAACACGTTCACCATCGACGATTACATCTCGCCGACCGACACCACGTGTCCACCGACTACACCCGGCACGCCGTTCAAGCCGAACGGATGGCTCAACGGAACCGGGGCGCCCGGCGGGTGCACACGGGACCTTGTCCACCGCTTCTACCAGGAGCAGTACCAGCAGGATGGCGGCAAGATGGACCGGTACACGACCGGGTCGGATGCCGTGGGCCTCACCCAGGGCCAGTACGCCACGACGCAGCTGCCGATCTACCAGTATCTGCACACCACCGGGGCTCCGAACTACGTCATCGCCGACCACTTCTTCCAGGCGGCATTCGGCGGCTCATTCCTCAACCACCAATGGCTGATCGCGGCGCGCACACCGCTGGACACGACCGCAACGGTCAATAACTCTGTGCTCGACGCCAACGGGATGCCGAACAACTACCCGCAATACAAGGCCACAGGGCCCGTCAAGGACACACAGTGGACACAGGCTTGCGCCGGCGGCGGGAACAGCTATCGGGCCGCGTGCGGCAACTTCGCTGTCAACACAATCCAGCCGACGTCGGCCCCCCACGGAGGGGGAGCGCAGCTGCCGCTCATCGATGACACGAAGTACCCGAACATCGGCGACCGCATGACCGCCTCGGGAATCTCGTGGAACTGGTACGCGGGCGGTTGGGATGACGCGGTCGCCGGACACCCGGGTGTGAACTTCCAGTACCACCACCAGCCCTTCAACTACTTCGCTGCCTACGCTCCTGGACAGCAGGGAAGGTCGCACCTGCAGGACGAGACAGCGTTCATCGCCGCTGCGAAGAACGGATCTCTTCCGACGGTGAGCTTCGTCAAGCCGTACGGCGACGAGAACGAACACCCCGGATACGCGAGCGAACCGAACGGCAGCGACCACCTCGTCGACCTGTTGAAGACCATCACGAGCGGCCCGGACGCCAAGAAGACTCTGGTGGTCGTGACGTACGACGAGTTCGGCGGTCAGGCTGACCACCTGGCCCCCCCGGTCGTAGACAAGTGGGGACCGGGAACCCGCGTCCCCGCCCTGCTCGTCAGCGCGAAGTTCGAGACATCCGGTGTCGACCACACACAGTACGACACCACGTCGATCATGGCCACTATCGAGAGGGCGTTCCACCTCGCGCCGCTCGGCACGCGCGATGCGAAGGTGAACCCGCTGTTCACCGGGATCCGCACGGGCCTCGACGGCTGAGTCCTGGAGGAAGCGGATGCCCCCGACCGAAAGGCCGAGGGCATCCGCTCAGGTGTCTCCCGGGGCGAGCGCCCAGAGTGCCAGAGACGAAGTACTCGGTTGCCTGCGCGGTCGGCGACCCCTTGCGGGCGCGATAAACGTCCCCGAGGCCTTCTCGATCTCGACCGTCGCCAGGAACAGTTCCGCCTCGCGCTTGGTCTTGAAGCCACGTTTATCCGTCTGAGCATGATCGGGTTTACGGTAGCGAACCCGCTACCGGCGTCCAGCCGCGCCTTCGGTGTCAACGGTTGCGCTATTCTCGTCGGGGACTGCCGTCGGTGTGCGCGGCTCACGACGGAAGGCTGACGGTGGGGCGTAGGGCGTGGCTGGGTGCCGGCGCGGTCGCGCTGGTCGTGGTGATCGGGGCGGCGGGCGCCCTGGCGCTCGGTGTGGGAACTCACAGCGGCAGTGCGCTCGCCGGCGGCAGTGCGCCCGCCGGCGGCAGTGCGCCCGCCGCCTCCCGGACGCCGGCACCGGCGGTCTCCCCGGGCCCGACGTCATCCGGAACGGCGCCGCCCTCGGCCGCGCAGGCCCAGTTCCTGAGCTATGTCGCGGCGCTGCCGACCGTCCGGGATGTGACTCCGGAAACCGTGGGCGAGTACTCCAACCTCGTGTGCGCGACGCTTCGCTCACCGAAGATGTCCCCGTCGTTCTTCGGCCAGGTGCTGGCCATCGAGCAGAAGGGGTACTCCCTCAACGCCGCGCAGACGACCGGCCTCCTCCGTGCGACGGCGCACGCCTGGTGCCCGGATGCGGTCGTGGTGGTCGACAGCAGCGGCGCCCGGACGAGTTCCGTTCCGGCGGGATGAGCGTCAGCAGACGGTGCCGCGTGCAACGTCATCGTTGATGACGTCCGCTCCACCGATGAGCGTCAACGAATCCACGCCGAGCGTGTAGATCGTATCGGTCGACGGCTTGGTGAGGCAGCCTCCCCGCGCGAGCAGGAGGGGAAGCCGGGCATGACCCGCCCACGCCGCGCCCGTGAGTGCGTCGGGGAAGTTCAGTCCAGATGCGACCATCGCCGACCCAGCCGAGGAGAAAGAGGCGAGGACCGCGGCGTTGGTCGCGAACCGGTCACCGCCCGCGAGCCGTCGCACGTGCCCGATCGAGGACAGAGCGGCATCCACACTGGGCGGGATGACGCTGGTGCCGCCGACCACGAAGATGTCCTTCGGCGCCAGGCGGGTGATCGTCGATACGGTGGCGGCGGAGGTGTCACCCCGTGGGGTGAGAAGCACCGGCGAGCCCTGGCTCCCCGCCGCGCCGGTTGCCGACAGCGCGTCCGCGAAGCTCGCCCCGCTTGCGAGGTAAGCTCCCGGAGCCGAACCGGCCGGGAAGGCGTACTCGGCCACGCGGCGGCTGGTGTCGTACCGGTCCGACCCCGCGATCCGGACGACCGACGGGGCCATCGCCTCGGCTTGAAGGGCGACATTCGTGCTGATGGCAGCGGTGCCGCCGACGATCACGATGGTCGACGGGCGAAGACGTGCAAGCTCCCTCCCGACCGGCGCGGGCAGGAACCCCGGAGCGGTCAGCAGGAGGGGACCGCCCTGCTTCGCTGCTGCGGCGCCGGCGGAGAGCGCATCGGGATAGTCGGTTCCTGAGGCGAGGTAGACCACGGGAGCCGTGGTCGGGAATGCGGCCTGCGAGATGGCGACCCCGGTGGAGTAGCGGTCCGACCCGCTGATGCGAGTGGCCGGCACGTGCTGGTGCCGCACATCGAACGTCTGGATGGCCATGAACTCGGAACTCTGGTCGGTGCGAGCGATCGCGGGCACTTCCAGCCAGCCGTAACTGGTCGCGAAGGCGCCGGAGGAGCCGTCGGCAGGGTAGGCGGCATCGAGTTCGTTCGCCGGGACCGTCGCCGTGCTGGACGCGCCGGCGTCCGTGCGACACGTCGCCGCGGACTGCATCCGCAGGCCGAAGTCGGCGGTGCGCATCGCGTCGGCGACCGCCGCGTGGTCCGGGTGCGGGTAGACGTAGCACCCGCGATCGGCGATGTTGCTATAACCGCCGACGACGCCATAGTCCGGAAGCTGGGCGTCGATCCCGAGCTTGCTCTTGTTCTGGAGCACCGTGTGCATCGCCCAGGCGACCTTCGCGGACGTCAGGTCTCCGTCGCCGAGGTCGAAGGCGATCAGTGCCCCGCGACCCTGCTTATCCGTCCACACCTGGGCGGTGGTGTCGGTGAAGGGCTTCATCGTCGCAGCCGCGCCCGAACCTTCCCGGCTGCGCGGCTCGCGGGCGAGCTGCACACCCTGCGTCGGAAACGCCGAGGTGACCACAACGGGGCCGAAATCTCCCGGAAGGGAGGTGTCTGTCTGCGACATCGCCGTGAAGTAGGAAACCCACGATTGGAGGCGCGCCTGCTCGCATGAGTGCGTCCGCATCCCCTGCGGCACGGTGGGCGCGGCACTTGCGCCGTTCAATACGCTGAGTTGGTAGCCGACGGGCTCGCAATGGTACGTCGACTCGCCTCGCGTCATCACGACGAAGACCTTGTAATAGCCGGGGGTGTTCGCGTAAAGGCTGGCCGCCTCGAATTCGTCGTCGGGGTGCGGAATCGCGATGTACAGCACGCGCTCCAGCGCGGGGGCGGTGCTGCCCGACGGGGTTCCCGTCACCGCAGGGGGCGTCGGCGCATCGGAGGACTGCGGCGGGTCCGTCGTGACGGCCGGGCCGGCGGCCGGAGTCCCCGTTGCCGCGGCGCCCGGCGTCGGGATGGCCGTGGGTGTCGGTGTGCCTGTCGGCTCGGCGGTCGACGTCGGCGCGGGTCCGGATGTCTGCTCGGCGCTGGGGTTGAGGGTATCGGAGCCGCTCGGGATAGCAGCGAAGCCGGTTGCGGACACGGTCACGGCGAGCAGCGCTAGGAATTTGAGCGCGGCGGAGGTCAGGCTTGGCAAATCGGTATCCTCGGCTGCAGGCGGCACCGTTAAGGGTCACCAGCCGATGCAGGCGGGTAGGAGGAGCTTAGGCAGATCGACGACTGCCGCAGAATCCCCAAAACGGGGGAATAAGCCGGTCGAAACGGTCTGTTCTTCCGACCGGCCAGCGAGCGATCAGGCGCCGGCGGTCGGTGTGGGCGTGGGGCTCGACGTGTGCGCGTGCAGCAGGAGGTGGACGATCCGGGTCCCGGGGAGGGTGTCGCCTGAGCGCGTTCCGAGCGCACCGACCTTGTCGCCGACGGCGAAGGAGCCCGCGGTCGACGGCGTCTTCTTCGTGCCGTACGCGGTGTTCGAGCTCAGCGTCACGGTGACGGTCGCGCCGAAGGCGGCGTGAAACGTCCACATGTCACCGTTGACCGCCCCAATGATCCCCGTTGCGCCGCATGCCTTATGCTTCGCGTGCTTGCCCCACGGACGCTGAGCGGGACTTCTGGATCAAGCTCGCGGGCGTCCTCGAATTGGTGATCAGTTGCAGCAGCTGAGCGGCATCCTCGACGGGCTGCTTGCCCGGGTGCAATTCGGCACTGACGGGTAGGGTACGGCCTTCGGTAACCGCTCAGCCGCGGACCAGCCCAGACCGATCTGCGCTTCGGCCCTTCCTCGGTGCCTGTGGCTCTCACGAACGACTCGGGCGCCGCTTCGGCACCGCTCGTCGTGTCCGGACTCACTGCACTCGTCTCACCGCCTGCGTCGCGGGCACGTTGGGGGTGCTGGGCCTCGCGGGTGCGGCCCTGCTGCGGGTCTTTGTTCCTTGGTATTCGGGCTCGGCCTTGTCATGAGCAATTCTCGGGGCGTACTTTGAGGGGATTCCCAACCGTGAGGAGCCGACTATGAGCTCGAACGAGATCCGTCCATTCCGCGTGGGGATTCCCCAGGAGGAGCTCGACGATCTCAAACGCCGCGTTCTGGCGACACGATGGCCGACGAAAGAGACAGTGAGCGATGCCTCGCAGGGCGTCCAGCTCGCGACGATGCAGGCCCTTGCCGACTACTGGGCCACTAGCCACGACTGGCGGAAGGTCGAGGCGCGGCTGAACTCGTTCCCCCAGTTTCTCACCGAGATCGACGGCGTGGACATCCACTTCTTGCATGTCCGTTCGAAGCACGAGGATGCGTTGCCGATGATCGTGACGCACGGGTGGCCGGGCTCCGTCATCGAGCAGCTGAAGATCATCGAGCCGCTCACGGATCCGGAGTCCTACGGCGGCACCGCGGCCGACGCGTTCCACCTGGTCATCCCGTCCCTGCCGGGCCACGGGTTCTCGGGCAAGCCGACCGCGACGGGCTGGGACCCGATCCGCATCGCGTCGGCATGGGCCGAGCTGATGCCGCGCCTGGGCTACACCCGATACGTCGCCCAGGGCGGGGACTGGGGCAACGCCGTGACGGAGCAGCTGGCGCTGCAGAAGCCGGCCGGCCTGGTCGGCATCCACACCAACATGCCCGCGGCCGAGCCCGATGCGATTTCGGCGATCGTGCCCGGCGGTCCCGAGCCGGCCGGCCTGTCGGCCGACGAGAAGCAGGCATGGGATCAGCTCGTCTACTTCTGGCTGCACGGCCTCGGCTATGCGCAAGAGATGGCGGGTCGCCCTCAGACGCTCTACGCCCTCGAGGACTCACCCATTGGCCTGGCCTCCTGGATGCTCGACCACGACCCCGCGAGCGAGGCGATGATCGCGCGCGTCTTTGCCGGTGGCACTGAGGGCCTCTCGATGGATGACGTGCTCGACAACGTCGACCTGTACTGGTTCACGAAGACCGCGGTCTCGTCTGCGCGGCTCTACTGGGAGAGCAAGCTGTCGTTCTTCGGCCCGAAGGGTGTGACGCTGCCGACCGCGATCAGCGCATTCCCCGAGGAGATCTACACGGCTCCCGAGAGCTGGGTGCGCGCCGCCTATCCGAACCTGCTCCACTACAACCGGCTGCCGAAGGGCGGGCACTTCGC
>FSUF01000040.1_pt1 | contig 14022 bp, 15 predicted proteins | sample 1637351 | NCBI WGS metagenome assembly FSUF01 (sample SAMEA3914816, study PRJEB12502) | metagenome | biome: forest; material: soil | place: USA | collected 2011-09-16 | depth 0.3 m | reverse complement strand
CACGACGAGGCGTGGGAGGTTCTCAACACCAACCGCCCCATCCTCGACAGGATCGCAGCCGAGCTGCTCGAGCACGAGACCCTCGACCACAACGAGATCGCCGAGATCTTCGCCGACGTGGTCAAGCTTCCCGAGCGTCCCCAGTGGCTGTCCAGCGACAAGCGCCCCCTCTCCCACATTCCTCCCATCGCGATGCCGGTGAAGGCCCCGATCAATGCGGGCGCCGTCGATGGAGGCGTCGATTCCGAACCGCCGTCGAAGCCGAAGCGCTCACCTGTTCGTAAGCCGCGGCCGGCCACGGCCTAGGCCCGGCTGGGTGTGCGCATGACCGAAATCGATCGTCCGCGCATCGAGGCCGCTGTCGCTGAGATCCTCGCCGCCATCGGCGAGGATCCTTCGCGTCCCGGCCTCGTCTCGACTCCGTCCCGTGTGGCCGACGCCTACGAGGAGTTCTTCGCGGGTCTCGGCCAGGATCCGGCTGAACAGCTCGGCGAAGGCGTCCCCCTCGAAGGGCATGACGCGGAGATGGTGCTGCTGCGGGACATCGCATTCCGCTCGATCTGCGAGCACCACCTGCTGCCGTTCGTCGGTGTCGCCCACGTCGCGTACCAGCCCAACGAGCGCGTCGTGGGGCTGGGGCGCATCCCCCGTGTCGTCGAAACCCTGGCGTCCCGCCCGCAGCTGCAGGAGCGACTGACCGAAGAGATCGCAGACACCCTTCAGCACGGTCTCGATGCCAAAGGCGTTCTCGTCGTGCTGGATGCGCAGCACCGCTGTGTGACCGCCCGGGGCGTGCGCCAGACCGAGAGCACAACGGTCACCGTCGCCAGTCGCGGCGAACTGGCCGACCCGGTGACGCGGGCGGGACTGCTGGCCCTGATCGGGCGCGGCGTCGAGTGAGCACCGTCGTCATGGGCGTACTCAATGTGACGCCGGATTCGTTCAGCGATGGCGGCCTCTACTTCGAGCCGGGCGCCGCCGTCGAACATGCCCTAGAACTCGTCGAAGAGGGTGCCGACCTGATCGATGTCGGCGGCGAATCGACCAGGCCCGGCGCCGTACGCGTGGACCCGGCCGAGGAGCAGGCGAGGGTCGTTCCGGTCATCCGCAAGCTCACCGACCGCGGAGTCACCGTGAGCGTCGACACGATGAACGCGTCGACCGCCCGTGCTGCAGCGGACGCCGGCGCCGCGATCATCAACGATGTGTCCGGTGGTCTCGCCGATCCGGGCATGCCTGACGCTGTCCTCGCCACCGGATTGACGTACGTCGTCATGCACTGGCGTGGCCAAAGCGATTCGATGGATGCGCTCGCGACCTACGACGACACGGTCGCCGAGGTGAGTGCCGAACTCCGCACCCGCATCGCCGACCTCACCGACCGCGGGGTCGATCCGGCGAAGCTGATCATCGATCCGGGGCTGGGCTTCTCGAAGAACGCGAGCCACAACTGGCAGGTGCTCGGAAACCTCGGAGTGTTCGTCGGGCTCGGCTATCCGGTGCTGATCGGGGCATCCCGCAAGCGTTTCCTCGGCGCGCTCCTCCCTGACGGCGCCCCCGCCCAGGACCGCGACCAGCCGACGGCCGTCATCAGTGCACTCGCGGCGCAAGCCGGCGTGTGGGGCGTGCGCGTACACGACGTCGCCAGCACCCGCGTCGCCCTCGACGTGGTGGAGGCATGGCAGGCTGGACACGATGATTAGGCAAGCCCCCGCACGCGGATCTGACTCGATCACTCTGACCGGCCTGCGTGTTCACGCCAATCACGGCGTGTACGACTTCGAGCGCGAACACGGCCAGGAGTTCGTGATCGACGTGATCGCGTGGCTCGATCTCTCGCGCGCTGCAACCAGCGACGACGTCGCAGCGACGGTCCATTACGGCGAACTGGCCGTCGAGGTCGCCGATGCGGTGCGCCGCGATCCGGTCGACCTCATCGAGACGCTCGCCGAGCGCATCGCGGGCGTCGTTCTCGCGCATCCGCCCGTCGAGGCTGTCCGGGTGACGGTGCACAAACCGGGTGCGCCGATCGAGGTGCCGTTCGCCGATGTGTCCGTCACCATCGAGCGGGAGCGGGCATGAGCGCACCGCGCCGTCCGCGCCCCCAACGCATGCGGCCGTCCGTGCCGGCTGTGCTCGCGCTGGGCAGCAACCTGGGTGATCGCGAGGCGACGATCCGCGAGGCCGTCGCCGACCTCGATGCGGCTGACGGCATCCGGGTCCAGCAGGTTTCGCCGCTCGTCGAGACGCCGGCCCTGAAACTCACCGGAATCGACTACGACGCCCCCGCGTATCTGAACGCCGTCGTCGTGGTCGACACGGTCCTCGGGCCACACGACCTGCTCGATGCCGTGAGCGCCGTCGAGCAGCATCACGGCAGGGTGCGCGAGGAACGCTGGGGTGATCGCACGCTCGACATCGACATCGTCGACTACGACCGGCGTGAACTCGACGACGAGCGGCTGACCCTTCCTCACCCGCGTGCCTGGGAGCGTGGATTCGTGCTCGCTCCGTGGCACGCCATCCAACCGGATGCACAGCTCACCGGACACGGCCGGATCGACCTGCTCCTCGCAGCCACCACCGACGAGATTCGGCCGTATCCTGACAGCGGCGCAGCGCGTGATGCCGCGCCCGGGGTTCAACTCGAAGCCGACGAGAACGGGGGTGCCGAATGAAGCGCACACGACCGACACCGCTCATCGGCCTGGGGGTCGCGGGCGTCGTCATCGGCTTCCTCGTCGAGTTGGGCGCGGCGGGTGCCGGGCTGGCCGTGTTGATCCCTCCACTGTCGCTGCCCATCACGCTGATCGCGATCGCCGCGATCGTGATCGGGTTCGCAATCCCGATCCGGCGCGCGACCCATGCGAAGACACGAACCAGGATCGACCCGTTCCGAGCCATGCGAGTAGCCGTGCTGGCCAAGGCCTGCAGCCTCAGCGGGGCACTCCTGACCGGCTCGGGTGTCGGCGTTCTCGCCTACCTGTTGAGCAGGTCGGTACTCCCCGCATCCGGCGCGATCCTGCAGGCGGCCGCCGCCACCCTCGGCGGCGCCGTCCTGCTCGCCGCCGGGCTCGTCGCCGAATACCTGTGCACCCTCCCTCCCGAGGACGACGACAAGAAGCCGGAAGGCAACCATGCCAGGGCGGCTTGACCTCGCGGTCGGCGAGTGGAAGAGGGTCGCGCCGCGTTACGTGGTCGTGGTCGTTGTCGGGTCGCTGGTGAGCGGACTGGTGCTGAGCGCCATCGCGACGTTCCTGTGGTTGGTCGCGGGGCTCTCGTGGGCGTGGGTCGCGCTCGTGGTGATCGTGGTGATCACGGTCATCCAGCTGATCATCGCCCGGCGTCGCGCGCGTGCGATCGGCTATCAGTTGCGGGATGACGACCTCCTGTTCCGCCGCGGCATCATGTTCCAGCGTTTCACGTCGGTGCCATACGGACGGATGCAGCTGATCGACATCAACCGCGGCCCGGTCGGTCGGATGCTGGGGCTGGCCGACCTCAAGTTCGTGACGGCCGCAGCGTCGACGAACGTCTCCATACCGGGGCTCCCCGAGGCCGACGCGGCGGAGCTCCGCGACCGCCTGGTGGAGCTGGCGGAGAGCCGCCGGGCAGGGCTGTGACCGGCGAGCGGCTGTCCGAAGCGGAACGGGCCGCCGAGCAACTCACCGACGGCGAGTGGCATCGCCTGCACCCGGCGACGCCGCTGCTCAGGGGTGGCATCGTCTTCATCGCCGTCCTCGGCTACGTGCTGTCCAACCTGCGCGAGCGGCTGGTCGGCTTCTTCATCGGGGCGCCGAACATCGGCGGCGACCCCATCGACGAGATCTACAACCGGGGACTCGAGGGCTGGGCGCTGCTCGGCGTCGCCGTCGTGCTGAGCATCTTCCTCGGCGCGTTCTATCTTTCGTGGCGCATGCACAGTTTCCGCATCAGCGACGACGCCGTCGAGGTGCGCAGCGGCATCCTCTTCCGTACGCAGCGCAAGGCGCGCCTCGACCGCATTCAGGGCATCAACGTCGTGCGACCGTTGTTCGCCCGCGTGTTCGGGGCAGCGAAGCTCGAGGTCAGTGTGGCCGGTCACGACGCGAACGTGCAGATGTCGTACCTGTCGTCGCGGCTGGCGGATGCCCTCCGCAGTGACATCCTGCGCCTTGCGTCGGGCGCGAAGACGGCCGAACGCGCGCAGCAGGGCGCTCGGGCGACCGGGGTCGGCGACTTCCTGAACCAGCGCGTGAACGAGTTCCTCGCGCCGGAACTCCACCCTGACCTCGCGCCGCCCGAGTCCGTGGTGAAGATCCCGCCGGTCCGCCTGTTCGGCTCGATCGTCCTCAGCGGTTTCACCGTCTTCCTGCTGCTCGTCGGCGCTGGGCTCCTGACGGGTGCCGCGACGGGGCGACTGTGGCTCCTGCTCGTCGTGCTCCCCGGCCTGATCGGGTCGATCAGCTTCTACATCAGGCGCTTCACGAAGTCCCTGCGGTACAGCATCGCCGGCACACCAGACGGTGTGCGAGTCGGTTTTGGCCTGTTCAGCACGAGCAACGAAACGCTGCCGCCCGGGCGCATCCATGCCGTCGACGTTTCGCAGCCCCTTCTCTGGCGCCCCTTCGGCTGGTGGCAGATCCGTATCGACACTGCAGGGCATTCGACGGAGAAAGGGGCCGCGGGCCAGCCCAACACGACGATGCTCCCGGTCGGCGACCTCGACGACGTCGCCCGCGTGCTCTCGCTGGTGCTTCCCGAGTTCGCGACGCCGGAGCATCGCGCACTCGTCATCGCCGGAATGACCTCGCGTGGCCGGGACGGGTTCGTCGGCGCGCCCCGGAGGGCGGCCTGGCTGCGTCCGCTTTCGTGGCAGAGGACGGGCTATTCGCTGAGCGACGGAGTGATCCTTCTGCGGCGCGGCTTCTTGTGGCGCAGCCTGGCGATCGTGCCGCTGGCTCGCCTGCAGAGCCTCGAGCTCTACCAGGGACCCATCGATCGGATGTTGCGGCTTGCGTCGACCCGACTCCACACGGTCTCGGGGCCGGTGCGCCCGCGACTCGACGTGATCGACCGCGACCGCAGTGTGGAGCTGTTCGACGTGGTGTCAGCGGGGGCGATCTCGTCTGCTCGGACCGACCGGAGCCACCGTTGGAATGAATCGCCTGAGGGGGACCGAACGTGATCGAACGGCGTGCAGGACGCTTGGGGGTCGGCATCATCGGTGCTGGACGTGTCGGGCCCGTTCTCGGGGCGGCGCTCGCGGGTGCGGGACATGCCATCGTCGGGATCTCCGCGGTGTCGGAGCAGAGCCGGGAACGGGCTGACGCCATCCTTCCCGGCGCGCCGGTGCTGGAGATCCCGGTGATCGTCGAGCGCAGCGAACTGGTCATCCTCGCGGTGCCGGACGCGGAACTCCCGTCGCTCGTCGCCGGGCTTGCCGCGACGGGCAGCTGGCAGCCCGGGCAGATCGTGCTGCACACGGCCCCTGGGTTCGGCGTGGACGTGCTGGCGCCCGCTGCTGCGGCCGGCGCGATCCCGCTGGCCGTTCATCCGGCACTCGCATTCACCGGAACCAGTCTCGACATCGCCCGACTGCAGGAGACCTACTTCGCCGTGACCGCGCCGGCGCCTGTGCTGCCGATCGGCCAGGCGCTCGTCGTCGAGATGGGCGGCGAGCCCGTCGTCGTCGCGGAGGAGGACCGGCCCGCGTACGCCGAAGCGATCGCTACCGCGAGCACGTTCTCGCGCGCGATCGTGGAGCAGGCGACGGGCATCCTCAGCGGTATCGGGTTCGAGAATCCCGGTCCGTTCCTGAGTTCACTGGTGCGGTCCGCCGTCGACAACGCGCTGTCGCGTGCGTCGGCTCCGTCGCTCGGGCCGTCGGCGCTGCTCGACGGCAGCGACGACCCGTTGGCCTGAGGCGCGCCTCCGGCTGCTACCCACATCGCCGAGATGTGAGATCTGCACCCATCGGTCGGGCGTGTTGCGTGCCGAAGTCACCTCTCGGCGACGGCGAGCACGGCGAGCGAGGCCCGGACAGCGCCGACCACGGCCTTGGCGCCCTGCGGGCTGAGCACGATCGTGTAGTGGTTGACGTCGGGAACCTGGGAGATCTGAACGAACGGGTACTCGGCGTGCGCTCGCGCCCGTGCCGACTGGTCGTACAGTCCGGGCGGGTCGTCGAGGAGGCCGCGTGGCGCCACCAGAAGCCGCACCGGATGCGTGAGGGCCGCGAGCGAGTCGGCTACAACCCCGCCGCCGAACTGGTCTCCCGAATCGGCCGCGACAGCGTCATACGACGTCGACGGCCTCAGGTCGGGCTCGGTTCCCTCGAGGTCGTAGTTGGCGTAGTCGACGACATCCTGAGACCAGTTCGCAGCGAACGCCGGATGCTGCCCCCAGAACTCGAGGTACGCCGCGCGGTCAGGAAACGTCATCGACAGGCGTGCCATGGCAGGGCCGAGCGTCGACGTCATCAGGTCATCGAGGCTCACACCTTCGGGGATGCGCAGCGGGAGGCCGCCGTCGATGAGCAACGGGCCGCCGAACCTCTCCGGATAGAGGTGCGATGCCGCGAGCGCCACGAAGCCACCCATGGAGTGGCCGACGACGAGGGCGCGCTCGAGGCCGAGGAACTCGCTGATCGCGGCGAGGTCCTGAGCGTGTTGCACCATCCCGAACGGGCCGGGAAGCCCGTTGCTCCGGCCGCGCCCGCGCAGGTCGGGCGCGACGAACCGCACGTCGGGCAGCGCGTCTGCGATGGTCGCCCAGGCGAGATGGGATGCGGTGATGCCGTGTGCTGCGACGACGACCGGCGCGTCGGGATCCGCAGGTGCCCACTCGCCGACCCGCAGCATCCCGCCCCTGACGGGCACGTCCAGTGTGCGGTATGTCATCGCGCGCTCCATCCGCCGTCCATCGTGTACGAGGCGCCGGTCACCAGCGAAGCGTCCTCGCCGACGAGCCAGCAGACCAGGGATGCGACCTCGGCGGGCTCGGCCAGCCGCTTGATCGCGCTGTTCACCAGCATCACGTCGCTCACCACCTGCGACTCCGGAATGCCGTGCAGCCGGGCCTGGTCTGCGATCTGCTTCTCGACGAGCGGCGTGCGCACGTAGCCGGGATTCACGCAGTTGCTTGTGACGCCGTGCGGCGCGCCCTCGAGGGCTGCCACTTTCGACAGTCCCTCGAGCCCGTGCTTCGCTGCGACGTAAGCCGACTTGAATTCGGAAGCGCGGAGCCCGTGCACCGATGAGATGTTGACGATGCGCCCGAAGCCCCGCTCGTACATGTGCGGCAGCGCGGCACGCATCAGAAGGAACGGCGCCTCGAGCATGAGGGTGAGGATGCGGTGGAACGCGGCCGGGTCGAACTGCTCGATCGGGCTCACGACCTGGATTCCCGCATTGTTCACGAGGATGTCCACGTCGAGGGCGAGCGAGGCGAGCGGGGCTGTATCGGTGAGGTCCACCTCCCACGCTTCGCCGCCGACATCGCGGGCCACCCGCTCGGCGCCTGCGCCGTCCAGATCGGCGACCACGACAGTCGCTCCCCGTTCGGCGAGTGCCCGTGCACACGCCTCGCCGATGCCGCTTGCCGCCCCCGTGACGAGAGCCCGACGGCCGTTGAAACCAGCACTCACGACAACTCCGTCCGATGTGTGCGCACCCCTCGCCCACGGCTCGGGTAACAGGTACGCTAACCACCAGCGCCGGTGCCGTCAAGGTGGTCCGGTCTATGCCCAGGGCGTTCGTCCTGGGCGCTCTGCGCGACCGGACTTCCCGTTTGGAGAGCACGATGACACTCATCGACGGCATCACCTCACGAAGCGTTCAGACCCCGCGCCTGCGCGCGAACCTGCTGGAGCGAACGGGCGACCGGACAAGCGGCGGCCCTGCTGTGGTCTTCATCCACGGGAACGTGTCGTCGTCGCTCTTCTGGCAGGACACGATGCTCTCCGTCCCCGAGCACTGGCGGGTCTTCGCGTTCGACCTCCGGGGCTTCGGCGACTCGGAGACGCTTCCCGTCGACGCGACGCGCGGCCTCCGCGACTTCAGCGACGACGTCGCGAGTGTGATCGCCGAACTCGGCCTCGGCTCGGTGCACGTGGTCGCCTGGAGCATGGGCGCTGGCGTCGCACTCCAGTACGCACTCGATCACCCGGCTCGCAGTCTCACCCTGCAGTCGCCCGTCTCACCGTATGGCTTCGGTGGAACCCGTGCAGACGGTTCACGACTCACAGACGACGACGCGGGCTGCGGTGGCGGGGGTGCGAACCCGGACTTCGTGGCGCATCTCGAAAGCGGTGACACGTCGTCGGATTCGCAGGCGTCACCGCGAGCGGTCTATGCGAGCTCGTATGTGGTGCCGGGCTTCGTATCGGAGCACGAGGACATGTGGGTGGAGTCGATGCTCACCACGAAGACCGGAATCGACAACTATCCGGGTGACGGTGCGCCGTCCGAGAACTGGCCGGGCTTCGCGGCCGGCAGCCGTGGCGTTCTGAACACGATGGCGCCGCGCTACCTCAACCTGACCGGGATCGTCGACATCGAGCCGAAACCCCCGCTGACGTGGATCCACGGGGCGAACGACGTCATCGTCTCGGACACGTCGTTCTTCGACCTCAACCATCTGGGTCGGCTTGGGGTGATTCCCGGCTGGCCGGGCGAGGAGGTCGCCCCCGCGCAGCCGATGATCACCCAGACACGTCGGGTGTTCGAGGCTTACGCGGCGGCGGGCGGCGCGTTCCAGGAGCTGGTGCTGGAGAACTGCGGTCACTCGCCCCACCTGGAGTACCCGGAAGCGTTCCGGGATGCGCTGGTGGCGACGGTGGAGGCTGCCGGCGGCGAGTAGCATCGGAACCCCGGTCGTTTTCGTGACGCACCCGTCGGGGCGCGGCGGCCGGAAGGAACCTGATGCCTCAAGTCGTCACCACCATCGCCGCGTTGCGCCAGCAGGTCGGGTCAGCCCGCGAGAGTGCCCGCCGCGAGGGGAGCTCGGATGCGCCCGTCTCGCGCGTCGTGCTCGTTCCGACCATGGGGGCCCTTCATGAAGGCCACCTACAGCTCGTGCGCCAGGCGCGTGATCTCGGCGGCATCGTCGTGGTCTCGATTTTCGTCAACCCTTTGCAGTTCGGGCCGGGTGAAGACCTCGACCGGTATCCGCGCAGCCTGGAGGCGGATGTGGAACGTCTCGAGGGGGTCGCGGACTTCGTCTTCGCGCCGTCGGTCGGCGAAATGTATCCCTCTGGTTCCGCCGAGACCCGGGTGACGGCCGGCTCCGTGGCGAGCTTGTACGAGGGCGCGTCGCGGCCGGGCCATTTCGACGGGATGCTCACCGTGGTGGCGAAGCTCTTCCACATCGTCGCCCCCGATGTGGCTGTGTTCGGGCAGAAGGATGCGCAGCAGGCGCACCTCGTCGGCCGGATGGTGCACGACCTCGACCTGCCCATCACCATCGCTGTCGTCGACACCGTCCGAGAGGGCGACGGGCTTGCCCTCTCCAGTCGCAACCAGTACCTCGATCCGGCCGGGCGCAGTGCCGCGGTCGCGCTGTCGCGGGCGCTCACGGCCGGCTCGGAGATGGCCGAGGCCGGGCCGGATGCGGTGCTCGAGGCCGCGCTGGCCGTCATCGCCGCGGAGCCAGCCGTTAAGCTGGACTATCTTGTTGTCGTCGACCCGGAGACGTTCCTTCCCGTTGGGGAGGGGCACCATGGGCCGGCGATCGCCTTGATCGCGGCGCGTGTCGGTTCGACGCGGTTGATCGACAACGAGCGAATCCGCTTCCCGTGACCAGTGCGACCCTGCTTCCGAGCAGGGCCGTCTGGTGATGACCCGAACCTCACAGCCGACAGCGGCAGCCGACCAGCAGACCGAAAGACAGCCATGACCGACACCCAGCAGAACGAGCCCGAACTCACTGACGACGAGGTCAGCGAGCAGAAGGCGGTCCGGCTGGGCAAGCGCGCCCGACTCATCGAAGAAGCGGCTTCTCCCGCCGGCGGCGCTTACCCCGTCTCCGTTCCCGTGACGCGCACCATTCCCGCTGTGCGCGCCGAGTTCGGCCACCTGCAGGCGGACGAGACCTCCGGAGTGGTCGTGGGCATCGCGGGCCGCGTCGTGCACCTGCGCAACACCGGCAAGCTGTGTTTCGCCGTGCTTCAGTCGGGCGACGGAACGCGCATCCAGGTCATGGTCTCCCTCGCCGAGGTCGGCGAGGAGTCCCTGGCGCGCTGGAAGGAACTCGTCGATCTCGGCGACCACCTGTTTGTCTCGGGCGAGGTCATCTCGAGTCGTCGGGGCGAGCTGTCGGTCATGGTCCGCGAGTGGACGATCGCCTCCAAGGCGATCCTGCCGCTGCCTAACCTCCACAACGAGCTGAGCGAGGAGAGCCGCGTACGCAGCCGCTACCTGGATCTGATCGCTCGCGACCAGGCGCGCCTCAACGTCGTCAACCGCTCCAAGGTCGTCGCCAGCCTGCGGCGGACCTTCTCAGACCGCGGCTACATCGAAGTCGAGACCCCGATGCTGCAGGTCATGCACGGTGGAGCATCCGCCCGCCCGTTTGTAACGCACTCCAATGCGTTCGACACGGAACTCTTCCTGCGGATTGCACCGGAGCTGTACTTGAAGCGCGCGGTGGTCGGCGGCATCGATCGCGTGTTCGAGATCAACCGCAACTTCCGAAACGAGGGTGCCGACTCCACGCATTCCCCGGAGTTCGCGATGCTCGAGTCCTACGAGGCGTACGGCGACTACAACGTGATCGCCGAGCTCACACAGACGCTCGTGCAGAACGCGGCGCTCGACATCGCGGGTTCGCACACGGTGACCTGGGCCGACGGCACCGAGTACGACCTCGGCGGTGAATGGGATCGAATTCGCATGTATGACAGCCTCTCAGAGGCCGTCGGCGAAGAGATCACTCCCGCAACACCTGTGGAAGACCTGCGTGCAATCGCTGCCCGTGAGGGGATCGAGATCGAGCACCCGCTCCACGGCAAATACGTCGAAGAGCTGTGGGAGCACTTCGTCAAGGGCAGCCTCGTTCGCCCGACCTTCGTGATGGACTTCCCGGTCGACACCAGCCCGCTCGTGCGCGCCCACCGTTCGCGCGAAGGCGTCGTGGAGAAGTGGGACCTGTACGTGCGCGGCTTCGAGCTGGCGACCGGCTACTCCGAACTCATCGACCCTGTGGTGCAGCGCGAGCGCTTCGTCGAGCAGGCAAGGCTGGCCGCGGCCGGCGACATGGAGGCGATGCGCCTCGATGAGGAGTTCCTGCGGGCGCTCGAGTTCGGCATGCCGCCGACGGGTGGCCTCGGAATGGGCATCGACCGCCTGCTCATGGCTCTGACCGGCCTCGGCATCCGCGAAACCATCCTCTTTCCTCTGGTCAAGCAGGGCTGACCCACGCGGCTCGTCCGGGCACTCGCCGCCACACTGGCGCCCCGCCCGTCAGTAATTCAGGAATTTGTGTTAACAGTGTTCACTGTTGGGGCTGGTGAGCCGTTCATCCGCCTCATCTGTCACTCCTGTAACACGAATTCCTGAATTTCTAACGAGCCAGACGGCGGCGTCAGGCGAGAAGTCGGACGCTGACTGGGACGACGGCAGGCCAGGCGCGAACGGCGGGAGGGGCGAAGGCGCCCCGCCCGCTCCACCCTCACGCTCGCGGGCCGCGCAGGTGCTCGCGGGTGAGCTCTTCCATCTGCTCGTCGGTCAGCTCGTCGAGGCTCTTCGCTTCACGCCGATCGCTCTGCGACCAGCGGATGAAGAGGATGATCAGCACCGGCACATCCGCGATCTCGGCGATGAACCACAGGAAGTCTCCGGAAAGGTGCTGGTCATGCAGTGCAGTGGGGAACCACAGCGGCAGCTGCCCGACCACGGTGGGTGCGTGGTCGAGCACCGTGTCGTTGAGACGCAGAAGGATGCCGGGGATCGCATCCAGCAGCAGCTCGACGAACGCGAAGAGGAATTCCGCCGTGATGAACAGGCTGGTGCGGATGATGTTGTGCGTGGCCATCGGAAGCACCATGAGCATGCCGGCGAGCGGCACGAGAACGGTGATGGTCCACTCCGTCCAGGTGCTCTCGCGCAGTGAGGCGGCGATCGGCGTGAGGAAGATGAGGAAGACCGCGCACGCGAACAACGGCGCGAAGATCGCGTTGCCGAAGAGTCGCACCGGCCAGGACCGGAGCGCGCGGTCGACGAAGCGACTCGGCAGCCCGGCCAGCACGATCCGGGTGAGCGCGACAGGCTTTCCGAGGCTGATCAGCGCGGGAACTGCGAACAGGAGCAGTGCGATGCGAGTGGTGAACGCCCACCGAAGCTCGGAGCTGTAGGCGCCGAGGAAGCCGAAACAGACCCAGGCGTAGGAGCCCAGCCCGAGCAGGAAGAATCCGAGTGTGGGTCGGAGCGGCCAGCGATGACCGCGGATGCGCAGGGAGACGATCGCGGCAAGGTAGAGTCCGCCGGCGACGAGGATGGCCGCGAAGGCCACCGGGTCGAACTGCCAGGTGGTCAGGAAGGTGGAGAGGGGAGGCGTCGGGAACTCCGTTCACAGGTGTGCGCGTTACCATTATCGGGTTATGGACGAACTCTGGACCGGCATCGTGTGGTCGCTTGCCCCGACCATTCTCGTTGGGCTGCTCTTCTGGGTTGTGATGCGGTCGATCGTCCGTGCCGATCGCACCGAACGTAAAGCCTACGCTCGCATGGAGGCGGAGGAACGCGCTCGCCGCGGGCTCCCTCAGAAGCCTTAGCGTTCGATACGGTTGCGTTAGCGCCGGTCCGGGCGCACCGTTCGAGCGAGGGGATGAGCGCCGATGGACGCTGGTACCCTCACCGCCATCGTGGTGGGCCTGGCCCTTTTCGTGGACTTCGTCATCCGTGTCACCGCGGTCATCGTCGTTCCGCGTAACCGCAAGCCGACGTCGGCGACAGCGTGGCTGCTCGCCATCTTCTTCATCCCATACCTGGGCGTGCTGTTCTTTCTGCTGATCGGCAGTTACAAGCTTCCGAAGAAACGCCGCGAGAAGCAGGCGGAGATCAACAACTTCATCATCGAGAGCACCGAGGGCATGGAGCGGGTCAGCCGTGATCATCCGTGGCCCCCATGGCTGGAATCTGTCGTCCAGCTCAATCGCAACCTCGGGGCGATGCCGCTGGTCGGCGGCAATTCGGCGACCTTGAACGGCGACTACCAGGCGTCACTCGACCTGATGACCGAGCAGATCGACCGTGCCAAGCGATACGTGCACGTCGAGTTCTACATACTGTCGTGCGATCAGACCACAGCGCCCTTCTTCAATGCGCTCGAGGCGGCGATCAAGCGGGGTGTGAAGGTTCGGGTTCTGCTCGACCACATTGCGTCACTTCGCACGCGAGACTATAAACACACGATCAGACGGCTCACCGCGATGGGCGCCCTCTGGCACCTCATGCTTCCGGTGCAGCCGTTCAAGGGCAAGTACCAGCGGCCCGACCTGCGCAATCATCGCAAGCTCCTGATCGTCGACGGCGCCGTCGGCTTCATGGGTTCGCAGAATGTGATCGACCGTACCTACAACAAGCGGTCGAACATCCGTCGCGGCCTCAAATGGCAGGAGCTGGTCGTGCGCCTCGAGGGGCCGATCGTCGCCGGCCTCAACGCGATCTTCATCACCGACTGGTACTCCGAGACCGGAGAGCTGCTCCGGCGCGAGACCGAACCGATCACGATCGAGCCGTCACCGGACAGCCTGGACTGCCAGGTCGTGCCGAGCGGCCCCGGCTTCGAGGGTGCGAACAACCTCCAGTTGTTTCTCGCCTTGCTCTATTACGCGCAGGAGCGCATCGTCATCACCAGCCCGTACTTCGTACCCGACGAAGCAATGCTGACGGCGGTCACGACGGCCACCCAGCGTGGATTGAAGGTCGATCTCTTCGTGTCGGAGATCGGCGATCAAGCCCTCGTCTACCACGCGCAGCGGTCGTACTACGAGGCACTACTCAAGGCCGGTGTGCGCATCTGGATGTACAAGAAGCCGTACAT
>FSUF01000933.1_pt1 | contig 14724 bp, 16 predicted proteins | sample 1637351 | NCBI WGS metagenome assembly FSUF01 (sample SAMEA3914816, study PRJEB12502) | metagenome | biome: forest; material: soil | place: USA | collected 2011-09-16 | depth 0.3 m | reverse complement strand
TCACGCTGGTCGTGCTCGCCCTCACCCTCGCTGGTTTCGTTGGATGCTCCGCCATCGGCCTGAGCCCCGCCTGGGCGGCGCTCGCCGGCGCGGTCATCCTCGCCGGCCGTGCGCTCACCCGCCGGCGATCGACGATCGGGCGGATCGTGGCGTCGACGAGCCCGCTCTTCTGCGTCTTCGTGCTCGCACTCGGCATTGTCGTCAAAGCCGTCGTCGACAACGGTCTGGGCGCCGCGGCCGCGAGTGCGCTTCCTCACGGGTCGAGCCTTCCCGCGCTTCTCGCGATCGCCGGGATGGCCGCGCTACTGGCGAACGTCATCAACAACCTTCCGGCGATCCTCGTCCTGCTCCCCATCCTCGCCGGCGGTGGAGCCGGGCCTGTCCTCGCCGCGTTGATCGGCGTGAACCTGGGACCCAATCTGACCTACGTGGGCTCGCTTGCCACCCTGCTATGGCGGCGGATCCTGCGCGATCACGACCACGATGCAACCCTGCGCGATTTCACCGGGCTCGGGCTGTGGACTGTACCGATCACCCTCATCGTCGCGACCGTGGCGCTGTGGGCGATGCTGCAACTACAAGGAGGGTGAACGGATGGCCACCATCGTCTGGATTACCGAAGGAACCTGGGAAGCCGCCATCGACGCCGCGCGCCGGTTCGGGCCGTCCGATACTGCGATCACGATCGTCCACGTCCGCGACGACGAGGTCGCCCAGGCAGCCCACGGTTCCTTCGCGGGACTCCTGGGGAGAGGACACCCGGATCGTGACCCGGGCAGCCGGGTTGAAACCCTCGGCGCAGCTGCGGCCACGCACCTGCTCGAGGATGCTGCAACCCGTCTCGGCAAACCTGCCAGCACCCTCTCACTCCAGGGTCGGATCGAACGCGAGGTGGTTCGCATCTCAGCGGATGCCGACCTGCTGATCTGCGCGCGCGACGGCGACCGAACACGACTCGGTCCACGCAGCCTCGGCCCGACCACGCGTTTCGTCGTCGACCACGCGCCCTGCCCGGTGATGCTCGTCTGGCCGGGAAAGACGCCAGGTATCGGCTCGATCCCGCCGCCTCCCACCGTGGGTTAGACCTCGGCCCGGGTGGCGACGAGCACCGTATCCACCGCGTCGCCTCCTGTGCCACCGCGGACCTCGGCCTCTCCGTCGCGCCGCAGTCGCTCACACCGCGTCACGATCAGGATCGGCTCGACAGCAGCGCGCAGCGTCTCGGGCGTGTACAGGACATCGCTATCGGATGGGCCGTGGCCGCCGACGGCGAGGTTCTCCAGATCGTGGCCGACGACGACCAGGTGGCCGCCGGGCGCCACCCACCCTGCAACACGCCGGATGGCGGACTCGTTGTCTGTGAGGTGCAGGTAGGCGACGACGACGAGGTCGTAGCGCTCCCGCGGAGCCCACGTCAGGACGTCGGCCTCGACCCAGTCGACGCTGTCGCCTCCCGGGCGGGCTTGCGCGAGTTCCAGGCCGGCACGCGCGAAATCGACGCCCGTCGTGGTCCAGCCCTGCTGCTGCAACCACACGGCGGTGCGGCCGTCACCCGTCGCAACATCGAGTGCAGAACCCGGTGTGAGGGTGCCGACGATCCTGCGGATCACGCGCGGTGGTTCGGCGGCCCAGATGCCGCCGTGCTCGGCGGACGCCCGGTACCGCTCATCCCAGCCTGAGGCGTCCACCTACTTCGCCGAGACGATCGCGGTGGCTGACCTGTCGTACGCCGTGAGGAATCGGTTGCGGAAGGCATCCATTCGCCACACCGGCGCTGTGGGCGACGGCAGCACTCCTGGCTGCCAGTGCCAAGACGAGATGCGATCGATGACAGCGGGGTCCTTGGAGATGATGCTGACGGGCACGTCGTGGTTGGCACCGGCCCCGCTGACCACGGCGGCCGGTTGGTGGTCGCCGAGCACCACGAGCACGAGGTTCGGGTCGTCGAAGGTGGTGAGGAACGAGAAGAGCGTGCTCATCGTGTACTGCACCGACTGGCCGTAGACCTGTTGCACGTGGTGAGGGTCCTGCCACACGACGCTCGGCGAGAGCCCCTGGGCCGGCTGCGGGTCGAAGATCGAGCCGTTGCCGACGGACGCCCACGGCACTTCGTGCGGCAATGGTGTCCACGGAGTGTGTGACGAGACGAGATCGATCTCCGCCATCAGGGGCTTGTGCGGTTTCGACAGCTCGTGCTCCTGGAAGTACGACCAGGTGTACTGGTCGGGGATGAGGGCATAGCTGAAGGGCGGGCCCTGGTAGCCGACATTCTGGGAATTCAGTTGGGTCCCGAAGTGATAGAAGGAACGTCCCACCGGCCAGGGTTTCATGTCGGACGGAACGTCGCTCACGGTCCGCCATCCGGCCTTCCGGAAGGCGTCACTCAGTGTGAATCGACTGCCGGCGGTGAGTGTGTCGTACTTCTGCTGCGAATCGACCCACAGCCCGGACTGCAGCGTTGAGTGGGCCAGCCAGCTGATCCCGCCGAAAGTCGATGACGTGAGGAACGCGCTCCGTGACGAATAGCCGGCCGACGACAGTTGGGCGTTGCCCTGTCGAAGCACGTCGTCCACTCCGGTGGAGAACGACGTGTTCTGCACCGCCACCTGGCCGTAGCTCTCGACGAAGGCGACGATGACGTCTTTGCCTTTCAACCCGGTGAGGAGATCGGATGGAGGCACCTGCGCGAACGCGTCCGTCGCGCCAGCCCTGTCGAACGCCATCTGATCGCGCGCAGCGGCATTCACCCGGCCGACCTGTGCGACGGTCGCACTGAGGGCGTCCGACGCGGCGATCGGTTCGCCGGCCACGAGCTGGGCGCCCAGGAGGGCGAGGACGATCCAGCCCGCGGTGACGGCGGATGCGCCGATCAGTCCCGTCCTGCGGCGGCGGCGGATGACGCCGTCCAGGTGGAGCAGTGACGCAGAGACGGCGACGATGGCCCCCGCCACCGCCAGGAGAAGCAGCACGACGATGGCAATGGCTGCGAAGGATCCGGTGGAGTCGCTGATCACGCCGTACGCATCCGCCAGTTCCGGCCACCCGGTCACCACAGTGAACGGTTGGCCCACCGTCGCCATGAAGCCCCGGTCGAGTGCGGCACTGACGACTGCCAGTACGAGGACGCTGGCGACGATCGCCGCGACGATCCGTCGCGCCCAACGCCACGGAAGGAACGCCAGGACGACGAGTGCAAGGACGCACTCCAGCGGAACGCGGAACAGCGCCAGCGCCGATCCGGTGGCGACGAACCCGGGTGCGAGGGAGACGACGAAGAGCGTGGTCGCCGAGACGACCGTCGCGATAGTCGTCCTGACCCCGCGGCCGCGCGTGCGCGCGCCCCCAGGATTCGTGTTGCTCACGACCGGCCCAGGGCGACGGACTGCATCCCCTGGTCGGCCGTCACCCCGTCAGCGTCCTGAACAGCGCGGTCGGACAGGGCGTAACGCAGGAGCACGACGTCGCCGATCGGTCGAACCTCGGTGAGCGTGGCGCGCCGGTCGCTGGTCCAGGGGAATACCGCATCACCGACGAAGCGTGGCGCCCGCCGGTCGCCGACGAAGAACGGGGCCACGGCGACCTGGAGTTCGTCGACGAGGTTCCCTGCCAGGAATTGCGTAAGGGTAGTTCCACCGCCTTCGACCATGAGGCGACGAGCGCCGCGATCCGACAGGTCGGCGAGGAGGTCGGTCATCGTCACTGCTTCGCCGAGCGCGACGATGGTTGCCGCAGCGCCGAGCCGTCGGCGGATGCGGCGTGCCTCCGATCGAGGGCAGTAGACAAGCCTCACCGTGTCACCCTCGGTGAAGAATGCGGCCCGCGGGTCGAGGTCGCCCGTCGCCGTCACGGTCACCTTCCAGGGCGAGAGCGGCAGGCCTGACGCCGCGCGATGATGTTGTCGCGCGATGCTGCGCACCAGCAGCCGGGGGTTGTCGCGTCGCACGGTGCGCGCTCCGACCAGGATGGCGTCGTTCCGGGCCCGCACCTCATCGACCCGATCGAGGTCCGCTGCGTTCGAGAGGGCGAGCCGGGGCGGATGGTTCGAGTCGAGGTAGCCATCGAGGGACATGGCGCAGCTGAGGGTGACGTAGGGGCGGTCGATCTCGATCACGGTGATTCCTCCTGGTGATGATGAGTACAAGTCTTGTCGCGATCACGCCGGGCACAATGGCGATGATCGCGAGCACGCCGAACAGGGTCGAAGCGGCGACACCCGCGGAAGCGCTGTAGCCGGCCAGCGCGAACGCCCAGGCGGCCATCCCCTCGCGGGGTCCCCAGCCGCCGATGTTCAGGGGAACGGATGCGGCGAGCAGGACGACGAAAGCGAGGGTCAGCATCCGCTGTGGCGGCACGCTCGCACCCACAGCCGCGGTCGCGATCGCGAAGGTCGCGACGTGGCAGCCGACGACGACGATCGAGGCGAGCACGGCCTGGACGGATGCCGATGGCGAGCCGAGACCTGCACGGAGTTCGTCGGCCTCGATTCGCAGGGCGCGCCTGACCCGCACGCTCAGAGCCGCCGCCGTGGTCACCGCGACGGCGAGCGCGGCGAGGCCGATGGTGATCGCCGCGAGAAGGAAGCCTTCGAACTCGGCCCCGAAGAAGGCGAGGACCAGAAGGGCGAGCGCAAGCTGCACCACCTGCCCGGCGGCGCGTTCGAGGGCGACCGCCCGGGAAGCGCTGCTGAGGTTCTCGGTGCTTCGGCCATGGGCGACCGCTCGGTGCACATCCCCGATCACGCCACCGGGAAGCAGCGAGTTGAAGAACTGGGACTGGTAGTACATGCCCACGGCGGTAGACCAGGGAAGGCCGACGCCGAGGCGCCGAGCGATGAGTTGCCAGCGCCAGGCCGCCGCCGCCGTCGCGACCGCGGCGAGTACCAGTGCTGCCCCGATCGTTGGGGCGTTGAGGCTCTGCAGCCCGTGCAGGAAGGGGCCCGTGCCTACGCGGGCGACGATAGCGAGGAGGACGCCCCCGCCGACGATGAGGCGGGTCGTGAGGCGAATCCCCCTCGAGCTCAGGACCTCGCGGGCGCGGGAGGCTGCGAATCCGGTCATCATCGGGGCCACGCCAGCAAATCAACGTGACGGATGACCGCGGACAGCTCGCCGCGGTCCAGCTGGGACCGACGCAGCTCTCGGTAGCCTCGTGCATCCGCGCCGAGCTCGGGGCGTTGTTCCACGGCGGCGTCGACCCAGCCATCGAACCATTCGCCCAGAAGTCCGGGCTCATGATCTCCAAGACGCCACACCGTCGTCGCCTTGCGCACGCGCCAGCCCGCCTGCTCGAAAAGCCCGTACACGATCGCCGCGCTGTACCGGCCGAGCAGCTTGCGGCCGTTCGCTTCCCGTCGCTGATGTGAATTGAACGCCCGTTCGAACACGGTGTCGTGCGGATCCCAGGGCCGCAGCTCGACATCCCCGGTCACGCTGAGCGAGAAGAGAACGGGTGCGCCGACGGCGATGCACGCCTCGACGATCGCGTGGGTCTCGCGAGCTGTCAGCACGTCGAGCAGCGCCGATGCGGTCACGAGCGACGCTCCGCGCAGGTCGGCGGCGTCGAGTTGGGCGAGTTCCCCGAGGCGAGACCTGACCGCGACAGGCGAGTTGTGGCGATCGAGCGGAGGTGTGTCGTCGAGCGCGCGCTCGGTCAGGCTCCCATTCCAGTCATGAAGGACCCACGTTTGCGGGCCGGGCAGCAACGGCGCAAGCCAGCGCATCATCGACCCGGTACCGCTGCCCAGATCGTGGACGACCACCGGCCCTGCGGGAAGAAGGGCGGAAGCGGCAAGCGCGAGCTCGCGGGAGCGTGCGCGCGAATCCTCCGTCTCGCGCAATGCCAGCCAGTCGCTGCTGACTTCGAGAACCTCGCTCATGTGGGAAGTGCCGATCCGGTCAGTGCGACCTCCGAGAGAGTGGAAGCGACGATTGCCGTGGTCGTGCTCCACGCCCTGGCCGTCTCGCGTGCCTTCAGGGCCTCCGCCTTGAGAGTTTCGCGTCGTGCCGGACTCGCCCACCATTGACGCAGCACGACGTCAAGCGCCCACGGGTCGTCGGGTGGCACCATCATGCCCGCCTCGCTCCCTCCGATCGCCTCGGGTATTCCTCCGACCCGGGTCGCCAGGACCGGGATGCCCCGCGCCAGCGCCTCGGCGACCGCCATTCCATAGCTTTCGCTGCGCGACGCCAGGATCATGAGGTCGGCACGACGATACGCATCCGAAAGTGCTCGGCCGGCGAGGACGCCGGTGAAGATGATTCGATCCGTGAGGCCGGCGGATGCGATCGCGGACGTCAGCCCTGCGACGAACTCTGGTGCCGTTCGCAGTGATCCGACGCACGTGCAGGTCCACCCCTCGAAGTCGGCGAAGTTCGCCAAGGCGCGGACGAGCACGTCGTGGCCCTTGTGCGGCGCGACCGTGGCGACGCAGAGCAGCCGGCCGCCGGTGTCTGAGGCCGTCGTCACCGGTGCCGGAGCTGTGCCCGGCCGCGCCACGACGATCCGGTGCGGTTCTGCGACGTCCTGCTCGATGAGCTGGGCCCGCGTCCAACCGCTCGTCGTGATGATGCATCGCGCGGCTCGAAAGGCGTTGCGCTGCCGATCGTCGATGTCGGCGGCGATCATGTGTGCCAGCACGACCAGGTGGAGTCGCGTTTCGTGATCGGCCAGCGCATCCGGATCACGAACGGCGATCAGCCCGTCGACCAGCAGCAGCGCGCCATCGGGCAGCCGTGACAGAACTCGCGCCATCTGATCGTGCTCGGCATCTCCGACCGCGATCATCCGTACATCCCACCCATCGCTTGCCAGCCCGTCCCGAATGTGCTGGTCGTACACGTTGCCACCGCTCACGCGCTCGGCATCGTCGATCGCGTCGGGAACCACGAAATACACGCGCTCGCCCGGACGCGTGTTCACAGCGGCCTCGAATAGCTCGCCCACGCGATGTGCGATTCGTGGAGTGTCACCGTGATCGAAGTCAGGCTGTGATCGCCGCCGAGCGACCCTTCGCCGATGCGATCGGCGAGGCGATCGGCGATCACCTGGCAGAGGCGTTCCGTCGTTGTGTTCGTCCCGGCGAATTCGGGCTCGTCGTCGAGGTTGCGATAGGTGAGCGAGCCGGTGATCTCGGAGAGCACGGCTGTCGCACGCGCGATGTCGACGACGACACCATCGCGATCGAGGTCGTCTGCCGCGAACGAAGCATCGATGATGAACGTCGCTCCGTGCAGTCGCTGTGCCGGGCCGAAAGTCGCTCCGGTGAAACTGTGAGCGATCATGATGTGGTCTCGCACCGTTACCGTGAATGTCATTCCGGCTCCCCCCAGTTGATCGTGTGACACAGGTCGGCGCTGGAACCCTTCGCAAGACTCGACATCACGTCGGGAAGCTCGCGCCAGGACGATTCGGCGGTGAGCAGAGCGTCGAAGGCCGGATCGTGCAGAAAAGTCAGCGCCAGTGCGAGGCGTTCCCGGGTCGTCCGGCTGCCACGCCGGCTGGGGGCCACGGCCCCCACCTGGCTCGACCGGATCGAGAGCCGACGCGAATGGAAGTCGGCGCCGAGCATCAGGGTGGCCGGGCGGTCCGCGTACCAGCTGGCCTCGATCACCTCGCCCTCGGTCACCACCGTCTCGAGTGCGAGCTGGAGTCCGGCATCCGACCCGCTCGTATGGATGACGAGGTCGCGGTCGTGCGGCGCGTCTGCCGGATCGGCGAACTCCACCCCGAGTCGGTCGGCGACGGCGTGCCTCGACGGGTCGATGTCGACGAGTGCGACCTCGACGCCGAGGATCCCGCGCGCCAGTCGTGCGACACAGCATCCGATCATCCCGGCCCCGATGACGGTGACCCGGTCGCCGACGAGCGGCGCGGCATCCCAGAGAATGTTGACAGCGGTTTCGACCGCGCCGGCGAGGACGGCACGCCGGGCAGGGATGCCATCCGGGACTGGAGCGACGGCGTCTGCGGGAACGACGAACGCCGACTGGTGCGGAAACAGCGTGAAGACCGTGCGCCCCACCAACGCCTGCGGTCCCTCCTCCACCACCCCGATGTTCAGGTAGCCGTACTTGACAGGCCCAGGGAAGTCGCCCTGCTGGTACGGGGCCCGCATCCGTTCCCGCTCGCTCGCGGGCACGCGTCCGGCGAAGACGGACGTCTCGGTTCCGCGGCTGACTGCGGTGTGCACGGTTCGTACGAGCACGTCCCCCTCCCCGGGCGGGTCGAGCGGCTCAGAACGAAGGACGCCGACGCCCGGCTTCTCGATCCAGAAGGCTGTTGCGAGCACGTTTCTCCTCTTAGTGAACCATCAGGGCACATTCGGCGTGTTAACGGAAGGGGTCCGCAACAGAAACACGAGACACATGTGAAAAGGGTTCAACTCGCAGCGATCGGATGGGCCTTCGCAGGCACGGCGATGGTGCTGGTCCTCGGCACACTGACGGCCGAGTGGTGGTCGTCGCCGTTACCGGCGTCGGGATGGCTGGCGGCGCTGGCCTACCTGCTGATCTCGAACGGGCTGCTGGTTCGCGGTCTGCGGCGTCGGTGTTCGGTCCGATTCGGTGCGGCGAACATCGTCACCGCACTTCGATCGACGCTGGTCGGTGCGATCACCGGACTGGTGGCTGCATCGTTCACCACCCCGATCCCGGTCGCGCTGCTCGTCGGTCTTGTCGTTCCTGCGCTCGCGCTCGACGCGGTGGATGGCTGGGTCGCCCGCCGCACGGATACGTCGACGGAGCTCGGCGCCCGGTTCGATATGGAAGTGGATGCGTTCCTGCTGCTCGTACTCAGCGCGTACGTCGCGCAGACCATGGGACTCTGGGTTCTCGCGATCGGCTCGATGCGCTACGCGTTCGTCGTCGCGGGATGGTTCCTGCCGTGGTTTCAGAGGCGGCTTCCTCCCCGCTACTGGCGCAAAGTGGTGACGGCGGTCGTGGGAATCGCGTTGGCGATCGCGGCATCGGGTCTCCTTCCCGGGGTCGACTCCGTATTGGTGGGAATCGCCTTGGCGCTGCTCGTCGAATCCTTCGGACGAGACGTCGTCTGGCTGGTCAGCAGACGTGTCGATTTTGCGTTAGTGCCTATTGACACCACGTCGGATGTCGGCGTCAATAGCCCGTGATCGGCGCCGCGATTCGGGATGCCTGCGTCGGCCTCGGTGATTGTTCAGCAATTCAGGAGTTCGTGTGGCGGATGTGGCTGGTGAGCACCCGCTTGGGGGAAACCCCTGATCGGATGCGCGGGCGGCGATCGCCCGGGTCCCAGGTTCCTGAATTTGTAATCAGTCGCCTCCCGGATGGGGACGAAGAAGCCCGCCGCGAGTCGGCGCTCAGAGAACTCTCGGCCGGTTTCGGCGAACATAGTATGATCCGTGCCGGAAGGGTGACATGTCCTCAGACTCCAAGAACGATCGCACACGCGAGGCCAAATCGACCGCCAGGGCCAAGGCTGCCGCGATGCTCGCGCATCAGCGCCGGCGTGAGCGTCGCAACCGTCTGCTCCTGTGGACCGGTGTCGGCGTCGGTGTCGTGCTCGTGGGCGGCGTGATCGGCGGCGCGATCGTGGCGAACGCCCACTCGAACAGCACGGCGGATGCGGCGGCTCAGCACAACAGCGCCCCCGCCACAGCGTCGGGTACTGTATCGGCGCCCCCGTGGAACGCACCAGCAGACCCGGGCGCGCGCGCGAAAGCCGCAGGTCTCACGATGCTGAGCTCCGAGGGAACCGTCCAACACATCCACTCGCACCTCACCGTCACGGTCGAAGGCAAGCCCATCGCCGTTCCGGCGCTGCTGGGGATCGACGAGCAGAATGCCTCGATCTCCCCGTTGCACACCCACGACCAGTCCGGAATCGTGCACATCGAGTCGCCCGTGAAGGCCACCTTCACCCTCGGCCAGGTCTTCACCGAATGGGATGTCGCGCTCGCGGCCGGAAAGATCGGCTCGTATTCGGGAGCATCCGGTGACACCATGACGACTTTCGTCGACGGCAAGGCGGTCGCCGGTGACCCGGCGGCGATCACGCTCGCCAACCACGAGGACATCGACATCGTCGTGACCAAGCCGGGCGTGACGGCGACGGCTCCGGCCGCGTTCACCTGGCCAGCGGGGTACTAGAAGCTCGACATCCACCGGCTGCAGGACGCGCTTCTTCAGCTCGTGCCCGGATTCCCACCAGAAACATACCCGGTTCTCAGCCGATTCATGTTCCTGAGTGCATCATTGTGAGCATGGACGATACGCCGACGACGCCGCTCCCTCCTGCTCAGGAGCCGCAGCCCGCTCACACTGAGCAGCAGCCGCTTGCGCGCGAGCCGTTCTACAAGCGGTACGGTCTCGCGTTCGCGATCTCGACCCTGGTGCTCGGTTCGTTCGTCGTGCTCTCCTTCGTCGGCGTCGGCGCGTTCGCTGTCGGGAGTTTCATCTCCCATGCGAGGGTGGGCAGCTCGCACGTCTTCGAGCAGGGCACGATCCCCGCGGAGCCGGGCGTACCCGGGAAGGACGGCTCGGGCTCCGGCTCTGGCGAGGGCTCGAATCAAGGACAGGGCACGGTTCCGGGACCGGATACCAACAGTCAGCTCACGATGGTTCGAGGGACGATCACGTCGATCTCAGGATCGACGTGGACGATCGGCACCCAGCGCGGCGCATCCCTCACCGTGCTGGTGACCTCGAACACCGTGTTCGGAACTCCGAACCAATCGGAGAGCGCATCGGATTTCGCCGTCGGCCAAGAGGTGATCGTGCTCGGTTCGCGCTCAGGCGCCACGCTCACCGCGGTCCGTGTGCTCGATCTCGTCGGTTTCAAGGTGCCGGGTCAGTCGACCCCCGGCACGCCGTCAACACCGACTCCGACCAAATAGGAGCCCAGCCAACTCTGGCGAGCGTGACACCTGCGGTCGAGTGTGACCTGCGCAACAGCCACACTCGACCGGTGCTGTCACGTTCGGCGGCGCCCGCCGACGCGGCTACCCGCGGCTGGCCGCCGCAGCCCGGTACGCCTCCAGCCCGCCGGCGAGCAGGGTGATGCCGAACTCGAAGCCGCCGGCGCTGTCATCGTCGTCGAGGGGCGCCTCGGGTTCGCGCGCGGCACCCAGGCTGCTCGCCTGGAGGTGCTGCTGCTCCCGTGAGACGTGACCGAGGATGAAGTGGAGTACTGCTCGCGACGCGGCCGCGCTGGTGCGATCGTCGAAGCCGCCGCGCGAAATCGCGGCGATGAGGCTCTGCTCGGCGCGGTCGCCGCCGAGCCCGAGCGCGAGGGTGCTGGAGACGACTTCGGCGCCGTCACGGTAGGCGAGCAGCGCGTCGCGGAGCGCGCGGGCCTCGGAGTGCAGGTCGGCGCGCCAATCCTGTGTCGGGGGAGTCAGTCGCATCTGGCCGAGGATGCTGTCGCTGACAGCCGCGAGCAGGGACTGTTTGTTCGCGAAGTGCCAGTACAGGGCGCTCGGCTGCACGTTCAGCACCGAGGCGAGTCGGCGCATGGTCAGGTCGGGGAGCCCAAGTTCGTCGAGCACGGAGAGGGCTGCACGCGTCACGTCTTCTCGGGTGTGACGGATGACGCGGGTGCCGGTGTCTTCCGAGTTGTCCATTCCGCAATCATAGTGAACAATGTTCAGGTGAACGGTGTTCAGGTGAACGGCGTTCATGAATCGGACAGGAGAACAGCCGTGAAGACACATCGTGCACTCGACCCGCGTGACCTCGCCAAGGTCGCGGTCTTCGCGGCCCTGATCGCGGTACTCGGCCTCCCCGGGGCCATCCCCGTTTTCGGCGGAGCCGTGCCCATCACCGCGCAGACCCTCGGAGTCATGCTCGCGGGCGCGATCCTCGGGCCATGGCTCGGGGCGATTTCCGTGATCGTCTTCGAAGTGCTCGTCGCGATCGGGCTTCCGTTGCTCTCCGGAGGGCGCGGGGGAGTGAGCGTCTTCGTCGGTCCCTCTGCCGGCTACCTCATCGGCTGGATCGCCGGAGCGTTCGTCATCGGGTTGATCCTCTGGTCCAGCGGCAGCAAGCCCACCTGGCTGCGTGCGTTCATCGCCTGCCTGGTCGGCGGGATCGGGGTCATCTATGCGATCGGCATTCCTGTGCAGGCGTGGGTGACCCACATCGCGCTGCCGCAGACGGCCCTGATGAGCCTGGTGTTCATCCCCGGCGACATCCTGAAGGCGGTCCTTGCCGCGACCATCACGATGCTGCTCTGGCGGGCCTACCCGCCCGCCTTCACCGCGTACAGCAGGCGACGCGCTGGGAAAGAGACGGCATCCGACACTCTGGTGGACGTGGAATGAGCATGCCCGGGTCGATCGCGCGGGGCGCGGCGACCCTGTCCGGCACCGAGTTCGATACTGCCGTGGCCGCACGGTCACGCGAGCTGGGCGATGAGACCGGGCGCATCGTTCCGATCCGGACTCCGGATGCCCTCCACGCGCTGGTCGAGGCGTTCGCCGTGCGCGAGGCGGGCGGGATCCCGGTTGTCGCAGACGATCGCTGGGAAGAACAGCAGTGGCACGACCTGCAGCGGGCCTGCCATGACCTGGTCGCACCGGCGGGACTCGCCTGGGCGACCCTGACCTCGGGGAGCACCCGCAGGCCGCGCTTGATCCTGCGATCGGACGCATCCTGGTCGTCGTCGTACGCGACGATCGCCGACCTCCTCGGGCTCACCCCCGCGTCCGTGATCTACCTGCCCGTGCAGCTGGTCTCGTCGATGTCGATGTTCTCGATCGCGATGGCGCGCGACCTCGGGCACGCGATCCGTCTCCCGCGACTCCGCCAGCCGACATCCGACGATCTCGCCGATGCAACGCACGTGCACGCCACGCCACTGCTGTTCGAGCGGATCCTCGACCTCATCGACGACGGCGCCCCGCACAGCCTCCGCGCAGCGCTCATCGGGGGCGCGGCCCTCGCTCCGTCGCTGCGCAGGCGCGCGTCGGAGCTCGGCATCCGCGTCGTCACGTATTACGGGGCGGCGGAACTCTCGTTCGTCGCAGCGGATGGTGACGGCGACGGTCTGCGTGTGCTGCCCGACGTGCAGTCGCGGGTCGACGTCGACGGCCGCCTGTGGGTGCGCTCGGCGTACCGTGCCGCAGGCTATGCGGCAGGCGAGAGCGGCCCGTTCGCGATCGACGAAGAAGGTTGGGCGAGCGTCGGCGACCTCGTCGCTATGGACGCCGACGGTCGGCTGACACTGCGCGGGCGGTCGGACGGCGCGATCCTGACGGCTGCGGCCACGGTCGTCCCAGAGGAGGTCGAAGCTGTCCTGCGGGCGGTGCCCGGCATCAGGGAGGCCGTCGTCTTCGGCAGTGCAGTCCACGGCGACGATGCCCTCGTGACGGCGGTCCTCGAGTTCGCTCCGGGCGCCGAGGTCACGGCTCCCCAGCTGCGCGAGCAGCTGCGGTCGGCGCTCATGCTGCCGCACCGTCCCCGGCTCTGGTATTCGATGGAGCGGATCCCGCTCACCGCGACCGGTAAGCCGGCGCGCGGGCGGGTGCGCGACGCCGTCCTGAAGGGGGAGGTGCCGCGCCTTGGGCAGTGAACGCACGGCAACCGTTGTCGCGGCGCGACGCACCCCGATCGCCACCCGCGGCGGTCGCCTCGCGCAGCATCCGGTCGATACGCTCGCGGCGGCGGCGATCCGTGCGGTCGTCGACGATGCCGAGCACACCACCGGCTTCGCCCTCCCGGTCGCCGACGTCGTGATCGGCAACTGCATGGGCCCCGGCGGCAACACGGCACGCGTGGCTACGCTCGCCGCGGGGCTCGCAAACACGGTGCCGGGGATGACCATCGACCGCCAGTGCGCAAGTGGACTGTCTGCGATCATCACCGCAGCCGGCACGATCCGCGCGGGCGACGCGCAGGCGGTGATCGCAGGCGGGGCCGAGAGCGCCTCGACCGCCCCGCTGAGGATGATGGACGGGCAGCCGTATGCGCGTGCCGCCTTCGCTCCGGCGGGCCAACCCGATCCTGACATGCTGCCGGCGGCGGAAGCGCTCGGCCGACGATTCGGCATTTCGCGCGAGGCGCAGGACGAGTACGCACTGCGCAGCCACCGGGCCGCAGAGCGCGCCATCAGCGACGGACTCTTCGCTGACGAACTCGTCGCCGTCGGCGCGACGGCGAACGATGACGGCCCGAGCGCCGACCTGGAGCGCATGCTCCGACGATTTCCGCCGCTAGCGGGCGGGGCCGTGACCGCCGGCAATTCGTGCCGCGTCAGCGACGGTGCCGCAGCGGTCGCCGTCGTCGATGACGAGCTGCGCGGATCGGCCCCGGGTCTCCGGCTGGTCGCCTCGGCAACGGTCGGATGCGACCCCAGCGTTCCCGGCATCGGCCCAGTGGCAGCCGTCGAACGCGTCCTCGCTCTCGCCGGCATCTCGCTCGACGAGGTTGCGGCTTTCGAACTCGTCGAGGCGTTCGCGGCGCAGTCGCTCGCGGTCCTCGCGAGCCTGGGGTTGCACACTGAAGCCGGCACGGACCCGAGAGTCTGCGCCGAGGGCGGCGCGCTCGGGCTCGGCCACCCGTGGGGCGCGAGCGGCGCGATCTCCGTCGTCCGGCTGTTCTCGCGGCTTGTGCGCGCGGGCGCTCCGGCCGGCAGCCGGGGAATCGCAACGGCGGCGGTCGGCGGCGGCATGGGTGTCGCGGCGCTGTTCGAGGTGGTCCGATGAGCGAGCGCGAGATCGTGTTCGACGATGCGGCGGTCGACTTCGGCGGCACC
>FSUF01000136.1_pt1 | contig 14908 bp, 15 predicted proteins | sample 1637351 | NCBI WGS metagenome assembly FSUF01 (sample SAMEA3914816, study PRJEB12502) | metagenome | biome: forest; material: soil | place: USA | collected 2011-09-16 | depth 0.3 m | reverse complement strand
TCGACATCTTCAGCGGCGCCAGGACGCCGGCGCACGTCACCAGCCTCGAGTTCTACCGGTCGGCCGTCGAACTGCTCGCACCCGACGGCATCGTGCTCGTGAACGTGGCCGACGGTCCGCCGCTGACGTTCGCGCGCAGCCAGGTCGCGACGCTCAGCGCGGCCGTGACGAACGTCGCGGCGCTGGCCGAGACGCAGGTGCTCAAGGGCCGCCGGTTCGGCAATGTCGTGCTCGTGGGGTCGAATTCGCCGCTGCCGATGGACTGGCTGCCGCGACTTCTGGCGAGCGGACCCCATCCGGCCAAGGCCGTGGCCGGCGCCGAGCTGTCCGCATTCGCCGCCGGGGCGCCGGTGGTCACGGATGCGACGAGTGTGCCGTCACCGCCCCCGGCGCGCAGCATCTTCCAGACCGGCACACGCCGCGGCTGAAGTAATCTCGCAGGTCGTCGCGCGCCGTCGATCTCACGCGTGGCGGAACTGCACGCGCTGGCCGGGGTGCAATTGCGCGAACACGTCGAGCGAGCGGTCTGCCACGACGGCGATCACGGGGTAGCCGCCGGTCACCGGATGATCCGCCAGCAGCACCGTCGGCGTCCCGTCGGGCGAGACCTGCACCGCGCCCGCCACCATGGGTTCACTCGACAACTCACGGGCGACCCTCCGTTCGAGGACGACCTCAGGCTCGGCCGACCGACCCGCGACATGCGCCGGGCCGCGCACAGGCTCGAGTCGCGTCCCGATGCGGTTGGAGGCGATGCTCACCGACCACTCCCGTTCGAAGAACGCGTCCACGGCGTCGTGGGTGAACCAGTCGGCCCGCGGTCCGAGGTGGGCGCGCACGGTGACCAGGCCGTCGCCGGGCAGCTCGACCGGAATGAAGTCGAGCAGCGGAACCGGTTGCCCAGGCTCGTCGCCGATCGGAACCCGGTCGCCCGACACGACGGGGGCGGGCCCCAGCGCCGAGAGCAGGTCGGTCGACCGGGACCCGAGCACAGCATCCGCTGCCACGCCCCCGCGCACCGACAGGTAGAAGCGCACGCCCCGTACGGCCCCGCCGATGCGCAGGACGGACCCTGCACCGGCTGCCGTCGCGGTATTGGGGTCGACCTCCGCGTCGTCGAGATAGATCGCACCCCACGCACCGGTCACCGCGAACCAGCAGGCACTCGAGAAGCGTGCGGCGAAGCTGCCGAAGAGGGTCTCCAGCCCGGCGGCATCCTCGGTGTTGCCCACCAGCCGATTGGCGAGACGCAGCGCGCCACGGTCGAGAGCGCCGCTCGACGTGACGCCGATGTGAGCGTTGCCGGGGCGGCCCAGGTCTTCCACGAGCGTCAACAGACCTTCTTCGAGCACTTCGAGCGCGCCCGTCATCGCTGCTCCACGAACCGCACGCGGGTGCCGGGGGCGAGCAGGGCGGGGTGGTCCGCCGACGGATCCCAGAGCACCGCATCCGTCGAACCGATCAGCTGCCACCCACCAGGGCTCGACCGCGGGTACACCCCGCTGAACTCGCCGGCCAGCCCGACCGATCCTGCCGGGACCGACGGGCGCGGGCTCGTCCGGCGCGGCACGCGCAGCGTGTCATGGTCGGTCACCAGGTAGGCGAAGCCGGGTGCGAAACCGCAGAACGCGACCCGCCACTCTGATGACGTGTGCAGCGCGATGAGCCCGGCGCGCGTCACATCCAGGAGGCCGGCGACCTCATCCACGTCCTCGCCGTCGTAGCGGACCGGGATCACCGCCGTCTCCGACAGGGAGTCGCTCAGCTCCACTGGCGCCGTGTCCGACACCCATGCGGCGGCCACGGAAAGCGGCAGGCGCGCCGGATCGACGGTGACCCCGATCGTGCGCGCCGCAGGAACAAGATCGATGACGCCCTCCGGCCGCGCGACGTCGAGTGCCGCATACAGTCCGATCACGTCATCGAGGGAGTCCAGCTCGACGAGGATGCCGTGGTCGCCCAGGGGCAGCACGCGGCGGCCGGGCGCACCTCGGCCAGGCACCGCGCCCAGCGCCCGCTCGCTCATCGGGCGAAAGCCTCGATCCGGATGCCCGCCGCCGTGAGGGCGGACCGCACGGCACGAGCCATCCCGACCGCCCCGGGGGTGTCCCCGTGCACGCACAGCGAGTCCACCTGAACGTCGATCACCGTTCCGTCGACTGCAGCGACCCTGCCGTTCAGGACCAGCTCGACCGCGCGAGCGGCGATGGTGTCGTCGTCGGACAGCAGGTCGCCGGCCTGTCCACGCGGAACGAGCGACCCGTCGGGGAGGTAGCCCCGGTCGACGAAAGCCTCGTGCACGAAGGCGAGACTGCGCTCGCGTGCTCTGCGGGCGACCGCCGAACCCGCGAGACCGAGGAGGGGCAGTTCAGGGCTGAAGTCCGCGACTGCGTGGGCCACTGCATCCGCCTGCGCGTCATCGGAGATGATCCTGTTGTACAGCGCGCCGTGCGGTTTGACGTACGACAACCTGGTGCCCGCGACCCGGGCGATGCCGTCGAGGGCCGCCAACTGGTAGAGCACGTCGGCGTGTAGTTCGCGCGCCGGAACGTCCATCGCACGCCGCCCGAACCCCGCGAGGTCGCGGTACGACACGTGGGCGCCCACAGAGACGCCGTTGCGGGCCGCGGTGGTGCAGGCGGCAAGCATCACGGATGCGTCACCCGCGTGGAAACCACACGCGATGTTCGCGCTCGACACGACCTCGAGCATCGCCTCGTCGTCGCCCATGCGCCACGCCCCGAAAGACTCTCCGAGGTCGCTGTTGAGGTCGATCACGCGATTCACGATCCCCATTGTCGTAGGCAGACGCCTGCCGGGCATAGCCTCGTGGCCGCAGAACCTTCAGACTGGCAGGGAGACGGGGGTTGGAACGGTGAGTCCGACGCGGCACGACCGATCGCCGAACAAGGCGGGAAACCGGCACGCGCGGCTCGTCGGGGTCGCCGCAGCCGTCGCGGTCACGGGCCTGCTGGCGGGCTGCACCGCCGCGGCTCCCCAGCCCACGGGCGGGTCATCGACACGCACGACCAGTCCAGCTGCGACCGCGTCGCCCACCTCTGCCCCCCCACTCAGCATCCCCTGGCAGCCGAGCGGAACCTCGGTGCTCGAGACCGGGCTGCACGTGCCGTGGTCGGTGGTTCCACTTCCCAGCGGGTCGGCGTTGATCAGCGAACGGGACAATGCGACCGTCCTCGAGCGGCTGCCCCAGGGCGGAATGCGCATTGTCGGAACGGTGCCAGGCGTCGCGGCCTCCGGCGAGAGCGGACTCCTGGGTCTCGCCGTGCCCGACGTGCCGGCGACCGCGTTCAGCTGGCTCTACGCCTACCTGACGACGGACACGGACAACCGCGTCATCCGGATGCCCCTCAACGGCGTGAGCGGAAGGTACAGCCTCGGCGAAACGCAGAATGTGATCACGGGCATCCCGAAGGCGGGCAACCACGACGGCGGCCGCCTCGCATTCGGACCGGACGGGATGCTCTACATCACCACCGGTGACGCCACCGACGGTGCGAACGCCCAGAACCTCTCGTCCCTCGGCGGCAAGATCCTGCGGGTGACACCGGACGGCGACATTCCGCCCGACAACCCATTTCCGGGCTCTCCTGTTTACTCGTACGGCCACCGCAACGTGCAGGGTCTCGCCTGGGATTCGCACGGCACGATGTGGGCCAGCGAGTTCGGCGCGAACACCTGGGACGAACTCAACATCATCACACGCGGGGGGAACTACGGCTGGCCGATCGTGGAAGGTATCGCCCACGACTCCCCCTTCATCGATCCGGTCCACGAATGGCCCACCGACCAGGCCAGCCCCAGCGGCATCGCTGTGGTCGGCGACACCATCTTCATGGCGAGCCTGCGCGGCGAACGGCTCTGGACCATCTGGTCGACCAACGGCCACGCGCCCGTGACCGTCGCGCCGTTCTTCATCGGCCGGTTCGGCCGGCTGCGCTCTGTCGTCGCGCAGGGCGATGGTCTCTGGATGCTCACCAACAACACCGACGGCCGCGGAACACCACGCGCCGGCGACGACAGGCTGATCGCCGTGACCCTCGTGCCTGCCGGAGGAAACAAGCGTCCGGGATAGTCTGGAATGGACACACGGTCTGGAGCATCATCCTGAGCATCATCCTCGGTTACGACCCATCCACCCTTCGCGAGCGCGTCGACCTGCTCGCGGCGGGAACGCGTCTCGACGAGCTCGGCGAACTGCGCAGCCTCAGTGCACTCAATGAGAAAGCGGTACTCCTGCGGCTCGTCGGCCGCCTCGATGAGGCCTGGCAGGTCGCCAACGAAGCCCTGCGGCAGGCACGCTTCACGGGCGACCGGGAGCAAGTGCTCGGCGCGCGCATCCGCCGCGCACAGGTGCTGCAGTATCAGGGCAAACTCGACGAAGCCGTGACGGAGCTGTCGGGCTGCGTCGACGAGGCACGCACCCACGAGTGGTCTGCACTCGAAGCGTTCGCGCTGCAGAACCGCGGCAAGACCTATTTCGACCACAAAGACTACGAGGCCGCGATCGCCGACTTCACAGCGGCGGTGTTCCTGCGAGAGAAGCTGGGCGCCTCCAAATCCGACCTCGAAAGCTCGCTCATCGCGGTCGCCGTCGCCGAGTCTTTCCTCGACGAGCAGCGCGGGAACCGTGGAAAAGCTGTGGAGTGATCTGGATGCACGTCGGCGGCGGCGCGTAGGATTCGGGTCATGAAAGCGCGGGCTGGCCATCCGGTGCGGTCCCGCGCGGTCGCTGAGCCCGGCGAGCCCTCACATCATCAGCCGCCGGGGCGCCGCTGATGGCCGACCTGGACCGCGTGCGCCGCTGGGCCAACGCACTCATCGCCCTCCACCTCGACCCCGCGCTGTGGTCGTTCGACTTCGACAATGCCAAGACCCGTGCCGGCCTGTGCAACTACACGGCCAAGCGCATCACCGTCTCCCGGTACCTCGCCTCGAGGTACGACGACGACGAGATCCACCAGATCCTCCTGCACGAGGTCGCCCATGCCATGGCGGGGTCGCGCGCCGGGCACGGTCCGCGCTGGCGGAACATCGCCGTCGGTCTGGGCTACGAGGGAAAGCGGCTCCACGGCGGCGCGATCGCCGACGACCTGGCGCCGTGGGTGGGCACATGCCCCAAAGGCCACACGCACTACCGGTACCGCAAACCTGCACGTGCGCTGGCGTGCGGTGCCTGCTCACGCCGGTTCGACGCAGCCAACCTGATCAGCTGGCAGCACCGCGAAGTCACACCGGCGCAGCGGCGGATGGCCGCGTCGGCGGCGAGCGAGCTCGCGGACTGCTAGTCGTCGACGACCTGGACGTCCTTCCAGAACGCGACGTAGTTGCTGTAGTCCTTGCCGACCCGGTCGAACGAGCTCGGGTACGGCGTGGGATAACTCCAGGCGCGGTCCTGCAGCAGGCCATCGCCGTTCTTCACACTGAAGTACTGGCACTCGCCCTTCCACGGGCAGGTGTACGGGGTGTCGCTCGCGACGAGGTGCCCACTGTTCACACTCGCCGGCGGGAAATACCAGTTGCCTTCGATGCGAATGAGTTCGGCTTCCGTCGCTTCTGCGATCACTGTGCCGTTGAGAACTGCTTTCACGATAATTCCTCCTGCACGGCGAAACGTTGCAGCGCTGCAGATCATTCCGAGGCGTATGCCGCCCTGAGGATTGTCACAGTTTCGACGGAGTCGATGCGCCCGGCGGCCGAGATCTCCGCCCGATCGTGACCGGCGGCAACCGACGCCTGACCGGAGGCGGAAGCGGTGAGCAGGTGGGCCACGGCACCGCGCAGTCCCGTGAATGCTGCGCACGCGGCCGCCGCTTCCGGGGACGCGTAGTCGATTCCCAGGGCGCCGAGTGCGTCGACGACGGCACCTGCTGCGAGCAGGTCTTCCACGGTGAACCGCATGGCGCCGCCCGGCCGCGGTTCGCCCGCAGAGATGATCGACACCATCGCCCGTCGCCCGAGCCGGACCTGCTCGTCGAGGATCCAGCGCGCGGTCGCGGTCGCATTCACGAGGCCACCCGCGACGATGGCGGCTCCCGCGGGAACGGATGCGGCGAGCGCCGTGGCGACGGTCGGCTGATCCTCAACGCGCGCGGCAAGCGGCCGGAGAGCATCCACCCAGACGACCACGTCTGCGTCGGAGGCGACAGCACGGGCCCCAGCGAAACCCCAGTCGAAACGGACCTGGTACTTGGCCTGCCCATACGAGACGTGAACTGTCGGATCGGAAGGGGTCGGCTCGGTCACCGGGATATCGTAGCCCGGGCCCAAGGCTGCTCGTCGGGGGACGGCCGGCGCATCTGGGCGCGGATCACCTCGAAGTCGTGGCGAGAGAGCTCGATCAGGCCGCGACGGAGCTGGTAACCCCAGTTCGGGTCCTGCCGCGTGAACTCCAGGACCGGCAACAACGGACGGATCGGCGCCGAAACGGCGGCATGGTCGAAGTCGACACGGCGGCGCCAGGGCCGGAAGTCGCCGTTCTGGCCGCTCATCATCGGGCCCTCCGCCGCCTGGTAGACGTCGCGGTCGGCGATCCGCCCGATCGCGGTGAACTCCTTGAGCGGCTCCCCGTCGGGATACGACTCCCTCGGCGAGTAGTACACGAACCCGTCGGATTCGTTCATCCGCATGAGGGGGGCCTTCGCGCCGTGATTGACCTGCGCGACGCCCTGAGCGACCCCGCGCAGCACGTGATCGCGTTGCACGACACCAAGCCAGAAGCGGATCGCCATGCTCCAGTTGTAGCGCATCCGCACGACAGTCGCGGCAGACTGGACGCGACGAGAATTTCGCGACCATGTCGATCCGCAGCTTCGCCGTTCGACGTGTTGGTGAAGGGCATCCCGCCCAGCCACGACAAGGAGACGACCGACCATGAAGTACATGATGATCCTCAACGCGGACCCCGAGACGGAATCGACCGCGACGCCGCGCGAAGAAGACCTGAACGCCATGGGGCGATACAACGAAGAACTGATCAAGGCCGGCGTTATGCTCGCGGGCGAAGGCCTGCACCCGAGCTCCGAAGGCGCACGCGTCGAGTACGCAGGAGACGAGCGCACCGTCATCGACGGTCCGTTCACCGAGACGAAGGAACTCATCGCCGGTTTCTGGATCATCCAGGCCGCGAACAAGGCGGAGGCGCTCGAGTGGGCCCGCCGCATCCCGCTGAAGACCGGTCGCGTCGAGGTGCGCCAGGTCTTCGACGTCTCGGAGTTCCCGCAGGACAACGAGTTCGTGCAGAAAGAAGTGCAGTGGCGCGAAGAGCACGGCGAATCCCGCACCGCGTGAGGCAGCAGCGATGACCGACGTCGTCGATGCGCGCCGTGCCGATGATGCACGGCGCGCCGTCGAGGCGGTCTGGCGCATCGAATCGGCGAAACTCATAGCGGTGCTCGCCCGCATGGTCGGCGACGTCGGCGTCGCCGAGGAGCTCGCACAGGATGCGCTGGTCGCCGCGCTCGAACAGTGGCCGGACAGCGGCATCCCGCGTAATCCCGCCGCCTGGCTGACCTCGGTGGCGAAACGCCGGGCGATCGACGGCTGGCGCCGCCAGGAGCGGCTGGGCGAGAAATACGCGCAACTCGCCCGCGACCTCGAGACCGAGGACGGGCTGGGCGACCCCGCGCAACTCGCGGAAGAGGTCATCGAGGACGACCTGCTCCGGCTCGTTTTCGTCGCCTGTCACCCCGTCCTCACGAAACCGTCCCGCGTTGCGCTGACGCTGAAACTGCTCGGCGGACTCTCGACCGACGAGATCGCCCGGGCGTTCCTGGCGCCGGGTTCGACGATCGCCCAGCGCATCGTGCGCGCAAAACGCACACTGTCTGCCGCGAGGGTTCCGTTCGAGGTTCCCGACCGGAGAGAGTTCCCGCAGCGTCTCGGATCGGTGCTCGAAGTCATCTACCTGATCTTCAACGAGGGCTACTCCGCGACGATCGGCGACGACTGGATGCGCCCCGCACTCTGCCAGGAAGCCCTGCGGCTCGGCCGCGTGCTGGCCGAGCTCATGCCCCACGAGCCCGAGGTGCACGGACTCGTCGCACTCATGGAGTTCCAGGCGTCCCGACTCGGCGCCCGCACGACGACGACAGGAGAGCCGGTGCTGCTGCAGGACCAGGACCGGGCGCGCTGGGACCGCATCCTGATCCGACGGGGTGTCGATGCCCTGAAGCGTTCCGAAAAACTGGCGCGCGGCCGCGGGCCGTACGCGCTGCAGGCCGCCATCGCGGCATGCCATGCGACGGCGCCGACCGCCGCAGACACCGACTGGGAAGAGATCGTCGCCCTGTACAGCGCCCTGGCGCAGCTCACCCCCTCTGCCGTCATCGAACTGAACCGGGCCGTCGCGCTCTCGATGGCGTACGGGCCGGAGGCGGCCCTCGAGGTCGTCGATCGCCTCGCCGTCGAAGGTGCGCTGTCGTCATACCATCTGCTGCCGAGCGTACGGGCGGACCTGCTCGCTCGACTCGGCCGCACCGCGGAGGCCCGCCTCGAGTTCGAGCGCGCCGCGGCGCTCACCGGCAACGAACGGGAACGTGCCCTGCTGCTGGCGCGCGCTTCACAGCAGTAGCGGCGCTGCACCTCCGACGCGGCAGGCGCGCCGTGGCTGGGCACCACCTTCCGGTGCGCTGCGAATCGTGGCGGGTTCGGGCCCGGGCGGGCGACACTGGAGGGATGCGCGTGCTGCTGAAACTCATCCTGGACTGCGACCCGGACGCCGCGTGGCGTGCCCTGCAGAGTCCGACCTCGTTCCGCGAGGTCTCGTTCCCGTGGGCGGATTTCTCGTCGCGTGAACCGGGCGGCTTTCCCACTGTGTGGAGTGCGGGGGCGCATCCAGTTCAGGTGCGGGCGCTCCGCGCGGTCAGCGTGGGCGAGCAGGAGATCGACATCAGCTTTCCCGGTTCGCCGGTTCCCGGCGTGCGGATGCTGCGCGATTCAGGCGGAGGTCGCAGCGGAATCCTCGGCCTCGTTCCGAAGCTCGACCATCGGATGGCCGTCTCGGCCGACCCGGCCGGCCCCGATTCGGACGGACGCACCCGGACCCTCTACCGCGACCAGCTGATCGTCAAGGCGGGTCTCCTCACCCCGGCCGCCTGGTACTCGCTGTGGGCGTTCTGGCAATGGCGAGGACTGCGCCTCCGCCAACTCGCGCCCAGCTGGGCGTACGATCCGGAAGCATCATGAGTGAATCAGCTGTCGCGTTCAGCGGGACCACCGAACCGGAGCCCGGCCCATCGGCGCGCGCGGTCACAGCCGTGCAGATCGCGGACTGGCGCAGCCGGGTGTTCGCGATGTACGCCTCGGTGCGGCGCATCGCCGCCACCGACCCCGCAGCGGCACACGCGCACTGGCGGTCCACACGCGACGAGCTGTTCGGATCGCATCCGGCCACCCCGCTGCTCCCTGAGGACCGCGCCTACTTCACCGGTCTCCCGATCATCGCCTACGACCCGGAGTGGCGGTTCGACCTGGAGATCCGCCCGACGCACGAACCGCGGCGGATGGATGTGGAGACCGGTACAGACGGGATCGTCCCCTTCGAACTGCTCGGCACTGTGCGTGTGCCCTTCGCCGGGTCACTCGACGTCTGGCGCCTCGCGTCGTACGGGGGCGGCCTGTTCGTCCCGGTCAAGGATGCGCTCGCCGGGCGCCCGGGCGGCACCTACGGTGGTGGACGCTACCTGATCGACACGATCAAGGGCGCCGACCTGGGAGCGGATGCGTCGGATGGCGACGCCAGCATGGTGCTCGACTTCAATTTCGCCTACAACCCGAGCTGCGCGTACGACCCGGCGTGGGCGTGCCCGCTCGCGCAGGCCGGCAACACGCTCGCGGCCGAGGTTCCTGTCGGCGAGCGGTACAAGTAGCCGAACTCACGGCGTGGCGTCTCGCACGGCGGGCGTCCGGCCCGGGCGTCAGGCCAGGGCAGCGACTTCGCCTGCCCGCGCGGCCGGGCGCACCATCGTCAACCGCTGCGTCGGTCGTGTCATCGCGACATAGAGGGCGGCAGCGCCGCGCGGAGACTCCGCGACCAGCCCATCCGGATCGGCGAGCACCACTGCGTCGAACTCGAGGCCCTTCGCCTCGAATGCAGTGAGCACGGCGATCGGTTTGAGGAGGCCCGCCGCTCCACGGCCGGAGAAGCCGTCGAACCGTCTCGTGAGTTCGGCGGACACCTCGTCGACGATCGCCCGGGGTGCGATGACGGCCAGGGTGCCGGCTGCGTCGAGGTCCCGATCGCGCGCCACGGCATCCGCCACGGCCCTCGCGATGACGCGCGCCGCATCCGAGGGTTCGCCCGGCGCCTCGAGCAGGAGGATCGGCCAGTCGCCCTCGCGGACGGCGCGGGTCGGCGTGATGGGGAGCCCGTGCTCGAGGGCGAACCGTTCCGCTTCGCGAGCGATCTGCGCAGGGGTGCGGTAGTTGACGGTGAGCTCCTCGAGCCGCCAGTTCTCGCGGAAATGCGGGGCGAGGGCTGAATCCCAGCTCGTAGCGCCGGCCGCCGAACCGACCTGGGCGATGTCGCCGACGATCGTGAACGACCGCATCGGGCAACGCCGGACGAGCAGTCGCCACTGCATCGGCGACAGCTCCTGCGCCTCGTCGACCACGACGTGACCGAAAGCCCACGTGCGGTCCGCCACCGCACGTTCTGCCGTGGTGCCGCGATCCTCCTGCTCGGCGAACCCGTCAGCGAGTTGCTCCGCGGTGACGAGACCCTCCACGCCCATGTTGCGGATGGCGGCACGCGCGTTCTCGAGGTCGCGCTTGCGCTGGCGGTCCCGCTCGCGTGCTCCCGCATCCGGTTTGCCGGGGAACGCGCCGAGCAGCTCGGCCGCCTCGTCGAGTAGCGGGATGTCGCTGACCGTGAACGGAGCGGTACGCTCGCGGAGCAGAAGCGCACGTTGCGCCGCCGTCCAGCGCGACGTCAGCTCGGCCAGCCACGCCGGGCGGGCGAACAGGTCCTGGATGAGCTTCTCGGCGGTGAGCGGAAGCCACGCCGTGTTGAGCAGCACGCGCACGTCGTACGAGGAGCGGAGATCTTCCCGCAGTGCAGCGAAGTCGTCGTCGTCGATCGTCGCCCCGTCGCCCCGGAGCTGCGCCGCGAGCCGCTCGGTGAGCTCGGCGAGGGCGTGCCTGACGAACGTGACACGCGCCACGTTGTGCGGCTTCCCGCTCCGCTGGGCGCGGGCGATCGCGCGGGCGACGACCTCAGGCTGCACCTCGAGTCTCACCCCGTCGACGTCGACAACCTGGGCTGAACCGGGTACGCGCTGGCGTGACCGAACGGCCCGCGACAGCAGCCGGGCCATCTGCGCAGAACCCTTCAGCCGTGCAATATCCGGAGCATCGTCGTCGACCGCCTCCACGCCCGGGTAGAGCTCGCCCAGGCTCTGCATCACCACTCCCGTCTCGCCGAGGGACGGGAGCACCGCCTCGATGTACCTCAGGAAGGCGGTCGACGGCCCGACGACGAGAACGCCTGCCGAACTGAGGCGTTGACGGTTCGTGTACAGCAGATAGGCCGCGCGATGCAGCGCAACTGCGGTCTTGCCGGTGCCTGGGCCACCCTGGACGACCAGCGCGCCACGCATGTCGGAGCGGATGATCCGGTCCTGTTCCGCCTGGATGGTCGCGACGATGTCGTGCATGCGACCGGTGCGCTGGGCGGTGAGCGCTGCAAGCAGGGCGCCCTCCCCCTGGACGACCTCGCCGTCGGCCACGGCTGCGGCGCCGCGCGTGCCGGCCTCGAGCAGTGTCTCGTCGAACACCTCGTCGTCGATGCGGAGCACCTCGCGCTGCCGCATGGTCAGGTGACGCCGCGCCCGCACTCCGAGTGGCTCCGCTGCCGTCGCCTGGTAGAAGGCACTGGCCTGCGGGGCGCGCCAGTCGACCAGCAGCGAACGCTGGTCGTCGTCGCGCAGACCGATCCGGCCGATGTAACGGTGCGCCGGGTCGTCGGCCGCACCGGCGTTACGGAGGAGCAGCCGACCGAAGACCAGCCGCGAATCCACTTCGCGCAACTGCGCGAGCTGGTCCTCATAGAGTGCCGCGAACGCGTCGCGTTCACTCCGCGCCTGATGGTTGCTGCCGACGCTCTCACGGCGGACATCCGTGAGCCTCCGGCCTGTCTCCGCCCTCAGCGCGTCCAGTCGTTCATAGAGTGCCGCGACGACCGCACGCTCACGTTCGAGTTCCGATTCCTGCACGTACACCCCATTCGATACGGGCCGACAGTCTACGTCTTCCAGCCGTGCCTGAACCGTGAGCCGCGCGGCGTAGGATGCTGCGATCGCGCTCCACCCGGGGTGCTCGAGGGGAGCCACGCATGGTCCAGCCGATTCTGCTCGTGACCGGAACGTCCACCGGGATCGGCCTGGCGACGGCGGTCGCAGCGGCACGAGCGGGCTTCCGCGTCGTGGCGACGATGCGCGACACGGCGAAAGGCGCGCTCCTTCACGCTGCGGCACGCGAAGCCGACGTGGAGGTGGACATCCGCACGCTCGATGTCACCGACGCCGCGTCCGTCGCCTCCTGCATGCGCGCCGTGATGACGCAGTACGGTCGGCTGGATGCGGTCGTCAACAACGCAGGGGCCGGTCATCTCGGCACCATCGAAGGCGAGGCCGTCGACGACGTCCGTGCCGTGATGGAGGTCAACTTCTTCGGCGTGGTCGCGGTCACCAAGGCGGCGCTCCCCCACCTGCGCGAAACCGGCGGCCGGGTCGTGACCATCAGCAGTGTCGGGGGTGTCGTCGGCCAGCCGTTCAACGAGGCGTATTGTGCGGCGAAATTCGCCGTCGAAGGATTCATGGAAAGCCTCACCCCGGTCGCAGCCACCGTCGGGGTACCGGTGACGATCGTCGAGCCCGGAGCCGTGACCACCGAATTCGTCGCGAACGTCGGAGTCGACCTGCCCGCGATGCTGCAGGCAGTCGGGCCCTACGCTCCTGCACTGGAGGCGTACCTCGCACGCACGGCCGCCGCGTTCGATCCGTCACGGGCGCAGACCCCCGAGTCCGTGGCCGCCGTGATCGTCGACCTGCTGCTCTCCGAGCATCCGCCGGCGCGGCTGCAGACCTCGGATGCGGCCCGCCAGTTCGTCGGCGCAAAGCTCGCGGATCTGGACGGATCGGCCGTGCAGTCGCTGACCGAGGGCTGGGTCCGCTAGACTGTAACCACTTGCGAGTCCACTGATGGACTCCCTGCGTCGTAGAACGCACCTCTTCACGCTGGCGCCGGACCGAACAATCGGGTCCCGCCGGCCACTGTCGAAAACTTTCTCACGGCGAACGATCGTGCCGCCGGCACCTTCGCCAATCATCCCCACCGAGGCAACGCTCAACGCTGTCCGCAGTCGTGACGTGCGCCTCCGCGGGGTTCCGATGCCTGAAAGGCACCAACTTTGTCTGACATCACCTTTGCTTCGCTCGGCGTACCTGCGCCCCTCGTCGCCGCACTCACCGCCGACGGCAAGACCGAGCCGTTCCCCATCCAGGTCGACACGCTGCCCGACACGCTCGCAGGACGCGACGTGCTCGGTCGCGGAAAGACAGGATCCGGCAAGACCCTCGCCTTCGCACTTCCGATGGTCGCCCGCCTCGGCGGCGCGCTCGCCGGCGGTCGCCGACGTGCGGGTCGCCCGCTCGGCCTCGTGCTCGCTCCGACCCGCGAGCTCGCCACGCAGATCTCCGCAACCCTCGCCCCGCTCGCGGAGGCCTATGGCCTCAAGACGACCACCATCTTCGGTGGCGTCTCCCAGCAGCGCCAGGTCGCCGCACTGCGCGACGGCGTCGACATCGTCGTCGCCTGCCCTGGCCGCCTCGAAGACCTCATGAAGCAGGGCTTCGTGACACTCGACGCGGTCGAGATCACGGTGCTCGACGAGGCCGACCACATGGCCGACCTCGGCTTCCTGCCCGTTGTCACGCGCATCCTGGACAAGACGCCGAACAGCGGCCAGCGGCTGTTGTTCTCTGCGACACTCGACAACGGCGTGGACAAGATCGTCAAGCGGTTCCTCCACAACGAGGTGCTGCACTCCGTCGACGAGGTGACCAGCCACGTCGAAGCCATGACCCACCACGTGTTCGAGGTCGACGGCCTCGAAGCCAAGCGCGTTCTCGTGCAGAAGCTCGCCTCGGGCACCGGCCGTCGCATCCTGTTCATGCGCACCAAGCACCACGCGAAGAAGCTCGCCAAACAGCTGACCGATGCGGGCATCCCCTCCGTCGACCTGCACGGCAACCTGTCGCAGGTCGCCCGTGATCGCAACCTCGCGGCGTTCGGCGCCGGCGATGTGCGCGTTCTCGTCGCCACCGACGTCGCGGCCCGTGGAGTCCACGTGGACAATGTCGAACTCGTCGTCCACGTCGACCCGCCCATGGAACACAAGGCATACCTGCACCGCTCCGGCCGTACCGCCCGCGCGGGCAGCGCCGGCGATGTCGTCACCGTCGTGCTGCCGACGCAGCGCTCCGACGTGAAAACGTTGCTGCGCAAGGCGGCGATCAGCGCCGCGCCGCAGGCCGTCGACGCTGAGTCGGCCGCAGTCAACGCACTGGTCGGCGAGGTCGCAGCGTACGTCAAGCCGCTTCCGCGCGACGCCCAGCCGCAGCGCGGACAGTCCCAGGGCGGACGGTCGCAGGGTGCGAACGCGCAGCGCAAGCGTTCGGCACGTGATGACCGCGACGGCCAGGGCCGTGAAGGCCAGGGCCGCGGTCAGCAGTCGCGCGGCTCGTCGGATGCGTACGACGGCAGCACCCGTCGCGATCGTTCCGGCCGCCCGTCTTCGCGTGGCGCCGGTTCGGGTTCGCCGCGCCAGGGTGGTTCGTCACAGGGCGGTTCGTCACAGGGCGGTTCGTCACAGGGCGGTTCGTCACAGGGC
>FSUF01001273.1_pt1 | contig 14912 bp, 12 predicted proteins | sample 1637351 | NCBI WGS metagenome assembly FSUF01 (sample SAMEA3914816, study PRJEB12502) | metagenome | biome: forest; material: soil | place: USA | collected 2011-09-16 | depth 0.3 m | reverse complement strand
GGGCTACTTCCAGCACGACCCGATCCACCGCCGCTACCACCACCACGAGCTGACGTTCTCGCTCGTCTACGCGTTCAGCGAGAACTTCCTCCTCCCGATCAGCCACGACGAGGTCGTGCACGGCAAGGGCTCGCTGCTCAGCAAGATGCCCGGCGATCACTGGCAGCAGCTCGCGAACGTGCGTGCGTACCTGTCGTTCATGTGGGCGCATCCGGGCAAGCAGCTGCTGTTCATGGGCCAGGAATTCGGCCAGCCGTCGGAATGGAGCGAGGAACGAGGCCTCGACTGGTGGATCCTCGACCAGCCCACGCACCGCGGACTCTTCGACCTGGTGGGCCAGCTGAATCGGGTCTACCGGGAGAATCCGGCACTGTGGGCACTCGACAACGATCCCACCGGCTTCGAGTGGATCGACGGCGGAGATGCGGCAGGCAACGTGGTCTCGTTCCTGCGCTGGGACGATGACGGTAACCCGATCGCCGTCCTGATGAACTTCTCGGGGAATCCGCACAGCGACTACCGGGTCGGCCTGCCCTCCGCCGGACGGTGGGAAGAGCTTCTCAACACCGATGCAGCCGTCTTCGGCGGGTCGGGGGTCGGCAACCTCGGCGGGGTGGAGGCCGTCGACGAGCCGTGGGGTGGACGACCGGCATCCGCCCTGGTCACACTGCCACCGCTCGCGGGACTCTGGCTCAGACCGTCGAACTGAGCCATTCGTCGAAGTCCGTACCGTCGATCGACACATCGGGGGCAAGGTTGTCGCCGGCTCGCCACGACGCACCGAGCGCACCGGGCTGCCTGATGCCGGCGATGACAGCGCGTGAACCGGTTGCTTCCTTCCACGCTTCGGCGAGTGCCCTGGACGACTGGATGCGCGGACCGCCGACGGTGCGCGTCGAGTTGGACGGTCCCCCGCCCTCTGCAGCGTCGATGAGGATCCGTGCGACGTCGGCTACCGCGATCGGCTGGAAACGCACCCCGGAGTACGCCGGAATGATTCCCACCCGAGCGCCGGAAGCGAACAGCGATGCGACGCGATCGTGAAACTCCGTCGTGCGGACGATGCGCGTCTCGATCGGTGAGTCGTGGTAATTGCGCTCCTGGGCTGCCTTGGCACGGTAATACGAGTAGCCGGACCGGTCCACATTCACGATGGACAGCAGCACCGCGTGACCGACACCGAACCGTGCAGCCGTGTGCAGCAGGTTGTCCGATCCGGCGGTGAACGTGTGGCTCGCCTCGCGCCCGGCTCCGTTCGATGCGTCGACGAGCACGTCCATGCCGTCGACCGCCTCCTCGAGACCGTCGCCGGTCACCAGGTCGGCTGTCGTGTAGACAGCACCGGGAACGTAGGCCGCGCTGTCATCATCCGGAACACGCCGACTTGCGACGACCACATCGTGACCTCGCTGTAGCGCTTCGGCCGCGATCGCGCGACCGGCCAGCCCGGTCCCGCCCACGACGAGGACGCGCGCCATGCGGATCCTCCCGAGGTCAGTTCTGACGTGGTGTCAGTACAGAAGCGAGGCCAGCCTAGCCCGGGCCTTCATCACACGTGGGTCGTCCACACCGACGATCTCGAAATAGTCGAGCAGGCGAGCGCGAACCGAGTCCCGCTCCGTCGGGTCGAGCTTCGGGAACAGCGAAAGCAGCCGATCGAAGGCGTCGTCGACGTGCCCGCCGGAGATGTCGAGGTCGGCGACGAGTGCCTGCGCGTCGGAATTGTTCGGCTCCTGCGCCGCGGCAGAGCGGATCTCATCGGTCGTCTTGCCCTTGAGCCGGGCAAGCAGACTCACCTGCGCGAGGCCTGCGACGGCCATCGTGTCGCGCGGGTCCTGCGCGATCGCAAGCTTGTATTCGGCGATCGCCTGATCGAAGTCGCCTCGTTCGATCGCCTCATACGCCTCGGCGTGATGCGGCGGCAACGGCTCCGGCTCCGGCTCGCCCTGCTCCTCGGTCTCGGCCGGAGATGTACCGTCGCCCTCGACTGTCACCCGGCCGGTCACGCCGTTCTCCGAAGCGAGCTGGAGCAGCTGTTCGAAAACGTCGCGAATCTGGGCTTCCGGCAGCGCGCCGGCGAACAGTTGCACCGGACGGCCGGCGATCACTGCAGCGGCCGCCGGAACGGACTGGGCCTGGAAGGCCTGGGCAAGCTGCGGATTCGCATCAACGTCGACGGTTACCAGTACGAATTGTCCGGCATAGTCCAGGATGATGCGCTCGAGAACCTTCGAAAGCTGCTGCGAGGCCTCAGCCCACTCGGCAGCGAGGTCCACGATGACCGGAACGGTCATCGACAGGTCGAGGAAATCGTTGAAGTTGGCGTCGGTGCCCTTGAAGAAGAGGCTGGGCAGCGAAAGCGGCTGCGCAGGAGTACCGGTCGACGCCGCGGGAGCCGCCGCGCCTGACGTCGCGGCGCGATTCACCAGGGACGAAAGATCGACCGCACCACGCAGGTGGGCGGGAGGAATCTGGCTCATTGAACCTCCTTGGCTGAGACGAGGCCCTGGGCGAACCCGAGCAACGTGATCTTCTGTTTGGATCCGGCAGGCGGAACGTAGAACGCAAGCTGGTACCCGTAGGTCGACGAGAGGCCTGTCTTGCTCGACGCGACCCCGCTCAATGCGGCCGCACTGGCACCCGCATTGACCTCGGCACCGGCTTCGACCACCTTCAGTGTCTCCGTCTCGTCGAGGTTCGTCCAGACGATAGCACCAGAATCATTCGTGGCCATCGCGATGGGCGTGCCTGCGCCGGACGTGTTGCTGAAGGTGAGCGAGGCAGTCTTGGGGATCGCGGCCTGCTTCTTGGTCTTGTATTCGAGACCGACCGAAGGACGAAGAGTGTCGCCCTGAGCCTCGAAGAGGTTGTAATACGTGCTCTTCGGGCCCTTCATCAGGATGTCCCCATACGCGGCTGCGACCTGCTTCGGCGGCAGGAGGAGCAGCTTCGAGTCCGGGGGTACGACCGCCGCACCGATGCTCGCGGGCGCGAGGTCGGGAACCTTCGCCTTGGGCTCGAGCGAGACGGCGTAGCTGACGAGGTAGTTCGACCGCGGTGTCTGCTGGACCAGAGTGATGGCCTGCGGCGCCTGCGACTTGTTCGCGCCTTCGACCACGGTCGACACCACGCGGGGCCACATGTCGGTCGCCTGCGGAAGTGTCAGCGCCAGCGGTCCGGCAGCAACGGCGGGAAGGGCGGGTTCATCCGCCTTCTTCGCACGGATGGCGTAGTTCGCTTGGCGCAACTCGAGCGCCGGACCGGTGAAACGTGTCGCGATGCCGTTGGAGTCGAGCTTCGCATCCGCCGCGGTCGCCACGGCGGCGATCTTCGTCATGACGCGCTCGAGCTGGGGAACAGTCACGGCCGGAGGCTGGACGTCCTTCGCCTTCGGCAACGCCGTGGTGATTGGAGTCGAGGTCGCCAGCGGGCTCGCTGCCCCGAAATGCGGCCAGTAGTCGCCCGCACAGCCGGACAGGCCGAGCGCGCCGACGAGGACGACCGGCAGTGCGATCATGGCGCGTCGAGCGGAGCGGCGTCCCTTGGGGGTCGGAGCAATCGCCTTCGATGGCTTGTACTTCGGTGCCTTCGGCAGTTTCGGCATCTTGGGTCCGCCCTTACGCCTCGGTCCTCGTGACCTGCGCAACGCGTACAGCCCCCACAGGTAGAGGCCCAGTCCGATGATGAGCAATGCTCCCCCGCCGACGATCAGCGGTCCGGCCCACGGGGTGCTCGCATCGAGTGGCCAGACGATGCGGATCTGGTTCGGCGCCGGTGCTGTCCCGTCGCTGGCAATGATCACACTGATGTTGTTGGGCACGTTCATGCGGGTCACATTCGCATCCGTACCGTCGAACTCTTCGAGCCACAGGTCGGAACCGGCGGGATTCGGGCCTTTGGCCTCCGCGGTCGCCGTTCCGGGGGCCGAGGGGGGTGCGGTGGTCGATGGCGCCGTGGTCGACGGCGAGGGGGTCGACGGCGAGGTGGTGCCCGCGGCAGGTTGCGGCGTCACGTTCTTGCTCGTCAGGCTGCCGCTGGCTTCGTCGTACTTCATGGTCGCGTACGACTGGTCTCCGAGCCACGCCGTGACGTCCCCCGTGCGCCCGTAGGCGACGAATTCGTTCTTCGCGCCGTCGACGTAGAGGGTCTGCTGACCGGGGTGCGAGTTGAGCACGGCGCCGTCGATGACGATGAACCGTGGGTTACCGCTGACGGTCGCACCAGCCGACACCTGGGACGGTGGTGCGAACACCGTGCGCTGGGCGATGCCGGCAGCGATCATCACGGCGGCCACCACAAAGGCGACGATGGCGAGTACGAAACGCAAAAAAGCTCCTCCTGTGCTGCCCGTTCTCGCTGAGCGATCCCGTGGTGCGGCCGGGCGGCGGTTGCCGCCCTCATCGGGTTCTGGACCACACCAAACACAGCGGACACACCGCCGGTGAACGGCAACAAACAAAGTCACCCAACGATACCGGACCACCCTGAGAGCGCGCTAACTGTTGCCTGCAAGCGCTGCAAATGCGACACGCAGGTGCGGTCGCTAAGATCGGATCGGTTGCAGCGCCCACCCCCCGATTGCCTGCAGTCACGTGACCAGGAGAGACAGTGGCGACCGACGACGAGAATTTCACGCAGGTATTCCGCGGCTACGACAAGGATGAGGTCGACAAGGCCATTCAGGGGCTCCGTCGCGAGCTCATCAAGTCGAACACCCAGAATGCCGACACGACCAAGGAGAACAAGCGCCTCCAGATCCGCGTCGAGGAGCTCAACGCCGAAATCGAGGAGGTCGGCAGCCCGACGTTCTCCGGCCTCGGCACGAAGCTCGAGAACACCCTCCGGGTTGCCGAGGAGCAGTCCACGCGACTGATCGCCCAGGCGGACATCGACGCCGAGAAGTTGCGCAGCGGTGTGGCTGCCGAAGTCGAGAAGATCAAGCAGGCTGCGGCGCAGCAGGCGGAGCGCGTGCTCGCCGACGCGCATGCCCGCGCCACGACCACAGTCGAGGATGCGCAGATCGAGGCGGCCGAACTCGTTGCGAAGGCGAAGCAGGACAAGGAAACGCTCACGCAGGATGCCATGCGTGAGGCTGCGGCCATCCGGGGCGCCGTCGCCACCGAAGCTGCGGAGCTCCGCGCCACCAGCAAGCGCGAATCGGCAGCGGTGCGCGCAGAAGCCGACCGCGAGGCAGCCGAACTCAAGGTCGTCGCGACCCGCGAAGCCGCCGCCGCTCGGGCCGAGGCCGAAGACATCGAGCGCGAGCTTTCCCAGCGACGCGCAGAGGCGACCGCCGACCTGGACGCCGCTCGCGCAGCGCTCGAGGCAGAATCCGAGCAGGCGCGCCTCGCCCTCGCCCGGGACATCGAGCAGACCCGGGTCGCCCTCGACGCCGACACTCTTGAGGCGCGAACCGCCCTCACCAACGAGACGCGACAGGCTCGTGCAGACCTCGCGGCCGAAACCGAGCGTGCGCGTGCGGCACTCGCCGGCGAGACTGCTCAGACACGGGCAGACCTCGCCAACGACGTGCAGACGACCAAACTGGCGCTGGAGACCGAGGTCGAACAGACGAAGCGTGCACTCGCCGCCGAAGTCGAACAGACCCACACCGCACTCACTGCCGAGGTCGACCAGGCCAGAAGCGCGCTCAACGACGACGTCGTTCAGACCCGGAGCGCCCTGGCTGACGAGGTTCTGCAGACGAAGACCGCCCTCGCCACCGACGTCGAGCAGACGCAGGCGAACCTGGCAGCCGAGGTCACCGCAACGAAGAGCGCGCTCGCCGCCGAGGTCGAGCAGACCACGAGCGCCCTCACGACCGAGGTCGACGAGACAAAACGTGCACTGGCACTCGAAGTCGAGCAGACAAGGAACGCCCTCGCCGCCGAGGTCGACAGCACCACGAGCGCGCTCGCCACTGAGGTCGAAGAGACCACGACATCCCTCGCCGCACAGGTCGAGAAAACGAAGGCAGACCTCGCCAACGAGGTGACGAACACGCACGCCGAACTCGAGAACGAGGTCACGACGACCCGTGCCGAACTCGCCAACCAGGTCAACACGGCCAAGACCGAACTCGAGAATGAAGTCAGCGCCACCAAGGCTGCGCTGAAGAACGAAGTCAGCGTCACCAAGGCTGCACTCGACAGTGAAGTCACCACCACCAAGGCTGCCCTCGAGAACGAAGTAAGCACGACGCGTACTGCGCTCGAGAACGAAGTAACCACGACGCGGTCGAGCCTCGCAGCTGAGGTCGACAAGACCAGGGCCGACCTGGCGACCGAGGTCGAGAAGACGAAGACGGAACTCGAGACAGAAGTTCGCACGACGAAGAACGCGCTCGCGGCCGAAGTCGAGGAGACCCGCAACGCTCTCACCGCGGAGGTGGACGGCAGCCGGGCCGCGCTGGCAGACGAACTGCTGCAGGCGAAAACTGCACTGGCGACCGAAGTCGTGCAGACTCAGGCGAATCTCGCCGCCGAGGTCACGACGACCACGAGCGCGCTCGCCGCAGAAGTCGAGCAGACGAAGAGCAAGCTAGCCACCGAGGTCAAACGCACGAAGAGCCGGCTCGCAGCCGAGGTCGAGCAGAAGACGAGCGCGCTGACCGAAGAGGTGGAGACGACCAAGGCGGCGCTCGCGGACGAGGTCGAAACGACCAGGGCCACCCTCGCCGAAGAACGCGAGACGACCCGGCTGGACCTTGCCAACGAGCGTGAGCAGACGCGCATCGCGTTGGCACGGGAAGCCGAGGATACCCGTGTCACCCTCGCGGAAGAGACCGAGCAGGCACGCGTCGACCTCGAAAACGATTCGTCCGAAGCGCGCGCCGAGCTGGCGCGTGATCTCGAACAGGCACGCGCAGACCTCAACGCCGAGATCGCACAGACCCGCTCGCTGTTCGCCGCAGAGAGCACAAAGGCCAGGGCTGCCCTCGAATCCGAACTTGCGAAAGTGCGCAAGGACACTTTCGACGCCGCACAGGCGGGTTCGCGTGAACTGGAACAGGCCCGCATCGACCTCGATGTCGAACTGAAGGCCCGGCGAGACGAAGCCGAGAAGGAACACCTCGCCCGGCACCAGGAAGCCGTCGCACAGACCCAGAAATACCTCGACGAAGCGAACCAGCAGCTCGCGGAAGCAATCAAGCGCACAACGGAGAAACGCGAAGAAGCGGATGCCATCGAAGCGGAGGCCCGCGCGGAGGTCAAGGGCGCGCGCAAGGAGGCCGAAGCGACAGCGAGAAAGATCGTCGGTGCCGCCGAGAAGCGGGCGAGCGCACTGCTCGACGACGCAGAGAAGCGCACCGAACAGCTCGTGGCGGACGCTGAGGACCGGCTCGCGCAGATTAGGATCGAGCGAGAAGCCGTCGCCGGCTACTTCGAGAACCTGCGTGGTGTGCTCCAGCAGGCTGAGAAGGTGACGGCGGACAACAACGGTTAGACCACGGGGAGAGGGCCGGATGAAGATCCAGAACGCGTTCAGATTCGGCCTCATCGGAACCCTGGGCGTGGGCCTCGGCCTTCTGATCCTGATGTCGATCGTCACGCTGTCGACGATCCTCACCTACATCGGAGCCGCACTCTTCATTGCGCTCGGCATCGAGCCGCTGATCTCGTTCCTCGAACGGCGCCGGTTCCCCCGGTGGGCGGCGCTGGTAACAGTCCTCGTCATCATCATCGGCGCGTTCACCGCCCTGATCTGGGCGATCGTCCCGATCGCCGTCGGACAGGCCACTCAACTCGTGCAGGGCATCGTCACGTGGGTCCAGAAGGGCGACGCCCAGAAGTGGTTCGAGCAACTGCAGCTTCAGTTCCCGACGATCGTCAACCAGGAGAACATCAACAACGTCGTCCACTGGCTGCAGAGCAACGTCGGCAACATCACCAACGGCATCGTGCAGACGGGTCTCGGCATCGTGAGCGGGTTCTTCGGCGTGGTCGTCGTGATCATCCTCACGATCTACTTCACGGCATCCCTGCCCAGCATCAAACGTGCGAGCTACCTGCTCGTGCCCGCCTCGAAGCGCGCTCGATTCGCCGATCTGGCCGACCAAGTGACCGACTCGGTCGGAAAGTACGTCATGGGCCAGGTGTCGCTCGCCCTCGTCAACGGTGCGCTCAGCGCCATCTTCCTGACGATCATCGGCGCGAAGTTCCCCATCCTGCTCGCGTTCATCGCATTCTTCTTCTCGCTGATCCCCCTCGTCGGAACGATCACCGGCTCGGTCATCATCGTGGCCATCTGCCTGTTGTCGGGATGGCCGACGGCGCTCGCGGCGGCGATCTACTACCTCGTGTACATGCAGGTGGAGGCGTACGTCCTCAGCCCACGCATCATGAACCGCGCGGTGTCTGTCCCGGGGGCCGTCGTCGTCATCGCGGCTCTCGCGGGCGGATCACTGCTGGGAATCCTCGGCGCTCTGATCGCCATCCCGTTCGCCGCGTCCATCCTGCTGATCATCAAACAGGTCGTGATCCCCAGGCAAAACGAGCTCTGAGGCACCGGTTCAGACCGGGCCCTCCCACTCGGTCGCCAGCGGCAACGCGCCGGGGTTGACGCGCTTCACGATCTCGGTGAGTACTCGCTTCGTCTGATTCTCGCCCACCCAGAGGTGCTTGCCACCCTCCACGTTCACGAGTTCGATCTGCGGCACGCCCGCGAAACGTTCGGCGGCAGCGGCCGGCCGCAGGTAGTCGTCGTGCTCCGGAATGAGCGCGACCATCGGCCGGCTGTCGCCCGCCCACGCCGCAAGCTGATCGGGCGTCGCGCGGTGCAGCGGCGGAGAAAGGAGGATGACCCCATCCACCGCCAGCTCCCGCCCGTACATGAGGGCGAGCTCGGTGCCGAACGACCAGCCGACCAGCCACGGATGCGGCAAGCCGCGCCCTGCCACGAACGCCATGGCGGCATTCACGTCGAAGCGTTCGTCGACGCCCCCGTCGAACTGGCCGCCGCTCGTGCCCCGCGGCGAGCGCGTCCCGCGCGTGTTGAATCTGAGCACCGCGAGGTCTGCCAGTGCCGGCAGACGGGCGGCGGCCTTGCGCAGGATGTGCGAATCCATGAAACCACCCCCCGTCGGAAGCGGGTGCAGGGTCACCAGCGTCGCCACTGGAGGATGGTGGAGCGGAGTGGCCAGTTCGCCGACGAGCGTCAGCCCGTCACTCGTTATGAGCTCGATGTCCTCGCGGCGGGCCGGGAGCTCGACCCCTCCTCTGATCTCGATCGTCAATTGATCCTCCAGCAGTGCGTGTGCCAATGTCGTCGCGCGGCGATGTCCGCAGCATCGCCCATGAGACCGTCGGCACGCCACGTGACGAGGTGGGCGACCCCCGGCTCGATCTCGAGACCGCAACCCGGGCACATGTACACCTTGACGGCCTGCACAGGCGAGACCGGCTGCACGTTCCAGGCGAGGCCGCGGCGCACCTCTGTGCGGCGCCAGCCCTGCGTCACCCGTGACAGGTCGAGAGCCTCGTCTACGTCCTGAGTGGGCTTTCGACCTCGGGGACGGTTGCTGCGCGGCATGGATTCAGTCTAAGACGGACCGGTCTCACACCTCGTTGTCGCGGTGTGAGATGCGGGACTCCTCGAAGTCGAGCATGACCTGCGCATGCAGCAGTACCCGCGAAGAGTAGCTGCCTCGGCTCCTCGCGTCGAGCAAGGCGTCGCGCTCCGCGGCGAGAACCTGCTCTTTGAGCGCCTGGTACTGCTGGTGCGGGCCGAATTCGGGACTCTCAGAGCCTTCCCGCTCTGCACGCTCCCACTGGGCCTCGACGCGAAGCATCGTGTCATCGCGCACTCGCTCGACGACCTCGGGGTCATAGCTGCGGCCGCCCGCCACCCCTTCGTCGGGGTGGTCGATGGCGGCCAGACCGGCCTTTCCCATCTCCTCGAGCAGGCCGGCGAGTTCGCGCCGGTCCGCGGCAGCGTCCGAACCGGTGATGCCGAGCATTCGAATCACCCACGGCAAGGAACCACCCTGGACGAGAAGGGTGACGATCGCGACGGTGAACGCGATCAGGATCAGCGGAGGACGATACGGCGACTCCCCCGGCAACGACTGCGCTGCCGCAAGGGTGACGACGCCACGCATCCCCGCCCAGACGAGGACTACACCCCCTCGCCAGCCGATCGGCGACTCCTGGAGGTCGGTGACGTCGGCCTCGCGGCGCTCGAGGTACCGCGTGAAGCGATTCCACCGTCGTTCCGTGCGCTCATCCTGGGGCGGGCGTTTCTCCCGCTCGCTTCGCACACGTTCCAGACCGTCGGTGAGCCGCTCACCGACCTCTGGAGCGCGTTTCTGGTTCTCCCTGAGCCGCCAGACGATCGGGATGACGAACAGGGCGCGGATGAGCAGCAGGACAACGCACAGCAGCAGACCGATCCCGACCGCGCCCCACACGCCGAGCACGCTGCCCTGCGCCTGACGGATGATCGTGTTCAACTGGATGCCCATCAGGAGGAACACGCCGTTCTCCAGGAGGAACTGGATCGTTCGCCAGTTGATCTGCTCACTGAGCCGGGCCTGGGCCGTGAACGAGTGCGCCGCCCGATGCCCCGTGTAGATTCCGGCGATGACGACGGCGAGCACGCCGGATGCGCCGAGCGATTCGGCAGGGATGAAGGCGACGAACGGCACGATGAACGAGATCGCGGTCTCCAGCACCGAATCCTTCAGCTTCGCCCGAACCCAGACATTGACCAGTCCGACGAGCAGCCCGATGCCGACGGCGATGAGCACCGAATACAGGAAGTCGCCACCGACGGCCCAGATGCTGAGCCCCGCCCCCGTGGCGCCGATCGCAGCCTTGAGCAGCACCAGAGCGGATGCGTCATTCACCAGGGACTCGCCCTCGAGCACGGCTACGAGGCGTGTGGGTAGGCCGAGGCGTTTTGCGACAGACGTCGCCGCCACGGCATCCGTCGGGCTGACGACGGCACCCAGTGCGATCGCGGAACCGAGATCGAGAGCCGGAAGCAGGGCGTGAAGCATGAACCCGACGATGAAAGTGGTCGCGATGACGAGAAAGACGGACAATGTCGAGATCGTGCCGAGGTTGCGACGAAAATCGGTGAGCTGGACCTGCACCGCCGACGAGTAGAGCAATGGCGGGAGCACGAGAGCGAGAATCACCCACGAGGGCACGATTATCGGCGACGGCAGACCCGGCAGGAACGACGTCGCCACACCGACGACGACGAGCACCAGGGGTGCCGCAACACCCAGCTGCTTCGAGAAGGCTGCCACCGCGACGACGGTGACGACCCCAACGACAGCGACCAGCGCGATCTCCATGGACCTACGCTACAAGCCGACCTGCCCTGAGGCGATCGGATCAGCCCTCAATACCAGCCCGTGCTCTGGGAGTGACTCCACGCACCGCAGGGCGTGCCGTAGCGGCCGGTGATGTAGCCGAGGCCCCACGCGATCTGGGTGGCTGGGTTGGTCTGCCAGTCCGGGCCGGCGGAAGCCATCTTGCTGCCCGGGAGCGCCTGCGGGATTCCGTAGGCTCCGCTGTTCGCGTTGTACGAGTACACGTTCCAGTGCGATTCGCGGTTCCAGAGTGCGACGAGGCAGTTGTACTGGTCGTCTCCCCAGCCGCGGTCATGGACTGCCTTGTAACCGATGGCCTGCGCGGTGCCTGGGTCGGGCGTGCCCGCCGCCGGTGCGCCACCGCCGCCGCCGCTGCTACTACTGCTGCCACTGCTGGATGACTTCGCCGGGGTGGGCGGAGGGGCGACCGGCTTCGGCTTGTCTTTCACGCTGGCCGCTTCACGGGTGACGCTGGTCGTGTACGACCCTTCCACGCTCAGCTGCTGGATCGGCTGGGAGCCGAAACGCGAGGTGGTCGGATTGAACGTTGCCGCTGTCGCACCCGAATACGGATCGACGACGTTGACCAGCAGGAAGCCGACAGCCGCCGTGAAAGCAAACACCCAGAGACCCGCCCGGGAACGGACGTGGGGTCGCCTGACAGCCACCCCGACCGGATTGGACGGCGTGAGTGGCACTAGTTCGGCTACTCGTCTACCCACGATCACAAAACCATAACGGACATCCGCATGGATAACAAAAGCAACGCGGTCAATCTCAGCGAACGGCCAGCATGACATCCGTGACGCTGTCGAGCAGGAGATCGACCTGGAGTTCCTTGTATCCACCCCGCTGCGGGCGGAATGTGATCGTGCGGACTTCATCCACGCTCATCGGTCGCGCATCCTGGAAATACCGCACCAGACGACCTGCGAACCGGTCGACATCGCCCCGGTGATAACCGAATGTGAGGATGCTCGTGCGGGCGAACCGGTGCCCCTCCGGGCGATCCAGGCGGTTCAGGATGACCTGCGCTGTCGTGCGCGCCTCGTCATACCACACGCTGTCGCCGCGGTCGACGCGGGCCGCGTCCCTCTCGCGGGACGCGAAGGCGTCCTCGAGTCGCTCCAGGGCGGAGTCGACATGGGAAGTCGAATATCCGCCCTTCTGCATCGTGAAGGCCATGTGACGGATGTCAGCCGCGGTGAGGAGGGTGACTCCGTCGGGGTCGGCGTCGTAGGCCCTCCTTGCCTGCTGAAGGAAATCCTCGACCTGGTCGACGTCGTAGCCCGGCTTCGATTTGCGGGTGCGGGGGAAGGTGCTCACTCCCCTATTCTGCCAAATGCTTTATCTGAAAATGAGGAACAACGCGTAGGTGGCCGCGGCAGACGGGAGGATCGAATCGAGACGGTCGAGGAAACCGCCGTGGCCGGGGAGCCACGAGCTCATGTCTTTGATTCCGATATCACGCTTGATCAGGGATTCCGCGAGGTCGCCAAGCGTGGCCGTGCACAGGAGCACAAGACCGAACAGGATTCCGAACCACCACGGCTCGCCGATCATGAAAATGGCGAGCAGGATGCCCGCGACGATGCTGGCCGTCGCCGCCCCCGCGAAACCCTCCCACGTCTTCTTCGGACTGATTGTCGGAGCCATCGGATGTCGGCCGAAAGAGAGGCCGGTTGCGTACGCACCGGTGTCGATCGCGATCACCAGGATGAGGAACGCGAGCGTCCACCACTGGCCGCCGTCTTCCGCCAGAAGAAGAGCCGCGAAACTGCCCAGGAAGACCACATACAGCTGGATGAGCGCTCCGGACCCGAGGTCGCGCAGCAGAAGCCGTGCCGGCACGCGAGGACGCTTCACGGCGGCCTCGACCAGTCTCCAGACCCAGACGAAGACGATGCCGCCGGCAAGCGCCACGAGCTGACCGCCTGAGTGCCCGTAGTAGGCCGCAGGAATGATCGCTACCGACGCGATCATCGTCGGGATCCGAGGGACATCTCGCCCGGCTGCTCGCAGTGCCTGAGTGAGCTCGAAAGCAGAGAAGACGATGGTCGCCGCGGCGACCAGCATGAACAGTTCCTTGATGAGGATCAGGCTGAAGAGCATCAGAAGCCCGAAAGCGAGTCCGATGAGGATCGCCAGGATCAGGTTGCGCCCGGTGCGCGCCTCGATGCGTTCATTGGTGGCGTCGAGCTGGGCCTTGCGAGCCTGCATCTGACGCTCGATGTCCGCACGTGTGGCCTTGACCTGCGCCCGGAACTCCGCGCGCGACGCCCTGCCACGTTGCGGCGGTACCGGGGGGCCCGGTTCGCCCGGAGGAGCTTCGGTCATTGCGGCGGCCCTAAACCTCGAGGAGTTCGGCTTCCTTGCGCTTCAGAGCCTCGTCGACCGCGTCGACATGCGTCTTAGTGAGCTGCTCGAGCTCTTTCTCGCCGCGAGCCACGTCGTCGTCGCCGACTTCGCTCTTCAGCGCGTCGAGGTCGTCCTTCGCCTTGCGACGGATGTTTCGGATCGCGACCTTGGCGTCCTCGCTCTTGACGCGCACGATCTTCACGAACTCGCGTCGGCGTTCCTCGGTGAGTTCCGGGAGCGTCACGCGAACGATCTCGCCGTCATTGCCGACGTTCGCACCGAGGTTCGGCGTGTTGACGATGGCCTTCTCGATTTCTTTGAGCGCCGACTTGTCGTACGGCGTGACGAGCAGGACTCGCGCCTCGGGGTTATGGAGCGATGCGAGCTGCGCGAGCGGGGTCGCCGAGCCGTAGTACTCGACCAGGATCTTCTGGAACAGAATGGGGTTCGCCCGACCGGTACGCACCGTCCCGAAGTCCTCCTTCGCCGCCTCGACGGTCTTGCTCATGCGCTGGCGGGCGTCGGAAATCACATCCGCGATCACGGTAACTCCTTCAATCGGTGGGCGTCAGTCAAGCTTACCGTTGCCGCTCAGCGCACACCGGCGCTGAGCAGCGTGCCGATCTCCGCACCGAGGATCGCCGCGGTGACGTTCCCGTCCGGCTCGATGCCGAAGATGCGCATCGGCATCCCATTGTCCATGCAGAGGCTCAGCGCAGTCGAGTCGACCGCACGGAGGTTCTGCTGCAGTGCTTCCTGGTGCGAGATCTGCTCGATCATGCGCGCATTGGGGTTCTTCTTGGGATCGTCGTTGTACATCCCGTCGACGCCGTTCTTGGCGACGAGCACGATGTCTGCCTCGATCTCAAGCGCACGCTGCGCCGCGACCGTGTCGGTGGAGAAGTACGGGAGCCCGGCGCCCGCGCCGAAGATGACGACCCGACCCTTCTCGAGGTGGCGCTCGGCGCGGCGAGGAATATATGGCTCGGCCACCTGCGTCATCGAGATAGCGGACTGGACCCTGGTCTCAGCCCCGGCCTGCTCCAGGAAGTCCTGGAGGGCGAGCGAGTTCATCACCGTGCCCAGCATGCCCATGTAGTCGGCGCGACCGCGATCCATGCCTCGCTGCGAGAGCTCGGCGCCGCGGAAGAAGTTGCCTCCGCCGACGACGATCGCCACCTCCACATCGGTGGCGGCCTGCGCGATTTCGCGGGCGATGGAACTGACGATGTCG
>FSUF01000592.1_pt1 | contig 14973 bp, 13 predicted proteins | sample 1637351 | NCBI WGS metagenome assembly FSUF01 (sample SAMEA3914816, study PRJEB12502) | metagenome | biome: forest; material: soil | place: USA | collected 2011-09-16 | depth 0.3 m | reverse complement strand
GAAGCCGATTGCCATGGCCTCCGCCGCATCGACTCGGCGCGAGCTCCAGAGCAGGTCCAGCGCGCGGCCGAGCCCCACCATGCGGGGCAGTAGCCAGCTGGTGCCGTGCTCAGCGGTGAGCCCGCGCTTCGAGAACACCGTGTGGAATGCGGCGTCCTCCGACGCGAAGCGCAGGTCGGACATCATCGCCAGGACGAAGCCTCCGCCCGCACACGTGCCGTTCACCGCAGCGATCACCGGCTTGGGGACGTTCAGCAGGTACGAGAAGAGAGCAGGCGCCTCGTTCCCCTCCGTTCCCTCTCCAGCACTGCGCGGCGGTGCGCCGACGGCGGAGGAGAGGTCGGAGCTGTCGAGTCCGACGCAAAAGCCGCGGCCGGTTCCAGTCAAAACGATGCCCACGACGCGCTCGTCGGCTGCCGCCTCGGTGACGGCAGCCCGTAGCTCCCGCATGGTCGTCGAACGGAACGCGTTGAGACGGTCGGGACGATTGAGTCTGATGATGGCGACCGGCTCGTCTATCTCGACCACGAGATCCTCGTAGAGCGTCACGATGCGCTCGCCTTCTTCCAGTACGGGTCGCGGAGATGGCGCTTGACCATCTTGCCGTTGGGATCGCGCGGCAGCGAATCCGCGAAATCAACGCTCTTCGGCACCTTGAAGCGGGCGAGCCGCTCGCGGGCGAACTCGAGGAGTGCCTCGACGGTGTCCTGGCCCGTCGGCACGCCGGGTGCCGTCTGCACCACCGCTTTAACCTCCTCGCCCCATTCGTCGTTAGGTACGCCGAAGACGGCCACATCAAAAACGGCCGGGTGCTCAAGCAGCGCGGCCTCGATCTCGGCCGGGTAGATATTTACGCCACCCGACAGGATCAGATCGGTGCGACGAGAGACGAGGTACAGGTATCCGTCGTCATCCATGTAGCCGAAGTCACCGGCAGTGAAAAGGTCGCCGCGGCGGGCGGCGTCAGAGCTCTTTGCGTCCTTGTAGTACGCGATCTGCGTCGCGTTACCCGGAAGTGTCGAGTACACCGCGCCGACCTTGCCGCGAGGCATCTCTTCTCCTAATTCGTCGAGGATTTTCACGATTGCACCTGGCGCAAAAGGTTTTCCGACGGTGCCAGGACGTTCCAGCGCGTCAGAAGGCGTTACGAGAGTGCCGCCGACACCCTCGCCCGAGGAGTAGTACTCGTAGATGATCGGTCCGAACCACTCGATGATTTGGCGCTTTACCTCGGGAGGGCATGGCGCGCCGGCGTGGCAGACAGCGCGCAGCGACGAGAGGTCATAGCGTGCTCGTTGTTCTTCGGGCAGCTTCAATAGGCGATGGAAATGGATCGGCACTACCTGCGTACTCGTGACGCGGTGGCGCTCGACCCTCTCCAAGAATGTTTCGACGTCGAACTTCTCGGTGAGAACTACCGTATGACCGAGCTGGAGGGCGAACTGCGCATATCCGAGCGGTGCATTGTGGTAGAGCGGCGAGGCGGCAAGGTGGACGTTATCTTCTCCGGTCAGTCCGAATACCCGCAGCATGTTCAGAGGTGCAGTCATTTCGTCCTGCACCTCGGGCGCGAGGCCGGTGAGCTCGCGCCTCACGCCTTTGGGTCGCCCGGTCGTTCCTGATGTGTAGGACATCAACGATCCGGCCTCGCGATTTTCGGGGAGGTCCGTTGGCTGGCTCGCAAGCACCTCCTCGAACGATTCGAACCCAGGGACTGACCCTACGGCGATCAACCCAAGGACGGGTCCGGTCATCTCCTGGATTGCGAGTCGAGACTTCTCTGCGTACCGCTCATGTGTGACGAAGGCTTTCGCGTCCGAGTTGCTAAGTATGTAAGCTGCCTCCGCAGCCACGAGATTCTGGTTCATCGGAGTGAAGAACCAGCCAGCCTGCTGCGCCGCGAGCACGGTGATCAGGAGCTCGGCGGTATTTGGAAGGAGGAACGCCACCCCGTCTCCACGAGTCAGGCCACGCTCTCGCAGCGCGTGCACGAGCTGGTTCGCCTGATCGCGTACCTGGCCGAACGTGAGTTCGGCGCCGGAGGGCTGCACGATCGCCACACGGTCGGGCGTAAGCGCCGCGTGTGTCCAAAAACATGTTTTTTCCACCATAATTTGTCTCCTCTTCGAAACGGGTAGTGGGCGTCAGGACACGGAGAGGCCACCGTCGACACGGAGCAAAGCGTCCGTGACGAACGAGGCGGCATCGCTGGCAAGGAAGACGGCAGCGCCGACGATCTCGCTCGGATGCGCTGGCCTTCTGAGCGCGTTGTCCGCTGTGGTGCGGGCCTCTTCGGGCCATGAACCGGCGATGTCCGTGAGAAACGGGCCGGGTGAGATGGCATTGACTCTTACCTTCGGACCGTACTCGGCGGCGAGGGAACGAGTCATCGCGTTCAGAGCAGCCTTCGCGCTTCCGTAAGGCACCACGGCAGGCAGCGGACGGAGGGCGCCTGACGACGAGATATTGATGATCGTGCCGCCGTCGCCGTCGTACATCCGCTTCCCGATCTGCGATGCGAGTCGAAATGGACCCTTGAAATTCAGGTTGACGACGCTGTCGAACAATTGCTCCGTGACGTCATGGCTCGGTACCATCGGTCCCATCCCGGCATTGTTCACGAGAATGTCGACCCTGCCCGCCCAGGCGTAGGACGTTTCGATGAGCTCGTCGATCGAATCCCAGCGGCCCGCGTGCACGCTCACAGCCAAGGCCTTGCGGCCGATCGCCTCCACCTGCTCTGCGACCTCCTGGCACCGTTCGAGCTTGCGGCTCGCTATGATCACGTCCGCTCCGCGTTCGGCATAGGCTTTGACGATTCGTTCACCCATTCCTCGACTTCCACCAGTGACCAGGGCGACCCTTCCGGAAAGGTCGAACAGGGGATCGCTGCCGGCCATCATGCGTTCGCGCCGTGCTTGGCGAGCACGTCGGCGTACTGAGCGAGCGCAGCCTCGCGGAGCTTCGGGATGTGTCGAGTGGGGAAAAGGTCGTCGGTCGCTTCGTAGTCGCGCAGAATCTTGCGGGCGAGCGTGACCTTGTGCACTTCCGTCGGGCCGTCGGCCAGGCCCATCGTGTACGAGCTCACGATCATGTCGACGAACGGCATCTCGCTGCTCACGCCAAGCGATCCGTGGATTTGAAGCGCCCGAGAGGCGATCCGGTTGAGCACACCGGGCATGGCGACCTTGACCGCTGCGATGTCGCCACGGACCTTCTTGTAATCCTGATACTGATCGATGCGCCACGCCGTCCGGAGCACGAGCAGGCGGAACTGCTCCATCTCGATCCACGACTCCGCGATCATCGACTGGATTAGCTGCTTATTCGCTAAGGGCTCGCCCTTAGTGTGGCGGGACAGGGCACGCTCGCACATCATGTCGAACGCCCGGCTGACGTTACCCAGAGTGCGCATCGCGTGATGCACGCGACCGCCGCCGAGCCGGGTCTGCGAAATGGCGAACGCCTGCCCCTGGTCGCCGAGAAGATTGCCTCTCGGTACACGAGCGTTGGTGAACCGGAGGTACCCCTCAGACGCGTTCTTGTCACCTCGCAGGCGCAAATCGATGTTGCGCACGGTTTCGAGTCCTGGAGTATCGGTTGGCACGATCAGCATGGAGGCGCGCTGGTGCGGAGCCGCTTGGGGATCGGTCACCACGAACACGATGAGAAACGATGCCTCTGCCGAGTTCGAGATGAACCACTTCTCGCCGTTAATCACCCAGTCGTCTCCGTCGAGAACAGCGGTGGTCTGCAGTGCAGTCGGGTCTGCGCCGCCCTGCGGCTCGGTCATCGCGTACGCGGAAAGAATCCGGCCCTCGAGGAGCGGCGTCATCCACGCGTCCTTCTGCTCCTGCGTTCCGTAGTGCGCCAGGATCTCCATGTTGCCGGTGTCGGGCGCCGCGCATCCGAACACGATTGGACCGAGGCCGCCACGGCCGAGAATCTCGTTGAGCAGGGCCAGCTTGACCTGACCGTGGCCTGGCCCCCCCAACTCGGGACCCAGATGTGTCGCCCATAGTCCTTGGTCCTTGACCTTCTGCTGCAGGGGCGGAATGAGCTCCTTCCAGAGCGGGTTGTGGATGTCCAAGCCCCCGACAACATAGTCGAGCGGTTCCACCTCGTCTCTGATGAACTCAGCCACCCAGTCGAGCTTCTTCTGATACTCGGGGTCAGTCTCGAAATCCCACGCCATGAGGTTCTCCCTGTTTCTGTTTGTACCTGCAACACGTGTGTGCGCTGCAGCAATCGGTCGGGACGGCTCGTGCCAGAGCCGTCAGGTGTATGTGCGCTCCGCGGGCCGGACGTGGCCCTGTTCATTGAAAGCGACGACGGTCGCGCCGCTGCTTCCCACCACGATCCGCGTGATGGCTGTGTTTACTGCAGCGATCTGCAGCTTCGGCCAAAGTTCTCCGCCTGCTACGAGAAGCAGGCTGACTATCGACGCGATGACCCCGGCACTCGTGATGACGAGAGCGGAGCCATGAGCTCCGGCCGCTGAGACCGTGTCATCGAAGCCTTGTCGGCACCGATCGGCGAACGAGGCGAAGTTCTCCGGGTAATCATCGTCGTATCGCCCCGAGGCCCATCTCCACTTCGCTTGCTTCCAACCCTCTATCGGGTCCTCTCCCGCGTAGTCGGGAGCGCCCACTCGGAGGATGGGTGCGGGGTCGAACTCGTTCCACCGAGGGTCGATGCGCGCGCGGTCGAATCCCGCGTGCAGCACAGTGTCCCGGTGTCGACGGTGTTCACCGCAGGCGACGACGGCCGGGCTCGGCTCCATCTCCAGATGCGCGCCGAGCGACCGCGCCTGCGAGATGCCAAGCTCCGAAAGTCGGTCGTAGTTTGACGTTCCCGCCGACGCCTGGGCGTGGCGGATCAGCTGGACGACTGTCATTGAACTGCTGGTACCGGCTCGGGAATTCAGGACCAAGGCGTTCCCGCCATACGGTTCTGGTAAAGGACGTGCAGCGTCGTGAATTCATGAAGCCCCCACGGCCCATTTTCTACGCCCAGGCCGCTTTGCTTGACTCCACCAAACGGCAGATTGGGCAGGAGATACAGGTGTGCGTTTACCCAGGTTGTTCCAGCCTCTACACGCCGGGCGAGCTGGCCGCCGCGCTCAAGGTCCGAGGTCCAAATTGAGGAGCCCAGCCCGAAGTGCGTAGCGTTCGCCCGGTGGATAGCCTCGTCTACGTCGTCGTAGGGGAGTACGGGGAGAACAGGGCCGAACTGTTCTTCTGCGACTACAGCCATCTCGTCCGTGACATTGGTCAGGATGGTGGGCTCATGGAAGTAGCCCGGCCCCTCAAGCCCCTTGCCGCCCGAGGCGATCCTCGCTCCGCCATCGACCGCCGCGCTGACGAGGCTCTTCACCCGGTCCAGCTGCAACGGGTTGTTTACCGGACCGTGGGTAACTCCCTCAACCAATCCATTTCCCAGACGCACACGCCCGGCGCGCTCGACCAGCGCGGCGACGACGTCGCCGTAGAGCCGACGTGGAACGTACACTCGCTTAACCGCGACACAGATCTGCCCGACGTTCGTCATGGCGCTTCCGAAAATGCCAGCCGCGGCGGTCTCGACATCGACGTCATCCAAGAGGATCGCGGGATCATTCCCGCCCAACTCCAACGTCACCCGCTTAAGGTCTTCGGCAGCCGCCATCGCGACTTTGCGCCCACTGGCCGTGGAACCGGTGAAGCTGATCTTGCGAATGCCGGGATGCGAGCTGAGCTTGGCGCCCAGGGGGTCGAGCCCCGAGATGACATTGAGCACACCCGCTGGCAGCACCGGGGCGAGCAGTTCACCGATGCGCAGCGTCGTGAGCGGGGTGAACGGCGATGGCTTCACGACTACAGTGTTACCGCTCCGCAGAGCCGGCGCGATCTTCCAGAAGGCCAGGCCAACCGGAGCGTTCCACGGGGTGATTGCCGCCACCGGCCCGATCGCCTCGCGTACTACCTCTATGTGGGCGATGTCGTCGTCCTGGAGCACCTCGGTGGGCATCTTCATGTCGGCGTAGTACCGGAGCCACTGCGCCGACTGGAGGATCTCCCCGATCGCCTCGGGCAGGATCTTGCCCTGCTCGCGGGTCAGCAAGGCGCCCAGATCCGGGGCTGCGCTCTCCAGCACGGAGGCAGCAGCTGTCATTGCGCTCCGGCGTGCGTCGTCATCCCACCGCCAAAGCGCGAATGCGCGCTCAGCGGATTTCACGGCGGCATCGAGCTGGGCATCCGAGCAATCTGGAGCGTCAGCGAACGACGCACCCGTCGATGGGTCGAGAACGGGAAAGGTTGCGGTCTCGAGGGCGCGCTTACCGTCGATCGTCATTGAAATTGACACGTATTTCTCCTGGACTGCGTTGGCCAAAAAGGAGCGGAACTGGCGTGATCCCGAATCGCAGGCCGGGAAGTCGGCGCTTCGAAGACGTCAGGTTCGATCACAGTAACGGCAAACGACGCCGTCAGCAATAAGGTTCAGAACTTAATTCAGAACCGGGTCTCAAAAAGCTTGCTGTGGGTTGGCACAAGGGTTATGTTGATTGCGGAGCGCCCCGATGCGTCGTCGAGTGAGACCTCTTGCAGGAGAGTCCCTTGTTCGACGCAACTGCCCGGGCGGCCCCGCACAACGCGCTGCCAAGGACGGCAGAACGCGTGCACTGCAGTCGCGACGTCGAATGACGCGCCGACGGAGAGGAACACACTCATGGCAAGGCTCTGCGAAGGAAGAATCGTCGCTATCAGCGGCGCCGGTCGAGGTCTCGGACGCGCATATGCCCTGGAGCTGGCGCGACGAGGAGCCCGGCTCGTCATCAACGACCTCGGAGGCTCCTCCTCGGGTGAGGGCGCCGACGTGAGCGCCGCCCAGGCGGTCGTGGACGAAATCATTGCTGCAGGCGGCGAGGCGGTCGCAAGCACCCACGACATCTCGGATTGGGAGGAAGCCGAGGCCTTCATCGACCTCGCCACCTCCACCTTTGGTCACCTCGACGTACTTGTGAACAACGCAGGCATTCTGCGCGATCGCACCCTCGTATCCATGACCGCAAAGGAATGGGACGACGTCGTGCGCGTTCATCTGCGCGGGACCGCCGCGACGTCACGCTTCGCGGCGGGACATTGGCGTGCGCGATCCAAGGAGATTGGTGGATCCGTAGATGGGCGCCTGATCAACACCACCTCGGCATCAGGCATCTACGGCTCGTTCGGGCAGACCAACTACGGTGCGGCGAAGGCCGGCATCGCGTCGCTCACCATCATCGCGGCGAAGGAGCTGGAGCGCTACGGTGTCACAGCCAACGCCATCGCGCCGGAAGCAAGGACCCGGCTCACCGAGGCACTCATGCCCGAGGGTTTCACGGGCGCCGATCCCGCAGAGGTGGCACCGGTCGTGGCCTGGCTGGCCAGCGGGCGCAGCGCGGATGTGACGGGCCGGGTCTTCGATGTCGGATCAGGCCGCGTATCCGTCGCAGAGTCATGGCGGCGCGGACCCGAGGTGGTCAAAACCGACGGATTCTGGAAGGCCGATGAGCTCGATGACGTCATCGCAGGCCTCCTCGCTGAAGCCGCGCCCAATCCGGACATCTCCGGTCGCGTCCCCACCGAGGCACACTGATGGCGCTCAATCCCGCCGCCGTAGGCGCCGAGTGGGAGACATCGCCGAAGTCGTGGACGTCGAAAGACGCGCTGCTCTACGCGTTGGGAGTCGGCGTCGGAATCGACGATCCGTTCGCCGACCTCGAGTACTCCACTGAGAACTCGCACGACGTTCCTCAGCGGGTCCTTCCAACCTTCGCAGCGGTGCTGGCCCAGACCACGACATCGACGGGCAGCCCCGACCTTGGCGACCTCGTTCCGACGTCGCTCCTGCACGCGGAGCAGTCGGTGCGGTTGTACCGCCCCCTCCCGACGGCGGGAACTGTACACAGCACGAGCCGGATCGTGGCGATGCACGACAAGGGTCGTGACGGCGTCATCGTTACCGAAACAGAAAGCCGTGACGCGGTCACTGCCGAACCTCTCTACGCGACAAGCACGAGCGTGTTCGTGCGCGGCGGCGGCGGATTCGGAGGGAAGCGTGGTGAGACATCGCCGTGGCCCGAGCCGGAGTCCGAGCCGGATCGGGTGGTCGAGATGGTGACCCGGCCGGATCAGGCCCTTCTTTACCGGCTCTCCGGGGATCGAAATCCCTTGCACTCCGATCCAGTGTTCGCCGCGAAGGCCGGCTTCGATCGGCCGATCAGTCACGGGATGTGCACCTTCGGCATCACGGGACGAGCGCTGCTTGCGGCGGTCTGCGACAACGATCCCGCCCGCTTCGGAGAACTCAGTGTGCGGTTCTCGAAGCCGACGTACCCCGGCAGGACGCTCCGAGTAGCCATGTGGATCGATGACGACCACGTGCGGTTCCGCACCTACGACGGCGATGCGATCGTACTCGATCGCGGCGTGTTCCGATGGGCGAACCGTGCCTGAGCCGTATGTGCCGGTGCCGACACCCGAGACGGAACCCTACTGGGCAGCAGCTGATGAGGGCCGACTGAGCATCCAGAGATGCCTGTCGTGCGGACGCCATTACTTCTACCCGCGGTCGCACTGCCGCTACTGCGTATCCGATGAGGTCGAATGGGTCGATGTCTCCGGACACGCGACTCTTGAATCGTTTGTGCTCAACGGCCGCCCCCTGCCTGGTACCGAGGACTTCGCGAAGGTGATCGCCATCGTGAGGCTTGAAGAAGGAGTACTCCTGATGAGCAACATCATCGATGTCGAGCCCGTCCCGGAAAGTCTTCCGCTCGACATGCCGCTCACAGTGACCTTCCTTGATCGCGGCGGACGGTCAATTCCCGTCTTCCGGCCCAGGGAGGCGTGAGCGGTGACGAGCATGCACAGAGGGAATATCGCCATCGTCGGCGCTGCCGAAACGGACGAAATCGGCGTCATCCCGATGATGAGCGCACTCGAGCTGCAGGCCCAGGCGGCTCGCAGCGCAATCCGCGACGCCGGCCTCACTGTCGCAGACATCGACGGCGTGATTACCGCCGGCCCGCTCCCCATCGAGATCAGCCACCACCTCGGGATCACGCCGAGATGGCTCGACGGAACAATCATCGGCGGCGGTAGCTACATGCTGCACGTGCGGCATGCCGCAGCTGCCATCGCCGCCGGGGCGGCGGAGGCAGTCCTCATCTCGCATGGTGAGTCAGGGCGATCCCGCAACGGTTCGCCCGGCTACTCACCGAGCCCACAAAGCCTCAACGGGCAATTCGAGATCCCCTACGGCGCCATGATGCCGTACCAACTTTTCACGCTGCCGGCGCAGCGCTTCCTTCACGACCGCGGAATGGGCGAACGGGATCTGGCCGAGGTCGCCGTCGCCCAGCGTGAATGGGCAGTCGGTAATCCGCGCGCCATGAAATCGGCGCCGGTCACGGTCGACGAGGTGCTCGGCGGGTCGATGATCTCCTACCCCTTCCGCAAGGACATGTGCTGCGTGGTCAGCGACGGCGGCGGCGCACTTGTCGTGACCTCCGCGGAGCGCGCCGCGGATCTCTCTTCTGCGGATCGCGCAATATTCCTGCTGGGCTCCGGGGAGTCGAGCGAATCCACTCTTGTTTCGCAAATGGAGGACCTGGGGAGTTTCGCTGGCTTCCGCCGGTCAAGCGCCGAGGCGTTCGCGACTGCGGGGGTCTCCCACGACGACATCGACCACGCGATGCTTTACGACGCGTTCGCGCATGTGCCGCTGTACATGCTCGAGGACAGCGGCTTCGTCGGCCGTGGCGAGTCTGGCGCGTTCATCGCAGACGGCCACACCCGGAAGGGTGGCTCACTGCCGACAAATACAAACGGTGGCGGCCTGTCCTACACACACACCGGGATGTACGGAATGTTCGCAATCCAGGAGGCGGTCCGTCAGCTCAGGGGCGAGGCCTTCGCCCAGGTGACCGGCGTGCGCACCAGCTACGTGCAGGGCGTAGGAATGTTCTTCGCGGGTGCGGCGACCCTCATCCTCAGTAACGAGAAGGCATGAGTGGGGCAGTGGTCGACGCAGATGCGCTAAGCAGGTGGCTCGACTCGACGGAACTACCAGGAAGAGGCGACGAACTGCGTCTCGCGCCGGTCGCAGGAGGGTCTCAGAACGTCATCATCGACGTGGAGCGGGGAGACTTACGCGCCGTTCTCCGAATGCCGCGACCGGGTGCTTCGCCCGACCGTGACCGTGGAATGGAACGGGAGTGGCGCATCCTGAGGGCACTCCGCGGAACGGACGTGCCGCACGCCGAGGCGTACGCCCGATGCGAGGACCATACGGTGCTGGGTCGGCCGTTCTTCCTGATGGCGCACGTCGACGGATGGTCGGCCGCCGGAACAGGGGGGGTGTGGCCAGCGCCGTTCGACTCGGACGGTCCCGCTCGGAAGGAGCTCGCCTGTCGACTGGTTGAGGGTGCAGCGCTCCTCGGTGCTGTGGACTGGCAGCGGCAGGGTCTCGGCGACCTCGGCCGCCCGGATGGCTTCCACGACCGGCAGGTCGAGCGATGGACCTCGTTCCACGGGAAGTCGCACGGACCCGAGCTGCCGGGGTTCGCCGACGTGGCCGCATGGCTCTCCGAGAACAGGCCGCTCGACTACATCCCCGGCCTCATGCACGGCGACTACGGTCTGGCGAACGTGATGTTTGGCGGAGGCGTGCCTGCGTCGCTCGCCGCCATCATCGACTGGGAAATGGCCACGGTGGGAGACCCGAAACTTGACCTGGCATGGGCACTCGTCTCGTGGCCCGACGGGTCGAACTCGGATGGAACGGGTGAGGTGCTGGAGGGCATGCCACCCACACACGAACTGGTCGAACACTACGCCCAAGTCTCGGGTCGGCAGGTCGATGACTTCGACTACTACCGCATCCTCGCCCGGTGGAAGCTCGCCATTGTGCTCGAGCAGAGCTTCCGACGCGCCGGAGAAGACCGGCATCTGCATTCCTTCGGGCCCATGGTGCTCGACCTGATGGCGCGAGCGGCCGAGCTGGCGGGCACGACCGGCTACAGCAACCGTCCGTAAGAAGCGCAACCTCACCGAACATCACAATGTACAAGGGAGTACAAATGATTCCATCTCTGCGAGATGTAGACCAGACACGGACAGCGCTTCAGGACTGGTTGAGAGATCACCACCGCGGCGGAAGGTCGCTGGTCATCGTCCGGGTGCACGAGATCGAACTCGGATACTCGGCCGAGCTGTTCGCATGCGACATCGCCTATGAACATAACGGTGAGGCGTTTACCGAGGGCATCGTCGTGCGCATCGAACCGACGTCGGCGTACCAGCTCTTCCTCGACACGAATTTCGAGGAGCAGTACCGCGTCATGGAGGCGCTGGCCCGGCACACTGACACACCGATTCCCCCGCTCCTCGGCTTAGAGCAGGACCTCAGCGTGCTAGGCGCACGCTTCTTCGTGATGGGCAAGGCCCCTGGCGCCACCGGTCAGCTCGGTCTGCCATGGATGAACGACGTCGGCCGGGAAGGCCGCGAAACAATGTGGTGGAACGGCCTCTACGCCATGGCGGAGTTGCACCGGCTCGATGCCGCCGAGCTCGGGCTGCTTCACCTCGACCATCCGGAGCGCGGAGCCGATCCGCTCGACCAGCAATTGCACTACTACGAGGAGTACTACGACTGGGCCCGGGGCGGCGAAGCTCATCCGACCATCGAGCTCGCGCAGCGGTGGCTGCGGGAGAACCGCCCGGCCACCGCGCCGACCATTGGCGTGAGCTGGGGCGACGCCCGACGCGGCAACCAGCTCTTTACTGACGACCTCCGGTGCAGCGCCATCATCGATTTCGAGCAGGCATGCCTCGGCCCCGCTGAGTGGGACCTTGCATGGTGGCTTGAGGGAGAGCACCAGACGGGCGAGGCCCTGGGAATCGAGGTGACGAGCGTTGAGGACACACTCGACCGCTACAGCGAGATAATCGGCCGCGACCTCGTCGACATCGGTTACTACATGGTGTTCGCGTCATACCGCCTCGCCGTGCTGCGGACGAAGCTGCACCAACTCCGCGAGGGAATGCCCGACCAAGCGCCAGCCAACGCAGGCGAGCCACGTCTGTCCCAGGTCCTGGCGCATTGGGCTGGCGTGACAGCACCGTCGCGGTGATGCCCCCGAATGACCGCACACCAGAGAGGACACCTTACCTGTGTTGAACGATGACGACGACTTGTTCGTCCACCCGTCTCCGCCCCTGCCGGGGCAACTTACGACCACGGATCCCCGATTCTTCGAGCGCTGCTACTTCAACGTGCACGATCAGCATGGCGAGTTCTCGCTCTGCATCGGGCTCGGTTCGTATCCCAACCTGAACACCATGGACGGATTCTCGGTAGGCACCGTTAAGGGCGCTCCGGTGCAATGGAACGCCCGCTACTTTCGTGAGCTCCACAGTGATCCCACTCGGCTCGAGGTCGGTGACCTGCGTTTCGACATCGTCGAGCCGATGCGCCGATGGCGGCTGCGGCAAAGTGCGAACGAGTTCGGCATCGAGTTCGACCTCGAGATGACAGCACGATTCGACCCGTGGGATGGCCGGCTCAAGGCCGAGCACGAGGGTGTCGTGGTGTGGGACTACGAGACCTTCGTGCAGGCGGTGACGTATGCGGGAACGATCCGGATCGGCGATCGCACCTTTGAGAGCGATGGATTCAGTGGATGCAGGGACCGGTCGTTCGGACTGCGACCGGTCGGAGGGATACCCCTGCCGGCCGGCGCGGTGGTCCCCCACGGAGCTCACTTTTGGTTCAATCCGCAGTTCGAGGACTCGTCGTACTTCGTGCTCTACATGGAAACGAACACCGGTGATCCCCTCCTCATCGAGGGCGGCATCCGCGGTGGTAAATATGACGGTCGACGCTTCACGAAGATGGAGCATGACCTGACTCTTCGGAGCGGTACCCGGATTCACGAACACGGTACCGTTCGGCTCACCGACGACCTCGGCCACGTGCACGAACTGCACACTGAGGCAGCGCTACCCGGCCTCTATCTGCGCGGAGGAGGATATTTCAGCACCCAGGGCAAACCGGTTGGCGATCTCGCCGAGGGCGATACCTATGACATCACATCCGAAGATCATGAGGTCCTCGCGCCCTACCTTGCCAATTACGGGGCAGACCAGCCAGGGCTCTACACCCTGGCTGAAACCGGCGAACGAGGCTTCGGCATGCTCGAGTATCAGTTCGGCCACAACTACCAGGTACACCCGGTCGGCGGTCCCGCACGATGACGACTTTCTCGGCGGACCACGCCCAATACACGGAAAAGGAGCCCGGTCATGACAACGAATAGTTCAGAAACGATTGCCTCTGTGATGAGTCTTGGGGGGCGGCCGGCGAACAGCCGTCGCGAGATCAAGATCATCGATACGACTCTGCGCGATGCGCACCAGAGCCTCTGGGCAACGCGTATGCGCACCGAGCACATCGTTTCGATGGCGAGCGATTTCGATAAGGTCGGCTTCGAGCAGGTCGACCTTGTGGCGCCGATCCAGTTCGACGTCGCGGTGCGCTATTTGAAAGAAGACCCGTGGGAACGGGTGCGCCTGGCGCACCAGCATGCTCCGAACACCACGTTCCGGGCCCTGATCCGCTCGAAGAACATCGCGGCGTTCGACTTTCTGGCCGATGATGTCATTGAGGCTTGGATCGAGAGCCTGTACGCCAACGGCTTTCGGGTGATCGGCTCGTTCGACGGGCTCAACGACGTCGACAACATCGCTCCCGGCCTGATTCGCGCAAAGGAGCTGGGCGCCTCGACGTTCGGTGCGGTGTCTTTCTCTGAGAGCCCGGTGCACACCGACGAGCTCTTCGTCTCGAAGGCGATCGAGTTGATCGAGAAGGCCGATGTCGATGCCATCATGCTGAAGGATGCCGCGGGTCTGCTGACGCCGGACCGCATCCGTACTCTCGTTCCCGCCCTCAGACAGGTCATCGGTGACCGGTCTCTGGAGATCCACAGCCACTGCCTGACCGGCCTCGCGCCCCTGGTCTATCTCGAGGCGGTCGAGCTGGGTGCTGATGCGCTGCACCTTTCGATCGCGCCGCTAGCCAACGGCAACGCCCAGCCCGCGACGCAGACCGTAGTGCGCGATCTGCGCGCCCTGGGCTACACGGTCAATGTCGACGACAAGCGGATCGATACGATCAGCGAGAAGCTGACCGAGATCGCCGAGAACGAAGGCAAACCGGTCGGAGTGCCGATTGCGTACAACGGTCTGCATTACATGCACCAGCTGCCGGGCGGCATGTTGTCGAACTTCCATTCGCAGCTTGCGACCGCGGGCCTGTCGGATCGGTTCGACGAGCTTCTGCTCGAGACCGCCCGGGTACGTGAAGAGCTGGCATTCCCCATCATGATCACCCCGTTCGCCCAGTTCGTGGGAACCCAGGCGGTGATGAACGTGATCTCCGGTGAGCGTTACAAGCTGGTGCCGAACGAGATCAAGAAGTACGTGCTCGGATACTACGGCGCCCTGCTCGGCCCGATCGACCCGGCGATTCGCGAGAAGATCATCGCCAACGGGGCCTCCAATATCGCGCTCGAGCCGGCCCCGATCGGACCGATGCTGCCGGCCCTGCGCGAGCGTCACCCTGACGAGAGCATCGAGCTGCTGCTGCTTCGGGCGATGTTCGCCGGGTCGCAGGTGGACGAGATGAAGAAGACCGTCGCGGCCGGCGGCAACCCGGATGAGGTCTACGGCCCGCTTCTGGGTCTGCTGAAGGGGCTGTACGCGAAGAGCCCGACCGGAACACAGACGTTAAAAACAGGAGATCTGCAGATCGTCCTCAACAAAGGAGAAGACAAAGATGCCGCTTAACCCGCCCGATATCAAAGAACTCCAGGCCATCGTCGACTGGGTGAACCTGACAGACGACGTGCGCGAACTCTCAATCAAGTTCGGTGACGTCGAGTTGTTCATT
>FSUF01001540.1_pt1 | contig 15007 bp, 11 predicted proteins | sample 1637351 | NCBI WGS metagenome assembly FSUF01 (sample SAMEA3914816, study PRJEB12502) | metagenome | biome: forest; material: soil | place: USA | collected 2011-09-16 | depth 0.3 m | reverse complement strand
GTACTTGTCCCTGAGCAGGCGCTTGTAGAGCTTGCCAGTGGCGAGTCGGGGCAGCTCATCCACGAAGTCGACGCTCCTCGGCAGTTTGAAGCGTGCGAGCTTCTGCGCGCAGAAGTCGATGAGTTCCCGTTCCAGCTCGGGGCCGCCCACCACTCCCGGTATTACTTCGATCACAGCTTTGACCTCTTCCCCGAACTCCTCGTTCGGCACGCCGATCACAGCGGCGTCCATGACCTTCGGGTGAGTGATGAGAAGGTTCTCGACCTCTTGCGGGTAGATATTCACGCCACCCGAGATGATCATGAAGCTCGCCCGGTCGGTGAAGAACATGTAGCCGTCTTTGTCCAGATAACCGATGTCACCCGCTGTTGCCAGTTCGCCGCTCGCGTCGAAGGCCTCGGCGGTCTTCACCGGATCGTTGAAGTACTTGAATGTGGCTCCCCGGTACCAGATGGTGCCAGGACTGCCGGTGGCAGCCTCGTTGCCATCCTCGTCGAGGATGACCGGCGGGCCAGCGAGGGGACGACCGACGGTGCCTGGGTGGGCGAGCCACTCCTCGCTCGTACAGACGAACATGCCCATGCCCTCTGTGGTTCCTGCGTACTCGGTGATGATCGGGCCGAACCACTCGATCATCGCCTGCTTCACCGGCACCGGGCACGGGGCCGCCGCATGGATCACCGATTCGAGCGATGAGACGTCCGCGGATGCGCGCACCATGTCCGGCAGCTTGAGCAGCCGGGTGAACATCGTGGGCACGACCTGCGTGTGGGTGACTTTGTACTTCTCGATCAGCTCGAGAAAGAATGCTGCGTCGAACTTCTCCATGATTACCGATGTCGCGCCAAGCCGCAGAGCCGCAGACACACTCGATTGTGGTGAGGAGTGGTAGAGCGGCGCGGGGTTGAGGTAGACCATGCCCGGCCGGAACTTCCAGTGGTCCATCGCGAACGACATCCCCGTCATCGTGTCATCCGAGGGCGCCACGTCCACTAGTTCGCGATAGATGCCTTTGGGTCGCCCCGTGGTACCCGAGGAGTAGAGCATGGCTTGTCCCATCCGCTCGAATGCGATGGGAGTAGCCGGGTAGGCGGCGATCGCCTGTTCGTAGCGCTCGAATCCGGGGACATCGTCCTGTGCGTCGACGATCAGCCACCGCTCGACATTCGGACAGAGGGCGGCAAGCTGAACGGCAATCTCCATCTTCGCGGCGGAGGTGACCACGACCTTGGCCAGGCAGTCATTGATGATGTAAGCCGCTTCCTCCGCAGAGAGGAAGGAGTTGACCAGGGTGTAGAAAAGACCACTGCGCTCGGCCGCGCCCTCGCATTCGAACAACCGTGCGTTGTTCTCCATGAAGTACGCCACGTGATCGGAGTTCCGCAGGCCGGCGTCTTCGAAAAGATGCGCGAGTTGGTTCGATCGCGCTTCGTACTCTCCGAACGTCACCACCTGATGTGCCTTCGCCATGATGATCGCGGGGCGGTCGGGGTAGGCCTGCGCCTTCTTGCCTGGATACATGTCAGTTCATTCCTCTTTGAATGCGCGGGTTAGCGAATAGCACCGGAACGTCTGAGTTCGTCGATGTCGAGGCGCGAGTAGCCCCAGTCAGCCAGGGCGTCGTCCGCGTGCTGGCCGGGGTTCGGCGGAGGACGGCGGATGGAACTCGGGGTCGCCTCGAAGCGCGGTGCCGGTGCAGGCTGGGTGATACCCGCGACCTCGGTGAACGTGCCGCGATGGACCAGGTGCGGATGCCGCGGGGCTTCGTCCATGGTGAGCACTGGCACGGCGCACGCGTCTGACTGCGCGAAGAGGGGGGACCACTCATCGCGCGATTTCGTCGCGAAGATGGAGGCGAAGGTCTTCTTCATCTGCGGCCACGAGCGCGCATCCATCTGCTTCGGAAGGGTGCTCTCATCGAGCCCCATGAGTGCGAGCAGGTTCGAGTAGAACTTGGGCTCGACCGCTCCAACAGCTACGTACTTGGCGTCGGAGGTTTCGTAGACCTCGTAGAAGTGTGCTCCGGAGTCCAGGATGTTGGTGCCGCGCTCACCACTCCACATGCCCATAGCGCGCAGGCTGTGCGTCATCGTCATGAGGATCGCAGCACCGTCGACCATCGCGGCATCAACCACCTGGCCCTTGCCGGTCTTCTGCGCATGGATGATTGCAGCAAGCATCCCGAAGGCGAGCAGCATGCCGCCCCCGCCGAAGTCGCCGACGAGGTTGAGAGGCGCGAGCGGCGCCTGGCCGACGCGCCCGATCGGCTCTAGAGACCCCGCGAGGCCGATGAAGTCGATGTCGTGTCCGCCGGCTTGAGCCATTGGTCCCTCCTGGCCCCACCCGGTCATCCGCCCGTACACGAGCTTCGGGTTGCGGGCCAGGCACTGAGCAGGACCGAGTCCCAGCCGTTCAGCGACGCCAGGCCGAAAACCTTCCATGATCCCATCGGCCCGCGAGACGAGGTCGAGCACGAGGGCAACGCCCTCCGGCGTCTTGAGGTCGACCGCAACGGAGCGACGTCCGCGGTTGAGGACGTCGGGATGCGGTGCTTCGGCGGCAGGGAAAGTCGCTCCCTCCGAGCGGTCGACGAGCACCACGTCTGCCCCAGCGTCCGCGAGCATCATTCCGGCGAATGGGGCGGGGCCGAGCGCTGCCAGCTCCACGATCCGCAGTCCCTCGAGCGGGCCGCTCACGCGCGCGGTATCTCGGCGCGAGCTCTAGGGCTCGTTATCACAGTGCTCCCTTGTACGAAACTTCCATCGAAGTGACCCGATAGCCGCGGGCTACAGGCCGCCACGCGCGATCAACTGCTGGGCGATGACATTGCGCTGGATCTCGTTCGTGCCCTCGCCGACGATCATGAGCGGGGCATCCCGGAAGTAGCGCTCGACATCGAATTCAGTCGAGTAGCCGTTGCCGCCGTGAATGCGAATCGCGTCCAGCGCGATCTCCATCGCCGTCTCGGACGCGAACAGCTTTGCCATGCCGGCCTCGAGATCGGAGCGGGCGCCGCTGTCGTAGACGTCGGCGGCGTGCTTCGTGAGCTGGCGCGCCGCAGTCAGTTTCGTGGCCATGTTCGCGAGGTAGTTGCCGATGGACTGGTGTTCCCAAATCGGCTTGCCGAAGGTCTCCCGCTGTTGCGCGTACTTGAGCGAATCCTCGAAGGCGGCCGCGGCCACGCCCAGGGCGCGAGAGGCGACCTGGATGCGGCCGGTCTCCAACCCCTTCATCATCTGCCCGAAGCCTTTACCGGGCTCTCCGCCGAGGATGGCACTGGTGGAGATCCGGTAGTCACTGAATGACAACTCAACGGCTTCGACGCCCTTATAGCCGAGCTTGGGCAGGTCGTTGGACACGGAGAGTCCCGGCCCGTGCTCGACGAGGACGATCGACATCCCACGATAGGCGGGGTCCGCAGCAGGGTCGGTCTTGCACAGCATCGCAATGATCTGGGACCGCCGACCGTTGGAGATCCAGGTCTTGGCGCCGTTGATAATGAGTTCGTCGCCTTCGATGCGCGCATTCGTCGACATCGCCTGCAGGTCTGACCCGCCACCGGGTTCCGTGAGGGCCATGGTGGCGCGGATCTCGCCGGTGGCCATGAGGGGCAGCAACCGTTCCTTCTGCTCTTGAGTGCCGTAGATCGTCAGGAGCTTCGCAACAACCGTGTGTCCGCCCATCGCGCCCGCGAGGCTCATCCACCCCCGGGAGAGTTGTTCGGTGACCTCCACGTAGCAGCGCATCGAGACGGGCATTCCGCCGTATTCCTCGGGAACCGCGAGCCCGAAGATTCCGAGCTCCTTCATCGTCTCGATCCACTTTTCGGGATACTCGTTGCGGTGCTCGACGTCGCGCACCTTCGGCTTGACGTCCCTGTCGATGAACGACTTCACGGTGGCCACAAGGAGGGCTTCATCCTCGGCTGTCGGAACGGAACCATCAGTCCGTGCCGGGGGCACGGCCGGGGCAAGCTCAGTCATTAGGGCTCCTTTGCGCGAAGAATGTAAAATATATCATAAGGGTCGTTTCCTTCCCGGGTAGGGCAGATGCGCCCGATAGCGGGTCGGTTGCGGGACAAAGCCACGATCACCCGAGAATCCGGGCGACTAGTTCCGTAACGGGAACCTTCTCCAAGAATATAATATTGAAATCATCCGCAGAAGGCGGAACGATGGCGACACAAGCAATGGAGCACCATGGAGCAGTCGAAAGAGACACGAGCAGTAATCCTCGGTGGAGGGGGTATCACCGGCATCTCCTGGGAGATCGGAGTGATTGCGGGCCTGGCTGAGCAAGGAGTAACCCTCAGCAGAGTCGATGCTGTCATTGGCACTTCGGCCGGATCCTTCGCCGCTGTCGAAATCCTGAGCGGAGCAGATATCGCCAAGCGCTACGAGGCGCAGTTCTCCGTGGAGCACAGCGAGATCCAGGCCTCGATGTCGCCTGAGGCGCAGAAGGGGTTCGGCGATGCCATCCAGGCCGGCTATCCCGACCCCGTGAAGATCGCGAAGAATCTTGGCGCCATGGCCATGAAGGCTCAGACGGTCTCTACCGCCGCCCGCACGGAGGTGGTGGAAAAGAGGCTGCCTGTGTCGGAGTGGCCGGCCGGGCCGCTGAAGGTGACCGCGATCGATGCAGAGACCGGTGAGCTCCACCTGCTCGACAAGGACTCTGGCCTCACCCTGGCCGAGGCCGTCGCGGCGAGCGGCGCTGTCCCCGGACTGTGGCCGGTCGTCGAAGCCGGTGGACGCAAGTGGATAGATGGTGGATCGGTTTCGGCAACGAATGCGGCTCTGGCCGCCGACTACGACCGGGTGCTCCTCATCGCCCCCGTTATCGCGGGCTTCCCCGGCATGCCGACGGTCGAGAGCATCCTCGCCAATCTGGGCGACACGGTGAAGGTTGTGGTGATCAGTCCCGACGACCGCACAAAAGCCGCCATCGGCGAGAACGTGTTCGATCCGACGCGTCGAGGGCCGGCCGCAGAGGGTGGTTACGAGCAGGGCAAATCCGCCGCGGATGCCGTGCGCGAACTCCTCGACGCCTGATCGACCGCAGCCGCAAAGCGGGCCGCCACCTCGGTGACGGCCCGCTTTCGCATGAGGGCCCGTCTCGGCACTGTGGCTAGACGGCCTCCTCCAGGCTCGCCTCGGCCAGGATGATGAACTTCGATGGGTCGGGCTTCTGCGACATGTTCCAATAGTCCTCGGGCAGGAACGGGCTCGGCAGGATGATGCGCCCGGCCTCATTGCGGTAGTAGGTGTCTGCACGGTGGTCGTAGGTCCAGATCAGCTTGCTCATCGCATCCTCGAGCCTGGCGTTGTGCTCGTCGTGCGCATCCTGGGTCACCTCGATCGACGTGGCCTCGTTCTCCACCATGAGTTGCAGGGTCTCGAAGATGAAGTGGTTGACGGTCTCGGTCATGAAGTTGTGGCCGCCGCCACCGTTCGCCACCCCGGTGTTCGGTCCGTCATTGACGAACAGGTTGGGGAACCCGGGCACCGCGCCGCCGATGTAGGTGCGCGGGTTGTTGTTCGCCCACACGTCGTTGAGGATGACGCCGTCCCGTCCGATGATCTCGATCGGCGACAGCCAGTCCAGGGTCATGCCGGTGGCCCAGATGATGACATCGAGTTCGGTCAGCCTGCCGTCGGCAGTGAGGATGCCCTCGGCGACGACCTGTGTCACCGGCTCGGTAATGAGCTCGACGTTCGCCTGCTTGTATGCCCAGTAGTAGCCGCCTGGGCCATCGTCGCCGGGGTCGCGCACCGGGCGCTTCGCACCAGGCGCGAAGTCAGGGGTCAGCTTCTTCGCCAACTCGCTGCCCTCGCCGAACGAGTCGTTGATATACCCCAGGACCGCCTCTCGCGCGAACGCGTTCATCTGCGAGATCGACTCGGGATGCGCCGCGAACCACTCCTCGTCGACCTCGTTGGACTTGTGCGAGAACTCATTCACGACAGCGAAGATCGCGAGCCGGGACCACTGCAGGTAGTAGGGCAAGTTCTTGCGCAGCCAGCGTTCGCTGTCCCCCACGATTCCCGTACCGAGCGTGTTACGCGAGATCCAATGTGGCTGGCGCTGGAACACCGTCAGATGCTCGGCGATCGGCGCGACGGATGCGATGACCTGCACCCCGGCCGCTCCGACACCCAGGACCCCGATGCGCTTGCCCTCGAGCTCGACGTCGCGCCACTTTGCGGTGTGGATCGACTCGCCTTGGAAAGTCTCGATTCCCGAAACGTTCGGGTACTTGGGGCGGTTGAGGTGCCCCGTCGCCGTGATGACTGCCCCGGCGTGCACGGTCGAGGTGGCATGCGTCACCGTGTTGAAGATCGTGAGCTCCCACACCTGCCTGTCGTCCAGCCACTCCATCTTGGTGACCTCGGAGTTGTAGTGGATGTGATCGGCAAGTTCGTACTTCTTCACGATGCTCTGGAGGTAGGCGCTGTACTCACTGCCCAGCGGGAAGGAGCGGCTCCAGTTCGGTTCGATCTCCCAGGAGAGGGAGTAGTAGACCGAAGGGGTGTCGACAGCGACCCCTGGGTAGGTCTGAGACCACCACAGTCCGCCCGGCCCGCCTTCGAGGTCGTACACCTCGTAGTCGAATCCACGTTCGGAGGCCTTCACTGCGGCATCCAGTCCGGTCATGCCCGCGCCGAGGATCGCGATGTTCACGGACTTCGGTGGGGTCTTCGTTGGGGTGATCGACCGAGCGTCTGGTTCGAAGCCCGACTGGACGATGTTCATTTCACGTTGCGTCTCTGCGATCGGGAAGCCGGCGGCGATATCCGACATCCTCTGGAAGAGGGCGCGATCAGTGACGCCAAGGTATTCGGGCTGGTCCTCGCGCGAGAGGGACTCGGCGAGCAGCTCAATGAGTTCTTCGCGAGCAGCAGGATCCTCGGTCTTGGGAACGTATCCAGGGATCGGCATCAAGGGAGCAGGTCCGCCGACGCGGTCGGCATACCGGTCGAGCAGTGTGGGATCCGCCTTGACATGTATCGCCGAAAGCAGCAACTGGTAGGTCGGAGCCACGATGACGTGCTTGCGCAGCTCCTCCGCCGACACCACCGATCGGGGCACGTTGTGCGTGTACCGCGAACGAAACTTACCGCCAGGAAGGGCTTGCTCGGACATTCGTATTGTCTCCTCGTTGAGTGCTTGACACTGGGTCATTGCCGCGTCGTCGCCGCGAGTATTTTATATACAATTTTGTCGACCTCCGCAAAATCTATACCGATCGGCTGGAAAGTCAATTGGAATCGGCGCCCGATGAGGCTCCACGGAAAATATCGCGCGCGTCGCGCTCAGACCCAGACTGCACGACTGTGGGAGACGATCGGTCGCTATCCCCATCCGTGGAACTTCGAAAGTCGCAGGGGCGCTGCCCGCGCGCGCATCGATGAAAGGTGCTGACAATGACAACTACGCGAGGGCGGCTGGGAAAACCCCTGCATGTTGCACGCGCGGTCAAACTTCTGGAGCGCGCAGGGCAGCCGCAACGCACATCGAAGACCACGAGTTCGGCAAGCACATCACGTCGGCGCGACGATCGGCTTGCGAAATGCCTTCTCGACAGTGGCGAAAGAACGCTCGGCGGTGAGCCCGGAGGAGGCATTTGGTGGGATTCCCGGCCTCATCGGCTACGACGATTTTCTCGGGATCCCCGCTGCTCGTGAGAAGGCGGCGTAATACGGCCTCCTCGACAAGTAGGTCGATCAAGACCGGTTTGGCAATATATCTAGCTCAAACCGGTCTTGGACGTGGGGTAGGAGTGACCTCTAATGTCGGAATACCTCCGCTGTTGACGAGGCCTTCCGATGACGAAAGGACCAGGATGAGAGCCACCGACCGACATGGTTGCTTCGGGCTCAAGTCCGGCGGGAACGCTGTGGATCGGCAATTCACATGGCTTTTGGTGGTGCCCAACAGCAAGGCCGTCGGTACGTTCGCCCTCCCGACTTCTGCCGGAGAGCCAGCTTGAGGCCGGGCCACGAGCTTCGGCCTTCGCTTGCGCTCTGCGTCGCTGCATAATATATTTCGTTCTCAACCAGGCCAGTCGGCCGCCATTGCTTGACCTCTACCCCCAACCCAACAGAACAAAGGAAAGATAATGACGTCTTCCGCACCATCTGCAGTGCCTGTCAAGCTCAGGCCTTACGCCGTGATCGTGCTCATCTTCTTGCTCATCGAGGTGACGGGGGTGTTCGAGCAGACGATGATCTACGTCGCCATTCCCACCCTGATGGGCGTGTTCAAGATGGATGCCGCAGGCATCTCCTGGGCGATCACGGTCTTCCTTCTCGTGGGCGCGGGCACCGCTGCCATCTCCGGCCGTCTCGGTGACATCTACGGTCGCAAGAAGGTGCTCATCGCCCTGATGATCATTTCGGCGGTCGGCTCATTCATCAGCGTTATCTTCGGCAACTACGAGGGCATCCTGATCGGCCGTGCCCTGCAGGGCACGAGCGCCGCCCTGTTCCCGCTGCTGGTCGGCATTGCCCGCGAGGTAGTTCCGGCGCCCCGCGTGCCCGTACTCATCTCGCTCACGACTGGCGTATCCATCATCGGCGGATCCGTCGCGGCACTCGTGGCCGGAATCATCCTCGACCAGAGCAGTTGGCATGTCATGTTCATCGCCTCCGGCATTCTCGCAATCGTCGCAATCTTCGCTGGCCTTGGCCTGCCGAAGTCCGTCGTGGTTCCGAGCAACCAGGGCCGTTTGGACATTCTCGGTGGGGTACTTCTGGCACCCGCTGTAGCGGCGATCCTCTTCGGCGTGAATAGTTCGCGCAGCCAGGGGGCAAGCGCGTTCGTGGTGACCCTGATCATCGGTGGCGCGGTGCTCTTCGCTTTCTGGATCGTTTGGGAGTTGAGGATCAAGAACCCCATGTTCAACTTGCGCCTCTTCAAGCAGCGCTCGCTGGTACTTACCCTGGCCGCCACGGCGTTTGTGGCGCTGGGCCTGTTCGCGGCTGGCGGGCTGCTGTCCCCGATCCTGCAGCAGAGTCCGACGACTCTTCCGGTGGGCCTTGGCCTCACCCCGACGCAGTCCGGCCTCTATGGGCTGATCTCCGGTGTGATCGGCTTCGGCCTCTCGCCGGTCGGCGGACGAGTCGCGGCGAAGTTCGGAGCTAAGGTCACTCTCGCTGCCGGCTGCGCCATCGGGATCATCGGCTTCATCGGCTTCATCTTCGCGGTGCATAACCTTCCGCTCGCGATCGTCGCCATCGTGATCACGGGCCTCGGAACGGCATTCGTTCTCGTCGGCCTTCCGAATGTGATCGTTGAGATCGTCGACGCGAAGGACACGAGCGAAGCTGTCGGCATGATCTACTCGGTAGGACGCACGTTGTTCGCCGCGGTCGGTACGGCGATCGTCGGCATCATCCTCGCGTCCAGCACGGTTCCCAAGACGACGGCACCGACCATGGCGTCCTGGACTGGAGCGATCATTTTCGTGATTGTTGCCGCGGCACTCGCCCTGGTAGCAACGCTGATGATCACCAAGGTCAAGCCGATGGATGAGCGCGGCGCCGTCATCGAGGCAGTCGCCGAGGCCGAGAGCGAAGAGGCCGCGACGCCAATCGCGGCCCACTAGCTCTCGGCGTGGTGCCTCGGCGTTCAGCGCGCGGGGCACCGCGTAGACGGGAAAGCACGGTCCAGGCGCTGGCTTAGGACCCCATCCACGATGGGCCGGTTCCCAGCGGAACCGGCCCATCGTCGCGTCGTGAGGGGGATTGGGATGCGCGGCCATGCCCACGCGCATCATGCACACCGTGGCCGCCGTCGCTGCCGTGGCATCCGCCCTGCTTGCACTATCGATTCCGCGAGCGACACCGCACTACGACAGGGACCCTGCCCTGCCCCTGAGCGTCAGCGGTCCAGCGGTTCGCTGAACTTCGCTCGAGCAGCGTCGAGGATCGGCGCCAGGTCGTCCACGCGATCACGGTCTGCGCGCCAGGCCAGGTAGGTCTCGCCGCGGGGGAATTCCTCGGGCAGGGGGCGGATGACGACGCCATCGCCCAGGAGGTATTTGTGCCATGGTGCATCAGGGTTGGCCAGGGTGAAGCAGCAGGAGTCGCCATCGGCGATGATCGCCGCGATGCCGCCCACGATCTCGAAATCGATTTGCTCGACATCCATTGCGGCAAGCCTGTACTCATCCATCGGACCGGCGGCCGGCGCCCCTGTGCCCGGCTGCAGCAGGAGGCGTAACCCGCTGATGTCCTGCGGACGGACATCGGTCAGCTGCGAGAATTGGGGCCGGTCCGGGAGAGCGATCGCGGCGCGTTCACGCACGATGGTTATGTAGTCCAGGCGCCGATCGTCAACGCGCCGGTTGAGCAGACCGAGGGTCAGCCGACCCGCGAGCAGCCGCTCGACCTGCGCGTAAGAATCCATCGGGTGAACGCGCACATCGGCCTTGGGCTCGACAGCGCGCACGACGCCGTCGATGACCGAGCGAAGCACCTCCGAAGGCAGCGATCGCATACCTAGATGAATCTCGGGATGCCCGCTGACTCGGCGGTGCATCTCCCGCCCGAGCGTGTCGAAGTCGGCGAGGGTGCGCTCCGCGTAGGGGATGAGCGCGAGACCGAGGGCGGTCAGTTCGACCTTGCGGGTTCCCCGGATGAAGAGCGCACCGCCGATCTCGAGTTCGAGTTGCTGGATGCTTCGGCTCAACGGCGACGCGGCCATGACCAACCGCTCGGCGGCGCGGGCATAGTTGAGAGTCTCCGCGACTGCGAGGAAGTGCTTGAGCTGCCTGACGTCCATCAGGGCATCCTGTCTGATCCTGCATCGACGCGCCACCGTGCCGGCCCGTCGATGTAGGCATCCCCACCCTGCAGGTCATTGACGACGATCGCGGGAAAATCCACTACCTCGAGCCGGTGAACGGCCTCCGTGCCGAGGTCGGCGTACGCGATGACTTCCGCGGTGACGACCGTCTGGGCGAGCAACGCAGCCGTTCCCTCCACCGCACCGAAGTAGACGCAGCCGTGCCGGCGCATCGACTCCTTTACCGCTTCTGACCGACGTCCCTTGCCTATCATCCCGCGCAGGCCGAGTTCGATGAGCAGCGGCGAGTACGGATCCATGCGGGATGCCGTGGTCGGCCCGGCGGAGCCGATCACGCGTCCGGGGCGGGCCGGCGTCGGCCCGACGAAGTAGAGCACGTGACCGGCGGGGTCGAATGGCAGCGGCTGCCCAGCCGCGAGCGCAGCGGCAAAACGTTCGTGCGCGGCATCCCGCGCAGTGATGAGCGGTCCCGAAATGAGCACCCGATCGCCTGCTTTGAGGGGCTCGAGCGCAGCACGATCGAGTGCGAGCGTCGACAGTCGACGTTCGATGCTCACAGGGTGACCGCCCCGACGCGGTGCGAGTGGCAATCCAGGTTGATGGCGACGGGGAACGCAGCGATGTGAGTGGGCATGGATTCGATATGGACCGAGAGGGCTGTCACGGTACCCCCGAACCCGGCGGGCCCGATTCCCGTGCCATTGATCGCCGACTTGATCGTGCGCTCCAATTCCGCAACGGCAGGGTCTGCGCTGGGTGTTCCCGACGTGCGGGTAAGTGCCCACTTCGACATCCGGGCGGCCATGTCGAAGGTGCCTCCCATTCCGATGCCGACAGTGAGGGGTGGGCTCGCACTGGGGCCGGCCTTCTCGATCGTCTCGACGACGAAGCGCACCATCCCCGCTGTGCCTTCGGCCGGGGTCAGCATCTTGACGGCGCTCATGTTGTCGCATCCGGCGCCTTTCACGAGGAGCGTGAGCTCGAGGCCGTCGCCCTCGATGATGTCGGTGTAGATCATGGCGGGCGTGTTGTCGCCAGTGTTGACCCTGTCGATGGCACTGCGCACGAGGGATGCCCTGAGATAGCCATCGTCGTAGCCCGTGCGCACTCCCTCGTTCACCGCGTCGGTGAGCGAGCCGCCGGTGAAGTGGACGTCCTGTCCGATCCGCAGGAAGCAGACGGCATAGCCCGTGTCCTGGCAAATGGGGAACCGTTCCGCGGCCGCGACGTCACCGTTTCGGATCAGTTGGCGGATGACACTGCAGCCCAGCTCCGATTGCTCTTCGTTGAGCGCGCGGCTGAGGGCATCCCGGTGGTCCGCTCGGACTTCGTGGTTTACCGTGATGCAGAGGTCGTGAACGGCGGTCGTGACCTCGCTGACGGCAACTTCGCGCATGATAGGCGGCCCTTCGTGATCGACGGGGAATGCGGGCATTCGTCCGCAGCCGGGGTAACAACAACATAATATATTGATGTGCGGCATATGCCGCTCGCCCATCGAAAGACAAGGACCAGCATGACCGCCGATCACCGAGAAGTCCCGGGCTGGACTGGACGATACTTCGAGGACTTCGCCGTCGGCGACATCTACGTCCACCCGATGGGCCGCACCTTGACGGCCGTCGACAGCCGGTGGTTCACTCTCATCACCCAGAACGTCGCCAAGACGCACCTCGATGTCGAGTTCGCCAAGCAGACCGAATACGCGAAGCCGCTCGTCAATTCGACGTTTATCCTCGCTCTGGTGACCGGTCAGTCGACGATCGACCTGTCATTCAACGTCTACGCGAATCTCGGCTGGGATGAGGTGCGGATGCCCGCGCCCGTGTTCGAGGACGACACAATCTATTCGCGCTCGATCGTCGTCGGGCTCAGGGAATCCAAGTCGAAGCCGTTCGTCGGTATCGTCACTGTCGCCACCGAGGGTTACAACCAGGACGGCGAGATCGTCTTCCTTTACCGCCGTACCTTCATGGTCTACCGGCGAGGTGAGGGCCCCACTCTCGAAGCGTCCCGTCCCGATGTTGCGAGCCTCATCGCCCGCGCGGAGGAATACCGGGCTGGCCAGTGACGGAGGAGCTCTCGCTCGCAGCAGCGACCACATTTCTCTTCGTTCCTGGCAATCGCCCAGAACGGTTCCTGAAGGCGGCTGGTGCTGGCGCCGACGCCGTCATCATCGACCTGGAGGACGCCGTCCCTCCTGAGGCGCATGCCGTGGCGCTCGAAGAAACGGTCTCGATCCTCTCGAGCGGGAGGATGCGTGCGCTTGTTCGGGTGCACCCCACATCGGACCCCCGGTACGAAGCCGAGGTAGATGCGCTGCTCGGGGAGGCTGTGACGGGGCTGCGCGGAATCGTCGTCGCGAAGGCGGATGATCCGAAGGCATTGCTCCAGCTCGCCAAGCGGCTGCGAGCGGGGCAGGCGCTCGTGCCGCTGATCGAATCCGCCGCCGGCCTGGACGCCGCCAAGCAGATTGCTGCGGTCGCCGGCGTGACGCGCCTCGCTTTCGGTGGGGTCGACTACTCGCTCGATATCGGGGCCCGGCCCGTGAGCGCAGCCCTGGACTTCGCCCGATCGCACCTCGTCGTCGCCTCGCGCGTGGCATCCATCGCGGCTCCGCTCGACTCGCCCCCGCTCTCGATCACCGATCTCAATGGCGTCGAGGCTGGTGCGTACAGCGCGAGGTCGCTGGGCTTGGGGGGATCGCTTGCCATCCACCCCTCGCAGCTGAGGGCGATCGTCAAGGGATTCGCACCCACTGACGACGAGGTGGAATGGGCCCGGGCGGTGCTCGCCGCCGAAGGCGACGCGGGAGCAGGCCAGGTCAACGGCCAGCTCGTCGATCGCCCGGTGTTCGACCGAGCGCGCAACATCCTCCGTGAAGCGGTGAACTGACATGGGCAACCGTCCGCTCGAAGGCCTGACAGTGGTCTCGCTCGAACAAGCGGTCGCTGCACCCTTCGCGACAAGGCAGTTGGCCGATCTCGGAGCCCGCGTGATCAAGGTCGAGCGCGACACCGGGGATTTCGCCCGGGATTACGACACGAAGGTGCACGGCTTGGCGAGCTACTTCGTCTGGCTGAACCGGGGCAAGGAGAGCGTGGTTCTCGACCTCAAGTCGGAGTCAGGCGCGGCCATCCTGCGCAAGCTCATTGCCAGGGCCGACGTCTTCGTGCAGAACCTGGCGCCGGGCGCCGCGGAGCGACTGGGGGTGGGGGCCGACGACGCGCTAGCGCTGAACCCGCGCCTCATCCACGTTTCCATCTCCGGATACGGAGCGGGTGGACCGTATGAACAGAAGAAGGCGTACGACCTCCTGGTCCAGTGCGAAGCCGGGCTCCTGAGCCTGACCGGCACGCCCGATTCCCCCGCCAAGTCAGGCATCTCCATCGCCGATATCGCGAGTGGCATGTACGCGTACTCCGGCATCCTGACCGCCCTTATCCAGCGGGGCACTACCGGCAAGGGCGATGTGCTCGAGGTCTCGATGCTCGAGGCGCTCGGCGAATGGATGAGCCAGCCCTACTTCTACGCGGAGTACGGCGGTGTGCAGCAGCCACGCAGCGGTGCCGAGCATGCGACCGTGGCGCCGTATGGTCCATTCGCGACAGCGGATGGCACAGTGTTCTTCGGCATCCAAAACGAACGCGAATGGCTGAAGTTCTGCGAGATCGTGCTCGAAGCACCCGAGGTTGCGGGCGACCCGCGGTTCGCGGGAAACGCGAAACGGGTGGACAACCGGCCCGCCCTGCACGAGCGCATTGACAGTGAGCTCTCGCAACTCACATTGTCAGCGGTGCTGGAACGGTTGGAGCGGGCGGACATCGCGAACGCCGAGCTGAGGGACATGAAGACCTTCTCGGCGCACCCGCAGCTCGAGGCGAGGAAACGCTGGCGCGATGTCGACTCGCCGGCTGGGCCGCTGCGCTCGCTGCTGCCTCCCGTGACCTCGAGGTCAATCGAGTACGACATGGGCCCGGTACCCAGCCTGGGGCAACACACGGCCGCGGTTCTCAAGGAACTCTCCGAGGCGGAGTGAGACAGTATCCTTCAGGAGAGGAGGCATCGTGACGTTCGTGGTGAGAGAGTTCGCGCCTAAGCGCTCTCAGTTGAGCGACGACGCTGCGGCCTACGTGAGGGACCTCATCATGTCGGGCCAGCTGCCTCCTGGCGAGTCCGTGCGCCCCGAAGTCATTGG
>FSUF01000882.1_pt1 | contig 15496 bp, 16 predicted proteins | sample 1637351 | NCBI WGS metagenome assembly FSUF01 (sample SAMEA3914816, study PRJEB12502) | metagenome | biome: forest; material: soil | place: USA | collected 2011-09-16 | depth 0.3 m | reverse complement strand
GTTGCGCTCCATCCAGCCGAGCAGTACGTCGGCGAATTCGTCGGGGTGCTCGACGCTCGGCAGGTGCGCTGTGTCGCTGAAGATGTACCCGTCGGCGGTGGGGATGGCGTCGAGAAGGTAGGCCTGCTGGGCGAGCGCCTGCGACAGGTCGAATTCGCCGACGGTGACGAGGGCCGGCACCTCGATGTCGACGACGCGGTCGAATGCGGGCGGTTCGAGAGGGATCGCGATCGGCGCCTCGCCGCCGTGCTCGGCGTTCGGACGGTTCAGTTCGTAGGCGACCTCAACGAATCGCGGATCGAGGTCGTCGTTGTTGCGGGTCGGGCCGATCGTCCACAATTCGACATCGAGCCGCGAGAGCTGGTGCCAGTCCCCGGCCTTGTAAGCGTCGTCGCACCGGTCGAGCAGGGCGTCCTCGGTGTCCGTGAGTTCGGTTTCGGGGAATCCGCTCGGACCGGACCCGATGGTCACCAGCCCGACAACACGCTCCGGGCTTTCGAGTGTGAGGTCGATCGCGATGCGCCCGCCCCGCGAGCATCCGATCACGAGCGCCTGCACCACGCCGAGGTGATCGAGCAGGTCGCGTGCGTCCTGACGGTCGGAGTATTCGACGTCCTCGGCGGTGGTTCGGCCGAACCCGCGTGTGTCGAAGCGCACGACGAAATGGTCGTCGGCGAGACGCTCCACAAGGGGATCCCACATCCGCAACGTCGCAACGCCAGCATGGATGAGCAGCACGGCCGGCGACGAGATGTGCCCGGCCGTCTCGTAGTACAGGGATGCGCCCGGGACTTCGAGTGTCGGCATGCTTCGAGCCTAGCGAGGGTCGTGCATCCGGTGTCAGCCGAAGATCATAGGACGGTCGTCGTCGTCTTCCTGCGGTTCGAGGTCGAGGTCGACGACGACCGGCACGTGGTCGCTCGGCGCCTGCCCCTTGCGCTCGTTGCGGTGGATGCTCGCGCCGGTCACGAGGTCTGCGAACGGCTTCGAGCCCAGGATGAAGTCGATTCGGAGCCCCTCATTGCGCGGAAAGCGGAGCTGCTTGTAGTCCCAGTAGGTGAAGCCTTCGGGAACGAGGGGACGGACCACATCCGTCAGCCCGATCGTCTCGAACGTGTTGAACGCACTGCGCTCCGGCGGTGAGACGTGGGTGGAGACGCCCGGGATGACGCTCGGGTCGGCGTTGTCGGAGTCGAAGGGGGCGATGTTCCAGTCGCCCATCAGCGCCAGCGGCTGGTCGGGCTTCTCGGCCAGCCAGCGTTGGGTGTCGGCGGCGAGCGTTGCAAGCCAGTCGAGCTTGTAGGCGTAGTGCGGGTCGTCGAGCGCACGGCCGTTCGGTACGTACAGGCTCCACAGGCGCAGTCCCGCCACCGTGACACCCATGGCGCGGGCCTCGCGGGGGAGGTCGGGCCCCTCCGCTCCCTTGGAGAAGCCGGGCATCTCCGGGAAGCCGATCTCGACGTCCTCCATCGGGAGCCTACTTGCGAAGGCGACCCCGTTCCACTGGTTGTACCCGTCGATCTGGAGCTCGTAGCCCGCCGCTTCGAACGCCTCGACGGGGAACTGCTCGGGCTTGCATTTGATCTCCTGCAGGGCGAGAACGTCGATGTCCTCCCGTACCAGCCAGTCCACAGTGCGCACAAAACGTGCACGGATCGAGTTCACATTCCAGGTAGCAACGCGCATGACCCGATGCTATCGATTACCCCCGACCTCTAGAATCGGGACGTGACCGACGCACGACAGCAGCTCATCGACTACATCTCGGCCGACGCCGTGTTCCATGGCGACTTCACGCTCACCAGCGGCAAGAGGGCGACCTATTACGTCGACCTGCGCAAAGTGAGCCTCGACCACCGCGTGGCTCCCCTCATCGGCCAGGTCATGATCGATCTCATCGCGGATGTCCCGGATGTCTCCGCCGTCGGTGGGATGACGATGGGCGCGGACCCGGTGGCGGCGGCCATCCTTCACCAGGGTGCTGCTCGCGGGCTCGCCTACGACGCATTCGTCGTGCGCAAGGAGCCGAAGGACCATGGCCGCGGCAAGCAGGTGGAAGGGCCGGACCTCGCCGGCAAGCGGGTCATCGTCCTCGAAGACACGTCCACCACGGGCGGCTCGCCGCTGAAGGCCATCGAAGCGCTCGAGAAGGTCGGCGCGATCATCGCCGGTGTGGCTGTCGTCGTCGACCGCAACACGGGTGCACGCGAAAAGATCGAGTCGGCTGGCTATCCCTACTACTACGCCATCGGACTCGCCGACCTGGGGCTTGAATAGTGGATGACCCGCGCGACCGGGACGACGCCGACGACCCAGGGTCCGGCGCCCCGTCCGACGGCGCGCCCGGGTCGGATGATGCTGAAACCGGTGAAGCCGAATTCGGCAGTTCGGACTGGTTCTACCATCAGCTGAGCGGCGGCCGTCGCCGCGCGCGCGAGGCGGACGCTCCTGCAGCGGCACAGGAGTCGGACGACGAAGCGAGCCCCTCCGAAGCGGTCGGGCCGCCCGCACCAGCTGTGCCGCCCGCACCAGCTGTGCCGCCCGCACCAGCTGTGCCGCCGGTGCCGGCCATGCCCCCGACGCAGGTGATGCCTGCTGTGCCGCCCTCCACCACATCCTTCGAGCCGCCGCAGCCCGCATCCCCGCCGGAGCCGAAGCAGCAGACCGGTCCGATCTTCGAACCGGGCGCGCCGTTCGTCTGGGGCCTGACGCCCGGCGTCGGCTCCGACCCGCTCGTCGAGCCCGCTGATGCCGCATCCGGGTCGACCGCCGAGCCCGAAACCGCCCAGGCCGAGCCGGTGGTTCCCGAGCCGATCATCCCCGTGCCGTTCGTGCCGCCGGCGCCGCCCATGCCCCTGACGCAGGTCATGCCTGCGGTGCCTCCGACCGGCCAGCCCGCCCCCGAGCCGACCCCGGCACTGGCGCCACCTGTCGATGAACCCGCCCCGGAGGCTCCAGCGCCGTGGTCGCCGGCGCCGTTCGTGCCGCCGGTCGATGAAAAATCTGCGCCCGATAGCCCGGCGTGGTCTCCTTCGCCTCTCGCGCCACCCTCGTTCATCGTGCCGCCGGTTCTCCCCGAGCCACCCAACGAACTCGCGCCGCCCGCCATTCCCGCGCAGGCGGAGGCCGGCGCCCCGGCAAGGTCCTCCTTCGATGACACCGGCGACGCTGACGGCCTTGGCCTGGCCGCCCTCCTCGGCATGTTCGACGAGGGTGAGCCGAAGTCCCCGGCGACCGATGCCGCGAGCAGCACAGCGGTCGGCGAAACCGTTCCGCCCGAGTCGGCCGCCGAGCCCTCAGCGCCAACCGCCCCGTCCTTCTTCGAGCCGGCCCCGCTCGTCCCTCCCGTCTTCACCGTGCCGGTCGTCCCGGTTGCTCCGCCGGTCGTCCCGGTTGCCCCGCCCGTCGTGCCGCCGGTGGCACCGGACGTCGAAGCACCCCGCTTCCCCACCGTGCCGGGTCTTGTCCCGCCGGCGCCCGTCGGGGCGCACAGAGCGGTTGCCCCTCTCGACACGACACGTGCCGCAGCGCCCGTTCCAGACGACGGTGCCGATGACGAGGGGATCGACGATTTCGCCGCCGCTCCATACGACGAGGCGGCGGCGCGCGCTGCTGCCGCCGACACGGCGACGGTGCTCATGGACACGGCCGCCATCGAGGCGGTTCGATCAGGTGTGACCGAGCCGGCCGCCGAGGATGCCACCCTCCTGATGGGAGCGTTGCCTTCGCCAGCCACCCAGGCGCTCGACGCCGACACGCTGGCCGAGGCATCCGCACCGACGTCCGCCCTGGCGCCGGCATCCGCCGCCGCTGCTGCGGCTGCAGCGGGCCCGGACGAGACCGTGCTTCCTGCGACGCGTCGTTCACGAGGCGGGAACCCGCCGGGCGGCACCCCGCCGAATGAACCGAACCGCGCCAACCGCACCCTGTTCTGGGTCGCCGGTGGGCTCGTCGCGCTCCTCATCCTGATCGGGCTTTTCGTTTTCGGCACCCGTCTGCCGAGCATGTTCGCGGCAACGACGCCGACACCCACCCCGGCCAAGTCGGCCACCCCGACCCCGACGCCGACCCCCACGCCGGCTGTCATCGCGAAACCGGCCGCCGCACAGCCCCCCGGCGTGCACACGTGGTCGACGCTCGGCGGCACCGAGTGCATCCAGCCGTTCACGACACCCTGGGCCGATTCGTTCACCGTGGTCGACTGCGCCACCCCCCACGCTGCGCAGATGGTCTACACGAACCTGTTCTCGGCGGACCCGGCGGCTCCTTACCCGGGCGCGCCGGCTCTTGCGAACCAGATCAACCTGCTCTGCACGAAGCCCGGCGTGATCAACCTTCAGGCGGCGAGCGCGTACCCCGACCTCGAGTTGCAGGGCACCTATCCGGCCACCGAGCAGCAGTGGAAAGACGGGCTGCGGTCGTACTACTGTTTCGCGAGCCGCTCCAGCGGGCAGCCGATCGCCGGCTCGGTCGCCGGCCCCGGACCCCAGGGCTGAGCCCGCCGCGCTGCGGTTACAGGTCCGACTCGACGGGAGCAACCGACACGAGTTCGCTCACCCCGGAGACGATCTCGTCGGGCCGGAACGGGTAGCGGTCGACCTCATCCAGGTCGCTGATCCCGGTCAGCACCAGGATCGTGTGGAGTCCGGCCTCGATGCCGGCGACGATGTCGGTGTCCATGCGGTCGCCGACCATCGCCGTATTCTCCGAGTGCGCGCCGATGCGGTTCATCGCGGAGCGGAACATCATCGGGTTCGGTTTGCCGACGACATATGGCTCCCGCCCCGTCGCCTTCGTGATCAGCGCAGAGACCGCGCCGGTCGCCGGCAGCGGCCCTTCAGCGCTCGGGCCGGTCGCGTCGGGGTTCGTCGAGATGAACCGCGCGCCGTTGCCGATCAACCGGATCGCCTTGGTGATCGCCTCGAACGAGTAGTTGCGCGTCTCGCCGACGACGACGTAGTCGGGGTCGACGTCGGTCATGATGAAGCCGGCCTCGTGCAGCGCCGTCGTGATGCCGGCCTCGCCGATCACGAACGCGCTGCCGCCGGGCATCTGCGACTTGAGGAAGTCGGCCGTGGCGAGCGCCGACGTCCAGATCGCCGCTTCGGGCACGTCGAGACCGGATGCGCGCAGACGGGCTGCGAGGTCGCGCGGCGTGAAGATCGAATTGTTGGTGAGCACGAGGAACGGCGTGCCCTGGTCCCGCCACTGCTGGATCAGCTCCTGCGCGCCGGGCAGCGCGGTGTTCTCGTGAACGAGAACACCGTCCATGTCAGTGAGCCAGCATTCGATCTCGTTGCGTCGCGACACGCGTACCCCTTTCGACCTTCACAGCCTATTGCTCGCTGCGCTTCGTCCACGTTTCGGGGAGGTTCCAATGCGGTACCACTACCCTTAACGCGTGGAATCAGAGCACGCAGCCAATCCGACCGCGGAACTCACCACGCACGGCGTCGGGCCCTGGCAGGGCGACCTGCCGGACGAGCCCTTCTACGACCCTGACCTGCTGGCTCGCGGCGACACGCGCAACGTCATCGACCGCTACCGCTACTGGCGCATGGAGGCGATCGTCGCCGACCTCGACGAGCACCGGCATCCGTTCCATGTCGCGATCGAGAACTGGCAGCACGACATGAACATCGGCTCGATCGTGCGCAGCGCCAATGCGTTCGGAGCCGACACAGTGCACATCATCGGGCGCCGGCGGTGGAACAAGCGCGGCGCGATGGTCACCGACCGCTACCAGCACGTCGTGCACCACGACGACGTGGCCGGCTTCGTCACCTGGGCCCACGAGTCGGCCCTGCCGATCATCGCGATCGACAATGTTCCGGGTTCGGTCATCATCGAGACCTTCGCCTTCCCGCGCGAGTGCGTACTGCTGTTCGGGCAGGAGGGGCCGGGACTGTCGGATGCTGCCATCGCGGCATCGGATGCGGTGGTCGAGATCAGCCAGTTCGGCTCCACGCGCTCCATCAACGCGTCTGCCGCCGCTGCAGTCGCCATGCACAGCTGGGTGATCCAGCACGTCGATTTCGGCTGAGCGCCCAACCGCAGCAGCACCCGTCTGCGCATCCGCAGCAATACCTGCCCGCGCATCCGCCGTGGGCATCCGTTCACCGTGAACGCAGCTCGACCCGCCAGACGAGTTTGATCCCAGACCAGTTCTCGTCGATCGCGGCCACCTTCACGTCGACGAGTCCGGGTCCGCGATCGAGCGCGGCGTTGCGCACGACGTTGTCGCCCAGGTCGCTGACGTGGCCTGCCGCCTTGCGTGGCCAGGCGATCCACAGCGAGCCGGCCGGAAAGATGCGTTCTCCCAGTCCGTCGAGTTCCGCCACATAGTCGACCGCGTTCCGGTAGAACGCGAGCACCAAGTCGAGCGGAGCGTCTCCGTGGGCGGGATCCGGTTCGTCGACCCAGACCACCCCGTCCGGTGCATCCGGGATGCTCCAGCCGGGGTCGCTGTGCGCGATCAGTACCCGACTGCCCGGTTTCATCCCGAGCTTCTTCCAGAGCGGTGTTCCCGAATATCCGGCCATGACGCCACGTTACCGAGAGGCGCGCGCCCGCACCCCCAGTTGTTGGGGTTTTGCCGGGTTCTCGGCGTGCACAGGTCTGTCTGTCCGTGATAATTGGCCAACCCGATTCTCATCGAAGAGAGCGTTCGCAAACTGGAGACCCGATGCGTGGTCGCTCTGTTCCGCCACGAATTATCCGAAAGTTCCACAGGTTGATGACGCTTGCCCGAAAGCGCGTTCTTATGCGCGCAAGAATGCCCGCTTTTTGAAGACCGGGGCGCGCGGACTGCGCCCCCTCCCGCGTGGCGGGGGAGGTAGCCCCAAAGCCTTCCCCGTCACCTCACCTCTCGACCGTGGACCCGCTGCTCAGCGCTGGAGACCGGCTGTGGCGGCGATGCGGTCGATCGCGGACTGGTCGAGGTCGTAGATGACCGTGCCGTCGTCTGGCCCCGTCGCGGTGACGAAGATCACGCGGGCGGCGCTGTCGCCGATCAGTTCGATGTAGGCGAAGCCGGACCCGACCGCAGCGCGTTCGGTTCCCGCAGCGGCCAGCGGATCGGCAGTGTTCGCGACGGCGGGCGCGACGATGACGGGGATCGCCTCAGCTTCGGCTGACAGCGGGTGATGGTAGTGACCCGCAAGGATCAGTCGCACATCACCGGTTGCGCACACGTCGAGCAGTTCGGCCGGATTCTGCAGTTCGAGCTCCCGCAGCAGGGTCGTCTGCGCGGGGACCGGCGGATGGTGGAGCACGACGATCGTTCCGTTCTCCGACGGCGTCTCCAGCGCAACCCGGAGCGCGTCAAGCTGCGCCTCGTCGAGATTGCCGTAGCCCGCACCAGGCACCGCGCTGTCCACGGTCGCGATGCGGAATCCTTTGACGTACTGGGTGCGGGTGCGCTCGCCGAGCACCTCCTCGAATCCGGACCGGAAGTCGTGGTTGCCCATCGCATAGACGACGACCGCTCCGCGTTCGGCAGCCCACGGTTCGAGCATCCATGCAAGGATGCGGTACGACTCGGGCGTGCCGTCCTCCGAGAGGTCGCCCGACACCACGACCACGTCCAGTGCGTCGAGCTCGCCTGCCCGTTCGAGCGTCCGCGCCAGCGCTGCCCGGGTGTCGACGACCCCGTAGTGGAGCGTGGCGTCACCGTACAGGTGCGTGTCGGAAAGGTGCAGGATGCGCAGAATGCGCTCAGAGGGCGTGCTCACCCTGCAACACTAAGTCGCGCCGCCGACCCGCGCTCGCACCTTTCGTGGGAGCGCGGCCTCCGGAGCGCCCCCTGACGTGACGGCCATGCGGTGCTCGGCGTCGCTTTGGACCGCCACGATAGGATCGAATACGACGGGAACCGGCCCGGTGCGGCACTCCCAGTTCCAGCGCGCATCCACGAGAGGACTGAACCGTGCCCGCAATCGTGATCGTCGGTGCCCAGTGGGGCGACGAAGGCAAAGGCAAAGCGACCGACCTCCTCGGCAGTCGCATCGACTACGTGGTCAAGTTCAACGGTGGCAACAACGCCGGGCACACGGTCGTCGTCGGCAACGAGAAGTATGCGCTGCACCTGCTTCCGTCGGGCATCCTGACCGAAGGCGTCACACCGATCATCGCCAACGGTGTCGTCGTCGACATCGAAGTGCTGTTCGAAGAGCTGGATGCGCTCATCGCCCGCGGCGTCGACGTATCCCGCCTGCGCGTCAGCTCCAACGCCCACGTCATCACCCAGTACCACCGCACGATGGACAAGGTGACGGAGCGTTTCCTCGGCAAGCGCCAGATCGGCACGACCGGTCGGGGAATCGGACCGTCGTACGCCGACAAGATCAACCGGGTCGGCATCCGTATCCAGGACCTCTTCGACGAGAACATCCTGCGGCAGAAGGTCGAGGGCGCCCTCGAGCAGAAGAACCACATGCTGGTCAAGGTCTACAACCGGCGCGCGATCACCGTCGACGAGGTCGTGTCCGACCTGCTCAGCTACGCCGAACGCCTTCGGCCGATGGTCGCCGACACCGGGCTGTTGCTCCACCAGGCGCTCGAAGCCGGCAAGTACGTGCTGTTCGAGGGCGGCCAGGCGACCATGCTCGACGTCGACCACGGAACGTATCCGTTCGTGACCTCCTCGAACTCGACCGCCGGCGGCGCAGCAACGGGTTCCGGCATCGGACCGAATCGCATCGACCGCGTGATCGCTGTCGTCAAGGCGTACACGACACGTGTCGGCGCCGGTCCTTTCCCGACCGAGCTGTTCGACGATTCCGGCGAATGGCTGCGCGAGCGGGGATTCGAGTTCGGCACGACGACGGGCCGCCCGCGCCGTACCGGCTGGTATGACGCACCGATCGCCGGTATTCGGCGGGCATTCAACGGGGCACCGATTTCGTGCTCACGAAACTCGACACGTTGACGGGTCTCGACCGCATCCCGGTCGCTGTCGCCTACGACGTCGACGGCGTTCGCCACGACGAGGTGCCGGCCTCGCAGACGGACTTCCACCACGCGGTGCCCATCTACCAGGAGTTCCCGGGGTGGTCTGAAGACATCTCGGGGGTGCGAGAGTTCGGCGACCTGCCGAACAACGCGCAGGACTACGTGCTCGCGCTCGAGGCGATGAGCGGCGCGCGCATCTCAGCGATCGGCGTCGGCCCCGGCCGCGACGCGATTGTCGTACGCCACGACCTCGTGGACTGAGTCGGGCTGACCTCAGAACCAGGTGCTCAAGCGGGGCGGCACTGCCGTGCGAAAGACGCGGTCGAGTGCCTCGGCATCGCCCGAGATCTTGCCCGCGAGCGCCAGATGCCGAGCTGAGCTGTGGCCCAGGTAGACAGCGCCGAGTGAACTCACCGGCAGGGTCACGTCGGGCCGTTCCGAAGTGACGCCGACGCTCGCCTCGCCGCCGGTGACGCGCATCAGGTACCGGCCGCCGGCGAATCCCATGTCGTCGGCGATGTCGAGTACGAGTTCCCCGTCACGCTCATATCGTCGCGCGCTGAGGGCGGCAGGAACATCGAGGATGCGCACCCAGAGGTGATCCGCAACATCGGCGACCCTGGCACCCCGGATGTCGGAGACCAGGTAGGGCAGCGGTTCGTCGACGCCGCGGGTCTGGATGTCGACTTCGCTAACGAGGTCGAGTTCCAGCAGGAAACGCCAAAGTGCAGTGAGTGCCTCATTCGTCGCGGCGGCAAGGTAGCTGACCTCAACAGTGTGACGCGCGAAGTCGTCGGACTCCTTGACGACATAACTCACGAAGCCTTCGGGTTCGCCGGCAGGCGAGTCGTAACGGACGAGGCGGTACTTGTCTGCTTGCGAATTGCCCTTCAGCGGCCCGATCAGCCGGTCGGCGAGGTAGGGAGTCAGGGCGATCTCGCCCGGGCGGACAGCCATGACCTTGTCGATCACCCGATAGCCTGTCTCCCGGTACTCGTCCGGTTCGGTGAATGACAGCCGACCGACGGTCGAGGGGCCGGCCCAGCCGGCACGCTTCGTGTCCACGCGCCACTTGCTCGCGAACGTCGCGGGTCCGAAACCCCAACGGCCGTAGATCACGGACTCCGACACCGTGAGGATGGCAATCGGCACGCCGAGCGCGTGCGCGGCGCGCAGTTCCCCGCCGAGCAGGGCGCGGGCGATGCCGCGGCGGCGGTGGGTCGGAGCGACGGTGACCGAGGTGATCGCCCAGCTTCCGACGGCCGCTCCTCCCGGGACGGTGAGGGGCGCGACCCACGAGTTGACCGTGCCGACGGGCGACGCCGGCGCGGCGATGGTGTCGTCGTAGACGGCGGTCGTGCGGCGATCCCTCATGTGGTCACGCGATTCGGCGAGCGCCTCGTCGCTGGGGCGCCCACCGTGGAAACCACGGAAGTAGGCGAGCAGCCACTCGTCGAAGACAGCGCGGTCGGCTGTGTCGACGAGCGACATTCTGAGGCCGGCACCGGACACGGCGCGAGCGGACTCTTCGTCGATCGGTTGGGTCAGATAGGTCTCGGTCACCTCTCCACCGTATCGGGCGATCAGCGTGCGGCGAGGGTTTTCAACAGGGTGACCAGCTCGAGCGGGCGTGTCATCGCCGGGGCGAAGAAGGCTTCGTCCGCGGCTTCCACCACGTCGATCGCGCGCGCGGCGACAACGGCTCCGTATGCCGTGACGGAGAGCGCCTTGGCCCGGGCATCCTCCGGGTCGGGCGTGCGCACCAGCAGCCCTTTCGCGATGAGGCGCCCGACGACCTCGGAGGTCATCCGGGCATCCGACCCGGTGTACTCCGAGAGGCGCGACTGCCTCGGCTTCTCGTCCTGGCCGTTGAGCCACCAGGTGGAGGCGAGGATGACGAACTGCACGTGTGTGAGGTCGAGCGGTGCGAGGGCGGCGGCCATCACGCGCTGCCAGCGCAGGGTGGTGTGCCAGAGCAGGAAGCCGGGGCTCGTGGCGGGGCCCTCGGGGAATCTGGTCATGCGCGCAGCCGCGCCTGCTCGAACAGGGCTGCCATCGACGCGGGGAAGTCGCCGCTGATCTGGGGACCGAGTTCTGGCCCTACCTCGTCGGCGCCCTCACCGTCGATCTCGAGGCGATGCGTGACCCGGGTTCCTTCCTCCGTCGGCGCGAGCGTGTGCCGGAAGGTCAATACGAGGGTGCCGAATTCGGTGCGGTCGGCGTACGTCTCGTTCTCGACCAGGTCGATGATCGTCGACGGGAACGGATCCTGCCCGACGGGGGTGACCGTCAACTCGGTGCCGACGGCGAAGGGGCCGTGGAGCTCGAATGTGTCTGCGCCGTCATAGGTGAGCGCGCCGGTGTGGAGGTCTCGGAGGGCCGACCAGACGGTTTGGCGATCGAGCGTTGTTTCAGCGATGTATTCGTTGGTCCACATGAGCTGCGCCTTTCTGTCCGGGTTGCGAGGGTTTTGTCTATGCGTAGATAATCTACGCATAGAGTAAAACATGCGCAAGCCCCGATTTCGACACGTTAGGGTCGGTCTATGGCCCCGAACGACTCCCCCGCCGCCGACCTGGAAACCTCGGCGGACGCTGCCGTCTACGCGCAGCTCCACAGCATCCGCCAGAGCATCGACAATATCGACGCCGCCGTCGTGCACATGCTCGCTGAGCGCTTCAAGTTCACCCAGCAGGTCGGCACGCTGAAGGCGACGCACGGCCTGCCGCCGGCCGATCCTGAGCGCGAGCGCGAACAGATCCAGCGCCTGCGGGCGCTCGCCGAAGAGAGCCACCTCGACCCCGCGTTCGCGGAGAAGTTCCTCAACTTCATCGTTGCCGAAGTCATCCACCACCACGAACGCATCGCGGGTTCCGCCGCCGAAGATCGCGCATCGTGACCTGGAGAATCGATTCGCTGCCCGACCAGACCGGGAAAGTCGTCGTCGTCACCGGCGCCAACAGCGGAATCGGCTTCTTCACGAGTGAGCTGCTGGCCGCCGCAGGGGCGCACGTCGTGCTCGCGTGCCGCAGCCGTGAACGCGGCCATGCAGCCGTCACGGCGATCCGCGGACATGTTCCCGGCGCCAGCGTCGAACTGCTCGACCTCGACGTCACGATGCCCGAGTCGATCGGAGCCGCGGTAGACGTCCTCGCTGCCCGCGGACGCCTCGACGCGCTGGTCGAGAACGCCGGGATGGTGCATCCGCCGGCGAAACGCGAGACGGATGCGCGCGGCAACGAACTCGTGCTCTCCACGAACGTCCTCGGCCATTTCGCGCTCACCTCACTTCTTTATCCGACCCTCAGGCGCACGCCCGGCGCGCGCGTGGTCATGCTCGGCAGCCTGTCGAGTCGTCTCTCGACATTCCGCATCGACGACCTTCAGCTGGTTCGCCGCTACAGCGGATGGCGGGCCTACGCGCAATCCAAGATCGCGGTGCAGGCCTTCGGATTCGAGCTGGACCGGCGGCTGCGTCTGGCGCGCAGCGGAGTGACCAGCCTGGTGGCGCATCCGGGGTACTCGATCAGCGGGCGCACGCCGCGCATCCCGGGCGTCAACGAGCCGACACGGGTGACCCGATTCGTCGACAACCTGCAGGCGCTCGGCACGCAAGGCAAGGATCGCGGCGCGTGGCCGATCGTGCGTGCGGTCACCGATCCGGATGCGCGCGGCGGCGACTTCTGGGGGCCGCGCTACCTGACACGCGGCATTCCGACGCGGCAGCGACCCACCTCGACCAGCAGTGATCCCCGGGTGGGAACCCGGCTATGGTCGCGGCTCGAAGAATACACGGGCGTGCGATTCGACGTGGGGTAGATCGCCCCATACACCCTCCGTCCGGGTCGGCCTTCAGCGCCCATTCAGGCGAACGGTATGGGCTGGCCGGCATGGACATCGTTTACACGGCTATCGCGCACGCATCGGGTGGGGGCCGCGACGGCCATGTTCGCAGCGAAGACGACGTTCTCGATCTCGACACCCGACCGCCGCGTGAGCTCGGGGGATCGGGCGAGGGGACCAACCCCGAGCAGCTGTTCGCGGCAGGGTTCGCTGCGTGCTTCCTGAGTGCGCTCCACGCCGTGGGGCGGCGCGAGAAGCTCGACACTCGTGACGCCGGTGTATCGGCGAGCGTGGGCATCGGCGACAACGGGTCGGGCGGCTACGGGCTGGCGGTCGAACTCGACGTGTACGTGCCGGGCGTGGAGCGCCGGCAGGCGGAAGAACTGGCGGAGAAGGCGCACCTGTTGTGCCCGTATTCGAACGCGACCCGCGGGAACGTTCCCGTCCGGATCACCGTCGTCGACTGAGTCGCGCCACGGCGGACGCGTTCGGGCGGACGACGCGCCGGGAGGCGCCCGAGACGCGCCCGGGGCGCGTTCGGGGCGCGTTCGGGACGCGTGGCGTGCCGTCTGCGCAGGGGCGCTGTGCGGCGCACGCCCCTGTCCGAATGCATCGCGTGCCGTCTACGCAGGGCGCGAGGTGCCGCGCAGGCCCCTGTCCGAATTCCGCGAGCGCATGTCGGCGGCGACCAGTAACGTCGAAGGGTGAAGGTCGCCGTCCAGTTCATCGCAATGGGTCTCATCTGGGGCGCCAGCTTCTTGTTCATGAAGGTGGGCCTCGAGGGCGTGAGCTTCGGTCAGGTGGTCTGGGCGCGTCTCGTGTTCGGCGCGATCACGCTGGGAATCATCGCGCTGGCGACGCGGAGCCGTCTGCCGCGTGAACCGGTCGTCTGGCTGCATTTCCTCGTGGTGGCGATCACCTACTGCGTTGTCCCGTACCTGCTTTTCGCGTGGGCGGAACAATATGTATCATCCAGTCTTGCGAGCATCTACAACGCCGTGACGCCGATCACGACCGCGATACTCGCGACGCTGGCATTCCGGGTGGAGCGTCTCAACCGCGACCAGGTGTTCGGCGTTCTCGTGGGGATCGTCGGGGTGGTCATCGTCGTGGGGCCGTGGCAGTTCGCCGCGCTCACCGGGAGTGTGTGGGGCCAGCTCGCGTGCCTCGGAGCGGTGACGTGTTATGGCTTCAGTTTCGGGTACATCAGGCGCTTCATCAGCCATCGCGATATGCCCGCGACGACTGTTGCGGTGATGAACATCGGCATTGCGGCGGTCATCATGCTGGTGCTGACTCCGTTCGTCGCACGGGGTCCGATCACGTTCAGCTGGCCGGTGCTGCTGAGTCTTCTGGCGCTGGGTGCGCTCGGCACAGGGGTCGTCTACATCTGGAACATGAACGTGTTGCGGGCGTGGGGGCCGACCGCGACATCGGGCGTCACCTATGTCACCCCGGTTGTCGGTGTGGCTCTGGGCATTCTCGTGCTGCACGAATCGCTCAGCTGGAATGAGCCGGTGGGCGCGGTGGTCGTGCTGCTCGGTATTCTGCTCACCCAGCAGCGGGTGCGGGTGCTGACTCGTCGCGCGATAACCGTCGCGCCGTCGGGTTCCGTGCCGCAGTCGCCGCCGATATCGTCAGAGTCGCCGTCGGCGCAAGCCGAGCGGTCGAACCCGAGGGGTCAGGCTAGCCCGGCCGTGCCGTCGAAGACGGATTAGTCGGTTTTGGCGAGATAGCCGGCGCCAGGCTTGGCGGAGACGACGGGGCCGAAGTATTCGGGAAGCGTCGCCTTGTGGGTGCTGCCCAGTTCTTCGAGACCGACGGTGAAATGGTCCTGGATTTCGAGCACGGGCTGGGTTCCCACTTCGGCGTCGGTCACGCCGATGCGCAGCACCGGGTAGCCACGGCCTTCGCAGAGTCCGCGGAACTTGACGTCGTCTTCTCGCGGGACGGACACGATCACTCGTCCTGTCGACTCGCTGAAGAGCGCCGTTGTCGCGTCCACGCCGTCGCGTTCCATGATTTCCGTGATCCACACGCGCGCGCCGACCCCGAAGCGAAGAACGCTTTCGGCGAGTGCTTGTGCGAGGCCGCCGTCGGAGAGGTCGTGGGCAGATGCAACGAGGCTTTCGAGGGAACCCGCGCGCAGCAGTTCGCCGAGTTCACGTTCCCGCGCGAGGTCGACCTCGGGCGGGAGTCCACCGAGGTGCCCGTGGATGGTCCCGGCCCACGCCGAGCCGTCGAGCTCTTCGCGTGTGACACCGAGGAGGTAGATGTTGTCGCCTTCGTCTTGCCATCCGCTGGGGATGCGCCGCGCCACGTCGTCGATGACACCGAGCACTCCCACGACCGGCGTGGGGAAGATCGGGGTGGACCCTGTCTGGTTGTAGAACGACACGTTGCCGCCGGTGACGGGGATCTCGAGTTCCAGGCAGGCGTCGGAGAGCCCTTCGACGGTCTGGGAGAACTGCCACATCACTTCTGGGTTCTCGGGGCTGCCGAAGTTGAGGCAGTCGGTGACGGCCGCGGGCACAGCCCCGGATGCCGACACGTTGCGGTAGGCCTCGGCGAGTGCGAGCCGTGCACCCCGCTTGGGGTCGAGTTGGCAGTAGCGACCGTTCGCATCCGTCGCAATGGCGAAGCCGAGTCCGCTCCCCTCGTCGACACGGACCATGCCGGCATCGTCGGGGAAGGCGAGGGC
>FSUF01001862.1_pt1 | contig 15586 bp, 11 predicted proteins | sample 1637351 | NCBI WGS metagenome assembly FSUF01 (sample SAMEA3914816, study PRJEB12502) | metagenome | biome: forest; material: soil | place: USA | collected 2011-09-16 | depth 0.3 m | reverse complement strand
GGGCAGCGGCGGGGGACGAGCCGTTTAGCGTTGGACGCGTTCATTCCTCCTGTCGAAAGGACCGACGATGTCCACCACTCCGAATGTCCGCCGCCGTACCGGACTCGTGTTCGCTGGCGCTGCGGCGACCGCGGCCTTGTGCGCTGCAGCGTTTCCCGCGGCCGCGATCACCCCCGGCCCCGCACATCCCCCTTATGTCGTGCACAGGTTCGCGGTGGTCGGCACGGAGACCAGCCCTGATGACCTCACGCGTCTGGGTGACTCGATATATGTCAGCTTCCAGAACGGGGTCGGCCCGCTGGGCGAGCCGGCACCGTCCGGGGCGACGGCGAGCACCATCCAGCAGTACAGCCTGAAGGGCGTCCCTGGTAAGTCGTGGTCGGTGACGGGCAAGGTTGACGGTCTCACCGCCGACGCGGATCACAAGCGGTTGCTGTTGACCGCGAACGAAGACGGCAACTCGAGGTTCCTGACGCTCGACCCGTCCGGGTCGGCCGCCCCGAAGAGCTATACCTACCGGGGGCTCACGCACGGCGGCGGAACGGACGCGATCGCCGTCGCCGGCGGCCACATCATCGTGAGCGCGTCGAACCCATCGATCCCCGCCGGCCCTGCCGCATACCGGGTGACCCTCGAAGGCACCGTGGCCCGGCTCACCCCCGTCCTGAACGACAACAGTGTTGCGAGCAGCGCGAATCCGTCGACAGCGGGCCAGCCCGTTCAACTCGCCTTGACCGACCCCGACTCCAACCAGGTCGTTCCCCGGTCGAGCGCCCGCTTCGGCGGTGCCTTCATGCTCGACGCTCAGGCCGACAAGCAGTTGCTGTTCGTGAGCAGCAAAGACAGTGACAAGGGCGCTGCGGGTGCGAGCGTGCAGGTTCTGTCGGTGGCGCAGCCGCTCGACGACACCGCGTTCGCGACGCGCTCGAACCGCACGCTGTGGGCCACCGACCCCACCCATGACACCGTTGTGGAGATCACCGGCCCCTTCGCTGCGGGTGAGGCCGTCTCGACCGTGACACCGGATGTCGGGCCCACCTCCCTCGCCCAGCTGAGCTTGACGGACGGAAGCCTCACCCCCATCCCGGAGCTCGCCGCGATCACCCCGAAGGGCCTGCTCTTCACGTCCGCCGCGGACGTCGACCAGCACCACGACGGCAGCGACGGCCACGGTGACCAGTCGGGCAACAACTGATCACAGCGCGATTGAATCGCGCCTGTCCTGAAACGACGCCGGTCGGGGGAAACGACCCGACGACTGTTCAGGACAGGCGCGCCGCTATCGGCTCGTGGAACACCGTGTGCATGCCTGCGGTCTCGTTGAGAGGTGTACACACCCTGTGCTAGAGGGGCGAACGATCGGCGGCCCTGCGAGGTCGCGCTTAGTTGGTGAGTTTGTTCTTGAGGCTTGTGAGGGTTGCTTGAGAGAGCCCCAGTCCATGAGTCAGATAGTTCTCGACTGTGCCGTAGTCACTTTTGACTTGGTCGTAGCTGGCGTCAAGGTATTTCTGCTGGACCCCGAGGAGGGGGGCATAGGGGGCGGCTGCGCCAGGTCCGCCTTTGGCCGTGACGCCCGCCAACGTCGCGTTGTTGCTTGAGCGGGAGTACTGGTTCGAGAGGAGGTAATCCTGGTTGATCAGTTCCGGCGACGCGCCTGCGATGTGGAGCAGCAAGGCGCTGGTCCACCCTGTCCTGTCCTTACCGGCCGTGCAATGGATGATCGTCGCCCCGGTGTTCTTAGCGATCGCGGTCAGGGTTGCGGCGATCTCCTTCCGGGATGTGGCGCTGGCCACGAATTGACGATAGATGTCGGTCATCATCGCGGTTGATTCGGCTGCGGTGGACAATTGCGGGGCAACGACGGCGGTCTCACCGATCACGTTGTAGTTGATCCATTTTGCGCCTGCAATTGTGGTGTCTGGCTTTGCTTGGATCTCGGCTGGGGTGCGAAGGTCGATGATTTCGGTGACGCTGAGGTCACTTACGATGGCCGCGTCGGCAGGGGTGAGAGAGAGGGCGTTCGAGCGGAAGACGACGCCTCGGGTGAGATGGTGGCCATCGACTGTCGGGTAGCCCGCTCCGAGGCCGCCGAGCTCGCGGAAGTTGTCTGCGGAGCTCAGGCGCGGGGTCATCGCGACGACATCCGCGGAGGCTGTCGGCGTGGCTGACTGCGTTGCGCAACCTGCGAGGGTGAGGCCGACTGCGAAGAGGGCGACCGCCGACTTCGCAGTGAGAGAAGGTTTGCGTCGGTCAGTTGGCATGGGAACTCCTTAGCGATGATCGGTTTTGCATACGCTGCAAAATCATTGGAAACATAGGGAACCCGAATGGCGGAGGGGTGAACGCGCGGGAAACCTTTGACCGGTTCCCGCGCGCGTCGAGCTCCTCTAGGCGACGGTCTCGGCGCGCGGAAGGAGGGCGTCGGCGACGACTGCCCATTGGGCGTTCAGATCGAAGTTGTCGGGGTCGCTGAGCCAGTTCAGCTGCAGTCCGTCCATGACGGCGAGGATGCTGCGAGCCCGAAGTGTCGGGTCACCGTCTGCGGGGTCGAGGAGGCTGGCGGCCGCCTCCACGCCAGTGGCAGTGCGCTTGCGGAAGAATTCGTGGGCTGGATGTTGAGGGTTGAGCGCTTCACCCTGGAGCATTGCGAAGAAACGCGCTGCCTCCGGTCGTTCGGAGTTGTAGCGGACGACCCGGTCCAGGAATGGTCTGAGGTGCGGACCGCCGGGTACATCGGGCCCGAGGGCTTCGAGATCGATGGCGTCGCGGTAGGCAAGAACGGCGAGGAGGAGGCTCGGCAGATCCGCGAAGTAGTGAAGGAGTCCCGGGGCCGACATTCCGCATACCCGGGCGACCTCGCGGAGACTGAGGCCCTGATAGCCGCGCGTCGAGATGATGCCCATCGTCGTCGCGAGGATCTCGGCTCGGCGATCGGCCGGGTCAAGTCTGCGTGCCATTTCTCTCCCTTGAGCCGGCGAAGTTGCATCGCGGCAAGTGTTCCTTCATAATCCTAGCTATCTAACACGTGTTAGATAACCCTCAATGGCGAAGGACCCCCATGGCAACGTCCCCCCTTGTCGACATCGCAGAGCCGGTCGCGAAACCTCGCATTCCGCGCGAACTGCGCAGCCTGTTCGGCTGGATCGTCCCGGTCAACCTGTCGATCTACCTGATCATCGGCGCTGTGCCCGGCGTGCTTCTCCCGACCCAGGTGACCGCGATCGACGCCCACCACGACGTAGCGAACCTGGCCATCGTCACCGGCATCGGTGCGTTCGCCGCGATGATCATCTCTCCGATCGCCGGCATCATCTCCGACCGCACGCGAAGCCGGCTCGGTCGGCGCACGCCGATGATGGTGCTCGGGGTATTCATCCTCGGTCTGACGTTGATCGGTCTCGGCCTGCAGAACGGCATCGCCCAGCTCACCATCGCCTGGGTGATCGTGCAGATCGCCCTCAACCTCGTGATCAGCCCGCTGACGGCGATTCTTCCCGACCGGGTTCCCGGGAGCATCCGGGGTGCGTTCGCCACGCTTTCGGGAATCGGCCTCATGTTCGGGGCTCTCGGCGGCCAGGTCCTCGGTTCGATGTTCGTCAACAACATCATCGCGGGGTACGTCGCCCTCTCCGGCTTCGCGATCGTCGTCGTTGTGCTGTTCGTCGTCTTCGTGAGGGACAAGAGCACGAAAGACCAGGTCAACGAGCGCCTCGACCTCCCGGGCCTGCTGCGCACATTCTGGGTCAACCCGGTCAGGCACCCGGACTTCTTCTGGGGATTCACCGGCCGCTTCCTTCTGTACACCGGGTACTTCATCGTTTCGGGATACCAGCTCTACCTGCTTCGCGACTACATCGGCCTCGGTGGCAAGGCCGCAGCGAACATCCCGCTGCTGGGGGTTGCGGGTCTGGTCGGCATCCTCATCACGACCGTGATCGCCGGTCCCATCTCCGACCGTCTCGGACGCCGCCGCGTGTTCGTCTTCATCGCGGCCGTGATCATGGCCGTCGCGCTCGTCATCCCGGTGGTCCTGCCGAGCCTGCTGGGCATGATCCTGTTCAGCTTCGTCTCCGGACTCGGTTTCGGCGCCTTCCAGGCCGTCGACACCGCCCTCATGTCGCAGGTCCTGCCCGCGGCCGAGACCTACGGCAAAGACCTCGGCGTACTGAACATCGCGGCAACGCTCCCGCAGACGATCGGCCCCTTCCTTGGCGGAGCTGTTGTGCTCGCCTTCGGCTATGTCGGCATCTTCCCGGTGGGGATCCTCCTGGTGCTCCTCGGCGGAGCCGCCGTGTTCCCCATCAAGTCCGTTCGATAAGGCCAACCCATGAACCACGCACTCATCCCGTTTCCGCTCGCCATCACGGTCGGCGACGAAAGCCTGACTATCAGCGCCGGGAGCGCGATCTCCGTGTCCACGGCGCTCTTGGCGCCGCTCGCCGAACGATTCGTCGGCGACGTCGCGAACGACAGCGGCCTTCGTCTCGGGGTTGTGGACACCCCGGAGAGCGATGCGCTCATCCGTTTCGAGCTGGTCTCGTCGGATGTGGAACTCGCTGCACTGACAGCCACGGGCGGGGTGCGTGCGGATGCCGGAGAAAATGATGACGAGCGTCACGGCGTCGAAGTCACCGCCTCCGGCATCCGAGTATGGGCGTTGACGCCCGAAGGGCTCTTCCGCGGCGCGACCACGCTGCGCCAGCTGATCGCCGACGGCCGACGGGATGCCGACCGCGTCGTCCTCGACACTGTGCGCATCCTCGACACCCCGCGCTTCGCCTGGCGCGGTCTGTCGCTCGACGTCGCGCGCACCTTCCACGGCCCCGACCAGGTGCGCCGGGTGATCGACATGCTGGCACTGCACAAACTGAACGCGCTGCACCTGCACCTGACCGACGACCAGGGTTGGCGTGTGCCGATCTCCGGCTGGCCGAGGCTCACCGAGCTGAGCGCAGCGCCGGGCGCCGATGGCCGCGCGGGCGGAAGCTACACGGTTGACGACATCCGGTCGCTCGTCGAGTACGGGCGCGACCGGTATGTCACCATCGTTCCCGAAGTCGACATGCCCGGCCACAGCGCGGCCGTCTTCGCCGCCTACCCGGAGCTCGCACCCGAGACCTGGGACGCGGCGCTCGCCGCCGAGGCCGGCGCCCTTGCCATGGTCGGCACCCTCGACCCGCACCGCGACATCACCTGGACGTTCGTGCGCGAGGTGCTCACCGAAGTCGCCGCGCTCTTCCCGAACTCGTCGTACCTGCACATCGGCGGCGACGAGGCGTTCGGCATGGCCGACGACGACCACGCACTCTTCGTCAGCCGCGCCGCCGCCATCGTCCATGACCTCGGTCGTCGGGCCGCCGGCTGGCAGGAGGCGGCCCGCGGAATCCTGTCGAGTGACGACCTCGTCCAGTACTGGATCGAACCCGAGATCGTCGACATGCTGTCGTCGGAGGCCGCCATCGCGATGATTCCCGAGGGACTCCGCGACCTCCTCGTCGAGACCTTCGAAAAGGCGAAGGATGACGTCGTCGCCGCCCGCTCACAGGGCGCGCGTGTGACGGTCTCGCCGACCTCCACGCTCTACTTCGACCGGCCATATGGTGAGCCTTCGACCGACGAGAGCCAGGAGCAGCAGCGCACGCGGGTGGGTCTGCAGCTGTACCCGCCCGTGACCCTCCGGGAGGCCTATGAGGCAGACCCGATCGCCGCAGTCGCGGGGCTCGATACTCTGGATGGCGTAGCGGGTATCGAAGGAGCCGTGTGGTGCGAGACGGTCACGGGCTCCGACGACCTCGAGTTCCTCCTCCTTCCGCGCCTTTCCGGGCTGGGCGAGATCGCCTGGTCACCGCGAACGGCAATCGGATGGGACGACTACCGCGCAAGGCTCGCCCGCCTCGCCGCGGTCTGGGACGCCCGGGGCTGGGGCTGGTTCAGGTCGTCGCTCGTCGACTGGCATTCCTCGGATGTGACAAGCGCCGCCTGACCGGCACCGACGCTCCGCCGAAGTCGAGCACCCCCGGATCATCGATCCGCGACCCCCTCGCGAATCGTGCGTGAGCGTCAACACCTGCGTACATGCGTAATGGCTGCGCCGGATGCGAAAAATTCTAATACGTGAAATACTGGATGTTAGAGCGCCGAATCGTTCTTCCCCAATCACCCCGAATTCGCAGAAGGACATCTTGATGCGTTCCCGCTTGCCATCACAGCTTCGATCCCACTCGTTCCGCAACGTTGTTTCATCACTCGCCAGCCGGGTCCACATCGCCGCAGCGTCCACCTCCGCTCTGGTCCTGACGCTCGTCGGCGCTGCAACGCCCGTCGCAGCGGCAACGCCCGCTGCGCTCTCCCTGACCGTCACGGCCGCAGCCCCGAGCACCCCCACCGGAACGCCGGTGGACTTCACAATCCAATACGACTGCTCAGGAGGGGTGCCCTGCGACGGCGCGACGGTGACGGTCCCACTGCCGAACTTCGTCAGCGCAAACCGGCCCGACTGGGGATTCGGGTGGTGGAACGCTCCGGCTCTGACGAGCTCGCCCGACATCAGCTCGGCGGCCGTCGCGAACGACGGTACCGCCACCTTCACCTTCAAGAACTCGGTCGCCACCGGGACATCGGGCACGCTCGGCGTGCGGTATACACCGACAACCCAGACAACCCCGGACGGCGCGACTCTGACGGTCACCGCGTCGGCAGCCGGCGGCAACATCACGCCGACCTCGGCCACCGGCTCGACGAAACTCACCGCGGGTGACCACACCGCGAAAGTGTCGCTCCTTGCCATGGGGTCCCTCGGCCACTTCTACCTCGACCAGAATCTGACGATCTCAACTGGCATCGGATTGCTCGCACCGACCAACACCGGGGTGGAAGGGATCGACACGGTCGACAGCTACACGATGATCCTTCCGACCGGCGCCCAGTTCGTGTCCTCGGATCTGACACCGGACTCGATCAACGGGGAAACGGTGACCTGGAAGGACGTGCCGGCCACGTCGACGAACGCCAGCAACGAGCCCGGTCGGCGGGCCTTCGACACCGTCGTCAACTTCCCGTCCGCCGCCTTCGGCGACGGCCAGAACGTGACCGTCAGGGGTGCCGCAACAGGCACGTCGATCTCAGGAGCCGCGATCGCCGCATCCGGAAGCGAGCAGCTGCCGTTAGAGGCCTTTGTCGAGACGATATCGCCGACTGTGCAAGTGATCACGGAAAACTACCAGTACCTGGATGCTAATGTCGGCCGAGGCGTACCCTACGTGTTCGACCTGTACCTCAACAACTACAACAGCACGACCACCGCTGCTTCTGCCGTGGTCTCTGCCGATATCCCGGCCGCCTTTGCGGTCAGCAGCTTCACCGCTGCCGAGGGAACGGTCATCCGATGGACGACCACGTCTGGCGCGACGGGCAGCTTCACGTCGCTCGACGGAACGTCGAACAGCCTTGACAAGCTCGGGCTGGCGAAGGGTGACGCACTCGCTCATGTCGACCTTGACTACGGCGCGCTTCCCGGCGCCACGGGGCGGAATAGCCTCATCACCGGGACAACAACCGACACGTCGGTCGGCTCGGTGAAGATGTGCGCAACCACAGTGCTCACCTCGAGCACCGGCACACCGTCATCCGCGAGCGGCTGTGGCGCGTACACGATCCTCGACCCTTTCGTCTTCGGTGCGATCTACCTGAGCGGACCGACCGGCAGCGACACCTACCGTCCTGGTGAGACGATCAACTGGACCGCCTCTGTCGCCAACGGCACGCGCGGGGCCGGCGACCTGAAACCGGTCGTCGCGATGGTCGCTCCGGCCGGAACGAGCTTCCCGTCCGACCCCTTCAGCTGGGACACCAAGGTGTGTACTCCCGACCCTTCGTACGGGAAGCCGATCACGACAATCGAGAAGAAGGCTGTCAGCGGTCGGGACGCACTACTCATCAGGTGGCCGGATGCGCCCAGCCTCGCGCCCGGCGCATCCCTGACCTGCCCGCTGAACATCAAGACCACGGTGACGAACGCGCCTGCCGGTGAGGTCACCGCCAGCGCCTACCTCGGCGACGATCGCGGACCGATCAGTTCGTCGCCGTTCACCAGCGACGTGAAGAGTGACACCTCCAGCAGTTCGTGGGCCCAGGTGGTGCGTGATGACCGCAAAGTGCTCCCCGGCTCAACCGGCTCCTCGATCGCCTTCCGATCCACAGCGACTGCGGCGACGGGCGTGGGTGCCTCGCTCACCTCCGCGCTCATAGCCAAGGGATCTCTTGACAAGAGCTTTGTCGCCGCACCGCAGGTGGCGGCGACCGAGTCCGGCAAGTCGGTCTCGTACAAGCTCCCCGTTGCCAATACCGGAAATGTTCCCCTGACGGACGTAGTGCTTTACGACATTCTCCCCTTCGTCGGCGACACCGGCGTGAGCGACGGGGCTTCCTCCCAGTCGCGCGGATCGCAGTTCGCTCCGACGTTGCTCGGTGCGGTCGCGGCTCCCGACGGCTTCACCGTCGAGTACTCCTCGTCGACGAACCCGTGCCGTCCCGAAGTGAACGCGAAGACCGCCGGATGCGTTGATGATTGGACCGCGACGCCTGCCGATTACTCCACCGTGCGCGCACTGAAACTCGTGCAGAACCGCGGTGGGACCCTCGCGCCGGGTGCCGAGTCCGACTTCGCTTGGTCGATGCAGATCGGTCAGGATGTTCCTGCCGCGCAGACCGCATTCAACTCGGTCGCCTTCGCGGCGACCCGCGCCGACAACGGCAAGATCCTCTCAGCCGAACCGGCGCCGGTCGGCGTTGAGACCACCGTCTCCGACCTCGAGGTGACGGTCTCCGGTGGCGTCGCGAAGCCCGATAGCACGGTCGCCCTCCCGCTCACGGTCACGAACCACGGCCCGAGCGCCACTACCGCGACGGTCGTCATCACTGCATCTGAGGGCTTCACCCTTGGCCTCGCCAAGCAGGCGCCGAACTCGATCGGCTGGACGTGCGACCAGAAGGACGACGCGATGACCTGCGTGTCGTCGGCGCCGCTCGCATCCGGGGCAACCGGCGTCTCCCCGGTGACTCTGACCGTCGGCAAGGAGGGCGAGACCGGTACAGTCACAGCGACCGTGAGCGGCCCTTACCCAGACCCTGACCTCGGTAACAACACGGCCACCGCATCATTCTTGGTCTCGAATGAGACCAAGCCAGTTGTGCCACGCACCGTCCCGCCAACGCTCTTGCCGCCGATCGATGTGAACACGCTCACCCCGCTCGCTAGCACGGGGTCGACCGTCAGTTGGATCGGCGCTGCGCTCGCCGGTCTGCTGATCGTTGCCGGAGCCGTGGTCGCTGTACGTCGCCGATCCACCCCCTGACCATCGAACGCCGCCACCAGCGCTCGATGAGCACGATGAAATAGCCAGGAGATCGCCACTCGCAGTCGTCGGTCCGCTGCATCCTCTGACGTGGGGTGTTGAGGACGGCGGCCGCGGGTGGCGATGGATTCCGAGTCGATCGGGAGGAGTGCCGCTGATCCGGGTCGGCGGCGAGGGTGGGGAGGCGCGCCTTCCTCCCCGACCGTCAGGTGACCGGATGGGCCCTGTTCCGGACCTGGACGTACGGGGGCTGGGCGCGGTACTTAGACAATCGGGCAGAGCAGCGTGCGTAGACACGTTGGTATACGCAATTCGTCCGGTTCGGCTACTGAATCTCCTGAGTACCCACCGGGAACGATCGTACGTGCGCCAACATGTAACAGCGCGTTCTACCCCTACGCGGAATTCTCACAGGCTTCGCAAGCCATAACTGCGGGGGAGGGGTGCTTTGTTCGTTGATAACTCACACATTAATGCATTGCTAATAGCAGGCACGCATGTCCAAAACCTAACCAGCAGGACAACAACATGAAAGATACACAGATGCCGACCATCGTCAAAGCAATCCTCGGAGGAATTGTTGGAGTAATCGCTGGTGCTTCAATTCTCTTTGTCGGGCTAGCCGCAACTGTCGGCTACGCTTGGATGTCAAAGAGTGAAGCCATTATCCCTGGTGTTTTCAAGGCGTGGTTTACTACCGAGACTGAACTACCCGTGCTTAACTTCGAGCCCAACGGTGCTGGGATGTTGATTGTAATTCTTCTCATTACGATCCTTTCTGTTCTTGGCTCCCTGCGCCGTTCTAGCAGGAACGCCGTCCAGGCGACCTAATCGGAGAACTCTCCTCCCGCACCGGCGTCACCACCAGACTCTTGCGCTACTACGAGGAACAAGGCCTCCTGAAACCCGAGCGCGGAGCGAACGGCTACCGCACCTTTGCCGAGGTGTCCCTCGAACGCGTTCTCCAGGTTCGCGAACTGAGTTGCGGACCGCGGCCGCGGGTGGCGACGGCAACCGAGTCGATCAGGAGGAGTGCCGCTGCGGCCACGATCGGTGATCAGAGGTCGGAACCTGACGAAGCGAGCGTTGGCCCATCATGCCGACCGGCGGCGGTGCGGCTATGGTCGCCGATTCAGCGGCGGCTGTGTTGTCCGGTGGGTCGGGCTCGAGCGTGTCGGATGCGGTCGTCGCTGAGTTGACTATCGTGCGGCTGGCGAGGGTGGGGTCGTCAATGTTCGTGGTGATCGAACCCATCCAGGTCTGCTGGGCTGCGAGGGTGCCGATGGTACAGGCGACTACGTTCGAGGCGGCGGTGCACCCCGCGGTGGCCGATAGGAACGCAGCACCAATGACCCCGAAGGCTCGCAGTCAGACTACGCGCTGGGCGGTGCAGGCCGCAGGCGTCATCGCCGGCCCCGAGTGAGCAGCGCGTCGGCGTTTCTTCACGATATGCGGCTCGAACGTCCCATCTCGGTCCCTCGGGACCTCGATCGTGACTTCGCCAGTCGCTTCGGCGACAAGCGTCTTCGGCCGCCGAATGCCACCTGCGCTGGATCGACGCAGAGAGCCTCACCGCTCTGTGCAGCGAAATAATGCTTGTGGAAACGACGGACCTCAGATCATGGAACCACCTCTGGGAAACAACTTCGCGACATCACCCTCTTCGCGACGCCGTACTTCAACCTTGTCAGCATTGTTCCCGGGATCGAGGACGGCTATGTCGACTACGAAGCGGAACTTTCCCCGGCACATGCCTGACGACAATCTTGCTGCCGATCTTGTGCTGCTCGAACGGAATGCGCACGGATTAGCGGACGAGCCCGATCCCCTTGCTTGCTGGTCTGCTGTATCAGCTGATCGAACCTCACCTTCTCGCCTCGCCGGTGACCGGTTGATTCTCATCGAAGGCTGCAACCTTGCGACGGAAACCGCGAGTGATCACCAGGAGGTAGACGAAGCCGATGATCGTCCAGATGATGCCGCCGATGAGCGCATCGGCGTGCAGGTTCGCCCACAGCACTCCGGTGAGGAGCATCCCGATTGAGGGAAGCACGATGTAGGCGAAGATCTGCTTCAGAGTGCCGCGTTTCCGCATGCGGATGGCGAACCAGGCGATCACCGAGATGTTCACGAAGGTGAATGCGATGAGCGCCCCGTAGTTGATGAATGCCGCGATCAGTTCGAGGGTGAACGCCATCGCGAGCAGGCTGATGACGCCGACGAGGATGATGTTGAAGGTCGGTGTCTGCGTCTTGGGGTTGATGTATCCGAAGAACCGTTGGGGCAGTACGTTGTTGCGGCCCATGACGAGCAGCATGCGGGACACCGACGCGTGTGAGGCGAGGCCCGAGGCGAGCGTCGCGCAGAATCCTGCCGCGGTGAGGACCGCCTGGAGGACGGGTCCGCCGACCTGGAGGCCGATCTCAGGTAGTGTGCTGTCCTCGATGGACGCTGCCGGGAAGACGTCCGATGAGGGGAATCGGAGCTGGGTGAAGTAGGCGGCGACGAGGAAGATCGCGCCTCCGATGATGACGGTGAGTACGATCGCGCGAGGCATGATCTTCGGGGTCTTGGCCTCTTCGGCGTACATTGTGACCGCGTCGAAGCCGATGAACGAGAAGCAGACGATGGTGGCTCCTGTGAGCACGGCGCCGAGCGTCACCCCGTCGTGAAAGAACGGCTGGAACAGGGGGATAGAGCCCTGTCCCTCGCCGCGCATCAGCTGGGCGAAGACCATGACGACGAACACGGCCATCACGACGATTGAGAACACGAGCAGGATCATGTTGATGTTCGAGGTGCCCCGCATTGTCAGGTAGATGATCGTGGTGACGAGCGTGCAGTAGATGACCACCCAGATCCATCCGGGCACCTCGGGGAACAGCGCTTCGAGGTAGCTGCGGATGATGAGGCAGTTCACCATCGGCAACAGGACGTAGTCGATCAGCGTGGTCCAGCCGACCATGAAGCCGACGTTCGGGTGGATCGACTCGCGCACATAGGTGTATGCCGATCCCGCACTGGGGATGGCGCCCGCCATTTTGCCGTAGCTCACCGCGGTGAACGCCATCACAACGAGCGCCACGAGGTATGCGGCAGGGACGACGTTGTGGGTGTCTCTCGCCACCATGCCGAAGGTGTCGAAGACCACGGTCGGCGTCATATAGCCGAGACCGAGACCGATGATCGCCCACAGCCCGAGGCTTCGTTTGAGCGTCGCAATCTTCGCGACGGTGGGAGCCAATTGGGTCGTCATGTTCTCTCCTTTAAGAACAGGCGCTCGGATACCGAGCGTAGCTGCACGCTCGCTGCGACTCTGCAACGAACGGTGAGATACAGCGTTGTCTAGCCTGAACTAATATTCCAAATCTAACATCCAGGTGGTAGTGAAGCGCACTGGGTTTGATTCCTAGGGTTTTCCGAGCTGTCATTTGTCGTTGTGGTTGACTCAGGTCGCGTAGTGCTCCACCCGCCACAAGACGGACTGGGCGTCGTGTATGGCCAGATCCGGGTACAAACGCAAAGACCCAGTGAATGATGACCTCAAAATCAAGGACCGAGACACCAACCCAGCACCGGCGGCCGAGGTTCAGGAAGCGCTTGCCGACATCACATGCAAAGTCTTGACCGACTTCATCAAACGGGCCAATTCAGTTCATGTGGAGTATGCGAATCGAGCGATCGAGGCAGATCAGACCGCGTTGGATGAATCGAAGACCTTTATGACTCGCTGATCAGGAACGCGAACGAGATCATCGCGAACGGCTCGTAGCTCGAGACCGCAGAATCAGGTACGGGGAGAAAATGCGGATGAAGACACCGCGCGTTGTAGCGGCCCGCGCAGGTCGGCATCCGCCGAGGTGAGTACATGACGATCGTCGGGCCGTCCGGGTCGGGCAAGTCCACCTTTCTGAACATCCTTGGTTTGCTCGACTCGGCCACCTCGGGCACGTATCAGTTCAACGGCCGCGATGTCGGCACATTGAACGACCGTGAGCGGACCGCGATTCGGGGGGACAGTATCGGTTTCGTCTTCCAATCGTTCCATCTCATTGGTCATAGGAGCGCTGCGGAGAATGTGCAACTGGCGCTCCTCTACGGCGGTCACCCTCGTCGAGCACGAACGGCGCTTGCCCGCGAAGCGCTGGAAAAGGTCGGGCTCGGAATGGAGCCGTTGATTGTTCCACCACCAGATCCACTCGAGGGTAGCGCTAGCCGGCGGGGAGATCGTAGTCGTCGAGCGGACCGCCCGTCGCGCCGGTCTCGGCAACCGGCCGGATCGGCCCGAGCGCGCGAGTGCGCTGGGTGAGCAGCTCCAGTAACGCCGGGTCTTCGGGCTCGTGGGCCGAGGTCACGGCCGGCTCCACGATGAACTGGCTCGCGGGGCCGAGCAGCAGGCCGAACTCCTCGATCTCGCCGTTGGCGCCGATGACAGGGATGCGCACTTCATCCGCGATGCTGTGTCGGGCCAGCGCGACAGCGTAAAGGAGTACCGCGTCTGCGATCGCGTCGGAGGTCTGGAGGCGGGTTCCCGCGTAGTCGATCCATTTCACCCAGCCGACGGTGGACCCGAATCCGACGGAATTCAACCCCTCGCGCTCTCCGGCGTTATGTGGCAGCGCCTTCGATCGAGAGGGCCGCGTTGATGAGGCCCAGGTGGCTGAGGGCCTGGGGCATATTCCCCCAGAAGGCGTCGCGGTCGGTGCTGATCATCTCGGCGAACATCCCTACATCGTTGGCGAGCTCGACCAGGTCGTTCATCAACGCGGTCGCCTCGTCGATGCGGCCCAGGGAAGCCAACGCCGAGACGAGCCAGAACGAACAGGCGACGAAAGGCTGCTCGACCTCCTGCATGCCCGAATAGCGGTAGAGAAGCGAACCGTGCCCCAACTCGGCCACGATCGCGTCCACCGTCGAAGCCATGCGCGCTCCGGTGTCGAACCCGCTCGGTGCATGAAGGAGCACCGAAGCGTCGAGTTCGCTGCCACCGGCCACCATCGTGTATGCGCCCCGCTGTTCGGACCAGCAGTGCTCGCCGATCCACTCCCGGATTCGCTCGCGTTCGGCCCGCCAACGATCTGCGCTTCCGGGAATCTGGCCCGCCTCGAAGAGGTCCACGGCGGCATCGAGCGCCTGCCAGCATCCCATCTTCGACGAGGTGAAGTGACGGGGTGTTGTGAGTTCCCACATCCCCGAGTCGGGCGACCGCCACAGGTCGCTCGCTCGATCGGCGAGGCCGGCGAGCATCCGGCCGGTCTGGAGATCGAGGATGTTGCCTGCCTCGACGTACTGCCTGGCGAGCCCGAGAAGGTCGCCGAACACACCCAGCTGCACCTGGCCCTGCGCTCGGTTGCCGCCCACGACAGGCCCGATGCCGTTCCATCCCGGAACGTCGAATGTGGTCACTCCTCGTGGGACCGAGCCGTCCAGCCCGTAGAAGACATGCAGGCCGGGCCCGTTCGAGTCGATCGTCTCGAGCAGCCACGAGAAAGCTGCGTGGGTCTCTTCGCGCAGGCCGAAGCGGACGAGTGCACGCACCGAATAGGCGACGTCGCGCACCCAGGCGAAGCGGTAGTCCCAGTTCTTGCCGACTTCCTCGGACTCGGGAAGCGAGGTGGTCGCCGCGGCCGCGATCGCTCCGGTCGGCGCGTAGATGAGCAGCTTCAGCATCAGCGCGCTTCGAAGGACCTCCCGCGGCCACGGGCCGTCGTAGCTGACGGCGCGCGACCAGGCGCGCCAGTTCGCGATCGTGCGATCGATCCCCTCGTCGACGGTCGCGGCGTCGGGGAGGTGGAGGGGTTCGTTCTCGGTCGCGACAATGGCGAGAAGGTGCCTCGAGCCGGCGCTCGTCGTGAACGCGCCACGAAGCGCATCCTCCGTGTGGGATTTCTGCCTGCTGCGTTTGGGGCGATGTTCCAGCCCGGTCACGCCGATCGTCACGGCTCCGACGCGGATGATCGAATGGGCGTCGACATGCTGGATCCAGGCAGACGCCGTGCCGAGCGCGGTGCCAGGACGCACGCTCCAGCGCATCCGCACTTCGCCTTCGATGCCGTCGATGCGCCTCCCCAGTTCCGCCCAGGGCAGACGCCCTGCGATCCCTGTGATGAGCGCGTCGGTCACCCGTACCGTTCCGCTCGGGGTGCGAAACGTGGTGGTGAGCACGTTCGTTCCGCGCACGTAGCGGCGGGTGCTCGTGGACTCCTCCACCGGGGCGAGTTCGATTCGGCCGC
>FSUF01000207.1_pt1 | contig 15736 bp, 15 predicted proteins | sample 1637351 | NCBI WGS metagenome assembly FSUF01 (sample SAMEA3914816, study PRJEB12502) | metagenome | biome: forest; material: soil | place: USA | collected 2011-09-16 | depth 0.3 m | reverse complement strand
GTCACGAACCGCGGAACGAACCCGTCGCCGGTCTTCGGAGACGGCGTTGTGACCCCGCACGCCTCGTTCCTGGCGCTCCCATACGACGCCGCCGGCGCGGTCAGCAACCTGCAGGGCATCGAGACGACCCTGCACGCCTACGGCCCCGGCGGCTTCTTCGATGCCGTCGCGACCAGGAGCGGCCAGGTCGCCGAACGGTACCTCTCGCTCGATCAGTCGATGATTCTCGCCGCGGTGAGCAATGCGATCGACGACGGCGCCATGAAGCGCTACTTCGTCGACCCGACGCTCGAATCAGCGCTGAAGCCGCTGATGGCGGCGCAGACGTTCTCGGCTGCCTGGGCCCCGGAGACAACGGATCCCGATCCCCAACCCGAACCGGGAACGGAAGGGGGAAACGGTGATAGCGACGACGATACGAACACCGGATCCCCGGCGGACTCAACTGCGGGAACGACCGACGCCTCCACACCAGGCCGAGGCCAACAGGTGCTCGCCTCGACCGGCTCCGATTTCGGCAACAGCATGTCGGCCGTGATCGGCGTCGCCATCGCCCTCCTCGCCACCGGGGCCGCCTCGCTCATCGTTGGTGCGATTCGCCGGACGAGACCAACCAGACGGGCCGCCGTCAGCCCTCGCTGACCGCTCCCCCGAACGACCGGGCCTCACCGGGTCGCTCCGCTTGCGGGCGCGGACGAATCCGACACGGCGACAGTGCGACGTGATGGCCACGGTCCATCCGCCGTCGAGCACGGTCAATCCCCATGTCCGCCGAATCTTGCTATTCAGTGTTGCTATCTACTGGTACTTAGTGTTACCGTCTACTAGTAGTTAGTAACACTGAGTAGAAGGAGGTGGCCATGGCAAACCAGATGACGGAGATGCTGAAGGGGACACTCGAGGGCATCGTCCTCGCGACTCTTGCCGGGGGATCCGCCTACGGCTACGACATCACGGCGCGCCTGCGGGAACAGGGCTTCTCCGACCTCGTCGAAGGCACCGTCTACGCGCTGCTCGTCCGCGTCGAGCAGCGGGGCTTCGTGGATGTCGAGAAGGTCCCGTCCGAGAAGGGTCCGCCGCGCAAGGTGTACTCCCTCAATGCTCTCGGGCGGGAACAACTGAACGAGTTCTGGAGGACCTGGAGCTTCCTCGCCGAACGGATCGAACAGCTCCACGACGACAACGACAACGACAGTCAGTACGACGAAGGGAAGAACTGATCATGGCCGCCAAGTGGATCGAAACCCTCACCGGGTCGCTCGAGCAGAAGAAGCAGTACAAGCAGTACACCGCGCGCATCGACGCCCTCCCGGAGCCGTATCGTGGTGCCGCGAAAGCGGTCCAGCGGTACCTCATGTACTCCGGCGGCATCGTCGATGGTGACACCCTCGTCACGATGATCGGCGACTTCGCAGACCTCTGGGACCGCGCAGCCGCGGACGGCACCCCGGTGCGCGACATCGTCGGGGACGACCCGGTCGAGTTCGCCGAGACGTTCGCGGCGGCTTACTCGGGCAAGCAGTGGATTGACAAAGAACGCGAGCGCTTGATCAAGGCGATCGACGTCGCCGCGGCCGACGAAACGAAGGGGACGCACGAATGACCACCACCACCCTCGACCCGGCGATCCGGGTGCAAGGCATCACCAAGTCGTTCAAGGACGTCCACGTCCTGCGCGGCGTCGACTTCGACGTCGCGGCGGGAAGCATCTTTGCGCTTCTCGGCTCGAACGGTGCCGGCAAGACCACCCTGGTGAAGATCCTGTCCACCTTGCTCAAAGCCGACGGCGGCACCGCGACCGTGAACGGCTTCGACGTCGCCTCGTCCTCGAGCGATGTGCGCCAGTCGATCAGCCTGACAGGCCAGTTCGCCGCCGTTGATGAGGTGCTCAACGGTCGGGAGAACCTTATCCTGGTCGCGAAGCTCCGTCATCTGAAGGACCCGGGCGCGATTGCGGACGACCTGCTCGCCAAGTTCTCACTCACCGACGCCGGCAACCGCAAAGCGGCGACCTACTCGGGCGGGATGCGGCGCCGGCTCGACATCGCCATGAGCCTGATCGGGAACCCGCCGGTCATCTTCCTCGACGAACCCACCACGGGACTCGACCCACAGGCGCGCATCGAAGTGTGGCAGACCGTCAAGCAGCTTGCCCAGGGCGGCACCACCGTGCTCCTGACAACCCAGACCCTCGACGAGGCGGAACAGCTCGCGGATCGCATCGCGATCCTGCACCAGGGGACGATCATCCAGAACGGCACCCTCAGCGAGCTCAAGAAGCTCCTGCCCACCGCCACCGTCGAGTATGTCGAGAAGCAGCCCTCTCTCGAAGAGGTCTTCCTGGCCCTCGTCGGCGACACCGGCCAGACCGAAACCGACCAGACCGACACCGTCGGGACCGACAGCGCAGACAGCTCCATCTCCTCAGGAAGGAAAGTCCGATGACCACCCACGTTCTCGGCGACACCGGTGTCCTCACCGGCCGGTCGCTCCGTCACATCGTCCGCAGTCCCGACACGATCATCACCACCGCGGTCACCCCGATCGCGCTGATGCTGCTGTTCGTGTACGTCATCGGGGGGGCGATCCACACCGGGTCCAACGAGTCGTACATCGACTACATGCTCCCTGGTATCCTCCTCATCACGATCGCATCCGGCATCGCCTACACGGCGTACCGGCTGTTCCTCGATCTGCAGGGGGGCATCTTCGAGCGGTTCCAGTCCATGCCGATCGCGCGGTCCTCCGTGCTGTGGGCGCACGTGTTCACGTCGCTGGCCGCGAACCTCGTTTCGGTCACGCTCGTCGTCGGCGTCGCGCTGATCATGGGCTTCCGCACTGGTGCATCGGTGGGCGCCTGGCTCGCGGTGGCCGGGATCCTGATCCTGTTCACCCTCGCGCTGACCTGGATCGCCGTCATCGCCGGCCTGTCCGCCAAGACCGTCGATGGAGCGAGCGCATTCAGCTACCCGCTGATCTTCCTCCCGTTCGTCAGCTCGGCATTCGTCCCGACCGAATCGATGCCGGCGCCGGTCGCCTGGTTCGCCGAAAACCAGCCCGTGACCTCCATCGTGAACACCATCCGCGCCCTCTTCTCCGAGCAGCCGGTCGGAACCGACATCTGGGTCGCCCTGGCCTGGCTGGTCGGCATCCTGGTGGTCGCCTACGCGTTCGCGATCGCGATCTACCGCAAGAAGATCAGTTAGCCGGGTCCATCGGCCGGCGGTACCGGTGGGAGTGCGGGTCTCGTTCGCAAGGGCGGGACCCACACTCTGCGTGCTGTGATCGAGGTGGCGGCTTCCCGGCGACGAAAAACCCCCAGAATGGCGAGATCCCGGGGTTTAGTAGCGGGGGCGGGACTTGAACCCGCGACACCACGATTATGAGCCGTGGGCTCTAGCTAGGTCCGCAGAAGCACTCAATCTGGCGAGAGGATGCGCGGATTTCTGCGTTTTTTGGCGTCTCTGCGATCACGCTGATCACCTTGGTTCTAGTCATTCCGGGCGGCCACCGCAGCACGGGCTCCGCCCTGGAGCAGCGACGCCCGCGCAGCGACGAATGCGGAACGCAGCCGGGCATCCTTACCGAGATCCGCAAAGACCACCTCGAGATCGAGGAATGCGCCCGGATGCTGTCTCTCAGCCGCCACGGCCGCCTGGAGCTGCGGCAGGCGTCGGTCGACCGGCGATACGCCTGTCGCGGCATCCGGCTCCAAGCACATGCTCCACGCTGCGAGCGCCAATACCGCGCGCTCGATTCCGCGGCCGGCCGCGAGCTGCTCGCGCACGACAGGCAGTAGGAACTTCGGGATCCGGTCCGAGGCATCCACGATCTGCCGCGCGAGCGTGTCCCGCACCGCCGGGCTCCCGAAGCGCTCCATCAGCTGGTCGCGGTAAGCCTCGAGGTCGGTGCCGGGCACTGGGGGCAGCGTTGGAATGGCCTCGACGGTCATGTAGTCGCGTACGAATCCGCCGAGCTGCGGGTCGGCGCAGGCTTCGTCCACGGTGGCGAGCCCGGCGAGGATGCCGAGGTGGCTCATCACCTGGTGCGATGCGTTCAGCATCCGCAGCTTCATGAGTTCGTACGGCACGACATCGGGCACGATCTGCACTCCCACCTGCTCCAGCGGTGGACGATCGGCGGTGAAGCGATCTTCGAGCACCCATTGCGCGAAGGATTCGGAGCGGACCGGCCATCGATCGCGGATGCCGAAGGATGCCTCGACGGCATTGCGGACGGCCTCCGTCGTTGCGGGTGTGATGCGGTCGACCATCGAGTTCGGGAAGGCGACCGACGCGTCGATCCATTCGGCGAGCCCGGCGTCGATCCGGGCGGCGAAACCCGTCACGGCGGTGCGGGCGACATGCCCGTTTCCCGGGATGTTGTCGCACGACATCACTGTGAATGGCAGGAGGCCGGCATCCCGACGCTCGCGCAGGGCCCGTACCAGGAAGCCGAGCACGCTGCTCCGAGGCGCCTCGGGCTCGGCCAGGTCGGCGAGCGTGGCGCGGTCGCGCGGCTCGAAGACACCGGTTGCGTCGGAGACTTCGTAACCGCCCTCGGTGATCGTCAGCGAGACGATGCGCGTGGTCGGCGACGCCAGCTGTCGTCCCACGGCACCGGGGTCATCCGGCGCGAACAGATACTTCACGATCGAGCCGATGGACTCGGCCTCTTCCGTGCCGTCGGGTGCCACGGTGATGAGTGTGTACAGGCCATTCTGCGCGGCGAGCGCATCCCGCATCGCGGCATCCTCGGGCCGGACGCCGACCCCGCAGATGCCCCATTCGGTTCGCCCGGCCCGCAACAGCCGATCGAGGTACATCGCCTCGTGCGCGCGGTGGAAACCACCGACGCCGAAGTGCACGATCGACGGCGTGACAGCGGCGCGGTCGTAGGGAACGGTGAGAGCCGTCATGCGGCATCCTTTCGGAGACGGGCCCTTTCAACCCCCAGGGCGCGGGCGGAATGCGCCGCCCGCGGGTGCTTGTGCACCCGCGGGCGGCGGTCATCGATCAGCCGGTGCAACGTTCATCAGCAGGCCGACTTGTACAACGCCGCCTGGCCGGCGGGGCTGTTCAGGTTGTCCTTGGTGACGATGGTGAAGTCGGTCTGAATCTTGGCGGTCACCGACTTGCCCTCAAGCGCGTTGATGGCCTGCTCCACACCGTCCTTGCCGATGGTGGCCGGCTGCTGGGCGATGAGCGCCTGCACCTGGCCCTGTTGCAGCTGCTGCACCTGTGCGGGGCCGGCGTCGAATCCGACGAGGGTGATGCCGGTCTTGCCGGACTGCTGGATGCCGGTGGCGGAGCCCTGTGCGGCAAACAGGTTTGCAGCGAAGATGCCCACGATGTCAGGGTCCTTCTGGAGCGCCGCCGTGACCAGCTGCGCGGCCGTAGCCGGCTGGTTGTGGCTGAACTGCACGCCGAGGTACTTGAACTTCGAGTCCTTCGCGGCGGCCTCTTTGAAGCCCTGCTCTCGCGCGTCGGTGGTGGTGATGCCGGGCTCGACACTGATGACGAGCACCTTGCCGCCCGATGGGTGCGCCGTCTGGATGGCCTTGAAGGCCGCGGCGCCGCCAGCTTTGTTGTCGGAGGATATCTGCGTGACGGCTACCGACGGGTCCTTCAGCGTGGTGTCGACGAGCACGACCTTGATGCCGGCGGCCTTGGCCGCGCCGATGGGTGCCTGCATAGCGGTCGCGTCGGTCGGGGCGACCAGGAGCGCATCAGGGTGCGATGCCACGACCGAGTCGACGATCGGCTTCTGCAGCGTCGGGTCGAACTTCTGTGGTCCCTGGGTTGTCACCGTGGCACCGGCTGCCTTCGCAGCATCCTGGATGCCGCATTGCATTGTTATGTAGAACTGGTCGCCGGCGACGCCCTGGACGAACGCAATGTGGTAGCTCTTCTTCCCGGAGGAGCCGTTGGAGCTGGAGCCTCCAGAGCTCGAGCAGCCCGCGAGGGCGAGGGTCGTCGCCGCGGCGATGGCTAGGGCGCTGAGTGTGGCTTTTTTCCACTTCATCGTGAGGTTCCGTTTCTGTGATCGGTTGGTGACTTGCGGATGGGTTTCGAGGGGTGAGGTCAGCTCGGTCTGCGGTTGAAGAGCTTTTTCCACAGGCCGGCCCTGCCACCGCGCGCCGCGGCGGAGCGTCGTAACTGGTCGGCGTACACGGCGGCGACCAGTACGGCGCCGACAGCGACCTGCTGCCAGTAGGGCTGCACGCCGGTGATGACGAAGCCGTTTTGCAGCACCGCGGGAATGAACAGGCCGACCACGGTGCCGATGATGGTGCCGACCCCGCCGAACAGCGATGTCCCGCCGATGACGACGGCGGCGATGACGTTCAGGTTGGTCAACGACTGGCCCGCGATGGCGGTGGTGGCGAACTGCGACAGCGAGAGGATGCCGGCGACGCCCGCGAGTCCGCCGGTCAGGGTATATACGTAGATGAGCTGGCGGTCCACTTTCACGCCGACGCGGCGAGAGGCCTCTTCACTGGACCCGACGGCCCGCGCGTACAAACCGAACCTCGTGAAGTTGAGCATGATCGCGCCGATCACCACGAAAACCGTGGCGATGACGACGATGACCGGCAGCGAGCCGAAGACGTTGCCGTACCCGATGGACTCGGTCAGCACCAGCGGCACCGAGCTGATGTCCACGCCGCCGGTGAGAATCTGCGCGAAGCCCAGGGAAGCGCCGAACGTGCCGAGGGTCACGATCAGCGGCGGGATCTTCGCTTTTGCGACCAGCACGCCGTTGATCCAGCCCCACACGATGCCACAAGCGATCGCGACGAGGATGCCGACGATGGCGGTGCCCCATCCCTCCCCGCCCATAGCCCGCATGACCATCGCGGACACCACACCGGAGAACACCAGCACAGAGCCGATTGAGAGGTCGATTCCTGCGGTGATGATGACGAACGTCATGCCCACGCCGAGCACGGCGAGGATCGACGCGTTCTGCATGATGAGGCGGAAGTTCGACCACTGTGCGAATTGCCCTGGCGCGAGCGCAGAGAAAACGAGCACGACGAGGAGGAGGATCAGGAAGATCTGGAACGCCTGTGCGGCGAGGATCTTCCTCCACCACGGTGCCTGCGGGTCGGTCACAGAGCCGATGGCCACGGTCTCGGTGCTGGGCTGCGGATCGATCATGACCGGTCCTCCTTGATGATCGCCCCGGTCATAAGCCCCACGAGCTCCTCCATGTTGGTCTCCTTGGCGTTCAGCGTCGCCACGCGAGTGCCCAGCCGCAGCACCTGGATGCGGTCGGCCACGTCTATCACATGGGGCATCGAGTGGCTGATGAACACCACTGCGATCCCCTTAGCGCTGACACGGCGGATCGTGTCGAGCACGTTCGCGGTCTGGCGTACGCCGAGCGCCGCCGTCGGCTCGTCCAGGAAGACGAGTCGGCTCGCCCAGTGCACGGCGCGGGCGATCGCGATCGCCTGCCGCTGGCCGCCCGACATCGTGCCCACCTCGGAGTCCAGCGACCGCACGGTCGCGCCGAGAACGTTGAAGGCCTCCTTGGAGCGCTTCCGCATCTCCTTGTTGTCCATGAACCCGAAGGCGCCCGCGATTCCGGTCGCCCTGATCTCGCGACCCAGATACATGTTCTGCACGGGGTCCAGGTGCGGGGCCAGGGCCAGATCCTGGTAGACCGTCTCGATGCCGAGCGCGCTGACAGCGGACGGGGTCGACATGTCCACCTCTCGGCCGTCGAAGCGGATGTCGCCGCTGTCAACGGCCAGAGTGCCTGACAGCGCCTTGACGAGGGTGGACTTGCCGGCTCCGTTGTCGCCGATCAGGGCGACCACTTCGCCGGGATAGATGTCGAAATTGGCTTCGTTCAGCGCACGCACATGCCCGAACTGCCGGGACAGTCCACGTGCCTCTAGCACGGGCACTCGATCTTCGGCCATGAACAGCTCCTTCGCGGTTTTCATGTTGTGTGTGAGTAAGCTACGCTCATCATGACACCGGTGTCAACCCAATTCGCGCCGATGTGACAAAAGCGAAATAAGCGCAGGATGGAGCACCCCATGACCGATTTCAACGGCCGCAGCATCCTTGTCACCGGAGCCGGTGGCGGGATCGGCGGCGAGATTGTTCGCCAACTCGCTGCCACAGGAGCCGACATTCTGGCATCCGGCCGAGACGCCGCTTCGCTGGAGGCGATCGTGGCCGAAACGGGATGTCGCTCCCTCCCTTTCGACCTCGAGTCGGAGGATTCGATCCGCACAGCCCTCGAAGACCTCGACCTCTATGGCGTCGTGAACTGCGGAGGCTGGGGCGGCGAGATCGCCACGCCCATGGACACCGACATCGACGTCTTCGACCGCGTGATGCGCATCAACGCGCGTGGATCGCTGCTGGTGATCAAGTACGCCTCACGGGAGATGATCCGGGTCGGCAAGGGCGGCGCGATCGTGAACGTGTCGAGTCAGGCGTCCCTGGTCGCCCTCGCCGGTCATATCTCGTACGGCTCGTCAAAGGCTGCCCTCGATAACATCACCCGTGTGTCCGCATTGGAGCTCGGCAGTTACGGCATCCGCGTCAACAGCGTCAACCCCACCGTCGTCATGACTCCGATGTCGGCGTGGTACTGGGGACGTCCGGAGATCGAGGGACCGTTCATCGATGCCATGCCGCTGCACCGCTGGGCCACGGAAGCCGAGATCGCCGCACCGATCGTGTTCCTGCTGAGCGACGGCGCATCCATGATCTCGGGCGTCTCGCTGCCTATCGACGGCGGCTACACTGCCCGCTGATCGGGCCGCTCAGCCCACCAGCACCAGGCGCAGCCCGTCCTGGCCGTTCTCGATGCGTACGCGGTCGAGACCGTCGACGACAGCGGATGCCGCAGCCAGCTCGTCGGGCGAACCGGTGCCGGTGACAGCGAGCACACGGCATCCGGCCGCCCGCGCCGAGGCGATGCCTGCCGGCGCGTCTTCGATCACCAGGCAACGGGCCGGGTCGACGCCGAGACGCTCCGCGGCCATCAGATAGGGCTCCGGGTCGGGCTTGCCGTGCGTGACCTGCTCGGCAGTGACCCACACCTCGGGTCGCTGCAGGCCGGCGGCATCCATCCGCGCCGACGCGATGGGGACGGTACCGGAGGTGACGACGGCACGACGCTGCTCCGGCAGCGAGGCCCAGAACGCCTGGGCGCCGCGCACAGGGCGCACGCTCGGCGCGTCGGCGACCTCCATCCGCTCGATGCGCTCGATCGCCTCTTCTCGACGCTCCGTTTGTATGAGCGCGGCCACGAGCACTCCGGCAGGGCGACCATGGTTGGCATGCAGGGCCTCGGCCGAGACGCCATAGTGGTCCGCCCAGCGTCGCCAGCAGCGGGTGACGGACGCTGTCGAATCGACGAGCGAGCCGTCGAGATCGCACAGAACCGCATCGAAGGTCATGGCGAAGACAGTGGCGTCGGCGGCAACCGGCATACGATTCCCGAGCGCTGGCAACAGCCGCGCCAGTTGCTGCGCCGTGGTGAGGTCGGCGTCGACCTCGATGACCGGCACGCGCACCTCCGGCGACGGCTGGTCCGGGCGATGCGCGTCCCGAGCGGCACCGCGCCCGGATCGTCTGGCCGCGAACAGCGCAGGGTCGCCGACGACGCGCACCAATTGCACGGGACCGCAGGCTTCCTGCAGGGCCTCCCACGCGGCGCCTCCGCCGAGCTCGACGGTGAACGGCGCCACGACCACCGCCGCCCCGGCGGTGCCGATCGCGTCCCGTGCCACCGCACGCAAGGCGGCATAGCGTCCATCCCGAACGGCTCGGGCATCAGGCCCGGTCAGCCAGTGCTGGCTCGCGGGCAGGGCATCGAGCAGCGGATTGGTCACGCTGTCGAGGTCGATGAGGGGAAGTCGCAGCTGGCGGGCGAGCGCCCGGCCGAGCGTGGTCTTGCCGCTGCCCGCCTCCCCGCTGAGTGCGATCGATCGAGACGTGACTTGACAGGAATCGTGCACAGGTCCCAGTATAGAGGAAGTTCATGACACCGGTGTCATGAAACCGACCTGCGTAGCGAGAGGAAAGAAGCTGCATGCCCGGAACGTCACCTCTCACCGCGGGAATCGATCTCGGCAGCACCTCGATAAAGATGCTGGTGTCCGATGTTGCCGGCACCCAGGTCGCGTGCGAGCAGGTGCCGACCCCGTGGCGTAGCGGGCCGGGCGGGACCACCGAGCTTGATGCCCGGACTCTGCGCACGACCATCGATGAGCTCGTGGCCGCAACCGGCGCTGCGCTGCCTGCCGGCACCGTTGTCGCGGCGATCGGCATCGCCGGCATGGGAGAGACCGGATTCCTCGTCGACCATGCGCTGAACGCGGCCGCACCGGCGTTCGCGTGGTTCGATCCGCGGGGCGCCGACGAAGCCGCATCCTTTTCCCCCGAGTTGCGGGCCGCGTTCGCCGGGCGAACCGGCCTGCCGCTCGGCGCGCAGGTGTCACTGGCCAAGCTCGCCTACGAGCGGCGGCGCGGCATCCCGCTCGAGGACTTCCGCTGGCTCAACATCCCCGAGTTCGCGGCCGCACACCTCGGTGGCGACGTCGCCGCCGAGTATTCACTGGCATCCCGCACCGGTCTGCTCGACCAGAACACCGGTGAGCCGTGGCCGCTCGCGCTCGCCGAGCTCGGCGTCGGACCAGGGTTCCTGCCGCCCCTGCGCGGTGCGGGGTCATCGTGGGGAGCAGCATCCGCTGTCCGCTCCGGGCCCTTCGCAGGCGCAGCGCTTACCGTCGCCGGCCACGATCATCTCGTAGCGGCCGAGGCGACGGGGTCGCTGCATCCGGGTCGCTATCACGTGTCGATGGGCACGGCCGAGGTGATACTGCGGGTCACCGACGGGCCGCTGTCCCCAGAAGCCCGCGGCCGCCTGGCGGACATGCTCATCAATGAGGTGCGGCACATCGCCCCAGACCGGCACGTCATCGTCGCCGGTGTCAAGAGCGGCCTGCTGCTTCGGCGCGCCCTGCAGCTTGCCGGCATCAGCGACCGCGCGGGGCGCGATCAGCTTGACGCGAACGTGTCCGAATTGCCTTACGAGGGGGCGCTCCCTCACGGAGCCCTGGTGGCTTCCGGCGCTCGCAACGACGACGGCGTGCTGCGGCTGGAGATCAGCAGCGACGGCGTGAGCCCGGCGGAGATCTTCGGAGCGGTGCTGAGGCACAGCAACGATGAGATCCGCAGGCTGCTGGAAGCCATCGAACGTGAGTTGCCGCCCGCGACCACGACCACTCTCACCGGCGGCTGGGCGAGCATGTCCAGCGTCCGGCGCGCACGCAGCCGCGTGCTCCCCGACCTCACGGTCTCATCACGCGAGCAGGACACCGCCCACGGTGCAGCACTGCTCGCCCGCACCCTGCTAAGGAGCAACAACCAATGAACGACCTCACCACCATCGAACGCCGTGCCATGCAAAGGATCTCCACCGCGCATGGCAACATGCTCATTGTCGCCGCCGACCAGCGCAACAGTATGAAGGCCGTCGTGCAAGACGCACCGGAGGCGGGCATCACCACCGCCGAGCTCGCCGTCATCAAAGCCGATCTGGTTCAGCACTTGGCCAATCACGCTCCGGCCATCCTGCTGGACCCCGAGGTGGCGCTGCCGGGCATCGTCGATGACCGAGTGCTCGCACGCGACACCGCGCTTGTCGTCGGAATGGACTCTTCGGGCGCCGACACAGTCAGTGGCCTGAAATACACGAACTTCGTGCCCGGCGTTACCGCACGCCAGGTCCGGGACCTCGGCGGGGATGCCGCCAAGATGCTCTACTACACGCGTCCCGACCTGCAGCAGGACGACGCCCGCCTGCTGCAGGACCTGGACGCTGCGATCGCGGACTGCGAGCGCGAGGGCGTGCTGCTGATCGTGGAGCTGCTCACGTACCGTCTGGAGGACGAGAGCGAAGACGAATACCGGGCGAAGTTCGCCGACCTGGTCGCCGACGGGGCGCGCCTCGCCGTCAGGCACGGCTCGAAGGTACTGAAACTCCAGTACCCGGGCTCGGCAGACGGGTGCCGGGCCGTCGCGGATGCCGCGGCGGGGGTCCCCTGGGCCGTGCTGTCGGCCGGCGTCGACCACGAGACCTTCATCGGCCAGGTGCGTGTTGCGATGGCCGGCGGGGCATCCGGCGCGATGGCCGGCCGCTCCGTTTGGAAGGACGCGCTGTCGTTCGATCCGACCAGCCGCGAGGAACTGCTCACCGGCCGCGCGCTGCCGCGGCTGCACGAATTGCAGGCAGCGGTGGACGGGCTCGGATAATCGGCGCGGCGAGGTGTTGCGCAGCAGGTAGCGTGGGCCACGACGCGGATGACGTGATGTCACCGGTGAACTGCATCTAGGAGACGACCATGGCCACAATGCGCGATGTGGCGGCGCGTGCGGGCGTGAGCCTGAAGACGGTGTCACGCGTCTTCAATGACGACGCGCACGTGCTGCCGGAGACACGCGGGCTCGTCGAACAAGCCATGCGGGAGCTCAACTACGTACCCAACGCGCTGGCGACCACCTTCCGCTCCGGACGCACCGCCGCCCTCGGCGTCGCAGTGCCAGACCTCGTCGACCCGTTCTTCGCCGCCATCGCCCGCGCGATCGATGTGGTGGCATCCACCCACGGGATGTCGACTCTCGTGACCAGCCTCGGTGACGATCCCGACGCCGAGCAGGGCATCATCGAGCGGCTTCTCGGCCGGCAGCTCACCGGCCTGATCATCGCGCCGGTGAGCATCGACCACGCGTGGCTCCGGCGCTGGCAGGAGCACACGCCGATCGTGTTCGTCGACCGCGGGCCGCAGAACCTGGTGACGGATTCCTTCACCGACGACGATCAGGGCGGCGGCTTCGCCGCGACGTCATACCTCATTGATAAGGGCCACCGCCGTATCGCGTACCTCGGTCGCGATCCGCTGCTGGTCACTGAGGCCGATCGGCGCGAGGGCTACCGGCGGGCACTCGCCGAGCAGGGAATCCCGTACGACCCGGAACTCGTGATCGAGGAGATCACCGAGCGACATGCCGCCGTCGCCGCCGTCGCAAAGCTGAGCGCGCTCGCTGACCCACCGACGGCCATCTTCTCCGGGAACGCCCGGACGTCGATGCCTCTCACCGCCGCACTGCGCGGCAGCCCCCTCGCGGTGATCGGCTTCGGTGACTTTCCGATGGCAGACCTGCTGACGCCGGCGCTGACGATCATCGACCAGAACCCGACGCGAATGGGACAGCTCGCCGCTGAGCGCATTTACGACCGGCTGGAACATCCCACCGGAGCCTTCCCGTTGCGCACCGTGCTTGATGTGACGCTCGTCGAGCGCGAGTCAGCCTGACGCGCCAGGGACGCGGCCCGGCGCACTTTCGGCCTCAGCCGGTCACGGTGACGATCAGGTCCGCACTGTTCCTCGTGGGCTCCACCACAGCGGCGTTGACCTCATCCACACTGTGCACCCAGGCGCTCGCCGCGTCGATGCTTTCGCCATGCGACTGGCGACGACTGACCAGTCGCGCTGCCCGGACTCCGGCAGGGATGTCCAGGTACCAGGTCTCGTCCAGTCTCGTCGCGACGTGCTCCCATCCACCCTGCTGAAGCAGGAGGTAGTTGCCTTCCGTGATGATCAGCGGCGTGTCGACCGCGACCGGAACCGCGCCGGCGATCGACGTCTCCGATGCGCGGTCGAACAGCGGCGCATAGACCGTGCTGTCAGTCTGATGCCGCAGCCGGTCGAGAAGGGCCACGTACCCTCCGACGTCGAATGTGTCCGCGGCGCCCTTGTGCTGGCGACGGCCAAGTCGTTCGAGCTCCTCATTGGCCAGGTGGAAGGCGTCCATTCCGACCAGGCAGGCGTCATCGCCGAGCCGCTCCAGTAGCACCGCGCACAGCACGGACTTGCCGGCTCCCGGTGCGCCGGCGATGCCGAGGATGCGCCGTCCGCCCGAACGGGCCAGCGCACGCGCACGCTCGACCAACTGCTCCACGCTCTCGCTTACCACGACGGGCCGGCCGCCCTCAGCCTCAGATGTGATCATGATTCTCCTTCCTCGGGTCGATCGCTCAGCCGGCGGGCTCGGTGAGTTTCAGCGCCAGGTCGGGATCGACCGTCGTGACGGCCTCCGGGAGGCCGTCGAGCGAGGTGACCAGCGTGGCCTCCTGACTGACCGCGAGCGCACCGAAGCGCGCCGCCGTCGTGCAGCCCACGACGAGGTCGAGTTCTGCCGCTGATCCGGAGCCGAGGATGAAGCCGGCGAGCGACGCATCGCCCGCTCCGGCCGTGCTGGCCAGGCGCGGTGCGCGGGCGACCGCGTGAACCACCATGTCGTGTGAGACGACGAGCGCACCGTCGGGACCCATGCTCACGTACAGCAGGTCGATGCCCCGGGCGATCACCACGCGGGCGGCCACGACGACATCGCCGAACGTGTGCAGCGGGATGCCGCCGAGTGCGTCCGACAGCTCATGCAGGTTCGGCTTGATCAGGGCGATCCCTGCAGGATCGGCGATCAGTCGACGCAGCGGTTCCCCGCTCGTGTCGACCACCACCCGCACTCCCCGGGCGGATGCCGCAGCCGCGAGGCTGCGAATGTCGGGAATCCCGCCATCGACGACCGGCAGCGAACCACCCACGACAACCCAGTCGGCATCCGTCGCTGCCACCTCCGCGTCCGTCACATCGATGACTCGCTGCCACTGCTTCGCCGTCATCGGCGGAACCGGCCCATTGACCTTGGTGGTCGTGCCCTCGGCGTCGACGATCTGGGTGCTGACGCGGGTCTGGCCCGGCAGGAACACCGGTCGAAGTAAGTCGGCGTGCGCCGACGCCGCGGCCAGCGACGCGTCGTCGGACCCAAGTACGACCACCGCTGCGGTGTTGATCCCGCCGGTGGCGAGCGCGACGGCGACGTTCACGCCTTTGCCGCTGACTTCGCGCAGCGATGACTGCGCACGAATCAGGTCACCACGCCGGAGTGCGTCGACGCGATAGGTGAGGTCGATCGCGCCGGCGGGAGTGACGGTGACCACGCTCATCCGGCGCCGCCCGTGACGATGATGCGAAGCATCCGTTCGACCTCCGCGGCCACCGCGGCCCGTGCGGGATTCATGAACTTCCGGGGATCGATGAGCGAGTCATCGGCCAAAGCGGACCGGATCGCGTCGGTGAAGACCCGGCCGACGTGCGTTCCGATGTTGATTTTCCGCATCCCCACAGCGACCGCATCCACAATCGTCGCATCCGCCACCCCACTGGACCCGTGCAACACCAAAGGCAGGCCGGTGGCTGCCGCGATCCGCTCGATCAACCCCAGATCCAGAGATGCCGACCGCTCCCGCATCGCATGCGCACTGCCCACCGCCACCGCGAGCGCATCCACTCCGGTGTCCCCCGCGAACCGCGCCGCCTCCGCCGGGTCGGTGCGAACACCCGGTGCATGGGCACCGTTCTTCCCCCCGATCTCACCCAGCTCCGCCTCCACCCACACCCCGGCCCTCCGTGCGCGCTCCACGACCACCGCGGTGCGGGCAGCGTTATCCACATAGTCGTAATGGGCCCCGTCGTACATCACCGACGTGAACCCGAGCGCGATCGCCTCCTCCACCAGCGACTCGTCCGTCGCATGATCCAGGTGGACCACCACCCCGACCGAACTGGCCCGGGCCAGTGCCAGGAATGAAGCCCCGATCGGACCCAGCGCCCCATGGAATCTCACCGCATTCTCCG
>FSUF01000706.1_pt1 | contig 15761 bp, 15 predicted proteins | sample 1637351 | NCBI WGS metagenome assembly FSUF01 (sample SAMEA3914816, study PRJEB12502) | metagenome | biome: forest; material: soil | place: USA | collected 2011-09-16 | depth 0.3 m | reverse complement strand
GCCATCACCTCGCTCCCTCTCGAAGCGCTCCGCCTCATCGTCGGCGGTCTCCTGCTCGTCTTCGGCCTGCAGTGGCTGCGAAAGGCGATCCTCCGCGGAAGCGGGTACAAGGCCCTTCATGACGAAGACGCCATCTTCCAGACCGAGTTGGCCGAGGCTCGCTCGGCCCGCGTGGAGTCCCGCGGGGGCGTTCGCGACTGGTACGGCTTCACGCTCTCGTTCAAAGGCGTGTTCCTCGAAGGCCTCGAGGTCGCGTTCATCGTGCTCACCTTCGGTACCATCCAGAACCAGGTCGGGCTCGCGTCGATCGCCGCTCTTGTCGCTGTTCTCTTCGTCGCCGGTCTGGGCTTCGCGGTTCGCAAACCTCTCGCTCGCGTACCCGAGAACACGATGAAATTCGTCGTCGGAATCATGCTCACCGCATTCGGGATCTTCTGGGGTGCCGAGGGTGCCGGTGCAGTTTGGCCGGGGGCCGACCTCTTCCTGCTCGCCCTGATCCCCTTTGTCGCGGTACTCTCGCTCAGCCTCGTCGGCATCCTCAAGCTGCGTCGCAGGCGCCGTGAAGCGGCCGCACCGGTATCAGCCCGGGTCGAGGTCGCGGTCGGCACGAGCGGAACCTCCGAATTGCAGGGCACCGATTTCGGAAGCGGGGCCGACGACCACTCGACGTCTTCCCCCGACAACGCGGAACCACCGGCGCGACGCACGTTCGCACAGCGGCTCTCCGCCTTCGGTGCATTCCTCTACGACTTCATCGTCGGTGACGACTGGCGAGTCAGCGCGGGCATCGTCGTCGCCTTCGCGCTCACCTTCTGGGTGACGTCTTACGGTTCGAGTGGCTGGTGGGTGATGCCCCTGGCGGTCGTCATTCTCCTGCCATTCAGCCTGGTGCGCCTCGTCAGAGCGCGCTGAGCGCCTGCCGAAGAGCCGGAAGTCCAGTCAGTGGGCTTCCGGCTCTTCCGCATAGACCCTCGCCGCGTACGCCTCCAGTGCCTGGTCGCAGGACCCCAGCGCCGTCTCGGCCTCGGCGCGACCCGGTGCGCCGAACTCGTCGCGGCCCACGATCTTCTCGAACCAGCTGCGCAGTTTGTTCAGGTCGACCTCGTTCTCCTCGAGTTCGGCATAGGTGAAATGGTTCTCCGTGTACTCCTTCTCGAGTCCGGCCAGAAAGTCAGCGCACTTGTCGGCGATCTCTTCGAACTCCTCCGTGCGGGCTTCCTGGTAGACGGTGAGAACGGTGCTCTCGCCGACGAGGACAGTCGAGAGCATCAGCACCGCAGTACCCGACATCTCGGTGATCTCATGCCGCAGCATCCGTAACGAGCGCTCGGATGCCGCGTTCGCAGGCAGTGCCGCGACAGAGTTCTGCAGGTAGACAGCCCCCAAGCCCTTCAACCGCCGCCACACCGTCGCCCGGTGTCGCGTGGGCTCCGAGGGAATCCGGTAGATGAGGATGTGCCATTCTTTCGAGTTGGACTCCTCCGGCGATTTCACGGGGGCGCGACCTGGCATGAACGGATTCTAGTTGACCGGGGTGAAGCCGCGGATCGCGGCAATCGTTGAGTGCGGCGTCATGCGATCGAAGCAGCAGCCGTCCGGATGAGGTCGGCGACGACATCCGGGCGGGAAACGTAGATCGCGTGGCTCCCCGGAGTCTCGCTGACGGTCGCACCGAGTCTTTCGGCCATGGTCGTCTGCGCGACAGGTGGGATCATCCTGTCTTCGGTGACATGGAGGTACCAGCTGGGCTTGACCCGCCAGGCAGCGGCGGAGATGACTCCCCCGAGGGCCTCGAGGCCCCACGGGACCTGCGACTCCGCCATGAATGCCGCCTCGCCCGGGGTGACGTCGCCGGCGAACGCTTCGTAGAACTTGTCGCGGTCGAGAAAGAGGTATCCGTCGACCGGGGGCAGGATGGGCGGCTGGGGGCCGTCGGTGGGGAACGACGCGATCAGCGTGTTGACGGACTCGCCCTGATCGGGGGCGAACGCCGTCACGTAGACCAGCGCCTTGACCTGCTCGTGGTTCCCTGCCTCGGTGATCACCGCGCCACCGTACGAGTGACCGACGAGAACGACCGGGCCGTCGACGTCGTCGATGATCATCCGGGTTGCGGCAGCGTCGTCGGTCAGTGACTTCGTTGCGTTCTGCACGACGCGCACGCCGAATCCGTCGTTGCGGAGGTCGTCGTAGACGCCCCGCCATCCGGATCCGTCGACGAAGCCGCCGTGCACGAGGACGATGGTTGGTTTCATGGTCTGCTCCTTTTCATGTAGGACCAGGAGCCACGCTAGATTGCGGGCCGCCAGGCGGAATCCGTCAACTGACGTACATCACTGACGTATCTGTTCACTCTCGGCCGAGAGGGCATCGCGCAGGCCGGCCCGCGAAACGATGCTGAGTTTGGCGAACACGTGCGAGAGATGCGTGGAAACGGTTCGGGGTGACAGGAACAGCACCTCGGCGATCTCCTTGTTGGACAACCCGGAAGCGGCACGCTCGGCGACAGCCGCTTCTTGCGCCGTGAGTGATCCAGAGGGCTTCTCCGAACCGCCCGCGACGAGCAGTTCGCGGTCGACGCGCTGCACCCAGGCTGCTGCGCCGAGCTCGCTGAAGAGTCTCCTCGCCTCGGTCAGCTGGAGCTTGGCTGCGCTGACTTCGCGCGAGCGCCGAAGCTGCTCGCCGTACAGCAGTCGAATCCGCGCGCGGTCGAATCGCCAGCGCTCACTCCCCTCCGCGGTCAGCGCGGCGTCGAATCGTCCCCTCCAGTCGGCGCCTTCGTCGACGAGACCTTCGGCGGCGAGTACCAGCGGGCGGAGCCGCGTCGACGCGACGGCAAGGTCGATGGACTCCAGAGCGCGCAAGTGCATCGCCGCTTGCCCGCGCCGCCCGGATCGTGTGGCCGCTTCAATGAGGTCGAACGCCACCCAGACAGCGTGCGGGACATAAGGCCGGAGAATCCCGGGAGGACTGATGGTCGCCGCGTGCGTGAATGCCTCGTCGAAGTGACCCTTGGGCAGCGCCGTCATGCATCGGATGTGCGACGAGTAGTCGGCGAGCGCAGTCAGCCTCCGTGGTGCCGCCCAGACCAGCAGCTCCTCGGCCGCTCGATGGGCGCTGGCTTCCTCGCCGCGGGCCGCGTCCACGAGCGCTCGGAGGAATCGGACTGGGGCGGTCGTCAGAACGTAGCCGTGGTCACTCGAGAGTTCCAACCCCTCGCGGACCACCTCCTCGAGCTCCCCCCATTCCCCGGCGAAGTAGTCGTCGATCGCCAAGAGGAACAGCGCCTGAATCGCAGGGGTGACTGCTTCACCACGTCGTCCGTCCTCGACGACACGCCAGAGTGAGCCACGGGTCCCTTCGAGCGCATCGATGTAAGCACCGGCCATGGCCAAACGGACGATGCGCAACGGGTCTGCAGTGAAGCGTGTCGTGTCAGCGGCACCGGCGAATCGTTCGAGGGTCGCGCTGCTGGCGCGGGCGGCGTCGACGAAGAGATCGATCTGCAGCTCCAGGGGCTCGGGGAGCGGCCTGTTGTGTGTTGCGCGCTTTCGCTGCGACGGCCAGAACGTACCGTTGCCGCCGAAGAAGCCAACCCAGACGAGCGTGTACAGGGCTTCGATCCATTCGTCGCTGGGATCGTCCGCCCCAGGATTGCGGGCATCGAGCGCGGCGAGAAGTAGGCGTTGCGCCGTCGCGACTTCGCCCTCGCTGTTGAGGAGGTGGTATGCAACCGCGGTCACCGTGGCAAGTTGAGGAGACTGCGACGGATTCCGCAGAGCTTCGGTGAGGAGCCTCGGACTCTCGGTGAGCGCGCCGGTGACCAGGGACCCGAGGTATGCCGCACGAGCGATGCGGCGCTCGCGTGCCTCGTACGACGGGGAGAGCTCGGCCGCTTTCAGCATCGCTGCGGTCGCGCGAGTACAGTCGCCGACCTCGATCAGCCGTTGCGAGACGCCCTCCAAATGCTCAGCGATGCTCTCGTCCGGTTCCGTGGCGGCTTGTCCGAGATGCCATGCACGTCGCTCCGGCTGGTCAGCGAACGCATCGGCGAGGATCGCATGCACGCGGCTGCGCTCCTGCGGCGAGGACATCTCGAATACCGTCGACCGGATCAGGGGATGCCGGAACTCCCACCGGCCGGTGCGAGCGTTGAAACGGATCAGCCGGGCCTGTTCCGCCGGGGGAAAGTCCTGGCGTCCGGCGTTCGTCGGCAAACACTTCTCGATCGTCACACTGTTCTCCGCGCCGGCGAGCACGACGAACAGCAGTATCTGCCGGGTGTTCTGCGGCAGTCCCGAGAGACGCCGCTCATACAATGCTTTCAGTCGATTCGTGAGCGGAAGCACGTCGTGGGCAGTCCAGGTCTCGGATGATTCGAGAGCTGCGGGCAGCTCGAGTAGCCCGAGCGGATTGCCGAGCGCTTCGCGCTGGATGCGGTGCCGGACACTGGGCGAAAGCGCCGGAAAGCGGTCGACGAGCAAGTCGTCAGCGTCAGCATCCGAGAGTGGTTCAAGCACGAGCGTTCGAAACCCGCTTCGGACAAAGACATCGTCCTCGTCCGTCCGGGCAGCCACGAGGATCTTGGCCGGGATCGTAGTGAGGCGGCGACCGAGAAAGGTCAACGTCATTGCGGAGAGCGGGTCCATCCATTGCGAATCGTCGACGATGACGAGTGCCGAGCCCGAGTCGGTGATCAGGCCCACCACGCTGAGCGTCGCCGCACCGGCGAGGAGAAGACCAGGCGCGGGCCCGGAGCGCAACCCGCAGATGATGCTGAGGGCTTCCTCGTGTTCAGTCTGAAGGCCGCCGAAAAGATGGGCGTACGGCAACAGCAGCTGGTTGATCGTGCTGTAGGCCAGGTGAGCTTCGAACTCGAGCGCGCCTGCATGCAGAACCCGAGCGCCTCGACTCTCTGCCCCCTCGGCAACGAGGTCGAGGAGAGCGGATTTGCCGACGCCCGGCTCCCCGCTTATCACGAGGAGGGACTCATATCCGGGCCGGCCGTCAATGAATTCACGAATCAGGCCGACCTCTGATTCCCGGCCGAATAGTACTTCTGCCATGGCCCCTCCAACGCTGGCGGGCAAATACCCCTTCAGGTTAGATCAATCGGCTTCTCCCGGCTTGGTCCTCGTGCCGATCAGGCGTCCAGGATGCGCCTGAGCCAGTCCTCACGAACTGCGAGCGATGCCATGCCCACCGGGCTCGTCGGCGCCACCAGATCGAAGCTGTGGAAGCCGCCCGCCCAGACATGCAGTTCGGCCTGCGTGCCGGCGGCCCACAATCGGGACGCGTAGTCGACCACTTCGTCCCGGAAGACTTCGGCCGAACCCGAGTCGAGGTAGGTAGGCGGCAGGCCCGACAGGTCCGTGGCGCGTGCGGGGGCCGCGTATGGGCTGATGTCATCCCGTTCGACATGACCCTTTCCGAGGACCGCCTCCCAGGCCCACTTATTGTTCTCGGTGGGCCAAACGACGCGTGGCCCCACCGCGGCCGCGTACTGGCGAGCAGACGCAGTCGTATTGCGGTCATCCAACATCGGACAGATCAGAAGTTGTGCGAGAAGTGAAGGGCCACCTCTGTCGCGTGCCATGAGGACAGCGCCGGCGGCCAACCCGCCACCCCCGGAGACCCCGGAAACGATGATTCGGCTCGGATCGATGCCGAGCAGTTCTGCATTCGCGGCAACCCATTCCAGGCTGGCGTAGCAGTCGTCGACTGCGGCAGGTGCCGGATGGTCTGGAGCGAGGCGATACTCCGGGCTGACAATCACCATCCCGTACTCGCTTGCCCAGCGCAGAAAATCAAGTTCCGTGATGTGGTCGAAGCGGTTACCCAACACCATGCCGCCACCGTGAATAGCAAAGAGGCCAGCCAACGGACCCGCGCTGTCCACAGGGCGCAGAATCAGGAGCTCGATCTCGCCGTCCGGCCCCGGGATGGTTCGCTCCTCGCGCATGATTCCGGCCTCCCGAAGCGCTTGATCGAACGCGTCCATGTCCCTCACGCTGGATGTTTGCCAGTGCTCATACGTATCGCTGCCGAGAGGCGGCAGTTGAGGTGCCGCCTCCAAGGCGAGCTCGAGCGCCGAATCGTAAGGGGGGCGCACCGGCGCGTTGGGGGCGAATCTCCTCGCGGGTCTCGTTTCTTGGTTGTGCCCGGCGGTGCTCATCAGCTGACCCGCAGGCCGTCGATGGCGGCGAAGTCCCAGTCGATGCCGAGGCCGAGGGTTTCCGGGGCGAGCGCCCGCCCATCCCGGATGACGATCTCGGAGGTCGTGACCGCCCGCAGTTGCGGGATGTGTTCCAGGTAGAGCGCATTCGGCACCGCGCAGGCCAGCGACAGGTGGAGCTCCATGAGAAAGTGCGGCGCGACCTTCACATTGAACGATTCCGCAAGGTGCGCGACCTTCAGCCACGGTGTGATTCCGCCGACCCGCGCAACATCCACCTGGATGATCGAGGCGGCGCCGCGGTGGAGATACTCCCGGAACTGACCGACGGAGTACATGCTCTCGCCGACCGCCACCGGAATGGACGTCGACCGGACCAACGCCTCATGCCCGGCAACATCCTCGGCCGGCAGCGGTTCTTCGAACCAGAAGAGGTCAAGGTCGTTGAAGAGGCGGGCGCGACGGATGGCCTCCGCACCCGACAGCGACTGGTTGGCATCGACCATGATGTCGAAGTCCGGCCCGACCGCCTCACGCACCGCGGTCAACCGTGCGAGATCAGCCTGCGCGTTCGGCAGCCCGACCTTGATCTTCGCACCGGGCAGTCCGCGGGCCTGCGTGGCAAGCGCCCCGGCGACCAGTTCCTCCTGCGACCGGTGGAGCCAGCCGCCCTCGGTGTCGTAGATCGGCACCGACGGCGATGAACCGCCGGCAAGCTTCCACAACGGGATGGCTGTTCGCCTGGACCGGGCATCCCACACCGCCGTATCGATCGCCGCGATCGCGAGCGACGTGATCGCACCCACGGTTGTCGCCCGCGTCGAATTGAACGCCGCGTACCAGACGGCCTCCGGGCGGTCCGCGTCCTGGCCGACGACAGCGTCGAGCAAACCGCCGCGCAGCATCTCCAGCACGGCCCGTCCGCCAGTGCCGATCGTGTAGCTGTAGCCGAACCCAGTGGACCCGTCGGCGATCTGCAGCCGCACGAACACCGTCTCCTGCTTCAGGAACGCTTGAACCGCATCCGTTCGCGGCGTCTCGACCGGGAGGTCGACCAGCCACGCCTCAGCCGCGATGATCGTCGAACTACTCAGCACTTGTTTCTCCTTGATGTGGTGTTGATCGGCTCAGCCCAGCTGCAGGACGACATCGTCTTCGACGGTCGTCGGAGGAGTGTCGGCACCCCACACGGCTTCGTGACCCATGCCCGGACCGGTCGGTGCGTGCACCATCCCGCGTTCGTCGACCTCGGGAGCACGCTGCACCGGGTTCGAGGTGACAAGGGACTCGTAGTAGGTGGTGTTCGGGATCGACATGCAGAGGTGGGTAGCGGCGAGTCCGCCGCCGTGCACTTCGGCCCGCAGCAGGAACGAGTCCGCCAGATGCGCGATACGCAACGCACCGGTCATACCGCCCTTGAACGCGCTACTGGTGCGGACCGCGGATGCGCATCCCGTCGCGATGAAATCGGCGGTGTTCATGTGGGCGCCATCGCTCGTCTCCGCGACCAGCAACGGCACATCCACCCGTTCGCCGAGTCGCTGGTAAGCCCCGATGCTGAACTCACGCATCGGCTCCTCGTACCACCCGTAGTTCGCGTCGCTGAGCACATGTCCCAGGTACACGGCATCGGTGAGGTCGAACCCAGCCGAACCGTCGTACATGAGGGGAATGTCGTCGCCGACATGCTCGCGGAGGGCCACGCTGAGTGCCGCGTCCTTGCGCACATCACCCCAAGCGTGCAGTTTGATGGCGGGGTAGCCCAGTTCCAGGCACTGGTCGGCGACGTCGAGGTACTCGGCGATGCTGCCGAAGGTGACCGTCGAGGCATACGCGGGGATCTCCGTACGGAACGACCCGGCCAGTTCGTGCACCGGGAGTCCGGCCACCTTGCCGGCGAGGTCCCAGAGGGCCTCGTCGATCGCACCCTGTACATAGATCGGAAACTCCTCGATCCGGTCCAGCTCCCATATCCGGTGCCACAGCCACTCACGGCGGAGAGGGTCGGAACCCACCAGCTCGTCCCGGATTCGCCGATCCACGATGTCGCGCACGATGTGGCCGCGACGCACGTACGCGTATCCAGTGAATCCTTCATCGGTGTGCAACGCCAGCCAAGCCGCGATGTGGGGTCCTTCTGAACCGGGGAGTCCGTGGCGCCAGACGAACTTCGGCTCGACGGCCGGCTCTTCGACCAGCGACACCTCGACAGCAGTGATCTTCATGAACGTGTTCCTTTCTTGTATGTACGGTCGGATGACGCGCGAAAGTGGTCTTCACCGGCGAAGGTGGACGACCTCGTTCGATTCCATCGAGCGGTACAGCGCGTCGACGAGTTCGACCGTTTTGACGTTGTCGCTCACCGAACTACGCGGCGTTGACCCGGTCGAGACGGCCTCGAGTACGGACCCCATCGTGCCGATGAATGCGTGCGGGAACCACCGCTGGGTCACCGGGTATGGGACCCACCCGTCGGTGGGCAGCTCCGAGCTGATGACCTCGAGCGTGTCCGGCCGGCCGGCCGGGTAGTCGTACAGCAGGCCGAGCGTCCCGCGGATCGCACCGCCCGTACCGTCGATGCGGAACTCCGAGGAGTTGTCGCCGCCATTGTTGATGTGGTTCACGTGCACGACTGCCGACGCGTTGGTCTCGAACGTGTAAGTGCTGATCGTGCGTGTCTCGCCGATCGGGTACTGGCCGGGGGTGCGACCCGCGACCGCGTAGACGGAGGCCGGCTCGCCCATGAACCAGCGGACGGTGTCGTGGTAGTGGATCGAGTGCACCATGATCTCGAGCCGCGGCATCGCCTGGGCCCAGGCCCACTGCTTCCAGTCGGTCGTGATGTTGACCGTGATCGAGAAAGAGGTGACTGTGCCGATCCAGCCGAGCTCGACCATCCTGTGGGCGGCGGCGATGCCCTCATCGAAGCGCAGCTGCTGGTTCACCGCCGCGATCAAACCTGACTCGCGTGCGATCGCGTCGAGTTCTCGGGCCATCGCCGGATTGTCGGCGAACGGCTTCTGCGCAAGCACATGTTTACCGGCCGCGATCGCCGCGGTGAAGACAGCGGGCTGCTGGTCGACGGGCACAGCGATGTCGACCACGACGCTCTCCTCGTCGGCAAGCAATTCCTCGAGCGAGCCGTATACACGGGGAATGCCATGCCGGGTCGCGACGTCGCGCGCCCGGTCGAGGTCGACATCCGTGATTCCGACGACGGTGAGTCCGGCGAGGGCGTAGGCGGGCAGGTGGGCGCCGTCGACGATGCCGCCCGCACCCACAATGGCGATCGGGAGGCGGTGCTGTTCGGGCACCTCGAGACGGCAGTACTCGGAGACGTCGGCGAAGAGGTCGATCATGTGGCGGCCTTCGCGGTGGCCGGGTCGCGGTATTTCACCGTCTGCAGGTGCTCGCAATAGAGCACGATCTGCTCGTCGTCGGCGCGGAACACCTCGTACGACACAGTGAAGAGCCCCATCTCGTCGTATTTCGGCTCCTTTCGCAACAACGTTCGCATCGTGTAGATCGTGTCGCCGATGAAGAGCGGCTTGATGAACCGCAGTCGGTCATATCCGTAGCTGAAGGTGTTCACGTTGTTGTGAGCCATGAGCCCCATGCCATAGCCGAACACCAGTGCCCCGGGCACGATCCTGCGCCCGAAGAGACCCTCGTCCCGGGCGAATATCTCGTCCGCGACGTAAGGGTGCAGGTCGACGAGCATGCTGCTGAACATCATCACCTCACCCTCGGAGATAGTGCGACGGATCGACCGATCGACCTCGCCGACCTCGTAGTCCTCGTAGAGTTTCACGTCCTGGTTCCACACCGGCACCGCGTGGCGGGCGACAGGATCGGGGTTCGGGTTGTTCATTCGGTTGCCTCCTGGCTCGAGAACTCGGCCCTGATCGCCTCGGTGTGCTCGCCAAGGCGGGGTGCGCCGCGTTCGTTCTTCACTACCTGCCCGTCGTAGCGGACGGGGGTGCGGATGGTCTGGATGATGACGGGGGCGCCGCCGTCGGCATCCGGACGTGCGGTCACCTGTGCCATGTCGAGCGCACGGAATCCGTCGTGCTCGACGAGCTCCGGAAGCGTGAGCACCGGCGCGCACCACACGTCGGCCGCATCAAGGATGCCGAGCCAGTGCTCGGTGGACTGCGTCGCGAGGTGGTCGGCCAGGGCTCGGGTGATCGCGGTCTGGTCGGTCCACCAGGTTTCGGGGTCGGTGTATTGCTCGAGGGCGGACAGCTCGATCAACTCCCCGAGTTCCGGCACCGACGTCATCGCGATGGCGAGGTAGCCGTCGGACGTCGGGTAGACGCCGTACGGTGCCGGCAGGAAGGCATGCGCGGTGTTGCGCGCACCCCGTTTCACGAGGATCGATGGGTCGGCGAGGTGCGCACTGAGGAGCTCGAACTGCAGGTCGAGCATCGACTCGAGCAGGCTCGTGTCGACCCTGCCTCCCCGGCCGGTGCGCTCCCGGCGCAGCAGCGCGGCGGTGATGCCGCTCGCGAGGTGGATCGAGGCGATCACGTCGGCGAGCGCAATGCCGACGGGCACCGGCGGGTCGTCCGCACTGCCGTTGAGCCACGGAAGCCCGGAGAGGGACTGCGCGAGCAGGTCCTGTCCCGGGCGGGACTTCCACGGCCCGTCGCCCCCGTACCCGCTGACGCTTGCGTAGATGATCCCGGGATTGATCGCGGCCACTTGCTCGTAACCGAACCCGAGTCGTTCCATGATCCCGGGGCGGAAATTCTGCACGATCACGTCGGCCCTCGCGACCAGCGCGCGGATACCGACCCGGTCATCCTCGTTCTTCAGGTCGGCGGCGTAGCTCTCCTTGTTGCGGTTCGTGATGTGGAACGAGAGCGTGTCGCCGTCCTCGACCACGCCCGCGAACGCAAGCCTTCGACCGATGTCGCCGCCCTGCGGACGCTCGATCTTGATCACCCGTGCGCCAAGGTCACCGAGCCGCATTGCAGCCATCGGGCCAGCGAGGAACTGGCTGAAGTCGAGCACGAGCATGCCATCGAGCGGCAGGTCGGAGCCGGTCATGAGAGGTCCAATGAGTAGACGCGGGCGGCGGTGCGGTAGAGGATGTCGTCCTGTTCGCCCGTGCTGAGGCCCGCGATCACCGCGCGCTGCGCCAGCCACACACCCTGGTAGTCGCCGGCCAGCGTGGCCACCGGCCAATCGCTGCCCAGCATCATGCGCGACGGGCCGAAGTGTTCGAGTGCGTGGTCGACGTAGGGCTGCCAGTCCCGCCAGGTCCAGTCGGGTGCGGAGGCGGTGTTGAGGCCGCTGAGCTTCACGTTCACGTTGGGGTGAGTGGCGGCATCCGCCAGCAGGTCGGCCCACGGTTGCCAACCGTGGCCGGCGACATCGGGTTTGGCGAGGTGGTCGATCACCACGCTCAGCCCAGGATGCCGGGCTGCGAGCTCCGCGATCATGGTGAGGTGCTCCGGTATGACACTCACGACGTCGAGGCTGAAACCGAGCGGGGCGAGGAGCGCGAGGGTCGCGGTCACGTCGTCCCGCAGCAGCCAGTGCGGGTCGGCGTAGTTGTGGTTGAGCACGCGGATGCCGCTGACGGTTGGCGACGCCGCGTACAACTCGAGTGCTGCCCGAGCCTCCGGCATACGGTCGAGGGGCGCCCACGCGACGACGCCCTTCACGGTGGGCACGGCCGCGGCGACGCTGAGCATATAGAAGGAGTCCTCGTACGTGTCCGCAGCCTGCACGAGGACGGTCGCGGTTACTCCTGCTGACGCTACGTCCGCCGCGACGAGTTCAGGACCGAAGTCGGCGTCAAGGGGGGCGCCCGCGGTTTCAAGCCATTCATAGCGCCGCTCTGAGGGCATCCAGAGGTGCTGGTGGGTGTCCACCATGTGGACAGGCTCGTGCAGTTCGGTTGGCAGGGTCGGGTCTGTCATCGCTTTCCTTTCGCTTGCTCACGGTTGACGAGGTAGAGGTGGACGAAGGCGATGACAACCTCCCCGCGCTGGTTGGTCACCTCGACCTTCTCTTCGGCGATGCCGAAACGTTCGGGTTGTTTCGTGTGGTCGCGCAGGGAGACGATCTCGCTGCGGGCGGTGATCGTGTCCCCGATGTGCACAGGGCGGATGAAGCGCACCCGGTCGTAGCCATAGCTCATCGCCTCGTCGTTGATCTCGCCGGAGAGCATGCCGACCGCCATCGAGAGCACCAGGGTGCCGTGGGCGATGCGCTCCCCGCCCGGGAGGGACTTCGCAAACTCGGCGTCGACGTGGTGTGGGTAGAAGTCGCCGGTCTGCCCGGCGTGGATCACGATGTCCGCCTCGGTGACCGTGCGCCCATGGCTCTGGCGACTCCAGCCGAGCTGGTAGGCCTCGAAGTAGGTCATGTGATCTTCTCCCCCAGATGGGTCTCGGGCAATCGCTCGATCCGGTCGAGCACGGTGTTGTCGACGGTGCCGGCGAGGATACTGTCATGCACGATATGCGAGAGCTCGAGCTGAAGGTCGGGCCAGCCGAGCACTCCGGGCCGCACCCAGGCACGTTCGAGGGTGCGCAGTGTGTTGCGGAAGAACCCGTGGGTCAGCCCATTCATCGTTTCGCTCTTCCACGCGAGCAGATTCCCTGGCTGTCCGCCGCCCACGGTGTATGGTCCAGCCTGTACGCCGGCGCCGGCGAGCGTCCCCGCGACGGCTAGCGCGAGCGCGGGATGCTGCGTTCTCGCCGACACTGCGACACCCGCTCCGCCGAGTGTCGAGCCTCCGGCCCGCCCATCGAACGACGGAATGTCGTCGTATACGAGCACACGCCGGCGGAACCCCGCCCGCGAATAGTTGGTGTAGCCGAAGAGCGCGACGCCGACACTGTGGTCGTCGCTGCGGATGAGCGCCTCGGCGACATCGATCGGGTTTGCGTCTGCGCACCAATCGGGCACAGCATCCGCCAACTCGATCATGAACTCAAGCGCATCGGCCGCAGCCGAACGCTCCAGGAAGGCATCGGGCGCTCCGAGCGGAGACCCGGCTTGAGCAAGGAGTGTCGCGAAGGTGCTGAACGCGTCCACAGGCTTCCATGGCCAAAGCACCTCGCCGCGCTTGGCAAGGGCTAAAGCGTCGGACCAGAAAATGGGGGCACTGTCGGCGCGATCGGGACGGAAGGCGCTCACCTGCGCCGCTGCATCCACCGCGAGGGCCCACTGCTGCCCGCGGTAGCGGTAGGACTCGTGGGAGCGCCCAACACTCTGGCGCTCGAACCCTCCGAGGTCCCCGGTGAAGGGCAGAAGCGCGCCCGCCTCGACGGCGTCGGGGATGTGCGGGTGGTCGATCACCATGATGTCAAAATCGGCGGCGAAATCGGCGACGTGCTGGTCCCCGAAGGCCAGAAGTGATCGGGCCTCCCACTCGATGCTTACACCGTGGGTCGCGGCGAGGACGGGGTCCGATTCGCGCAGGCCGCCCACTCCGCGCACGTGGTCCCAGGTCATGCCGCGAAGCATGATCGGCGCCGACGTCTCTGTCATGTTCTCAACCCTGTGGTTTATCACGTAAACGACTCCGGGTACCTATGGCGATCAGAGAACACGGTGACGATCCCAGACCGCGCGCAGGGATTCACCGCCCAGCAGGTCTGCGAGAACCATGGACTCGCGTGATGCCCGGGCGCGGGCCAGCGCGAGCACCTGGTCTTCGGCCTCTCGTGGCACCACCACGATGCCGTCATCGTCCGCCATGACGAGGTCGCCGTCAGCGATGTCCACTCCGCCGATCGTCACCCCCTTACGGACATCGGCGATCGCCATGCGCCGCCGGGAGTCGATCGGCCGGCGCGAGCGCGAGAATGCGGCGAAGCCTAACGCGGCGATGCGATCCGTGTCTCTCAGGTTGCCATCGGTCACCACGCCGCTCACCCCTGCGCCGATCGCGGCTGCGCTGAACAGTTCACCCCAGAACGCGGAGGCGTTGGCCTCGCCGGTTGCGAAGATGACGATCTCGCCAGCTCTCAGGCCGTCGATGAAGTCGATGGCGGCGCGATACGGATCGTTGTCGTCGTCCGCTTCGCTCGGGGCGAACTGTGCGGTGGCCGCGCGCCCAAACGCGCGCGACCCTGCAACCACCGGCGCGAGCCGTGATTCGAGCACCTGCGAACGCAAGCCGGCAGCGTCGAGCGAGTCGCTCAGGATCGCCGAGGTGAGCCGCTCGTCACCGGGAACCATCGTGAAGGCCGCCATCAGTCGAGATGGAACACTTCGGGGATGGCCTTCCACCACTCCCCCTCGGCGCGGTCGTCCAGCGGGCGTTGGAGGGGCATGCAAACCGCCCACCATTCCTGCGTCGTCGGATCAGCCGCGACGGCCGCCATATCGGCATCGAAGTCATCGCCGACATACTCGAAGTACGAGAACAGCAACTCGCCGTAGCGGTAAATCGAGTAGTTGGCGATTTTGCTCTCGCTCAGGCGGGTGAGCACCTTCGGCCAGACATCCGCGTGGAGAGCCTCGTATTGGTCAACGCCCTCAGGCGGCAGACCAATAACCGATGCGATTCGTTTCATGACGTTCCCCTCGAAACCAGTTCAACTCTTGACGGAACCGGCAAGCACACCGCGAACAAGGAGTCGGGACGACGCCAGGAACACGATGAGAATCGGGATAGCGACGATCAGGCCGGCGAGGGCGATCTCCGGTCGCCCGATGACGCTCTGCTCGGCACCGTTGCCCGGGTTGAGCGCGGGGGTTGAGCTGAACAGCACCCCGAGGCCGACCGGCAGGGTGAAGTTCGCCGTCGACCCGAGCAACACGTATGGCAGGAAGTAGTTGACCCACGCTGCGCTGAAACTGAAGAACGCGAGCATGCCGAAGAGACCCTTCGACAGCGGGACTGCGATGCGCCACAGCGTTGCGAACTCCCCGGCCCCGTCCACGCGTGCCGCCTCATACAGTTCGTGCGGGATCGACGTCGTGAAATAGATGTACGAGAGGAAGACGCCGAACGGATAGAACGAACTCGTCAGGATGACGGCCGCCGGAGTGTCGAAGAGTTGCGCGCTGGATATTTCGATGAACAGCGGAATCACGAGGGCGACCGGCGGGATGATCATCGCAATGAGGGTCGTAATGAGCAGCGTGCGCTTGAAGGGGATCGCCGTCGCGGCGAGCGCGTAGCCGGCGAGGAGCGCGGTGATACAAGAGATTGCGACGATCGCGACCGTGTAGAGAACCGAGTTGACCAGCCACTGCACGATCACCCCATTCTGGAACGTCAAGAGGTGCTGCCACGCCGCACCATAGTTGGCGAAGCTTCCAAATGAGAAGGGGCTGTCGTCGTTGAGTTGCACGGCGGTCTTCGATGGGGCGATCAGCAGCCAGATCATGGGAACGATGCTGAATAGCCCATAGACCACCAGCACGATCCAGACGACCGTACGACCGGCCTTTCCGGCTGCGGTGCGCTTCTCTGGCGCGTGACTCTTTGCTGAGGTGTGCCCTGCAGTGGGCGCAGCATCCGTTTTCGAGATTGTCATTTTTCCTTCACTCCCGCGCCGTCGAAGAAGTCCGTCCTGAAGATCACGAAGACGGCACCGATGAGGCACACGAGGAG
>FSUF01001604.1_pt1 | contig 15860 bp, 14 predicted proteins | sample 1637351 | NCBI WGS metagenome assembly FSUF01 (sample SAMEA3914816, study PRJEB12502) | metagenome | biome: forest; material: soil | place: USA | collected 2011-09-16 | depth 0.3 m | reverse complement strand
TCAGTTCCGTGCTCCTGATCTCGTGGCTCGCGCCGGTGAAGGTGCGACCGGTGGCATTGGCCTAGCCGCGCCGCGGACGATTCTTGGCGTCTTCTTAGGACACCGCTCGATAGGTTCAGGATGTGAGCACACTCTCGTATCCCGAAGCCATCGTCATGGGCGCAATCCAGGGCATCACCGAGCTTTTCCCGATTTCGAGCCTCGGACATTCGGTGATCATCCCGGCCCTCATCGGCGGCACGTGGGCGAAGGATCTCAACGTGTCCGCGCCCGAGTCGCCGTACCTCGCGTTCATCGTCGGCCTCCACGTAGCGACCGCGCTCGCCCTGTTCATCTTCTTCTGGCGTGACTGGATGCGCATCATCGGCGGGTTCTTCACCTCGATCCGCTACCGCCGCGTTCAGACGGGGCCGGAACGGCTCGCGTGGCTGATCATCCTCGCAACGATCCCGGTGGGCATCGCCGGGCTGCTGCTCGAACACCTGTTTCGCACAACCCTGGGGCAGCCGGAACCGGCGGCCATCTTCCTCGCCATCAACGGGCTCATCCTGTTCTTCGGCGAATGGCTGCGGAGGCGGCAGGTGAAACGCGAAGGGGTCGTGGTCGCGGCGGCCGAGAGTGCGGAGGCGAACAGGGACTTCGACGCGTCAGACACCGTGGCGGATGCGCGCGTCTCACGCATGAAGTTCAGCCACGGTGTGGGTATCGGGTCGTCGCAGATCCTCGCGCTGGCGGCCGGCATCAGCCGTTCGGGTGTTGCGATGGTCAGCGGCATGGCCTCGGGCCTCAGCCACCGCGAGGCGGCACGGTTCTCGTTCCTGCTCGCGACCCCCGTCATCCTCGCAGCTGGTGTGCTGAAGCTTCCGGACCTGTTCGGGCCTCTCGGTGCCGGCATCACCGGCCAGGTGCTCGCGGGCAGCGCCGCGTCGTTCGTCGCAGCCCTGCTGTCGGTGGGCTTCCTCGACCGGTATTTCCGCACCCGCACGCTGACCCCGTTCGCGATCTACTGCCTGATCGCCGGGATCGGCTCGTTCCTCATCCTCACCCTGCGCTGAGCCGCGGGGTCCCGCGGCCTCGCGCCTCGCGCCTCGCGCCTCGCGCGGTCCCGACGGCCGCCGAGCACTGGAAAAGTGGGCTTTAGAGCGCGGCTTAGGACCCTTTTTCCTGTGCTCGACCCTAGACGGGCGGCGAATGCGCGCTCAGCGCTCAGCGACGGTGCGCAGGCCCTCGAGCACTGTGGCCCAGTTGGCGGTCGAGTGGGCGGCTTCGGCCTCGTCGGCGTTGCCGTCCTGGATGACCGTCACCAGCACCCCGTCCTCGTCGTCGTCGAGCCGGTACGTCACGTTCTGATAGTTCTCCGGTACATCCGGCTTGCCGCGCAGCGCGCTGAAGAAGGTCGACATGATGCGGTTCGGCTTATCGAACTCGAGGATCGTGCCTTTGTCTTCGTACGGCTCGCCTTTCCATTCGCCGCGGTAGACGATCGCACTTCCGACGGCCCAGTCCGTATCGACCTGCGTGCCGAACAGGTACTGCGCGATGAGTTCGGGCTCGGTGAGGGCGCGCCAGACTGTTTCGCGGTCGGCGTCGACGTGCACGCTCGCTTCTGCTGTGACGGACATGTTCGTTCCTTTCGTCCATCCCATGGTGCACCTTGTGCGTGCCGGGGGATTGAAGAAAGGCGTCAGCAGCGAGGCAAAGCTCAGTCGTGGGAGCGGTGGATGAGCCGCGACAGCACGATCGCACTGCGCGTGTGGTCGACGTTCGGTGCGAGCCGCACCTTCTCGAGTGCGGCTTCGAGGCTGGGGATGTCGCGGGACCGGATGTGCACGATCGCGTCGGCACTCCCTGTCACCGTTCCCGCATCCACCACTTCCGGCACGGCCGAGAGGATGCGCAGCAGTTCGTCGGGCGCCACCGTGCCCCGGCAGAACAGTTCGACGTAGGCCTCTGTGCTCATCCCGTCGATCGTCGGGTCGACCTGGATCGTGAAGCCGCGGATCACACCGTCGGCGACGAGGCGATCCACGCGGCGTTTCACGGCTGAGGCGGAGAGCCCCACCACGGACCCAATGTCGCCGTAGCCGGCGCGCGCGTTTCGGCGAAGCAGGTCGAGGATACTGCGATCAAGGTTGTCCACGGGCAAATCCTATGGTCGATCGTTGCGCGAGGGTGGCCATTTGCGGCGAATTGTTGCGTCACCCTGGCGACGGCTTTCCGGCCCCGCTCCGATCGTGCACGCCGTCAGCGCGCCACGCAACGAATCGTCCTCGACGCCGCTCAAATCAATGATTTCGTGCGTGAATGCGCAGAAATCCGCCCGGCCCATCGTGTGACACTAGACCCATGTCGATCACATCCGAGCACGAGCAGGCCGGTACCGCCGCGGCCCGCGCGGTACCGCCCGTGCGCACTCCGGGCATCCGCTCCGTCCTGATGTGCCGCCCCGCCTTCTTCACCGTCGTGTACCGCATCAATCCGTGGATGGATCCGCACCTGCCGACCGACACCGGCCTCGCCGTGCGGCAGTGGGAGCAGTTGTACCGCACCTACCTTGACCTGGGCTACGACGTGCAGCTGATCGACCCGATCGACGGACTGCCCGACATGGTCTACGCGGCCAACGGAGGCTTCGTGATCGACAACGTCGCCTACGGCGCCAGCTTCACCTACCCGGAGCGGCAGCCGGAAGGCCCGGCCTACATGAACTGGTTCCGCCACCACGGTTTCGACGTCGCGGAGCCGCAGAACATCAACGAAGGCGAAGGCGACTTCCTGCTCGTCGGCGACACGATCCTCGCCGGCACCGGGTTCCGCAGCGGCACAGGCAGCCACGACGAGCTCGGCCGCCTTTACGGACGCGAGGTAGTCACCCTCAGCCTCGTGAACCCGAGCTTCTACCATCTGGACACCGCAGTCGCGGTGCTCGACGGAACTCCCGGGCATGAGCACATCGCCTACCTGCCGGCTGCGTTCGACGAGCCGAGTCTGAAGGCCCTGCATGATCGCTACCCGAACGCGATCATCGTCACCGAAGAAGACGCATCGGTGCTGGGCCTCAACTCGTTCTCGGACGGCTACAACGTCGTGATCGCATCGCGTGCCGCCGACTTCGACCGGCAGCTTCGCGAGCACGGCTACAACCCGATCGGCGTCGACCTCTCCGAGCTCCTGCTCGGCGGGGGTGGCGTCAAATGCTGCACCCTGGAGCTGCGGCGTTGAGTGTTCGAGAACGCTCGGCGCTGAACGAAGAGGAGTCCCGTCGATGACCACCAACCAGACCCAGGAGCACACGGAACCTCCCGCCCCGACCATGCACCAGGCTGAAGCGATCGCGCGTGAGGAAGCCCACACCGCCCACAACTATCATCCGCTGCCGGTCGTGGTCGCATCCGGTGAGGGTGCGTGGGTGACAGACATCGATGGCCGGCGCTACCTCGACTGCCTTGCTGCGTATTCCGCGGTGAACTTCGGCCACTCGAACCCGGTGCTTCTGGATGCGGCGCGCGAGCAGCTCGACCGCCTCACTCTGACGAGTCGTGCCTTCCACAACGACCAGCTCGGCCCCTTCGTCGAAGCCCTGGCGGAGCTCGCCGGAAAAGACATGGTGCTGCCGATGAACACCGGTGCCGAAGCTGTCGAGTCGGGCATCAAGGTCGCTCGCGCCTGGGGCTACCGCGTCAAGGGCGTGCCAGACGGACTGGCGAACATCATCGTCGCGGCCGGCAACTTCCACGGCCGCACCACGACGATCGTCAGCTTCTCGGACGACCCGTCGGCCCGCGACGACTTCGGCCCGTTCACGCCCGGATTCCGCACGGTTCCCTACGGTGATGCAGCGGCCCTCGCCGCAGCGATGGACGAGAACACCGTGGCGGTGCTGATCGAGCCCATCCAGGGCGAGGCCGGCGTCCTGGTGCCCCCGGCCGACTACCTTCCTGCGGTTCGGTCGATCTGCACCGAACGCAACGTGCTGTTCATCGCCGATGAGATCCAGTCGGGGCTCGGCCGCACCGGCGCCACCTTCGCGTGCGACCTCGTCGGTGTCGTCCCCGACCTGTACCTGCTCGGCAAAGCGCTCGGCGGCGGCATCGTTCCCGTCTCGGCTGTAGTCGGCGATGCGGACATCCTCGGCGTTCTCCGCCCGGGCGAGCACGGCTCGACGTTCGGCGGTAACCCGCTGGCGGCGGCCATCGGCCGCACGGTGGTCGGGATGCTCGCCACCGGCGAACCCCAGGATCGCGCGCGCCTGCTCGGCATGCGTCTCCACGCCGGCCTCGAGCGCCTCGTCGGGCGGGGTGTCGTCGCCGTCCGTGGTGCGGGACTCTGGGCGGGAATCGACATCGATCCGTCGCTCGGCACCGGCCGTGAGGTGTGCGAACTGCTCATGGAGCGCGGGGTGCTGGCCAAGGATACGCACGGATCGACTATTCGCCTGGCCCCTCCGATCGTCGTCGATCCGGCCGACCTCGACTGGGCCGTCGATCAACTCGAGGCCGTGCTGATCGAACTCTCCGCTCGCTGACCGGACACTCAACCCGCGGCGAAGGCTTCGAGTCTTCTCAGTGAACGTGCCGGATATCCGGGCTGCTCCCATGCGTCGCCCCCTGTAATGGAGTGAGGGGATCGACCGATCCTTCATCCGGCACCACCGGCGGGAGGGCGTGCAGACCGTGCTCGAGAGCGTGCAGACGCCCGTCGTGTCCCCGCCGCATCCGCAGGCCGGACCTCGACGCGACCCGCGGACCATCCGTACGGCTGTCATCCTGTCGGTCATCGCGTTCGCTCTTTCGACTCTCGGCTCATGGATTCCGTCCTTCTGGGGTGACGAGGCCGCCAGCATCATGTCGGCCGAGCGGCCGCTGCCTTCACTGTTCGTCATGCTCGGAAACGTGGACGCGGTCCACGGAACGTATTACGTGTTCCTGCACTTCTGGATCGACGCCTTCGGGGCGTCACCGTTGTCGGTCAGGCTGCCGAGCGCGCTCGCCGTCGGTGCCGCGGTGTTCGGTGTCGTGCTGCTCGCGGAACGCCTGGCGAGCCACCGGGTGGCCGTCCTGGCCGGCTTGGTGTGCGTGCTGCTGCCGCGCGTGACCTACATGGGCGAAGAAGCGCGAAGCTTCGCTCTGAGCGCCGCCTGCGCGGTATGGCTGACCGTGCTTCTTGTGCGTGCCCTTTCCCGGCGCGACGGCCGGCTCATCCCGTGGGTCCCCTACGCGCTCCTGCTGGCGGCATCCGCGTACATCTTCCTGTTCACGATGCTCATCGTGGTCGCGCATGCGGTGATCATCCTGACGGTCACGCGGTCCTGGCGCGTGCTGCGGGCGTGGGGCGCGGCTGTGCTCGCGGCGGTCGTCGTTGCGGGCCCGCTCATCTATTGGGCGTTCCGGGAGCGTAAGCAGATCTCCTACCTGCAGAGTGCGGATGCGGTCAACGCCCAGTCGCTCGGGGTCGACCAGTGGTTCGGCAATCTCGGTCTCGCGATCCTCGCGTGGGGCCTCATCGCGGTCGGGGTGGTCGTCGCCGTGCGCGCTCTCCTGCGTGCGCGCGATCGCAGGCGCGGCGAGATCGCGGATGCCATGCGCTCGTCACGAGGGAGGGCGACAGCCTTCCGCGCTTCGGGCATCCTCACCGCCCGCGAGCCCGGGCTGCCCAGCCTTTTCGTGGTCGCTGCGGCGTGGACGTTCCTCCCGATGCTGGTCCTGCTCGCCGGCGACCTCGTAAGCAAGATGTACACCGTGCGCTACCTGTCCTTCGCGGCGCCCGCCGTCGCCCTGCTGATCGGACTTGTGCTGGCGCTACCCGCCCGGCGCTGGGTCTCCGTGGTCGGGCTCGTCGCCGTGCTCGCCGCATCCGTGCCCAGCTACGTCTACCAGCGCACGCCGTTCTCCAAGAATGAGAGCGACTGGGCCCAGATTGCCGAGACGGTCAAGACCCATGCGAAGGCGGGGGATGCCGTCGTCTTCGACGAGTCGGTGAGACCGTCGCGACGGCCGCGGCTCGCCCTCCACACCTACCCGGCGGCGTTCGCCGGCCTCAACGATGTGACGCTCGCCGTGCCGTTCCGGAAGAACACGTGGTGGTGGGACAAAGTTCACGCGGTCGGCACGGTCGCCGGAAAATTCCGGGACGTCAACCGCGTCTGGGCCGTCGAATACCGACTGCCCGACCAGCCGGCGGACACGTACGGGATGTCCGAACTGCGTTCGCTGGGATACACCGTGGTCGCCGAATACCCCGGCCATCGCTCGGTCGTCTACGAGCTCACCCGCTGACCTCGAACCGCGCAGAGGCGGGTGCCTCGCCGTGGGTGCTGCGCATGATGCGCGGAGTGCGCTGAGCCTCGGCTCGGCAGGTGCAACTAGCATTGCGACGTGACCATGGCGACTCCTCTCGAGACCGAAGCGTTCATCCTCTCCGAAGGACCGACCTGGGATGCGGCTGACGGCCGCGTCGCGTGGGTTGATCTCGAGGCGGGCCGCATCCTCAGCGCTGCCTGGGCGGATGGGCGGCTCGGCGAGATCGCATCGGTGTCGGTCGGCGAGCAGGTGGGATGCGCGTTCCCGATCGGAGGCGGACGCTTCCTTGCCGCGCTCACCCGCGAGCTCGCGATCGTCGACGCGTCGGGCGCGATCCAGCGCAGCAGGGCCCTCACCCCGCACGGGACCCGCTTCAACGACGGCAAGATCGACCCCGCGGGGCGGCTGGTGGTCGGCACCCTCGCTCTCGACGAGGACGGCTGGGATCACCTGCTGCTGCGGCTCGAACACGACCGCAGCGTCACGACACTCGACGACGACCTCGGACTGTCGAACGGCCTCGGCTGGTCACCTGACGGCTCGGTCTTCTACTCCATCGACACGCCGCGCAGAACGGTGTACCGACGCGACTACGACGCCGCGACCGGCCAGGTCGGGCGGCGCGAGGTGTTCATCGACCTCGTGGACGCCTACCCCGACGGCATGACGGTCGACGCCGACGGCAACCTGTGGATTGCGATCTGGGGCGGCCACGAGGTGCGCTGCTACGACGCATCCGGTCGTCGCGTCGCGGATGCGACAGTGGCGGTGGATGCACCCCACGTGTCGAGCGCGGCGTTCGTCGGGCCCGACCTCGACCACCTCGTGATCACGAGCGCGAGCCGGGACCTGTCCGTGGAGGAGCGCGTGCGCTGGCCGCAGGCCGGCGGCCTGTTCGTCGCGCGACCTGGCGTGCGCGGGCTCGCCCCGACCGCCTGGCGCGAGGTGCCGCTCCCGGCGTAGGACGGGCGTCCGCTTGCGGCCGCGCGTCCGCGCGTCCGTCGTCGCCGCTCAGTTGACGCAACACGCCGTTGCGGCGGTGGGCACGACGGCGTGTCGTGCCCACTGAGCTTCGACAGAGCGGGGGCCGGCGCGTCCGCCGGCTTGTCCGCTGGCTCGTCCGCCCGCTCGCCAGCGCTCGTCGCCGCCGCTCACTTGACGCAATTGGCCGTCCCGGCGGCGCGCACGACGGCGTGTCGTGTCCACTGAGCTTCGACGGAGCGGGCGCTCGCCCGCTCGCCCGCTCGCCGTCGCCGCTCACTTGACGCAAATGGCCGTCCCGGCGGCGCGCACGACGGCGTGTCGTGTCCACTGAGCTTCGACGGAGCGGGGCCCGCGCGCCCGCCCGCTCGCTCGCCGTCGCCGCTCACTTGACGCAAATGGCCGTCCCGGGGACGCCCAGCACGGCGTGTCGTGTCCACTGAGTGGCGACGGAGCCCTCGCGCGATCGGGGAGAATAGTGCGCATGGCTGAAATCCTCGCGCTGTGTCGGGTCGACCGGCTCCTGCCCGACCCGGGCACGGTGGGCGTGACGGCGATCGACAAGCGTCCCGTCGACGAACCCCTCCGCGTGCGCCCGCTCGGGCTGTACGGCGACGTGCAGGCCGACCGCAAGCATCATGGCGGCGCGACGATGGCGCTGTACGCCTACGCCGACGAAGACGCGCAGGCGTGGGCGGATGCGCTCGGCCGCGACATCCCGCCGGGCCTGTTCGGCGAGAACCTGCGAACCGCAGGGCTCGACGTGTCGGGGGCGGAGATCGGCGAGCAGTGGCGCATCGGCGATGCGCTGGTGGTCGAGGTCACGTTTCCGCGGACCCCGTGTGCCGTGTTCCAGCGGAGGATGAACGAGCCGCACTGGGTGCGACGGTTCACCGAGGCGGGCATGCCCGGTGCGTACCTGCGGGTGGTCCACAGCGGGACGATCGCCGCAGGCGATGCCATCGAGGTTGTGTCGAGGCCGGGGCACGGGGTGACGGTCGCGTCGTGGTTCACTGCGGCGGATGCTCACCAGGCGGCCGCCCTCGACCGCGCCGAACGCGCCGGAACGGTGAGGCTGGCTTCCGAGATGCGGGAGGCGGTGGCGAAGCTCAGCTGATGAATCGGATGCCATTGAGTAGTAGAATCGAACAATGGAGCTTCGCCAGCTGGAACATTTCGTCACCGTCGCAGAGGAGCGGCACTTCACCCGTGCCGCCGAACTGCTCCAGATCTCACAATCGGGACTGTCCGCATCCATTCGCTCGCTCGAGCAGGAGCTCGGGACGTCCCTGTTCATCCGCAGCACCCGCCGGGTCGAACTGACGACCGCCGGGCAGGCGCTGCTCGCCGACTCGGTGCGCACGCTCGCGAGCGCTGCCGCCGCCCGCAACGCCGTCGCGGCCGTGCGCGGACTGGTGCGCGGGCGCCTGACCATCGGCGCAGAGCCGTGCCTCGGATCGGTCGACATCGCCGCCGAGCTGGCCGCGTTCCGCACGGCCAACCCGGGTGTCGAGGTGCGGCTGCGCTATTCCGGGTCCGTCGACCTCCTCGAGAGCGTCGCCGGAGGGCGGGTGGATGTCGCCCTCGTCGTCGACACCGGCCACACGCCGCCGGGGGTGCAGTTGCGCCCGCTCAGCACCCAGCAGATGCTCGTGCTCTGCCATCCGGACCATCGCTTCGCGTCGCTCGACGCCGTCGACCTCGACGAGCTCCGCTACGAGTCGCTGATCGGGTTCCAGTACGGCTGGGGAGCCCAGGTGCTTGCCCGCCGCGCGTTCGCTGCTGCCGGGTTCGACTATCGTGCGGCGCTCGAGGTGAACGACGTGCATCCGCTGCTCGACCTGGTCGGCTACAACCTGGGTGTCGCGATCGTGCCGGCGAGTTTCGCGAAGAAGCGGCCGGACACGCTGCGGGCGATCCCGTTGCGCGGGGAGGTGCCGGCGTGGACGGTCGCGGTCGCCGTCGCAGACGAACCGAGCCCGGCCGCGATCGCGTTCCTTCATCAGCTCGACCCTGCGTGACCCGGGCCGTCGGGCCGTCGGACCCTCTCGAGCGTGACAGTACGGGTCGAGTGTGACCGGCAGACGTGACGTGCTCGGCCGGAACTGTCAGGCTCGGCCGGGAACGCCGCCCTCGGCGCCAAGGTCGGCGCGCGAGGGCGACGCGGACAGGTTCAGGCGTCGAGGGCGGCGAACTCGTCGGGGGTGAGCTCGAGGTCGATGGCGGTGGCGGAGTCGCGGATGCTCTCCGGCCGTGACGCCCCCGGGATCGGGATCACCCGCGGCGACTTCGCCAGGTGCCAGGCGAGCGCGACGACCTGCGGGCTGACCCCGCGCGCCTCCGCGACCTGCCTGAACGGTGCGAAACGCTCGCCCAGCTGACCCGCCGACCGGATGCCCCCGAGGGGGCTCCACGGGAGGAAGGCGATTCCGAGCCTGTCGCAGAGCTCGAGTTCGGGCTCGCTCGACCGGTACGCCGGCGAGAACTGGTTCTGCACGGACACAAGGCGTCCGTCGAGGATATCCTGCGCCTCACGGATCTGGTCCGGGTTGGCGTTCGAGATGCCGGCCATGCGGATCACGCCCTCGTCGAGCAGGTCACGGATGGCGCCGACAGAATCGCCGTACGGAACGGACGGGTCGGGGCGGTGCAACTGGTACAGCCCGATCGCGTCGCCGCCGAGCCGGGCGAGTGACGCCTTCGCGGCCTCCTTCAGGTACTCGGGGCGCCCGTCCACATACCAGCTGCCGTCGCCGGGGCGAAGGTGCCCGCCCTTCGTGGCGACCAGGACCGCGGAGGTGTCCCCGCCCCAGCTGGCGATCGCGCCGGCGATGAGCGACTCGTTGTGGCCGACCTCGCCGGCGTGGAGGTGGTACGCGTCCGCAGTGTCGAAGAAGGTGACTCCGGCGTCGAGGGCGGCGTGGACTGTCGCGATCGAACGGGCCTCGTCGGGTCGCCCTTCGATCGACATCGGCATTCCGCCGAGCCCGATCGCACTCACCTCGAACGTGCCGATCGAGCGGGTCTTCAACTGTGTTCTGGTGTTAGTCATCGATGTTCTCCCTGTGTGTTTCGTTGGTTTACCAGGCGTAATGCTCGGGCGCGGTCTTGTGCCCGGGGAAGATCTCGTCGAGGCGGTCGAGCGCCGCCCGGTCGAGTTCCAGGTCGAGAGCGCGAACGGCGGCGTCGAGCTGGTCGCGCGTGCGCGGCCCGATGATCGGCGCCGTCACTGCGGGCTGGTGCAGCAGCCAGGCGAGCGCGACGTCACCGGGTTCCCGGCCCAGTTCATCCGCGAAATCCTCGTACGACTCGATAGCCCCGCGGTGCGTTGCCAGGGTGTCGGCGGCCCGCCCCTCGAGGCGGCGCTTGCCTTCGCGTTCCTTGCGGACGACGCCGCCCAGCAGTCCGCCGTGCAGCGGCGACCAGGCGATCACGCCGACGCCGTTGCCCTCGGCCGCGGGGAGCACCTCGAGTTCGACGTCGCGCGTGAGCAGGTTGTAGATGGACTGCTCGCTGACGAGACCGGTGTAATTGCGGCGGCGGGCCTCCGCCTGTGCGGTGGCGATGTGCCACCCGGCGAAGTTGCTGCTGCCGGCATAGAGGATCTTGCCCTGGGCGACGGCGACCTCCATCGCCTGCCAGATCTCGTCCCACGGGGTTGCGCGGTCGACGTGGTGGAACTGGTAGATGTCGATGTAGTCGGTCTTGAGGCGTTTGAGGCTGGAGTCGAGTGCTCGACGGATGTTCAGGGCCGACAGCTTCCCTTCGTTCGGCCAGTCGCCGCTGCCCATCTCCCCGTACAGCTTCGTTGCGAGGACGGTGCGCTCGCGGCGGCCGCCGCCGGCGGCGAACCAGTCGCCGACGATCTCCTCGGTCGCGCCCTTGCCGCGGTGCTGGCCGTAGACGTTCGCCGTGTCGAAATAGTTGATGCCGTATTCGTGGGCTGCGTCCATGATCGCGTGCGAGTCGGCTTCGGTCGTCTGGGGTCCGAAATTCATGGTTCCGAGGCAGAGGCGGGAAACGGTGAGGCCCGATCGGCCGAGACGTGTGTACTCCATTACTTCACTCTCCGTCCTCGCCAGTCAGATGTCCAACAGCAAGTCTGGATGGGATTGTGCACGCCCACTTCTGAATCGGGAGGCGGCGGTCGACCGATGCGGCGAGCGATCGTCAGCTCGCCGGCGATCGGCTCGTCGACGGTGCTCCGGCGTCCGGCCGACCCGTCGATGCTCAGCTCAGAGCGCCAGCGCGGCCTCGAGTTCGGAGTCGCTCGGCTCGACCAGGTGGCGGCCGTCGGGGAAGACGATGACCGGGATGCTCGTGCGGCCGCTGATCGCGTATGCGCGGTCGGCGCCGCCGGGCATCGAGTCAAGGTCGACGTAGTCGTAGTCGGTGCCGAGACGCTCGAAGAGCGCCTTCGAACGACGGCAGTCGCGGCACCAGTCGCCGCCGAACATGGTCACGCGGTCGAAGGTTTCGGGGGTGGAAGAAGTCATCAGGCAAGCGTACGGAATTCAGGCTGAACGTCTGATGGGCACGCGGCGGCAGGCGCAGGCATGGATGACGCGCCCGCGAGAGCGGATCACGCCGATCGCGATCAGTACGACGGCCGGCATCCGCATGACGAGGACGACGACGAGCCCCGCCGCCGTGTACGACAGCACAGCGCCCGCTCTCCCGGTTGACGCGATTGGCCCGCTCGACCGAGGTGAAACGGGCCAAAGGCGACAAGTGAGCGCGCACCGCGGACCGGCGACGCGGCTTGATGCTCCTGCGGCAGGGGTTGTGCACACCGTGAACCCACGGGTGCCGATTACCCGGTGCCCGAACTGAAACGGACCACTAGTTCTGGCGCAAACACGACTTGCCGAGGTGCGATGCGAGGGTCGGCGGCCTCCTCGAGGAGCATCTGCATTGCGGTATCGCCGATGAGTCTGCTGGGCTGCCGAATCGATGACAAAGGTACCGCAGCGGCGCTGGCGAATGCGATGTCGTCGTAGCCGATGAGTGCGATGTCGTCGGGGATCGAAACCGTTGCGTGGGTGAAGAAGGCTTGGATCAGCCCGGTAGCCAGCAAGTCATTTGCAGCAAAGATGGCGTCAGGCCGTTCGGCCTTCCGCCGGCCCGTGATGAGAGAACCAGCGCGTCGACCTTCGGCAACGCTCAATGCATTCACCGGAACGACCTCAAGAGTTACACCGGACGCCTGGGCGACAGCGCGTTCCGCTCCCTCGAGCCGATCGGAGACCTGCCGAATCTTCGAGGGGCCACCGACGTACGCGATGCGCTTGCGGCCGCTCCGAATGAGGTGCTCGGCGGCCAGTTCGCCCCCTGTGACGTCGTCCACAGACACCGAGCTGAAAGAGTGGTCGTTGCTGGTGCGGTCCACAAGAACTGCCGGAATTCCATGGCCACGAAGTCGGCGGAGGGAGTCCAACGCGTCGCCAAATGGTGAGATGAGAACTCCGCGGACTCGCTGTTCCTCGAAGAGGCGAAGGTACGACAACTCGCGCGCTTCCTTCTCATCAGAATTGCCCAGCGTAATCGAGAAGCCCGATTGCGCGGCGCGGTCTTCAGCGCCCCGAGCCAGGTCTGTGAAGAAGGGGTTCCCGACATCAAGGATCACCATTCCGATCGCTCGACTTCGGCCCGCCCGCAGCTGGCGCGCGGCGTCATTTCGGACGAAACCGAGCTGCTCGATCGCGCGTTGCACTCGCTGAGCGGTGGCGGGCGACACGCTTCCCGGTTTGTTCAGCACATTCGAGACTGTGCCCACTGAAACTCTCGCAAGGGCAGCGACATCGCGCACACTTACCGATGGCATGCCCGGTAACCTCCTCGCCCACCTTCTCGCAGCATACGGCAGCCTGCCCAATTCGTGCATTGATTCGTTTCAGTTGAGCTGTTGCCCACGCGATCCCACGGGGCACCAACGCGCGACCGCGCTCCCAGAGTCACGCCCAACGCCGCTTGACATGTTCACCGAGATCGACGTATCGTGTCAACATTCAGCAGTTTATAACGTTTCATTTACTCGATGTGGAGTCACGGTCTGCCAATGTCGTCAAACCCCAGTACCAGGGACCCAGCCGTGCTTGAACTTCGCGGTGTGGCAAAGAAGTTCGGCTCGGTTGTAGCGCTAACGTCGGCAAACCTCACCGTCCAGCCGAATTCGATCCACGCGGTCGTTGGCGAAAACGGTGCCGGCAAGTCCACCCTTGTGAAGATCGTCGCGGGGTTGTACCAGCGCGACAGCGGCGACTTCGTCTTTCGTGGCGAGAGCGTCGATTTCACTTCGACGGCGGCAGCGAAGGCTGCAGGAATCGCTGTCATCTACCAGGAGCCGACGCTCTTTCCAGACCTGTCCGTCGTCGAGAACATCTTCATGGGACGGCAACCGCTTGACCGTCTGGGGCGGATCGATCGTAAATCGATGCGCGCCGAAGCGCGTCAGATCTTCAATCGGCTCGCCGTTCACATCGACCCCGATCGACTGGCCGAAGGTCTCTCGATCGCGGACCAGCAGATCATCGAGATCGCCAAGGCCATTTCCTTGGATGCCCGCCTTCTCATCATGGACGAGCCGACCGCCGCGTTGAGTGGCGTCGAGGTCGAGCGACTCTTCGCAGTCGCTCGCAGCCTCCGCGATGAGGGTCGGGGACTCGTCTTCATCTCACACCGATTCGACGAGGTATTCGCGCTCTGCGACACCATCACTGTGATGCGCGATGGTGCATACATTTCCACCGACGCGATCGGGGATGTGACGGAGGACGCGATCGTTCGCCGGATGGTCGGTCGCGATGTGACCGACCTCTTTCCCAAGCAGGAGACAACCGTAGGTGACGAGGTCCTCCGCGTGGAGAACTTGACATCCGTCGGCGTCTTCCACGACGTGAGCTTCACGGTTCGGGCTGGCGAGATCGTCGGGCTGGCTGGTTTGGTCGGTGCCGGTCGAAGCGAGATCGCGCGGGCCGTGTTCGGGATTGACGGATACCAGAGCGGAAGAGTGACGCTGGGTGGCAAACGCGTGCCCAAACGGAACCCAGCCGCCGCGATGGCGCTCGGTCTGGCACTTGTCCCCGAAGACCGTCGTAAGCAGGGCCTCGTGTTGGAGACCTCCGTCGCGCGGAACGCCACGCTGGCGATCGTCAACAAGCTCGCGAAGTTCGGGTTCATTCGAAATGCGAGTGAGAACAAGGCCGCTCGCGAGTGGTCTCGCCGGCTCCAGGTGAAGACGGCAGCGCTCGACACGCTCGCGGGGACTCTCAGCGGCGGCAACCAGCAAAAGGTCGTTCTCGGAAAGTGGCTCGCCACGAACCCCAGGTTGCTCATCATCGATGAGCCGACGCGCGGTATCGACGTGGGCACGAAGGCCGAGGTCCATCGCCTCACATCTGAGCTCGCGGGCAGGGGCATAGCGATCCTGATGATCTCCTCTGAGCTGCCTGAGGTCCTCGGAATGGCTGACCGGATACTTGTCGTCCGGGAAGGCCGCATCACAGCAGAGATCCCCAGGGAACGAGCCACTGCCGAAAACGTCATGTTCGCCGCCACGCACGCCGAAGGCGTGTCAGAGGCCAACCCGGTCGACGCCAGCACCGTTGACGCCGAGGAGGCCAAACAGTGACCACCCTTCAAACGCCACCCCAGGCAGCAAACGCAATCAGCCGCGGCATGCGTGCGTTTTTCAGTGCTCGCGAGACGGGCATCCTCGCCGCGCTGATCGCCGTGATCGTTGTGACGACAATCGTCAACCCGACGTTCCTCTTCAGCGCGGACGGATTCCGTGACCTGCTTCTCACGCCATCGATCCTGGTGCTCGTGGCGGTGGGCCAGGCGATGGTGATCATCACGCGAAGCGTCGACCTCTCCGTCGGCTCGATTGTCGGTCTCACGGCATACCTGACCGGACGGTTGTTCATCGACTTCCACGGGATCCCGATCATCGTCGTATTCATCGCCGGCATCATCGGCGGGGCGGTGCTAGGCATCATCAACGGTGCGTTGGTCGCCTTCGGCAAGGTCCCAGCGCTTGTGATCACCCTGGGCACCTTGTACGCATACCGAGGAATCAATGTGCTTTGGACCGGTGGCAACCGGATCAACCCCTCCGACCTGCCGGACGCCTTTCTCGCACTAGGAACCAGTTCGTTCCTCTACATCCCTTACCTGACGATCATTGCCCTCGTCGTCGTGCTCGTGGCCGGCTGGTACATGAGGAACAAGCGCGGCGGTCGCGAACTCTACGCAATCGGGTCGGATCCTGCCGCAGCCGAGCTGTACGGACTCAAGGTAACCCAGAGAATCCTGGTCGCCTTTGTGCTCTGCGGCGCACTGGCGGGACTTGCAGGTGTACTCTTCGCCGCACGATACGGCACCACCAATTCGCAGACCGGCACGGGCCTCGAGCTGCAGTCAGTGGGCGCTGCGGTCATCGGTGGAGTGGCGATCTTCGGCGGAAGCGGAACAGTGTATGGAGCCGCGATCGGCGCCTTCCTGCTTCTCACAATCAACCGGGCACTGCCCATTCTGGGCATTCAGGACTTCTGGCAGCAGGCCGTCGTCGGTGTCCTCATC